>Ga0209755_10001294_pt1 | contig 39985 bp, 32 predicted proteins | sample TergutCo191P1_FD_187301 | JGI IMG/M metagenome (GOLD analysis project Ga0209755, IMG submission 187301) | Cornitermes sp. P1 segment gut microbial communities from Petit-Saut dam, French Guiana - Co191P1 (SPAdes) (version 2) | ecosystem: Host-associated > Arthropoda: Insects > Digestive system... | reverse complement strand
TGGTCTGCAGGAGCTTTTCCTGCATCTCAAGTTCTTTATCCCTTCGGGTGTAGGCCGGCTTCTTGGCCTTAAAGCTGCGCTTGGCAGGACCCTTGTTTTCCGGCACGGGGCCGGACGGCGGGGCTCCGGGCCGCCCCATACCGGGACGCGGCGGGCCGCCCGGCCTTGGACCACCCGGCCTAGGAACAAACCCGGGCCTTCCGGGCATTCCCGGACGCGGCCCACCGGGATGCGGACCCCCCGGACCAGGCCTGCCATGGTGTCTAGGACCGGAAAACCCGCCCTGATGACCCCCCGGCCTCGGAACAAACCCAGGTCTTCCCGGCCCTCCGGGAGGCCTTGGCCCCCGGTCAAAGGAACCGCCGCCGGAATGGTGCCCCGGGCCGCCCCCCGGCGGCCTTCCCTGGGGCGGCGGGCGGTTGTCGTCGTGCGGCCTACGGCCCATAATCCTGCCGCCAACCCTGCCGGCCACGACGGCCGGACGCTGGGCGAACGGGAACGCCGACGAGCCCTGGGGCGCGGCCGAAGCCCCGGATCCGGCGCCTTCCGCCAGGGGTTCCCTGGGCGGGGCGTCCGCCGGGGCGTCCTTGGGCGCCGCGCCGGAACCTTTGCCCCCAGAATGACTGGAAACGACAACCTTCGGCTGTCCGCCCTTGGGTTGGAGTTTCCTTGCGACTGCCCCGCCAGCACCCGGTGCGGCCTGCGCCGTAGGTTTTTTCTTAACCACGATCACCTTGCGGCGTTCCCCCGATTCGCCCCCCCCTTCCGGCCGTGCCTTTCCTTCCACGGAATCGGACTGGGCGCGTTTTATCAGCTCCGCCTTTGGTCTCTGGGTTTTGTCGGTTTCGTCTGTCATTTAGCCTTCTTGTTCCTCTTCTTCTTTCTCGTAGCTCAATTCCAATTCCGCGCCGCAACTGGGGCAACTAATCGTACCGGCGGAATAACCATCCGTGTCGAGGGCAAATTTCGCTTGGCATTCGGGACACTCAACCTCTTCCGCGGTTTCTTCCTCTGCTGCCTCGGATTCGTCCTCCGCATATTCCTCAGCGTCGTCTTCCAGTATCTCGACCGAGTCGTCGATAAGGCTACGCAGGGCCTCGATCTGTTCCGCGGAAATGTTTTCCATCGCGTCGAGATCCTCCTGGCCAAGATCCAGGAAATCGACGATGTAGTCGATCCCGTTGTCCAGCAGGGCCTTGGCCACCGCCGGATCCACCTCCGGAAGCTCCGATATGCGGGAGAATTCCTCCGCGTCCGAATCCCCGAAAAGCTCCGAGACCGCCCGCCTGGACTCGGCGGTGACGTCCATCTCGGCGAACTGGCTTTCGGTCTTGACGTCGATCATCCAGTCGGTAAGCTTGTTGGCAAGCCGCACGTTAAGCCCCTGCTTGCCAATCGCCAGCGACAGAAGCGTGTCGCTGACCACCGCCAGCGCCTTCTTGGACTTCTCGCTTAGGATGATAACGTCCCTGACCTCGGCCGGGGAAAGCGAGTTCTTTATAAACCGCGCGGGATCGGCGTCGTACTTGAGGATGTCGATCTTCTCCCCTTCCAGCTCCTTGATGACCGCCTGTATGCGGACGCCCTTGAGCCCCACGCAGGCGCCCACCGGATCCACGTCGTCGCGGTTGGAGTACACGGCAAGCTTGGTCCGCGAGCCCGCCTCCCGCACGATCTTGTGGATCTCGACGGTCTTGTCGTAGACCTCCGGAACCTCCAGCTCGAAAATCGCCCGCACGAAGTCCGGATCCGTGCGCGACAGGACAATCTGAAGGCCGGACGGGGTTTTGTTTACTTCCCTAATAAGGGCCTTGATCCTGTCGTTAAGGTGGTAGGTTTCCCTCGTGGACTGGAATTTCTTGGGCAGCTTGCCTTCGACCTTTCCAAGGTCCACGAAAATGTCCCCGGCCCTTTCCCGCTGGTAATAGCCGATGACGATCTCGCCCACCTTGTCCTTGAATTCGGAGTAAAGGCTGTCCTTTTGGATTTCCTTGATGGACTGGCGGGCGGTCTGCTTGGCGAGCTGTACCGACTGGCGGTTGAACTCGCTGGCGTCCACCGGCACGAGCATCTCGTCCCCGACCTCCGCCTCCGGGTCGAGTTCCCGCGCCTCGTGCAGGTCAATCTCGTCGACCGGGTTGTACACGTCGTCGTGCTCGACCACTTTCTTTTTGGAGAATATCGAGACCTGCTTGCTGCCCTCGAAACGCACCACGGCGTTCTCGTCCGTGCCGAAACGTTTTTTGTAGGCCGCCACAAGCGTGTTCTCGATGGTCTTGCGGATCAGTTCCTCCGAAAGCCCGCGCTCCTGGCTCAATAGTTGGATTGCCTCCGACAAATCGATGCCCAATTTAGCCCCCCTGTGAGGTGCCCGGCCCGAAATCCGGCCAGGCTGTCCCCCTTTTCCTGTAAATTTGCAAACAAAAAAAGGGCCTTTCGCAGCCCCTCTTTTCGAAAACTCAGTATGTTTCCGTGTCCGGCCGGAGCCCCCGCGAAAAAAACGCCGGCCGGACACTACCCCCGTTTTAAGGGGGCAAAACAGCGGGAAACGGGAGTCGGACCCGCGACATCAACCTTGGCAAGGTTGCGCTCTACCACTGAGCTATTCCCGCAAAAGCACTTAACCGTACCGTACCGGAAAATGCAAACCGCGTCAAGCCTAAAAGCCGAATTAATCCGCCGCCAAAAACGGCGAACCGACGCTGGAATAAAGAATAGCCCACCCGCGCGGTTTATGTCAACACCCGCGCGGCTTTTTCCATGGGGGGTGTTGCAAAGGTGCGTTTTGATAGCCCGCCTGTCACCGTTGCGGAACGGTCAAATAGCAAGCTGGAATCGTCCAACATTCTGTGGTATGCTTGTCATATGGGCATCAAGGTTTTACCCGCGAACAACGACTGGGTCTTCAAACTGCTTTTCGGAGATGAGCGCAACAAGAGCGTGTTGATCGACCTGCTGAAATCCCTCGTGGATCTACCCGAGGAGGAATACGACCTTGTTTTTCTGGACACGCACCTTAAGCCGGAGTTCGAGGAAGACAAGCTGGGCATCCTGGACGTAAAGGTAAGGACGAGGTCCGGCCAGATCATCGACATAGAGATTCAGGTGGAGCCGCAAAAGCACATCGCCAAGCGGCTTTCGTTCTACAAGTCGAAGATGATCGTGGAGCAGATCGGACAAAGCGAGCATTACGACCGAATCCAGCGGGTCATTTGCGTGTGCATAACCAGCAAGACACTGTTTCCCGCGGCGGGCGAATACCTGAATCGGTTCCGGTTTTACAACGAGGCGAACGGGCTTCGTTTCGACGCAATGCCGGAGGAGATATACACGCTGGAACTATCGAAGGTTCCGATCTCAAGCGACGGAACCGATAAGTGGGAATGGGTGCAGTTCTTACTGGCCCGAACGGAGGAGGAGATCGAAATGCTGGTAGCCAATGGAAATCCGGAGATACGAAACGCGGCGAACGCGCTGTACAGATTGAGCGCGAATCCCGAGGTACGTGCGACGTACGAGGCGCGCGAGAAAGCGTGGCGGGATCGTGCATCGCAGATAGACGGTGCCAGGGAAGATGAGCGGGAGGTGTGGCAGGCCGTGGTGGCCGGAAAAGACGCGGAGCTTGCCGACAGGGACGCGAAGCTTGCCGACAGAGACGCAAAGCTCGCCGACGCAGCCGCGGAAAACGAACGACTACGGGCACAGGTCGCGGAACTTCGCCGGGTGGCCGAGTGAGGCAGGTAGTCCGGCATAAGGGCCCCCCACGAAAGCGGAATGCCAAGTCGTGCGCCTATCCATCGGCGGAATAAAATCCCGCTTTTCGCCTCAAATCGATATGAAATCAAAAAAAGTTTTCCACTCGCCTGCGGCTAGCGGAAAACACGCCAACAAAATCCGCGGAACGAAGGGCCGGCACCCCCGCCCGCCGGGGGCGAGCGGCGGCGCTACGTTGCCAGCACTTCGAAATTGAGCCGCAGAACTCAGGGGCGGACAAGACGGAAGCCAAGATTGGCGTACCGATCGCCGGGACGGCTGCGACTACGAATCGCCGACCGAGCGTACTCGGACGAAAGATCCACACTCCCGCCGCGACCCACGCGGTCGTCGCCGGAAACCGCACCCTCGGGGTTAGTCTCGTCCTCGTCTGGGTATGTTCCAAACCAATCCCAAACCCATTCCCAAATGTTTCCGCTCATATCATACAGCCCAAGGGCGTTCGAATTCAGCATTCCCACCTCATGCGTTCTACGTCCACTGTTTTCAATGGTCCATGCAACATCACCAGCGGCGTTGCTTCCGGAAAAGACAAAGTTACCTTGACAAACAATTCCCCCCCGCGCCGCGAACTCCCATTCAGCCTCAGTCGGAAGACGATACCCGTTTGCATCGCGATTCCAGGTTACGGTTGTTCCGTCTATGGTGTACGCGGGCTCAAGCCCGGTTTGGGCGCTCAAGGCGTTGGCAAACTCAACCGCGTCAAACCAGCTTACCTCTTCCACGGGAAGGTCGCGCCGGTTAAGAACGGGCGTAGCTGAGTCAATCACATTCCAGTTTTCGTCAAAGGCGTTCGTCCCAGTGAAAAAGCTGGGCCAGGTGCCCATCACATCATACCATTCGCCCTGCGTTACCAGAAACATGCCCATGTAAAAGCCACTTACCGTTACCGTGCGTATGGGTGAACCGCACCACAAACTTTCTCCACTGGGACAATAGCCCATCTGGAAGTAACCGCCCCGTACGCGGACGAAATTGCCACTGGGAACATAACAAAGACAGTCCGAGCCACACGCCCCCTCCTCGGCGCAGTCGCAATCGTCGCAGTAGTCGCACCCGCAGTCTTCGCCGGTGGACACCGCAGCCCATCTTGCAAAAACGGTAAGGTCGGCCGTTATCTGCGTGGCAAAGTTGAACGGGCTTCCGCCGGCGGCACTGGCGTACCAATTCACGAAGTTATAACCGGCCCTGGTCGGGTTCGTCGCCGGCCTTGCCACCGTGTGCCCGTCCCGCACCTGCACGGATGCCACGCTGCTGCCGCCGGCGCCGGTGTCGAAGCTTACCGTGTGGTAGATCGCGGCGCTGGTGGCGTTGTCGCAGGAAACTGTCACTAAGCCGATTAGCCCGACGACGGCGACAACACCCAGTAGTGTCCTTGTGTTTTTCATGTCGAAAAACCTCCTTGTTGTGTGTTTGTAAAGCCCCCGCGTCCGCGTTAAGCGGATCTGCAGGGGGCGTTTTTCCAAAAAGACGGGAAATTACACGCTTATAGCAATGTGAAAAACATGCTGTTAGGTGGTTGACACGCTTGTTTAGCGCAGAATCATAATTTGGATGACCGGATGACCGGATGACCGGATGACCGGATGACCGGATGACCGGATGACCGGATGACCGGATGACCGGATGACCGGATGACCGGATGACCGGATGCCTACGGCTGGCGGGGTTCGTTCTCACTATGGCCAGTATGTACCAAACCCCATAATGTTTCAAGCGCAAGAATCGCTTGGCGTTTTTGCCAAAGGCCGTCCCGCACCGGCGTGCACGGCAAAACCGTCGGCAAGGCCGGTTGACTAAACGCCGCACATGCGGCAATAATGTAGTTAGGGTCAGATGATGCTACAGCTATATTTTCTGTCAATATTGTGTAACGGGTTAGCCGGTTTCCTTTTTGTCTACGGGGACGCCTTCGAAAGCAAGTCCGCCGACGGCAATTCAAAGGCGGCCTTTAAGGGCGGCTTCCGGCTGATTGTCGGCATAATAACGGCCGTAACCGGCCTTTTAAAGCTCCTCGCTCCGGTCAGGGTGCCTATTCTGGGGGATCTTCTGCCGGCGGTGGCGGGTATAGTCGCGGGCTTTATGCTTATGTACGGTTTCTACCGCGACCACAACCCCGGATCCGACGACGAAGGAAAGATAGACCGCGTCGGGAACGTGTTCCTTCAATACAAAAAGCAGATTGGCATCGCCTGTATGGTGGTGGCGGCTCTGCACTTTTTGTTCCCGCACGCGCTCTTCCTGTAAAATGTCGGACGTCCCATCGCCGCGCGGGCGTTCCGTCGCCGGCATCGCCATCGACGACGGGCGGCTCTTTGTCGCCCTGCGCAAGCCCGGGGGAAGCCTTGGGGGCAAATGGGAGTTCCCCGGCGGCAAGGTCGAGGACGGCGAAAGCGACGAGGACGCCCTGAAAAGGGAATTTCTAGAGGAATTCGGCGCGGGGATCAGGGTCGGCCCCTTTTTGGCCGGCGCGGAGTTCTCCAACAAGGGAAGGCAGTTCTCGCTAAGCGCGTACCGGGTTTTTCCCGAAACCCTGGACTTCAGGATGGCCGTGCACACCGAGTGGAGGTGGGCCACCCTGGACGAAATCGAGAACGACCGGCTGGCCGGCGGTTTCGCCGGTTCCGACCTTGGCCTGCTTCCCGAACTGCGGAAGCGCCTTTTAACCGCATGAAAAAAACCATATATACCCGCGTTCTAGTCTGTTGCGCGATTCTAGCGCTGCTGCCGGCGACCGCCTGTACCGGAAGAAGGAACGAGGCCCCGGTACTGCCGCCAGAAACCTCGCCCCTGTCGCAGTCCTACGTGGGCTACGGCGTAATCAACGTCCTGCACACGCGCCTAAGCGCGGAAGCGGCCGCGGACGCCCATGCCTCGGGGCACGAGCGGATGGGGACGGTGGTCAGCATCCACGAGCGGCGGCTGGTAAGAACCGACGAAAGGACGGATTCCTGGCTGCTTGTGCAGGGGGAGTCCAGGGGCTGGATCTTGGAGGAACTCGTGGACGTGTACGCCAACGAGTCGCAGGCCCGCACCGCGTCGGAAGCGATGCGCCGCCCCTAACTAAAGAATAGCATCCCGCCCAAATTCCCGGTATAATAAAGGCAGGGAATGGAAAAACAGTTAGGCATTGTCTTTGCGGGCGGCGAGGGGCCGGAACCTGAAACTCTAAGGCGGCTTCTCGATGGGCTGCCCACCACGGCCACAGTCGCCGCCGATTCGGGCCTGCTCGCCGCCGAGGCGGCCGGGATTAGGCCGGACTGGGTTATCGGCGACATGGACTCCCTTGGCGACGAGGCCCGTCTGCTCCCCTACCCCGCCGAAAGGGTTATCCGCCATTCCGTGGACAAGGATTACACCGACACGGAGCTGGCACTGAACCTGCTGTGGGAAAAGGGCTGCGGCGATGTCTGGATAATCGGCGGAGGCGGGGGAAGGATTGCCCACGTCTTCGCCATCCGCGACATATTCGAACGGGAACGCTTTCCGCGCCGCTGGATCACCGCCGGCGAGGACATTCACTGCGTGGAGGACTGCGAAACAAGTTTCGCCGAAACCTGTTTCGCAGTCATCAAGCCCGGCGACACGGTTTCGGTGTTTCCCCTGGCCGGGGAGCCCTGGAAGGCGGAAAGCACGGGCCTTAAATGGCCCCTGGACAACGTAAACTGGGAACGCGGGCTTTACGGGTTCGGCAACGTCGCGCTGGAACGCCGGTTTTGCATACGTGCCGTGCGGGGCAGATTCATGGTAATCTTGGAGAGGATATGTCAGCAGTTATAATCGACGGAAAAGCGGTCGCGAAAAGAATCCGCGGGGAAGTAAGGCAGGGGGCCGCGCTTCTGGGGGAAAGGGGCATCGTCCCGTGTCTGGCGGTGGTACTGGCCGGGGACGATCCGGCGAGCCTTTCCTACGTTACGGCCAAGGAAAAGGCCCTGGCCGAGGCGGGCATGGAAAGCCGGGACTTCAGGCTTCCGGCGGATGTTACCGAGACGGAACTTCTGGGTTTGATAGACGGGCTTAACCGCGACGAAAAAGTCCACGGGATTCTGGTGCAGCTTCCGCTTCCAAGGCACGTAAACGAGGACCGGGTAATCACGGCGATTGACCCGGCAAAGGACGTGGACGGCTTTCACCCCGTTTCCGTCGGGAACATGGTTCTGGGCAGGCCCGGTTTCCTGCCCTGCACGCCCCACGGTATACTGGTTCTGCTGAACGAGCTGTCGGTTCCGCTCTCCGGGGCGCACGTCGTGGTGGTCGGCAGGTCGAACATCGTGGGCAAGCCAATGGCCAACCTGCTGGTGCGCCGGGAGGCGAACGCCACGGTGACAATCTGCCACACCGGCACCAAAGACCTTGCCGCCCACACTCTGCGGGCCGACATTCTGATCGCGGCGGCGGGAAGGCCGGGGCTTGTCGGCGCGGACATGATAAGGCCCGGCGCGGTGGTTATAGACGTTGGGGTAAACCGCGTTCCCGATTCTTCCAAGGCAAATGGCTACAGGCTATGCGGGGACGTTGACTTTGCCGGGGCGGAGGCCAAAGCCGGCTACATAACGCCGGTGCCGGGGGGCGTTGGCCCCATGACCATCGCGATGCTGCTTAAAAACGTGCTTCTGTCCGCGAAGGCGGGCCAGACTATAGGGTAGGTTATTTAGGAGGAAAGATATGAGCGAGTTTAAGGGCGAGGATGCGTACCCCTCGACGGCGGTTCTGGACAGGCTGCGCAAAAACGCCGTCATGTGCCTTGCCGGGGGAATGGTTCTGATTGCCGTGCTGCTTGTTTCCAGAGCCCTCCCCATTCTGCTACCGGTCAGCGGCGCGATTGCCTGTGCCGTCGGCATCGGGTGGCTTTTGGCCAACAATCCGGTCAACAGGAGGATTGGCATAATACTTCTGTTGGTGGGTGTATTACAGATACTGTCCAGGCTTCCGCTCACGTTGTTTCGAAGCGGGGTACCGGTGGTGCTGAACATCTTTGCGATGTGGCTTTTGGCCACCGGCGTAAGAAACCTCGTCTCGTACTTCATAACCCAGGGCAAACGCTTTTCATGACCTATTTTTTCGAGACCTACGGCTGCCAGATGAACAGCGCGGAATCGGCGGCCCTGCTGCTGGTATGCCGCGAGAAGGGCTGGGCCGCCGCGCCCGACGGCGAAAACGCCAACTTGGTCTTGATAAACACCTGCTCGGTACGCAACACCGCCGAACAGCGGGCCCTGGGGCGAATAGCCATGTACGCCGGGGTCAAGAAAAAACGCCTCGCGGCCGGGCGGAACCTTGCCCTGGTGGTGGCCGGGTGCATGGCCCAGAGGATGGGGGAAAAACTGCGGGAGAAGTTCCCGGCGGTGGATTACGTGATGGGAACGGCAAGCCGGTCGACCTTCCCCCTGATTCTGGACGCGGTGGGAAAAGCCCTCCGGGACGAATCCCCGGATCGATCCGTGGATCCCGGCCGGGGTTTCCCGGACGTAAACTCCGGGGAACCGGCCTTCGCCTTTTCCCCGGCGCACCTTGAGGAAGGCAGATTCCGAAGTTTCGTCCCGGTCATGCACGGCTGCGACAGCTTCTGCTCGTACTGCATAGTCCCCTACGTTCGCGGCCGGGAGGTGTCCCGGGATCCGCAAATGATTGCCGAGGAGATCAGGCTGGTCGGCGAGCGGGGGGTCCGGGAAATAACCCTGCTGGGGCAGAACGTCAACTCCTACAACTGGAACGGCGGCGAACTTGACTTCGCCGGGCTTCTCGGGCTTGTCGCGGCCGAGGCGGAAAAAAGCGGGGTCAGGTGGCTGCGCTTCCTTTCCGCCAACCCCAAGGACTTCTCCGGCAGGACAATCCGGGCAATGGCCGAACACCCCGGGTTTTGCAGGCACCTTCACCTGTGCGTTCAGCACGGCTCCGACGGGATTCTCGCCACCATGAACCGGGGCTATACCCGGGAACGCTACCTTGCGCTGGTGCGGGAAATCCGCGCCGCCATGCCCGGGATAAGCCTTTCCACGGACATTCTGGTGGGCTTTCCCGGCGAGACCGAAGGGGATCTTGAGGAAGTTCTGTCGCTGATGGACGAGGTGCGGTTCCTCTACGCCTACACCTACCACTACAACCCCATGGAGGGAACCGCCGCCTGCGACATGCCGGGCCGGGTCGCCGAGGAGGTCAAGCGGGAACGTCTTTCCAGGGTCATAGCTTTGCAAAAAAAGCACACGGCCGCGCTTTTAAAAGAACGAATTGGCGCGCGCGAAACGGTATTGATAGAGGGGATCTCCCGGAAAAATGCCGATGAATTAGTAACACGCACGGAAAGGGACGAAATGGTCGTCGTCCCCGGATCCGCCTCCATGATAGGCTCGTTCGCCGAGCTTACCCTGTCGGGTCTGCGGGGAAACACCTTCCGCGCAAAGGAGTTTACCCTATGCCCTGGCGGTTGATCCAGTTTATAGCGATCTTCGCGGTGTTTCTTCTGTTTATAGTGTTCAATCTGGACAACAGATCCGACATAAGCCTGGGGTTCACGAAGTTCAACGACGTGCCGGTGTTCATAACCGCGTTCTTCGCGTTTATCGTGGGTATGACGCTGACGCTGCCCTCGATCGTAAGGCTGTGGCTCAGGACGCGCAGGAGCGTTCCGCCGGAGGCGAAAAAGCCGGAAAAAAAGGGGGACAAAAAGAGGGGCGATAAAAAGGGATCCCCGGACGCCGACACCGGCGAAACGCAGGCCCCCGCGAACCTGAAGGACTATGGAATTGACTAAAGCCCGCCGCGCCGCGCTCGCCCTGACCCTTATCCTTGCCGGCGGGTACGCCCAGGCCGCTCCGGCGCAGCTAGGCGCGGAAATACAGGCCCTGGAGCAAAGACTGGCCGCCAACCCCCCGGCGGCGGAACGGCACGGCGTCCTGGTACGCCTAGCCCGCCTACGGCAACTGTCCGGCAACGTGGCCCTCGCCGCGAACCACTGGCTGGAGGCCGCCGCGCTGAACCCCGCCGACGATTTTTCCCTGGTCTCCGGCGCGTACTGCCTTGCCGCCATAGGCGAGTGGGAAAGGGCCCTGGCCGTAATCCGCCCCCTTCTTGACTCGGGCAGGAGCGGCCCCCCGGTGGCAAAGGCGCGATACCTGGACGCGACCCTTAGGGCCTGGACGGAATCGGACATTTCCGCCCTCCTCGCCCTGACCGTGGATCCGGAGGCCGCCTTTTTGCGACCGGTAATCTACTACACCCTTTGGTGGACGGTGGCCAGGGATCCGGTCAGCTTCGGGGACAACGCCGAGGCCTGGAGGCAGCGCCTGCTCGTCCGGTACCCCAGAAGCCTGGAGGCCCGCATCGCCGTCCCCGACGCCTCGCAGGCGATCAGCGCGATACACAGCCCCCTGTGGCTGCTGCTCCCCGGGGTTCCCGCCGGGACGCCGATGGGCATCCCCGAGGATTCAACCCTGGCGGGACTGGTAAGATCCCCCGCGCCAGGCAACGCTCCGCGCGGCGACGCGCCCCCGTCGCAGGGCCAGCAGACAGGCCTGTTCAGGAGCGAGACCAACGCCCGCACCCACGCGGAAACGCTGGGAAGGGCCGGTTTTACGACGATTGTGTCCCGCAGGCTGGTCAACAACGTGGAGCACTGGGCGGTGGTGGTTCCCGCCGAACATCCGGCGAGAACCGCGTCCGAGCTGCGGTTGGCGGGGTACGATTCCTTCACCGTTAGGATTGACTAAACCGCGGAACCGCCGCGGTCGCCAGAAAAGACGGCGAGGAAGGCTAGCTTTTATATTTCAACCGAAAGATCATCCTGGATGGCACCCGAGTCGTACTTGTCCAGTATCTCCTGCTGCATTGCCGCGCGGAACTCCGGATGTATGGGATGAGCCACATCCTTGTATTCCCCGGTCTTTGTCTTACGGCTAGGCATCGCGATAAAAACCCCGGTCTTGCCCTCTATGATTTTTACGTTGTGCACAACGAAGCAATCATCGAACGTAACCGTCACGTAGGCTTTAAGCTTACCCTCACCAACAACCTTCCGTATCCTGATGTCAGTAATTTTCATGCCTCTCTCCTTCACTTTTTTACCAGTTGGTTTTGATGTCACCCCACCCGTATTACTATTCTAGCACCACATCGTCCCCAGTGCAAGCAAAAGCTTCAAAAATATATGGCCATCGCTTCGATAGCAATTTTTTTGCGGATTTAGCCATATTTTTCCGCGAAAAAACCCCAAAACACGTTGAACCGGAGCCGGAAAGCCCGGCAAAATCCGCCCCGAGTGTTTTTAGGCAGGATATTATCCGCTCGTAGGCCAGCCAGTCCCCGTAAAATTCCCCCCGGCCGGCAAAAACGGGCAAAAAATCGTTGGAAAAGGGCCAGTCCCCGGGCCGGCCGGCAAGAAAGCCGGGGATTTTGTCCGGCGAAACACCCCGGCCGGGTGTCCGCGCGCCCGGGGGCGTCGCCAGGCGGTGCCCGTCCAAGGCCCGAAAGGCCGCGGCCGTGTCGCTGTGAAAGCCCGGACAGACCAGCAGCAGGGAAAGATCCCGGAACCCCCCGGGCAGGGCGACGGGGCTAACCAGATCCCCCCTGCCGCTCACCCAGGCGGCCGCGAGCCCGGCGGCGACGACGCCCACGAAAAACGGGACGTCGCTCCCAAGCTCCGCCCCCATTTCGGCCAGGATCCCCGGATCCAAAAGGCCGCCGGGCCGGGCAAGCCGGTTCAGCGCGAGCAGCGTGGCCGCCGCGTCCGAGGAACCGCCGCCCAGACCCCCGCCCAGGGGAATCCGCTTCTCCACCGTAACCCTAAGCCCCCCGCCGTAGCCCGTGCGGCCCCTGAACAGGGATACCGCCCTTGTGACGATGTTCTTCTCCGGGGGAAGCCCCGCGCCCTCCGGAAGCCGCCAGTCCATGCGTACCTCCGTGGCGTCCCCGGCCACGGTCTCGACCAGGACGGTGTCCCCAAAGTCCAGGGCCAGGAACAGGCTTTCTATGTCATGGAACCCGTCGGGGCGCCTGTCCCCGACACGAAGGTGCAGGTTAAGCTTCGCCGGGGCCGCGGTCTTTATTCTGGGCACGGACAAGATCCTAGCACAAAAACCGGGCCGCTCAAACCCCGGCAAACATGGGCTTAAAACCCCCGGGAACCCGGTTGACAATTCTCCGAACTCTCCCTTAATGTTTCTAAAGGAGGATCCTGCCGTCAGCATGGTCCTCCCGCTCGGTTGAGTAACGCATAAAACACACATCAAGACGGAGAGAATTATGGTTCTGCATGAGGTCAAAAACGAACAGGAGGGCTTACAGGAAGAACTCCTGCCGACGGACTGCGAAGAGTCCTTTATGGCTGCTGATGTTTTCCCAGGACAGTCTTTCGCGTTTGACTACAGCGACGAAGACGAGGACGACGAGGAAGACAACTTCGACGACATGGAAGAGGACTTCGACGACGACGATGAGGACGATGATGAGGAAGACGAGGACGAATTTGACGAAGACGAGGACGACGACTTCGACGACGATTTTGACGACGACTTCGAGTACGACGAGGACTGAGTAACGCGAACGGGAGACGGGTCTCGCCCGTCTTCCGTTCGGCACAAAAGCTATCCCGCGCCTACCGAGTAGAGCCGTTCCAGGTCGTAAAACGCCCGGGCTTTTTCGGTCATGAGGTGTATCACTATCGAGCCCAAGTCGATTATGCGCCACTCGTCCCGTTCAAGCCTCGGCCTGTGGGATCGCCGGAGTATACCCATCCCCCTTTCGCGGCAGAACTCCCTTACGTGCCTTTCAAGCCCGTCCAGGTGGGCGTCGCTGCTTGCCGTCGCGATGACGAAAAAATCCGTCCAGGCGCCCATTTCCCTAAGATCGAGCGCGACCACGTCCGCGCCCCTGTGGTCGCGCAGAAGATCCCCCAGGGCCTCAGTTTCCGACAACGTATCTTCCATTAAAATCCCTTCCAATAATGAGCGTGAAGTCCGAGCGAAGCTCGGTGTGCTGCAGGGCGATTTCCCCGGACACCAGAAAGTCCCGGGAGGGGTTCTCGAAGACAATGTTGCTCGAGCGGATTATGTTGGCGAAATTCCGCGCCATGACCTCGTACCCCGACCGGTCGATCACAATCGTCCTTTCGAAGCCGGAATGCTCCGCGTTGCCGACGGAAATAACGTCGTAGCCGAATTCCCGCAGAAGGTCCGCCGTCCTGCCGGCAAGCCCGCTTACCGTGGTCCCGTTAAGCACCTCGACGGTAAAGTGCCGGTCCGCGCCCTCCGCCGGCCTGGTAATCGAGGCCAGGGTACGCCGCACCACGTCGCGAATCAGGTGCCCGTCGTGCAGGGGGATAAGCAGCGTCCGCCCGGACACCTCCCGCTGGACGCCCCCGACCGAATGCACGGCAATCCTGCTCATGTCCATGTTGGCGAACTCGTCGAACAGGCGAACCCTGGCGCGCTCGTTCAGGTCGGTCCGGATAAGGGACCGGAACATCCTGGCGACCTCCGGGATTTTCAGCTTGTCGTTCATTTCCGCCTGCCGCTGCAGAAAGGCCAGGAAAAAGCGCTGCCTGCGGTGCGAGACCATTTCCTGGTCCTCGTCGGGAAGCCGGTGGGTCATGAACGAGACGGCCTTGTCCCCGCCGAAACGGTGTATCCCCGAGGGGAACAAAACAAGCCGGCCGTCCCCGTCATGGAACTGCACCCGCGAGGGGACGAAAAGATCCAGGCCGTCGAGAAGATCCACCGCCCTGCCCAGGTTTTCGGTGCTCATGACTATCGAGAAGGAAATGTCGATCCCCAGGATGCTTCCGACCAGGCCCTCGAAAACGGAGATCTGCTTGGGATCGTACACCGAGTCGATTCTGTCCACGCGGTTGATCCTGCGGATCAGCATCCCAAGATCGCCGGGCACGTCGAAAACCGCCGCCCTGCGGGTCGCCGGATAGTACAGCACGACGAAGGTGCTCAAGGGAAGGCCGTCCTCCTCGATCACGTACATCACGCTTATCACGCGATCCTCGGCGAAAAACCCCTCGATGGGATCGACCCGCAGGGAGTACACCGCGAAGACGACGCCCCCGATCAAAAGCACGACTATGGCCAAAAGCAGGACGCCGCTGGCGTCCCTGCCAACGAAAGTGGTTTTCCTTTCCATCGCTATGTCTCCTTGCCCTTGTGCTTGCGCCCGTGGGTTTTCGCCCCCGGAATTCCCAGTTTTTCCAGGAGGCGCTGCGTTTCCTCGGAAAGCCGCAGCTTCCCGGAGCGCAGGGACGAAACAACACGTTCCAGCACCATCACAAAAATTTCGTCAAGATCGTCCCCGGCAAAAACCAGCTTCCGCAGGGCGGGATCGACTTTTTCCCGGGATACTTCCATCTTATCGGCAATGTACACGACCTTCGCAAGCGGTCCCATGTTGGCGCTGCCGCTGGTGTGAGCCGATATCGCCTCGAGCACGCTTTCATTATGAACCCCGAAATGCTCCTTCAGTAACACCGCGGAGGCCCTGCCGTGGAGCATCGAGGGCTTCTCCTTTTCGAACGGCGATATTTCCCTTCCGTCGCTTTTCGCCAGCCTGATCTGCGCCCTGTCGCTGAGGGGCTTGGCCAGGTCGTGGGCGATTCCGGCCAGGTAGCCCAGCGCGGGGTTCAGGGAAAAGCGGAGGCACAGGTCCCTGGCCAGAAGGGCGGTGTTCCTGGAGTGCAGGAAACGATCGAACGAGAGGCTTTCCCGCGCCGCCTCCTCCACCCTGACAAGGATGTTCTTGGATGGCCGGCCGCCCGGCCAGGTCCCGGTAAAACCGTCGGCCTCCGGCGCCTGGGGGCATCCGTACAGGCCCCGCCCCTCGATGATCGTCCGCGCCGCCGCCGGAACCAGGTAGCGCCAGGGGCCGTTCGCCGCAATCCGTTCCCTGACCATGCCGGAGGAAACCTCCATTACCTCGTTGGCCACCTGGACGCAGGGAAAGGGAACCCTAAGCTCACCCGTGCGTATCCTTCTTGCGACGATGACGTCGGCCATGGAAAGTATCTCGTCGCTCCTGCGCCAGTCGGGGAAGTCCCCGGCCAGGTCGTCGCCGATGATCAGGCCGGGCTTTCCGTCCGGCGCGTAACGCCGGATGATATCGGCCAGGGTGTCCACGGTGAACGAAACCCCGCCGCGCCGGATCTCGCAGTCGTCGATGGTAAGGCGCGGATCCCCGGCGATGGAGGCGGCGATCATCTCCAGGCGGCTGCGCGTGCTGTCCTCCATGCCCAGCACGGCGAGCTTGAAGGGGGACCGGTACGCGGGCACCAGCACCACGCGGTCGTAGCCCAGGTTGGAAAGCACGGCGTCCGCCAGGAAAAGGTGCCCCACGTGGACGGGGTTGAAGCTGCCGCCGAACACAGCGATCCTCATGCGCCGGCCTCCCCGTCCGGGGATCCGGAGGCGTCCCCGGCGAGCCGCAGGAAATCCCGCGCCAGCTCGTCCATCCCGTCGCCGGAGAATACCGAGACGCCCAGGACGGTCTCGTCGGGGTACCTGGCGACAAGCTCGGCCAGGCGTTCCCCGGTTCCGGGCAGGTCGGTCTTGGTTCCCAGCAGGACGCGCTTTTTTGCGACCAGATCCGGGGAGAAGTTCCCAAGCTCCCGCCGGAGCACGTCAAAGGCGTCCAGGTAATTGTCGTCGGAAAGATCGACAAGAAAGGCCAGGGCCGCGGCCCGGGAAACGTGTTTCAGGAACCGTATGCCCAGACCCACGCCCCGCGAGGCCCCCTCCAGAAGCCCGGGGATGTCGGCGATGATTACGTCCCTGCCCCACTCGCCGTCGCTGCCGTAGCCGACGGACAGCACGCCCAGATTGGGGATTTTCGTGGTAAAGGGGTACGGGGCGATTTTGGGCCGGGCGTTGGTAAACCGGTCCAGCAGGCTGGACTTTCCGGCGTTCGGGAAACCGACAAGGCCTATGTCCGCCATTATCCGGAGTTCCACCTTTAGCCTGACGGTCCTTCCCGGCTGCCCGGGCAGGGCCCTGCGCGGCGCCTGGTTTACCGAGGACTTGAACCGTATGTTCCCCCAGCCGCCGTTCCCGCCCTTGAGGTACACGAAATCCCCAAGTTCCCGCCCGTGGGGCTCCGTTTCGCCCTCCGCCTTGCCATCGCCCGGATCCCTGGAAAAATCCCGGACCAGCCTGCCCGTCTGCGCATCCCTGACGACGGAGCCCGGGGGCAGCGGAATCACCACGTCGCCCCCGTTCCGCCCGTAACGGCCGGAGCCCTCGCCGTCGTGCCCGTTTTCGGCCCTGAAAACGTGCCTGTGGCGAAGGTGCGCCAGGGTACGCAGGTTGCGCCGCACCGTAAACACCACGTCCCCGCCCCTGCCCCCGTCCCCGCCGGAGGGCCCGCCCTTGGGGACGTATTTTTCCCGACGAAAGGCAACGCAGCCGTTGCCGCCTGACCCGGATGTAACCTCGATGACCGCCTCGTCGGCAAATTTTTCCATGGTACACGAAGGATAGCATAAAAACCGCGACCTGTGGAGTAAAAAAAAGGGTCTTGGGGGATCGGCTTTCGCTTCCCTGGGGGGAGTATATAACTACGCCCATCGCGATAAAAATCCCATGTTTTCCCTAAAAATCGCCCCCAGTGACAATAATCCCCGGAAAGCTGGTAGACAGAACGGGCGTTATCGCCGGTCGCCTCGCCGCTCGCGGGGAGGGCTAGCCCCTCCGTGCCTCCGCCCCCGCCGCGGGGCGATCCCGGGGAGTATCGCGCGTCGCGCGATGATATAAAGTCCAACTGTCGCGGGCAGAATCCCGCGGAACCACGTGCTTTCGAAGGAGGCATAAATGAAGAAGTTATTTGCGGTCTTGGCGGCTCTCGCCATGGTGACAACGGCGGCCCACGCCCAGGTGGCGGTAAGCGGGATGGTGGAAACCAGGCTTAACCTGCTGCACCCGAACCTGACCGACGGGGACACCGACATGACAATCGGCGGGGGTCTTGGCGGGGCGCAGCTCCAGTTGTCCGGGACAAACGCGGACGGTACCCTGGGGGGCACCTGGCGCCTAAGGCAGCAGGACATTGTCAGGGACATCCCCTGGATCCACACGGCGGTTGTGTGGTGGAGGCCCGTCCAGCCGGTGCGGATACTGCTCGGCATACAGCAGGACGGCATGTTCGACACGGCGCACTTCGCCGGCTGGGGTTTCCACCAGGGCGACAACGACTACATGTTCAACCACCACTGGGACTTCTGGCGGCGTATATTCCCGGGGAACTGGGACAGCTTCGGCCTGGCGCTCTCCTTCACGAACTTTGGCGTGGACGGGCTCGCCCTGAACCTGATACTTCCCACGGGCGGACTAAACTGGCCGCAGGCGACGAACACCCAGGTGACCAGGCGGCTCCCGATACAGGAGATGCTGGCCGGGTTCAGGTTCCACGGGACCTACACCATTCCCGGTGTTGGCACCCTGCAGTTCGTGTACAACGCCCCCGGCGGTATAATGAACATTGACGATCCCCTCAGCGGCGATCCCAACTGCACCGTTGCCTTGAACCAGGTTCAGACCACCTGGGGCGACGCGACCAACATGGGCCAGGCGGGGCTGTCGTTCCTGCTGACGGCGCTTGACTTCGGGAACATCCTGTTCGGCGGCGCGGTCGTGATCCCCGATGCCGACCGCTTCATGGACGCGCACGCCGGCCTGGCGCTGGACATGCCCAGCCTGGTGCCCGGAACCATGGGACTAAGGTTCCGCGTCGGCGCGAACATCTCCGGCAACAATTTCGACCCCACCTTTATCACCGGCAACGTGATGCCCGTCGTCTCCCTGGGCCCCGGCTCGCTCATGTTCGACGTCGGGCTGTCGGTGGCGGTTGGCGCCGCTGACGGCGACGACGAAAGCCCCACCTACAGGGAATCGGTGGACTTTTCCGCCGAGCAGCACCTTGGCTGGTCGGTGAAACCCGTCTACAGGCTTCCGCTGGCCTCCGGCGCGTTCTCGATAGGCTTGCACATAAGCAGCGGCGTGAACATGGGCGGGAACGCCGGGCTCGCCGGGAACAACAACATCCGCCTTAACATACCCATGCTTCTTAGGTTTGCGTTCTAGTTTGGGACGGTTCGGGAAACCCGGGGATCCCCGGGGGGATGTTATTGCGCGTCGCGCAGTTTGCGAGGTTCTTGCTGCCGCGGACAGTAATTCCGCAAAACCAAGTGCTTTTTTGGAGGCATAGAATGAAAGTGAAAAGAACGATAATCGGAAGTGCCGTGGTTGCCGCGATGGCGGCGATGGCGGCGTTTGTAATAACCGGATGCGGCTGGGGCGTAGATCTGGAGCCGCCGCCGGTCCTGATGGTGGAGGTGTTCAACCTGGACGACTGGATGGAGGGCCGCTCCGGGACGCTGACCGACGAGGACATCGACGAGCCGTTCCAAAGGGCCGGCGGCCAGACGGTGGTAAGGGTGGTTTCGGACGGGCTTCGAATCGAGCCGCAGGCCGATTGGGCCGGGCTGGAATTTTTCGGCTACAACGGCTTCGAGGTGGGCGACGTGCTTAGCTTTAGGGCCACGGCGCCGGAATTCAACGTGAACACGCAGTTCATGCTGCAGGTCGTCGCGGGAAACCCCGCGTTTACCGGATGGCCCAACCAGCACATAGGCACGCCCAGCTTTATCGACGGCGTGGCGACGATCGAGGTTACCCTGACCGTGGACATGATAAACCGCATAAACGCGGATGACCAGCACGGCGTCGAGGACAGGATCAGGCTGCGGCTGAACAACCCCGAGGGCGATGGCGTCTTCGTCCTGACCGGCCTTACCCAGACGAGGAACATGGCCACGCCGAACGTGGCGATCGGCGCCCAGTCCGGCACCGTGGTCCGGTGGGATGAGGGGGCCGCCTCGTACAGGACCGTGCTGTTCCCGATTACGACCCGCTTCCTGGAAGGCGGGGCCCGCACCATCACGTTCACGGACGCGATGGTTACCGGCCTGCCCGACGGCGTTAGCGTGGCCGGTGGCAGCATAGCGATAGGGGCGGACGGCTCGGGTGCCACCACGGCAGCCACGACCAGTCCCCCCGCCCCAGCCACGCACCTGGCCCTGATCGTGGACTATGAATACTGGGAAGATCTGGAAGTCGGCGAATTCCCGTTCACGGTAACGCTGGGTGGCACCGCCTCGTTGCCCGGCACCCTGTTTATCAGCGGGCTGGTGGTTCCTGAAAGGGTAACCTTCGACGGGGAAGGTTTTGCGGCGTTCACGGTGGAGGCGTTCAGGCTGAACGCGGGTGGCGCCTCCTCCGTTCCCCTGGTGGTATCGAGCGATCCCACCTTGCCCATCAACGTGGCAAACCCCGGTATCGTGCTGGACGCGAACGGCAGCGGCAGGGCCACCCTGGCCTTCTACGGCGGTTTTGATTTTGCTGACTCTGACGACTACGAAATAACCGTGGCGGCACCCGGAACGAGGGCTTCGGAAAGCTTCACCCTGACACTGGGCATGTTTGGAACGGTGTTCGATATGCAGGAGGATCTTGACGAAACCACAGCCCTGGTGCATTTTGCGGGATCGGACAACAACAGGGGCGTGGTTTCAATTGCTGAAGTCGATGGCGATCTGGTTGCAACCGTTGGCAATTTTGGCACGGGTCCCGGTGGCACCGAAGCCATGAACGATCCTCAAGGCAATGCTTGGTCGCCCATTACGATCTTACGCCCAGGACAAGCAAGGGGAGGTGACATTCTGACTGTTACAGGATACTTCTCTGGAACTGGTGTTATTCCAATGAGTGGCACCCAGATAGGGCTTTCCGTAGGCGTCGCCGCAGCAGCAGTACCAGGATCGGCTGGTGGTGGCTTGGTTGGTAGGATCGATACCAACAACAATGTCACTTCGGCAGAATTTGAGATTGAGTTTGTGTTGACGTCGGTTGCCGCTACCGAAGGTCTTAGCTTCCGTTGGAATTCCTGGACCACATTGGGTGGGGCTGCTGCCCAAACTACTGGATTCGCCATCAACATTACCGGTCTTACGATCGAGGGTTACAGGTAGCCTGGCGGATCGCGCCGGTGTCAGTCACCCAAACTGCCTAGCGTAGTTGGGTAACTGGGTACACCATATGTAGCGTAGGCGTTCACGCGCCGGTGCCAGCCACCAAACCCGTCCAGTTTGGTGACTGGCACCGATTTCGGCGCGATGGTGTGTCAGCCACCGGTTTTGGGAAGCTTGGCTAGGCCAGGCTTCATCGCAAGCTTCTTTGACTTAGGCTCCCTGGAAACGGGGAGCCTTTTTTAGCGCGCAATGGAGTGTCAGTCACCGGTTTTGGAAAGCCCGGACCGGGCTTCGGCGCAGCCTACCTAGGCTTCGGATCCCCGGAAACAACCAGGGATCTCCCAAAAACCGGCGATTACTCCGCGCGTTTAACCCAGCCGGTTCGCCGCACCTCCGTGTCGCCCCGCGCCCGGCAAGGCCATTTATTCCATGGCCTTCCCGGGCGTGGGGCGACACGGAGGACATGGCGCAACAGGGGGGAAAGTGACGGGATTGGGTTCCGTGGAACAACCAACCCGCACGCCTGTTCACAAGGAGACAAAAATGAAACTTCGAAAATTAGTTTTCACGGCGGCCACCGTGGCGATAACCATCGCCCTGGCCGGATGCCCCAACGGCAATGACGATCCCGGCTATACCGGCGACTTCGAGCCCACAATCTTCGACCTCGCGACCGCGACCGCAATCCCCGACACCTGGGCAACAAGCGCCGCCGCCGTGACAATGAGCCTAGTGGGCAACACGATTGAGATTACCGACCGCACGCAGAACTGGCACGGCATAGACATCCCGGTCGGGTTCTTCACCGGCGGCGGCTCGTATACCCTGACGGTGTCCGGCACCATAGACGACGGGGACGCCGGCAACGTGCAGTTCCAGATAGGCCGCAACCCGCACAACGCCACCCTGGCCCAGGCTTTCTCCGGGCTAGGATCCGAGTTTACCGACACCAGCCTAACTTTTACCCAAGCGGCGCTGGCTGCCGCGATAGCCGCAAGCCCCGCCCAAACCCACGTCAGGCTGCAGTTGCAGTCCGACGGTAACGCGGCAGGGGCCAACACCTTCGACTTCACCATCACCGCCCTAACCATAACAAGGGCGCGTTGAGCCGGGGGCGTCGCAAGCTTCTTTGGTTTCGGCTCCCCGGAAACGGGGGGCCTTTTTGTGGCCTGCCGCCAGAGTGGGGATCCGCAAGCCGGCCGGTTTTTTCGCGTTTCGCAAGTTCTTTCGCCCCGGACTAAAGCACCGCGCAATTTCGCGCCATGTATATAGTATAGGCGCCTCGCGCTTGACGGTCATACGACCCGATAGTATATTCAACTTACAGGAGAGTGAAACATGGTAGCGACACAGGCTACGGACCAAAACCCCGCCACCCCCCAGGAAATCTGGGCAATCCTGCGGGAAACCACCGCAAAGCAAAAGGAGCACGAGCTACGGTGGGAACAGGAAGCCATCAGGCGACAGGAAGAGTACGCCAGGCGGAAGGAAGAGGACGCCAAGCGGCAAGCCAAATCCGAACAGGAATGGGCCGAACTCCGCAGGCAGTTCGCCGAGACCAAGGAAATGTTCGACCGAACCGACCGGCAAATAGCCAGGAACAACAGCGAGATGGGTCGCCTGCGCAACAGCTTTGGGGAGGTCATCGAGCACCTGGTCGCCCCCGGCATAAGGGAGCGTTTCGGCGACCTTGGCATGGACTTTAGCTCTGGCAAGATAGCCGCCAACATGGTCGTAAGCGAGGCAGGAAAAGACGTTGCGGAGGCCGACCTTTGGCTGGAAAACGGCCAGACGATCCTGGTCGTGGAAGTAAAGGCCAAGGTAAAGACGAAGGACGTGGGCAAGCACAAGGAGCGGCTGGAAAAAATACGCAGCGCGCACGACAAGTGCGGCGATCGCCGGCGGATCCTCGGGGCGATGGCCGGAGCCGTGTTCGGCCCCGGGCAAAGGGAGGCCGCCCTGGAGGCCGGCTTTTTCGTTATAGTGCAGAGCGGCGACACGATGCGGATGGATCTTCCCGAGGGCTTCGTGCCCAAGGAATGGTGACGCCGGCCGGTAAGGCCCGGGCTTCGTCGCAAGCTTCTTTGGTTTGGGCTCCCCGGAAAACAGTCGCCGTGTCTTCAAAACAAGGCGAAATAGGTATACACTAGGCTATGAGACGTTTCTGTTTTTGTCTTGCCTGGCTGGCGTCCCTTCTTCTGTTTTCCTGCGACAGGGTTGCGGAAGGGGATCGCGTCTACGAGGCCGGCGTCGTCGAGGCGCCGGCCCCCCCAAGGGTTCCGCCCCTGGCGATCCTGCGGGCCGGGGAGTTCCCCCTCTGGTTCCAGATCGCCGACGATGGCCCGCGCCTTATCGAAAGAATCGAGGACGCCGTCTATTCCGCCGCCCTTATCCCCTGGCCCCACGCGGCCCATGTCAGGTTCACCCTGGCGCAGGACGACGAGCTTCTGATGGCGGTAAACCGCGACGGCTTTGTCCGCCTGTCCCCCTGGCCGGCCCATCCGGGCGGCGTCGGCCTGTACCGCGTGCCCGGCGGCGAGCCCTGGCGGCTCTACACCGTGGGCGCGTTCGTCCGGCCCGATCCGGACGGATCCCCGGTCGCGCTATTGTACCGAAACGAGTGGTTCCTGCACCAGGACGTCCCGCCCCCGGCGCACAGGCTGTGGGGCTTCGACGAGTACTCGACCGAGCCCCGGCCGGTCCCGATGCCTTCCCTGGACGCCTTTCCCCCGGAGGAGGGCTGGGACCTGGACGTGCTTCGCAGGGGGGGGAGCGGCTACTGGTACTACCGGGCGACCCGAAGGAACGCCGCCAGGCAGGAGATAGCCATGCTCCGCACGGACAGCCTGGGGCGCGAAGGCCAGAGGACCTCCCTTGGCGACTTCCACAACGCCGCCCGCCCGGAGCCCCTGTCCGCCGCGCCGCCGGGGCTAAGGGAAATGCTCGCCCTTGCCCTTGCCGAGGGCGGTTTCGGATCGGCGACCGTGGTTTCCCCGGACTTCCAGAGCTGCCGGCGCTTCGCCTCTGGGCCGGAGGGCGTCCGGGCCCACGCGTTCTTTTCCGGGGGCAGCGTGCCGGGGAGCGCGTTCCTTATTGCCACAGGCCCATCGGGCGACGCGGTGTACCTGCAGGCTGGCCTTCGATCGGTCCGCCGCTTTTCCCTGCCTGGCCTACCGGAGGGCTTCGTCTACACCGGGATCGGCATGGCGGGGGACACGGTCTTCGCGTCATGGGAGGAACAGGTGGGGTTCAGCATCGGGGCGGCCGGCTTTATGGCGATCAGGCCGCCGGAGCTTGACTGACCGGTTACCTGGCCCGTTCGACCCCTACCCGTTTGCAATGGCCGGCGATTACGCAGCGGGAACAGTAGGGGCTTACCGGGCGGCACAGGTTCTGGCCGTAGAGCACGAGCAGGGCGTTTAGCCCCTTCCAGTATTTTTTCGGCAGGACGTCCCTAAGGATCGCCTCGGTCTCGTCCGGGGTCTTGCTGGAAAGCCAGCCGCAGCGGTTCGATATGCGGTGAACGTGAATGTCCACGCAGATGCCCGGAAGGTCAAATGCCTCGATCAGCACCAGGTTGGCGGTCTTGCGCCCAACCCCGGGCAGGGCCAGCAGCGCGTCCATGTCCGCCGGAACCTCGCCCCCGTACCGGTCCAGCAGGATGGCGGCGATTTTTTTAAGGCTGGCCGCCTTGTTCCGGTAGAAGCCGGCGGGATAGGCAAGACCGGCGATCTCGCCTTCCGGCAGCGCGGCAAGCTCGCCGGGGCCGGGGGCCCTGGCCAGCAGCCGTTTCGAGGCGTCCAGGGTTACCTCGTCCTTGGTCCGCAGGCTTAGGATCGTGGAGACGAGCACCGCCCAGGGATCGTTGGCGTACCGTTCCGCGATGGTCGTAACGGAGGGCTCCTTCAAAGGGGACTCCCCCGGCGCGGCGTCGCCCCGCAGGCCCTTGCGCCACCGCGAAAGGGCAAGGTTTACCGCGTCCCACTCGACGCCGCCCGCCGTTTTTTTCACTCAAAGGTCCCTTTCCAGAAGGCAGACCGCTATGGCCTCGACGGCCTTTCCCCTGCCGACAGCCCCCAGGCCCTCGCCTGTCTTGCCCTTCACGAAAACCCTGTCCAGGGGAACCTCCAGCGCGTCCGCCAGGCTCCGGCGGATCTCGTCGCGAAAGGGAAGGATTTTGGGGCTCTCGCAGGCCACCACGCAGTCCAGGTTGCCTACCCGCCACCCCTCGCGTTTTGCCATGCCGAAAGCCAGGCGCAAAAGCCCCATGGAATCGGCGTCCTTCCAGGCCGGGTCCGAGGGGGGAAAGAGCGAGCCGACGTCGCCCAAGGCGGCGGCCCCAAGAACCGCGTCGCAAACCGCGTGGGCCAGGACGTCGCCGTCGGAATGGCCAAGCTCGCCGCGCCCGGCCGGAAGCTCGACCCCGGCGAGCAGGAACCTGCGGCCCCTTACCAGGCGGTGCAGGTCGGTCCCCAGGCCCACCCTTCCCGTGAGGCCGCCGGTCACGCCAGATCCCCGGGAAAGGTCACCTTGCGGTTCCCCGGATCCCCCGGGACGACCGCGACCGACCCGTGGAAGGTTCCCCATATCTCGGCGTCGTCGGTAAACTCGATGCCCGTGACCCTTTCGTGCTCCGCGGCCATCTCGTGCAAATCCAGGATCTCCGGAAAGGCGAAGGCCTGGGGGGTCTGCGAGATTCCCACGCAGGCCCGCCTAAGGTGGCGCTTCACGTATATGGGGCCGGAGCCGTCCAGGGCCAGGGTCGTTTCCTTGGGGGTCTCGGTCAGGGGCAGGACGGGGACGACGGCGGGATGCTTTTTTACCTCGGCGATAATGCCCCGGATAAACGAAGGGCGGACCCAGGGCCGCGCCCCGTCATGGATCAGCACGTAGCTGCGGGCGTCCAGCCTGCCAAGGAATTTCTCGGGAAGCACGGAAAGGGCGTTGAAAACGGAAAGGCGGCGCGTCCTTCCGCCCGCGACGAAATGCACCGGCGGGCCGATTTTCCCCGAGAGCAGGGCCGGCGGGATGGCCTTTCGCGCGGCGGCCTCCCCCGTGGCCGGATCGTCCGGAACGGCTATGACTATGGTCTGGATCTCCGGAAGGGCCGCGAAGGCGCGAACCGCCGCGCCAAGCACCGTAAGGCTGGCGAGCTTTTGGTTTCCCTTGGGGGCGGCACCGCCGTACAGGGGACGGTACTCCTTTTTTAGGCCGCCGTCCGGCCCGGCCATTCGGGAGGATGCCCCCGCCGCGCAGATTATGGCCGCCACGGCGACCCCCTCGACGGCGGTTTTCGCCACGGCGGCTTTTTTCATGGGACGGGCCCCGCGGACATGGTATTATTCCTCGATGGATTCAAGGCGCTCGTGGATCAGTGCCTCCACTTCCTTTTTCGGCATGTCCAGCGATATGGAAAGTTCGTCCTCTAAAAGGTTCTGCGCGGAATCGTAGAGCTTTTTTTCCAGGATTGGCAGTTCCTTGACCTTGCTTCTGTTGTACAGGGAACGGACGATCTTGGCGATGTCGTGTATGCTCCCCTTTTTCAGCAGATCCAGGTTCATCTGGTAACGCAGCTTCCAGTCCGAGGGGTTCGGCTCGAATTCCTCGCCAATCATCTTAAGGGCGTTCATGGCCTCGTCCTCGCTGACGGTCGCGCGTATGCCTAGCTCCTCCGCCTTGTCGACCGGCGCCATGATCGTCATGTCCGAGGCCTCTATGTAGATAACGTAATAGGACAATTCGGCGTCGTTGAACTTCCTTTGCTCGATCGTCTTTATGATGCCGACACCCTGACTGGGATATACAACTTTTTGCTCAACAGCGAAATTGGGCTTGTTCATCCCATACAGTATAGCACAAAACGAAAAAATAGTGAACCCGAGGGAAGGGCCGCCCCATAAAAAGTCGCCTTTGGCGATATTTTACACAACCGCTTAGTGAATATCGCCCCTGGCGACACCCCCCCGGGGAGCCGAACCCGGGGAAGCCCGCGACGAAGCCCGGAGGCTACCACTCCCTTGGGGCAAAGCCCTCGGGAACGTGCATGTTCATTGTCTCGCCGCTTTGCACCATCACGTAGAACCCGGCCTCGATTGCCGCGTCCCTTTCCGGCGGGCCGAACACCGCCCCGGCTACCGCGCCAAGAATCCTGCGGCGGTCGCCGAGGCTGTCGTAATAGCCGCGCAGTTTTTCCAGCCGCGCCTGGTGCCTTTCCACGTCCCTGAGCCTGACCTTGGACTTGACCTCCACCGCGAGGATCTCCTTCGCGCTTTCAAGAAGCAGGTCGACCTCGGCTAGGCGTTGGCCGTTTTCTTTCATCCGCACGTTTGGATTTATCCTGTCGAAATGTATACCCAGTTCCACGAAGCGCTCCTCGATCCCCGGGGCGACAAGGTGCTCGACGATTTCCCCCAGGCTGTTGTCCAGGCCGCCTATTTTTTCGTTGGTGCTCTTAAACCGTTCGTCGGTTTTCTTCCACTGTTCCTCGATTTTTGCCCAGCGTTCTTCGGCTTCCTTCTGCCGTTCCTCGTATTCCTTCTGCCGCTTGTCGGCTTCCTTTTGCCGCTGGGCGGCTTCCTCCTCGTATACCTTGCGCCATTCGGCGGCTTCCCGCAGAATCGCCCAGATCTCCTCCGGGGTTGCGGGGCTTCGATCCGTAGCCTGTACTGTTGCCATGTCTCACTCCTGTAAGTTGAATATATTCCTGAAGCAAACCGCTGTCAAGAATCGCGAGGCGCCTACGTGCCTATACTATATACATGGCGCGAAACTGCGCGGCGCTTTAGTCCGGGGCGAAAAAACTTGCGAAACGCGAAAAAAACTGGCCGTTTTGCGACACGGGGAGCTAACGATTCGTTGTGCGGCCTGGCCTGGTAAGATGCCCGGAACAATCGCCGGTTTTTGCCGGTGCGGCCGGCCAACCAAGCCCAAAAAAAAGCTCCCCGTTTCCGGGGAGCCAAAATCAAGAAGGTTGCGACGAAGCCTGGTCTAGCTAGGCTTCCCGAAACCGGTGCCAGTCACCGGATCGGACTGACTGGCACCGGCGCGTGACAAAAGCCCATGCCTTAGCGGTCGGGCGTCACCATTCCTTGGGCACGAAGCCCTCGGGAAGATCCATCCGCATCGTGTCGCCGCTCTGCACTATAACGAAAAAGCCGGCCTCCAGGGCGGCCTCCCTTTGCCCGGGGCCGAACACGGCGCCGGCCATCGCCCCGAGGATCCGCCGGCGATCGCCGCACTTGTCGTGCGCGCTGCGTATTTTTTCCAGCCGCTCCTTGTGCTTGCCCACGTCCTTCGTCTTTACCTTGGCCTTTACTTCCACGACCAGGATCGTCTGGCCGTTTTCCAGCCAAAGGTCGGCCTCCGCAACGTCTTTTCCTGCCTCGCTTACGACCATGTTGGCGGCTATCTTGCCGGAGCTAAAGTCCATGCCAAGGTCGCCGAAACGCTCCCTTATGCCGGGGGCGACCAGGTGCTCGATGACCTCCCCGAAACTGTTGCGCAGGCGGCCCATCTCGCTGTTGTTCCTGGCTATTTGCCGGTCGGTTCGGTCGAACATTTCCTTGGTCTCGGCGAACTGCCTGCGGAGTTCGGCCCATTCCTGTTCGGATTTTGCTTGCCGCTTGGCGTCCTCTTCCTGCCGCCTGGCGTATTCCTCCTGTCGTTTGGCGTCTTGCGCTTCGTTTTCCTTCTGCCGCCTGGCGTACTCTTCCTGTCGCCTGATGGCTTCCTGTTCCCATCGCAGCTCGTGCTCTTTTTGCTTTGCGGTGGTTTCCCGTAGGATTGCCCAGATTTCCTGGGGGGTGGCGGGGTTTTGATCCGTAGCCTGTGTCGCTACCATGTTTCACTCTCCTGTCAGTTGAATATACTCTCGGGTCGTATGGCCGTCAAGCGCGTGGCACCTACGTGCCATACTATATTTAAGGCGCGAAACTGCATGGCGCTTTGATCCGGGGTGAAAAACTTTGCGAAACGCGAAAATAATGTCCGTTTTGCGGCTCCCCCAACTTCCCCTGCCCACGCCCGCCCTCCGTGTCGGTCCGCGCCCGGCAAGGCCATAGAATAAATGGCCTTGCCGGGCGCGGGCCGACACGGAGGGCTAGTGTTACGATTCGTTGTGCGGCCTGGCCTGGTAAGATGCCCGGAACAATCGCCGGTTTTTGCCGGTGAGGCCGGCCGGCCAAGCCCAAAAAAAGCTCCCCGTTTCCGGGGAGCCGAAATCAAGAAGCTTGCGACGAAGCCTGGCCAAAACCCTGGCTAGGCTTCCCAGAACCGGTGCCAGTCACCGAATCGGACAAGTGCCCGGATTTGGTGACTGACACCGCGCGCGCACCCTGGCGCGTGAACAACGTGCGACGCCTCGCTAGTCCCTGTAGCCCTCGATTATGATGTTGTCGATGTAGATGTAGGTGATGCCGTTTGGCTCAGCTCCGCCGCCGTTGCCAGCTACACTAACATGCCCAATCGTAGCTGTCAGCCCAAGCGTAACATTGAAGTTGTGGGTACCCGTAAAATCGGCGGCGATAGAGGCATCATGACTTGCGGCTCCCCGCACTTCAACCCTTCTGCCCCAGTCTACATCCGCAGCCACGGTAACGGCGCGTCCGGCGATGGTTACCTCGTCGCCGACTTGAACCGCAATCCCCAATGTATAGTACAACCCATCCAGGTCAAACCGCACGTCGTGCCAGTTGCCGGTTCTGGGGCCTACCCTTGCGGACAGCTCCATACCGTCCACGGGATTGCCTGCAACCCACTGGACGCCGGCAAAGCCGCTATTCCGCGCAAACACTGCCTCGCCGTCGGTGGCTGGTATCTGGTCTCCATCGCTTATACCGGCATAGTCAATAAATTCGGCCATGCTGAACACCTCGATCCAATCGCCTGTAGGGGGCAGCGGGCGGAAGACGATCATGTCGTCGATGCTGAACGCAAAGCCATCAGGGCGGGCGGCGGCACCGCCAGTCCAGGTGTTGGGAGATATCCTAAGCCCGCTTTCGATGTCGCTTTCGCGTAATATGAAAGTGAAGGCGAAGTTCCCCGACACTATGCTGTAATTCGCCCCAAAAAGGCCTCCGCCTAGGCCAACGCTAGAGCCGCTTCCGCCGTCAATGGCGGCCACCTCAAGCCGGCTGTTGCCGAAAGCGGCTGTAAGTGTCGTCCGACCCGTTCCACGCACCACGTCGCCGGGCTGTAGGTCCGAACCAGCGGGCAGAATCACGAGGCCACCGACGTTGTCAACGTTGAGGTTGCTAACGAAGACGATCCCGTCGGCTGTGCCAAATTCTGCAGGAGCCACCGCATCAAAATGATCGGCTTCTATAAGTGCCGCCATGCCGCCAGGCAGGTCGCCCAGGACTATTGTTGCGCCATACGGCACTTCGCGGTCAACCGGCGTTGCATTCCCAACTAATGTTGCGGAAATACAGTCGGACGTACCGTATTCTCTTGCGGCATTGAATATAGCACTCGCGGCATTAAGAGCCGTAACTTGGGCATCTATGTCAGCTTGGGTAGACGCCACGTTGCCGAGAACCACCTGAGCGGCTGCTATAGCTTCCACCAGCGCTGCCATAACTTCTGCCGTTACCCATAAGGTTGTGGTAGGAATGTCTTCGCCGTCTACTGATACGACCGCAGAATCTCTTGCCGCAATGGCTGCGGCGAGAGCGGTGTCGAGATATGTAAGGTCCGCCTGGTCCGGAACGAAGCCGGGGAAGTCCGTCGGCCTAATGCCGCGCACGAGAAGCTCGGTCAGCACGACCGCGTTGTTGGCCGTGCCGGACACGATCCTGATGCTCTGGGGGGTGCCGCCCGCGATGTGCCCTATATGCGCGGCCGTCAGCGTGAACTCAAACGTGTGCACGCCGCCCGCGGCGACGGTCACGGCCGGAAAAAGGTTCTGCGGGCTTACGCCCTGGTGGAAGCCGCCGGCGTCCAGGCGTATGCCGGAAGCGGCCGCCCCGGCGTTCCTAAGGCCTATGCTGACGGTGTCGCCCGCCCGGAAGCCCATCACCCTGCTTGTCCCGTGGGCGTTTACAAGGTCGATTCCCGCCCAGGTGTCTATGGGCGTCCACGTAAGCAACTGCACCCCGCCTTCCACCGCTATGGCGACCGTTATGTTCGCGTCGCCGCCGGCACGAAGCAGGGGCACGGTGTTGGGAGTCACCGCCTCGCCGGTCGCGCCGTCCGGAAGCGCCTGGAAGTACGGGTTGGTTCTCAGGTTAAAGACCGTCCCCATGACGAGCTCGCCGACAAAGTCGTCGCCGTTGTCGTCACCGTTCTCGTCGCCCCCGGCGCCCGAGCCGCACCCGGTCATTACCAGCACCGCGAAGGCCGCCAGCACGGCGACCAGGGTGCCGCCGATTTTCATCTTGGTCACTTTCATCTTTCTGTCTCCTCAAGAAATGTTTCTCGCGGGATACTGCCCGCGGCAGACCGAACCCCCGCTACGCCGGGTCCCCCGCCCGTCGCGGGCGGGGACGGGCGCTAGAAGGAAAACCTTAGAAGCATGGGGATATTGATGTGGATGTCGTTGTTCCCGGTCAGGTCGGTCTGGTTGCCGCCCATGTTCGTCCCGCTCCAGACGTGCAGGCCGATCGAGAACGCGCCGGAGGCCAGGGGAAGCCTGTACACGGGCTTGACCGACCAGCCAAGGTCCGCCTCCGCGTCGAATTCGTCGGCGAACCGCGCCGTCACGCCGATGTCGAACATCAGCGATCCGGGGCCCAGCGACACGACCGGCATCAGGTTCGCGGTCAGCAGGGGATCCACGCCGTCCGCGGTGGGGATCCTCATGCCGGCGCGGAACCTCAGGCCCATCAGCCCGGGCACCAGCGCCGGCATGTCCAGCCCGAGCCCGGCGTGCGCGTCAAGGTCGCCGTCGGAATCGGGTATCACCACGGCCCCGCCGAACAGGAGGTTCCCGAAGTCCAGCGCCGTCAGCAGGAACGAAAGCCCGACCTGCCCGAAGGTGGTCGCGTCCTCCCACGTCGTGCGGTCCACCTGCCCCGGCGTGTCGTTCATGATCCCGCCGGGCGCGTTGTACGTGAGCTGCAGCGTCCCCGCCCCGGGGATCGCGAAGGTCCCGTGCAGACGGAAGCCCGCGATCAGCTCGTCCAGGTTCCGCGTCTCCGTCACCCGGGCGGGCCCCTCGCGCGGCCAGGTGCGCGAGCCGGTGGGCAGGACCAGGTTCAGGTTCAGCCCGTCCACCAGGTTGATGAACGAGAACGCCAGGCCGAAGCTGTCCCAGTTGCCCGGGAACACGCGCCGCCAGAAGTCCCACTGGTGGTTGAACATGAAGTCGTTGTCGCCCTGGTGGAAACCCCAGCCGGCGATGGACGACGTGTCGAACTGCCCGTCCGAGTCTATGCCCAGCATTATCCGCATCTGCTCGATGGGCCGCCACCACACGAACGCCCGGTGCCACACTGGCCCGGTCACGCCGCCGCCCGGCCCCCTGACCATGTCGTTCTGCCTGAAACGCCACAGCGCGCCCAGGGTCCCGTCGGCGTTGGTCCCGGAAAACTGCAGCCACGCCGTGCCGATGGACCCGCCCATCTCCAGCTCGACGTCGTCCGCGCTCAGGTTCCCCCGGAACGAGTTCAGCCTGGTCTCCAGCGTCCCGGCCACCGCCGCCTGGGCGTGGGCCGCCGTTGTCACCATGGCGAGAGCCGCCAAGACCGCAAATAACTTCTTCATTTATGCCTCCTTCGAAAGCACGTGGTTCCGCGGGATTCTGCCCGCGACAGTTGGACTTTATATCATCGCGCGACGCGCGATACTCCCCGGGATCGCCCCGCGGCGGGGGCGGAGGCACGGAGGGGCTAGCCCTCCCCGCGAGCGGCGAGGCGACCGGCGATAACGCCCGTTCTGTCTACCAGCTTTCCGGGGATTATTGTCACTGGGGGCGATTTTTAGGGAAAACATGGGATTTTTATCGCGATGGGCGTAGTTATATACTCCCCCCAGGGAAGCGAAAGCCGATCCCCCAAGACCCTTTTTTTTACTCCACAGGTCGCGGTTTTTATGCTATCCTTCGTGTACCATGGAAAAATTTGCCGACGAGGCGGTCATCGAGGTTACATCCGGGTCAGGCGGCAACGGCTGCGTTGCCTTTCGTCGGGAAAAATACGTCCCCAAGGGCGGGCCCTCCGGCGGGGACGGGGGCAGGGGCGGGGACGTGGTGTTTACGGTGCGGCGCAACCTGCGTACCCTGGCGCACCTTCGCCACAGGCACGTTTTCAGGGCCGAAAACGGGCACGACGGCGAGGGCTCCGGCCGTTACGGGCGGAACGGGGGCGACGTGGTGATTCCGCTGCCCCCGGGCTCCGTCGTCAGGGATGCGCAGACGGGCAGGCTGGTCCGGGATTTTTCCAGGGATCCGGGCGATGGCAAGGCGGAGGGCGAAACGGAGCCCCACGGGCGGGAACTTGGGGATTTCGTGTACCTCAAGGGCGGGAACGGCGGCTGGGGGAACATACGGTTCAAGTCCTCGGTAAACCAGGCGCCGCGCAGGGCCCTGCCCGGGCAGCCGGGAAGGACCGTCAGGCTAAAGGTGGAACTCCGGATAATGGCGGACATAGGCCTTGTCGGTTTCCCGAACGCCGGAAAGTCCAGCCTGCTGGACCGGTTTACCAACGCCCGGCCCAAAATCGCCCCGTACCCCTTTACCACGAAAATCCCCAATCTGGGCGTGCTGTCCGTCGGCTACGGCAGCGACGGCGAGTGGGGCAGGGACGTAATCATCGCCGACATCCCCGGGCTTCTGGAGGGGGCCTCGCGGGGCGTGGGTCTGGGCATACGGTTCCTGAAACACGTTTCCCGGGCCGCGGCCCTGGCCTTTCTTGTCGATCTTTCCGACGACAATTACCTGGACGCCTTTGACGTGCTCCGGCGGGAGCTTGGGAACTTCTCCCCGGATCTGGTCGCAAAAAAGCGCGTCCTGCTGGGAACCAAGACCGACCTGCCCGGAACCGGGGAACGCCTGGCCGAGCTTGTCGCCAGGTACCCCGACGAGACCGTCCTGGGCGTCTCGGTATTCTCCGGCGACGGGATGGACGAGCTGGCGCGGGATTTCCTGCGGCTCGCCGGGGACGCCTCCGGATCCCCGGACGGGGAGGCCGGCGCATGAGGATCGCTGTGTTCGGCGGCAGCTTCAACCCCGTCCACGTGGGGCACCTTTTCCTGGCGGACGCCGTGCTTTCCAACCTGGGCTACGACCGCGTGGTGCTGGTGCCCGCGTACCGGTCCCCCTTCAAGCTCGCCGTGCTGGGCATGGAGGACAGCACGCGCAGCCGCCTGGAGATGATCGCCGCCTCCATCGCCGGGGATCCGCGCCTTACCATCGACGACTGCGAGATCCGGCGCGGCGGGGTTTCGTTCACCGTGGACACCCTGGCCGATATCATCCGGCGTTACGCGCCGGACGGAAAGCCCGGCCTGATCATCGGCGACGACCTGGCCGGGGACTTCCCCGACTGGCGCAGGAGCGACGAGATACTTTCCATGGCCGACGTCATCGTCGCAAGAAGGATACGCACGGGTGAGCTTAGGGTTCCCTTTCCCTGCGTCCAGGTGGCCAACGAGGTAATGGAGGTTTCCTCCGGCATGGTCAGGGAACGGATTGCGGCGAACGGCCCCTGGCGCTACCTGGTTCCGGCGGCGGCGCGGACGATCATCGAGGGGCGGGGCCTGTACGGATGCCCCCAGGCGCCGGAGGCCGACGGTTTTACCGGGACCTGGCCGGGCGGCCGGCCATCCAAGAACATCCTTGTCAGGGTGGAGGAGGCGGCGCGGGAAAGCCTCTCGTTCGATCGTTTCCTGCACTCCAGGAACACCGCCCTTCTGGCCAGGGACCTGTGCCTCCGCTTTTCCCTGAACCCCGCGCTGGGCTACCTGGCCGGAATCGCCCACGACCTGGCCAAGCCCCTCAGCGACAGGGCGCAGATCAGGCTGGCGAAAAGCGACGGAAGGGAAATATCGCCGTTCGAAAAGGAGAAGCCCTCGATGCTCCACGGCAGGGCCTCCGCGGTGTTACTGAAGGAGCATTTCGGGGTTCATAATGAAAGCGTGCTCGAGGCGATATCGGCTCACACCAGCGGCAGCGCCAACATGGGACCGCTTGCGAAGGTCGTGTACATTGCCGATAAGATGGAAGTATCCCGGGAAAAAGTCGATCCCGCCCTGCGGAAGCTGGTTTTTGCCGGGGACGATCTTGACGAAATTTTTGTGATGGTGCTGGAACGTGTTGTTTCGTCCCTGCGCTCCGGGAAGCTGCGGCTTTCCGAGGAAACGCAGCGCCTCCTGGAAAAACTGGGAATTCCGGGGGCGAAAACCCACGGGCGCAAGCACAAGGGCAAGGAGACATAGCGATGGAAAGGAAAACCACTTTCGTTGGCAGGGACGCCAGCGGCGTCCTGCTTTTGGCCATAGTCGTGCTTTTGATCGGGGGCGTCGTCTTCGCGGTGTACTCCCTGCGGGTCGATCCCATCGAGGGGTTTTTCGCCGAGGATCGCGTGATAAGCGTGATGTACGTGATCGAGGAGGACGGCCTTCCCTTGAGCACCTTCGTCGTGCTGTACTATCCGGCGACCCGCAGGGCGGCGGTTTTCGACGTGCCCGGCGATCTTGGGATGCTGATCCGCAGGATCAACCGCGTGGACAGAATCGACTCGGTGTACGATCCCAAGCAGATCTCCGTTTTCGAGGGCCTGGTCGGAAGCATCCTGGGGATCGACATTTCCTTCTCGATAGTCATGAGCACCGAAAACCTGGGCAGGGCGGTGGATCTTCTCGACGGCCTGGATCTTTTCGTCCCCTCGCGGGTGCAGTTCCATGACGGGGACGGCCGGCTTGTTTTGTTCCCCTCGGGGATACACCGTTTCGGCGGGGACAAGGCCGTCTCGTTCATGACCCACCGGCTTCCCGACGAGGACCAGGAAATGGTCTCGCACCGCAGGCAGCGCTTTTTCCTGGCCTTTCTGCAGCGGCAGGCGGAAATGAACGACAAGCTGAAAATCCCGGAGGTCGCCAGGATGTTCCGGTCCCTTATCCGGACCGACCTGAACGAGCGCGCCAGGGTTCGCCTGTTCGACGAGTTCGCCAACATGGACATGAGCAGGATTGCCGTGCATTCGGTCGGGGGCGTCCAGCGGGAGGTGTCCGGGCGGACGCTGCTTATCCCCCTGCACGACGGGCACCTGATTCGCGACGTGGTGCGGCGTACCCTGGCCTCGATTACCAGGCCGGCGGAGGGCGCGGACCGGCACTTTACCGTCGAGGTGCTTAACGGGACCACGGTAAGCGGGCTTGCCGGCAGGACGGCGGACCTTCTGCGGGAATTCGGCTACGACGTTATTTCCGTCGGCAACGCGGAGCATTCCGGCTTCGAAAGGACGATTGTGATCGACCGGTCGGGGTACGAGGTCATGGCGCGGAATTTCGCCAACATAATCCGCTCGAGCAACATTGTCTTCGAGAACCCCTCCCGGGACTTTCTGGTGTCCGGGGAAATCGCCCTGCAGCACACCGAGCTTCGCTCGGACTTCACGCTCATTATTGGAAGGGATTTTAATGGAAGATACGTTGTCGGAAACTGAGGCCCTGGGGGATCTTCTGCGCGACCACAGGGGCGCGGACGTGGTCGCGCTCGATCTTAGGGAAATGGGCGCCTGGACGGATTTTTTCGTCATCGCGACGGCAAGCAGCGACGCCCACCTGGACGGGCTTGAAAGGCACGTAAGGGAGTTCTGCCGCGAAAGGGGGATGGGTATACTCCGGCGATCCCACAGGCCGAGGCTTGAACGGGACGAGTGGCGCATAATCGACTTGGGCTCGATAGTGATACACCTCATGACCGAAAAAGCCCGGGCGTTTTACGACCTGGAACGGCTCTACTCGGTAGGCGCGGGATAGCTTTTGTGCCGAACGGAAGACGGGCGAGACCCGTCTCCCGTTCGCGTTACTCAGTCCTCGTCGTACTCGAAGTCGTCGTCAAAATCGTCGTCGAAGTCGTCGTCCTCGTCTTCGTCAAATTCGTCCTCGTCTTCCTCATCATCGTCCTCATCGTCGTCGTCGAAGTCCTCTTCCATGTCGTCGAAGTTGTCTTCCTCGTCGTCCTCGTCTTCGTCGCTGTAGTCAAACGCGAAAGACTGTCCTGGGAAAACATCAGCAGCCATAAAGGACTCTTCGCAGTCCGTCGGCAGGAGTTCTTCCTGTAAGCCCTCCTGTTCGTTTTTGACCTCATGCAGAACCATAATTCTCTCCGTCTTGATGTGTGTTTTATGCGTTACTCAACCGAGCGGGAGGACCATGCTGACGGCAGGATCCTCCTTTAGAAACATTAAGGGAGAGTTCGGAGAATTGTCAACCGGGTTCCCGGGGGTTTTAAGCCCATGTTTGCCGGGGTTTGAGCGGCCCGGTTTTTGTGCTAGGATCTTGTCCGTGCCCAGAATAAAGACCGCGGCCCCGGCGAAGCTTAACCTGCACCTTCGTGTCGGGGACAGGCGCCCCGACGGGTTCCATGACATAGAAAGCCTGTTCCTGGCCCTGGACTTTGGGGACACCGTCCTGGTCGAGACCGTGGCCGGGGACGCCACGGAGGTACGCATGGACTGGCGGCTTCCGGAGGGCGCGGGGCTTCCCCCGGAGAAGAACATCGTCACAAGGGCGGTATCCCTGTTCAGGGGCCGCACGGGCTACGGCGGGGGGCTTAGGGTTACGGTGGAGAAGCGGATTCCCCTGGGCGGGGGTCTGGGCGGCGGTTCCTCGGACGCGGCGGCCACGCTGCTCGCGCTGAACCGGCTTGCCCGGCCCGGCGGCCTTTTGGATCCGGGGATCCTGGCCGAAATGGGGGCGGAGCTTGGGAGCGACGTCCCGTTTTTCGTGGGCGTCGTCGCCGCCGGGCTCGCGGCCGCCTGGGTGAGCGGCAGGGGGGATCTGGTTAGCCCCGTCGCCCTGCCCGGGGGGTTCCGGGATCTTTCCCTGCTGCTGGTCTGTCCGGGCTTTCACAGCGACACGGCCGCGGCCTTTCGGGCCTTGGACGGGCACCGCCTGGCGACGCCCCCGGGCGCGCGGACACCCGGCCGGGGTGTTTCGCCGGACAAAATCCCCGGCTTTCTTGCCGGCCGGCCCGGGGACTGGCCCTTTTCCAACGATTTTTTGCCCGTTTTTGCCGGCCGGGGGGAATTTTACGGGGACTGGCTGGCCTACGAGCGGATAATATCCTGCCTAAAAACACTCGGGGCGGATTTTGCCGGGCTTTCCGGCTCCGGTTCAACGTGTTTTGGGGTTTTTTCGCGGAAAAATATGGCTAAATCCGCAAAAAAATTGCTATCGAAGCGATGGCCATATATTTTTGAAGCTTTTGCTTGCACTGGGGACGATGTGGTGCTAGAATAGTAATACGGGTGGGGTGACATCAAAACCAACTGGTAAAAAAGTGAAGGAGAGAGGCATGAAAATTACTGACATCAGGATACGGAAGGTTGTTGGTGAGGGTAAGCTTAAAGCCTACGTGACGGTTACGTTCGATGATTGCTTCGTTGTGCACAACGTAAAAATCATAGAGGGCAAGACCGGGGTTTTTATCGCGATGCCTAGCCGTAAGACAAAGACCGGGGAATACAAGGATGTGGCTCATCCCATACATCCGGAGTTCCGCGCGGCAATGCAGCAGGAGATACTGGACAAGTACGACTCGGGTGCCATCCAGGATGATCTTTCGGTTGAAATATAAAAGCTAGCCTTCCTCGCCGTCTTTTCTGGCGACCGCGGCGGTTCCGCGGTTTAGTCAATCCTAACGGTGAAGGAATCGTACCCCGCCAACCGCAGCTCGGACGCGGTTCTCGCCGGATGTTCGGCGGGAACCACCACCGCCCAGTGCTCCACGTTGTTGACCAGCCTGCGGGACACAATCGTCGTAAAACCGGCCCTTCCCAGCGTTTCCGCGTGGGTGCGGGCGTTGGTCTCGCTCCTGAACAGGCCTGTCTGCTGGCCCTGCGACGGGGGCGCGTCGCCGCGCGGAGCGTTGCCTGGCGCGGGGGATCTTACCAGTCCCGCCAGGGTTGAATCCTCGGGGATGCCCATCGGCGTCCCGGCGGGAACCCCGGGGAGCAGCAGCCACAGGGGGCTGTGTATCGCGCTGATCGCCTGCGAGGCGTCGGGGACGGCGATGCGGGCCTCCAGGCTTCTGGGGTACCGGACGAGCAGGCGCTGCCTCCAGGCCTCGGCGTTGTCCCCGAAGCTGACCGGATCCCTGGCCACCGTCCACCAAAGGGTGTAGTAGATTACCGGTCGCAAAAAGGCGGCCTCCGGATCCACGGTCAGGGCGAGGAGGGCGGAAATGTCCGATTCCGTCCAGGCCCTAAGGGTCGCGTCCAGGTATCGCGCCTTTGCCACCGGGGGGCCGCTCCTGCCCGAGTCAAGAAGGGGGCGGATTACGGCCAGGGCCCTTTCCCACTCGCCTATGGCGGCAAGGCAGTACGCGCCGGAGACCAGGGAAAAATCGTCGGCGGGGTTCAGCGCGGCGGCCTCCAGCCAGTGGTTCGCGGCGAGGGCCACGTTGCCGGACAGTTGCCGTAGGCGGGCTAGGCGTACCAGGACGCCGTGCCGTTCCGCCGCCGGGGGGTTGGCGGCCAGTCTTTGCTCCAGGGCCTGTATTTCCGCGCCTAGCTGCGCCGGAGCGGCCTGGGCGTACCCGCCGGCAAGGATAAGGGTCAGGGCGAGCGCGGCGCGGCGGGCTTTAGTCAATTCCATAGTCCTTCAGGTTCGCGGGGGCCTGCGTTTCGCCGGTGTCGGCGTCCGGGGATCCCTTTTTATCGCCCCTCTTTTTGTCCCCCTTTTTTTCCGGCTTTTTCGCCTCCGGCGGAACGCTCCTGCGCGTCCTGAGCCACAGCCTTACGATCGAGGGCAGCGTCAGCGTCATACCCACGATAAACGCGAAGAACGCGGTTATGAACACCGGCACGTCGTTGAACTTCGTGAACCCCAGGCTTATGTCGGATCTGTTGTCCAGATTGAACACTATAAACAGAAGAAACACCGCGAAGATCGCTATAAACTGGATCAACCGCCAGGGCATAGGGTAAACTCCTTTGCGCGGAAGGTGTTTCCCCGCAGACCCGACAGGGTAAGCTCGGCGAACGAGCCTATCATGGAGGCGGATCCGGGGACGACGACCATTTCGTCCCTTTCCGTGCGTGT
>Ga0209755_10001293_pt1 | contig 39995 bp, 33 predicted proteins | sample TergutCo191P1_FD_187301 | JGI IMG/M metagenome (GOLD analysis project Ga0209755, IMG submission 187301) | Cornitermes sp. P1 segment gut microbial communities from Petit-Saut dam, French Guiana - Co191P1 (SPAdes) (version 2) | ecosystem: Host-associated > Arthropoda: Insects > Digestive system... | reverse complement strand
ATATCCCTGCCACGTAAAATCGGGCGTATAATTTCAGCAGATTTAGGGTCTTTGGCAATAAGCTCATCACGTTTGGCTTTATCGATTATGAACGCTTCATTGCAGCCTGTCTTAATGCCATAGTTGATTGATATATCCCAATCTTTGAGAGGTTTCCCTACAAGTTCAATTTTTTCTTTTATCCTTTTTTCTATGGGATTTAGAATAACCCATGAACCGCCAGAAGAAAATTCAAGAGTGCTGCCATGCTGATTAATATAATCGGTCATTTTATATTTGCAATCATCTTTGATAATGCAACTTAGTGTTTTTTGTTCATTTTCCTTTTTTTCCAGTAATATTATATTTACATCAACCGTAGCGGAATCAAATACCCGCTGCCCTGCAAAATCAATTAGTATTTTGGGGTTTGTTTTATCAGTAAAGAAATTTCTGGTTTTTTCGCCATAAGCGGCACGCATCCATTTGTTTGAAGTAATAAAACAGAGAGGTCGTTTTTCTTTTAACAGCTTATAGCCGCATTCATAAAAAAGCTGATATATGTCGCCCGAACGGCTGAAACATTCATAACCAATACTGCTGTAAATGTTTGCAAGCTCGCCTTGGTTATCCTGTAACTGAATATACGGGGGGTTCCCAAGAACAGCGTCAAACCCGGTAAAATCACCGTCATCATTTAACACTTCTGGAAATTCAAAACGCCATTCAAAAGCATTTTCAAATATTTTATTATTTTCATTCTCCTCTTGTTGTTTCTCGACAGCCTCAATCTTTTGCGCTATTTCATTAATGCGCTTTTCTTTTTTAGCTAGTTCTTCGGGAGAAAGTCCAAATAATTCGCCTTGCCCTAAAGCCGCAAGCTCATCGTGAAATCTGCCTTTTTTTATACTAAGTAAAGTGTTGTTTTTTACGCCGCCTCTGAAATTATCCTTAATGGCTTTTATTAATTTTTCCAGTTCCTGTTTTTCAGATTTTGCAGTAGCATTTTTATATTTTTGCACCGCTTCCTGATAATCTTTTACGTTATATTTCAACTTTGACAATTCAGTTTTCAAGTCAATATCAAGTTCAAATCTGCTAATCAAACTATTTCCGCATTTTATATTGATGTCAAGGTTCGGCAGTGTTTCCAGTTCTGTATAACCGCTTTCTTTCGTATAATAAGAGTTTTTAAGCAATTCTATCCATAACCTCAGGCGGCATATCTTTACAGAATTTGGATTGATGTCCACACCGAACAAGGAGCCTTCGATAATACGGCGTTTCTCATTAAATATTGTCTCCTGAATACGGCGGCTTTCGTCGTTGTCTACATTGTAAGAGAAAAAATTACGATCTTCATCTAAAATCATAAGTTCATCATTGACTACTTCTACAGTACAGCTTTTAAGCTTCACACCCTTGGAATCTGCCAATATGCCTAAATCGCTTTTTATAGAAATAATCTCATTCAGAGCGGATACCAAAAAATGCCCGGAGCCAACTGCAGGATCGCAAATCGTAACGCTGTCTATAACGGCATTTGCTTCCTTTATGTCGGCAATGGTTTTATTATCAACATAATTTTTCAGCTCATCAAAACTTGATGCTCTCCAGCCCTTTACCTCGTTGAATTTATCAATAACAACTTGACGAATTGTTTCCTGACAAATATAGGTGGTAATAAATCCGGGTGTAAAAAATGAACCGTCTTTATAACCGTTAATCTTTTCAAATATCAAACCTAAAACAGAAGCATTGATAAGCGTTTTATTTTCTTCCTGTATTTCTTCGGAACCTTCGCTGGAAAAATCATAAGCATCCAGAAATTCAAAAATATAACTTAATGTATTGATTGCTCCCTTGCGTTTGTTACCATTGCTGTCTTTCAGCACTGTGCCGGAAAAAACTGGCAATTCTGTTTCCGGCAAACTGGCAATGGAAAAATACGATTTTTCTGTATCAGTCATGTCAAATAGAGAACTGTTAAGATACGGAATATTGGCGAATCGTTTCTGTATGCTTTCCTGTCTGTTTTTTGTTTCTTGTGCAAGTACCTTAAAAAACAGAGTATTAAGGTCTGTATAATTTCTGACCTTACCTGTATTTAGAAACGCATAATCTTGATTTCCTTTTCTGTAAAGAAGCTGCTGGCTTTCCAGTAATTTTAAAAATAGTATGCGGTTTATCCATGTTATTGTAAGTTCAAGAGCGAGCTCAAATAATTCATTTTCGTTTGATGTATAATCGGATAACTGGAAAATGGTGTTTTCCAACAGAGAGCCTTCTTTCTGTTCTCCGGGTTTATTTCGTACAATTATTTTTTTGCTCCCTTCTTTCTCCTCTGATAAACCCATAATATAAAGCAGTTCGGAATAGAAATCCTGATTGAGTGTATTACTGTCGTTTGAAAAAGGAAGTTTAAGTAAATGTCCTGGTGATAATAATTTATAAAGACTGATAAGTTTATTATCAGCTTCCTTATTGGTATTTCTGATAATTTTTTCATAATCGGTAATATTGAAATATGTAAATGGTAATTCGGTTTTTATTTCATCTATGGCAGGAGCGGCAATCTGAGTGTAAAATGAATTAGTATCTTTTTCCAGCAGGGAACCATTCTTAAAATCCATGTATAAATCTATAAGTTTTTTATTATGAGAGAAGAGCCGGGAAAAATCATGCGCGTAAAAAACAAACCATTCTATGGTGTTTGTTATAATAAGGTGTTTTAATTCAACATTTTTATGGTCAATAGTTTCTTTAAAATAATAAAAAAACAATTGTTGCATAGCCTTTGTGTTGAGATTAATACGGCTAATCATCTCATGCTTGTTTCCAGGCTTCTTTGCCTCAATGATAACTCCAACAGGAGTATTAGCATCTTTCCCGATGTGGATAACCAGATCAAGGTTTTCTTTGGTATTTACAAAGTAGTTTTCGCCATACCATGTCTTTTGCAAAAAATCAGATACAAGGTTTTTGAGAAATTCTTCAGTTTCGCTTGGGCTGCTTTTTATCCTGTCAAGCAGGGTAATGAAATGAGCCTTAAATTGCTCAATAGCAGCTCTTTCAGGGCGAACCTTAATATAGGCTTTATTTAAGGCTTCTTTTATTGGCTTTTCCGGCATTATTATCCCGCTTAAAATAATAGTGTATTAATTTGAACATAATGTAAATATTCGAAAATACCAAGTAAATTCTTACTTTCACCGATCATACTATTAGCTCTCAAAAAATAGAATTTATCTATAGTATTGTACTCTTTCCCTAATATTATTCCGTAATTTAATCGCTGTTATGATTTAAAAATTCCTCACGCGTTGTTTCATAATGACAGGCTTAAATTAAAGTTCAGTTATATATCCTTTCCTTTTGGATTATTTTTCCAGGATTAAAAAGCTGTCTAATCCTTTTTCTCATATTAATAAATAACGATTCCATTGGTTCATTATTGCTTTTTATTGTATTTATACCATAATGTGAAGCGATAAAAGTATTCGGCCAATCATTTTCATCATTTGTTAAATCAACAACACCGTATAATGAAACATGTTTATCGGTAGCGCTGATCGGTCTGACCTCAATATCCAAATTATTTTTTTCTTTTTCAGATAAAATATATTCAATTCGATCATACCATCTGAAATAAACCCCAACTACTCTTCTTGATGAATCAATAAACGAAAAAGATAACAATAAAAATCCAATTACGGCAATTATATGAATATTTTTTCTGACAAAATCCGGTAATTTAAATTCCAGTTTTTTCAATATATTTCCCATGACAATAAATGCAAATATAAAAATTATTAAAAAAGAACGTTCAGGAAAATATGGGGATAATATCATTGAATATGCTCCTGCAAGAAATGCAAAAGCATAAAATATTAATATTTTATCTGATAATAAATTTTTATTAAACCTTATTTTATATATCATCATGCAAATAAAAAACCCCAATAAAAAGAAAATAAAAGGCTGAAAATATTTAAACATCATGCCGGTAATTGAAATAAATTTGTTTATTAATACCAACGGAATTGAAAAATCATACGGATTGCTGTTCATTGGACGAATAATTTCAAGACGAACATAATTTCCAGGGGCTGCTATCAACAGGATATAACCAATTAAAAACCCAAGGAACCCTGATACCTCAAATAATGAGAATTTGTCTTTATTTATAATTTTAAAAACGAAATATGAAAGAAGAAAAAATAATATGGCAGCGCCGGAATTCTCATTGCACCAACCAGCAAAAACACCGACGATGATGAATAAAACAGAAAATATTTTATTCATTTTAAAATCAACGTTATCGTATTTTTTTCTATAAGGCACAAGAAAAAATAATATTATGGTTGTAGTCCAGAGATAATTACAGCTTCCGGTAAGCCATAAAATATTCTGACCCCATGCAGGGATAGAAAACCAAAAAATAATATTAAAAATAATAAAAAAAAACGGATTCTTCTTTAAGGTTCCGTAAACATGGAATTGAACAAGAAGAATGAAAAAACAATAAACAATTGTATTGGCAATGTTAAAATATGCCTTTCCGGCTAAAAGCCAAAATTGCACAAAAAAATGCGCAACGTTTCTTCCGCCCCAATAAAAATAATGGTGATATTGTGAAATAAAAATATCACTGACTGTATTTATTCCGCTTGAATATGAATAATCATCCGCTATTAACGGCGTATACACATTCAATAAAAAAAATAATAGTATTATACAGGCGCAAAAAGCAATTAATAATCTGTTATATTTTTGAATTAAAATGTTTATTCTCCTAAAGTTCATGATATTTCCTCTTTTAAATAATTGTCAATAGTATTACAATATACACATTGAAGAAGAAAATAAAGAAATGCATTCTTAATAAGAGAAAGTTGTTCGGAAAACGAAGTTTCCGAACAACTTTATTAATTGAAACAAATGAATTTGCATGAAGGATTAGGATATAGATGTTTAATGCCTCAGGAGCAGCAGGCTTATAAAATAATGTTTGAAGCCTTTTCTCAAATGGCTTCATCTTTTGACTGCTCCCAAATAAACAAGAGCGTTAATTTAATGAAAGTTGTGCAGGTTGTTCTCGGCGACAATCCAGCCATTATTTATTTTGACAAGACAAAAATCAGAACAGAAGAATCTTCCATTGAGGAACGGATTGTAATATCAACAGGACGCTCAAAACAGCAGGTTAGAACAACGAAAACATCATCCGGCAGGCGGATTATTTTAACAGGAATTCACCCAAAGTCTCAGGCGGAAAAAATGCTTGTCTCTCTGGAAAGAAAGGCAAATCAAATCATCTCATCAATTAATAAAACATCAGATGATGATTACACATTATTGGTCAAACTCTACAATTATTTACAGGAAAATGTCAAATATTCCCTTGTAAAAAATAAAGCTTTCCCTTCCCATAATGCCTACGGAGCGATGATTAACGGAAAAGCAGTCTGCGACGGCTTTTCTTCAGCTTTTTCCCTGCTGGCTGAAAAACTTGGATTTGAATGTATGCTCGCCACAGGAAACTCAGCTTATTCGGCGTCATCATTTTCAAATCACGCGTGGAATATCATAAAAATAAAAAACAAATTTTACCACATGGATGTAACATGGGATGCCAGAAAATACGAAGACTGCGGAGTACATTCGTATGCATATTTTGCGGTTAGTGATTTGGATATGGCAGCTGATCACAAATGGGACATAAAAACAGCTCCTGCGTGTAACGGCTCTGATTTTTCTTATTATAAAAAGAACGGATTATTCATTAATGATTTTCAGCAATTACACAACAGTATTGTCTTTCACCTGAAAAATAAAATAAATATTTTTCAATACAGATTTTCCGCTAATTATGATCGCCCGGTCAATAAAAAAGGAAAAGATATAGCGGATATCATACTCATTGAAGCGCTTAAATACGGAGACCGACGCGTTAATATAAGTTACAGCTGGAATGAAAAGACAAGATGTTTCTTCGCCAGAATAACATCTAAATGAACGGCTTGCGTTACCTGAATAACTCTTCCAAAAGCAACCTTTGTCTTTCAAGCTCCAGTTCCGCAGAGCGTTTATTTTGGATTGTTTCCTGAATTTTTTCATCTGTCAGACTGTCGAACATGAGTCTTGCTTCGTCAATATTTATTCCGGATCTGATAAACTCAAAGGTGTTGTTTTCATTAATTGAACTGACCGTTGTTGATCTTATTTCCAACTGGCTTTTTAACAATTCCGCGTTTGCCGGAGACCATCTGTAATTAAAGCCAATGACCATTTCTTTTTCATCCATCGTATAAATATCGCGGTAGGACATTGTCCACAATACATTGTTCGATTTAACCGTTAAAGGAATCTCTCTTCTGAACGCGGACATATTATTAATCCCGGCAAGTTCATCCCACTCAAGAAACTTGTCCAATGCGTTTCTGAAGTTCTCAAAATCTCCCGGACTTATTTCTATCCAGAATTGATTTAACGTATGTCTTTCATCACATATTGTGTAGCCGATAATTGCATCGTTTTCAGAAAGTTTCACGCGCAATGAAAACTGGTTAGTACTCCATGTTTTATCAAAATCATAAATAATATAGGATACAGGCTGCCCGTAAACAGCCGCAGCAGCAAGGAAGAATATGAAGATAAATATTCGCATTTTTTTCATTATTTCCGCCTTCTATTCGTGAATATGCTCAAAACCTTTTTCAAATATGTCTTTCACATGACTGTCAGCCGGTGAATAGTAGACCTCTTTTCCGCGCTTTACATATTTCACAAGGTTTGCAAGGCGTAAAGCCCTTAACTGATGCGAAATCGCCGACTTTGTCATGCTGAGCAAGGAAGCGATATCACATACGCAAAGTTCTTCATGTGAAAGCGCCCATAAAATACGGACACGGGTGCTGTCTGCGAACATCTTGTAAAGATCTGCAAGATCGTAAAACTCCTCGTCTTTCGGCATAACATTGCGAACCTTTTCGATTCGGTCTTTATGAATAATCTCGTTATTGCAAACAGGCGTTTTCTTCTTCATTTTATCCGTTTCCAACATTTCTTCAAAAAGGGTTTTTAATTAATCCATATTCATGAATTCAACTTCGCCTATCTTCGTATCCAGAACCGTAAGGTAATTATGATCCGGAGTGTCACAAAAAATAAAAGTTCTTCTGGCTTTTTTTACAACCCTCGGCTGAATGTTCTCTGTGTGTCCCGCTACCTGACTATAATCAGGTACTCCGTTAATAATAAGCGCTTCGGGGCGTATCCAGAAAGGTCCTTCATTGGGATTATTGCCGTAACCATTGGGACCAACCCATTTAAACAGGGCGGGCTTATTCCTGAACGTTTGATTAATTTCACCTAACTCTTTTATACCGCTGAATTTCATCCACTTTGCGGAAACCCCCGCGTGCGAAAAGATCCAATTATCGTAAATATATATCGGGTTATAAAAATCCTTATTCTCGGTATAAAATTCCTTTATGTCAGAGGCATGATCACGCTGATAACCGCTGCATTTTTCATCAAGATAATAACTTATTGCATGGTTGGACCAGCAAAGATCAACTTTATCGGGGCTGTTCTTTTTGAAAGAAATCACACTCTGCGCGTTATTAATCTGAAAAGGCCATTTGTTTTTCCAGCAATCAAACTCGTCGCCAAGAAAAATAATCTTATCAAAAGCGTCTTTCTGCTCAATTATCTTTCTCCAGAAGATTGTCTGATGTATATCGCTGATAACGGCAATTTTCATTAATATAATGCTATCCTATCATTAATGGATTGTCAAATATACAAATATATGGACATAATCAACCTAAATGAGAGTCGTTACAGGTGATCAAATTCGTGAAATTGAACGAATCGCAATACACGATACGGGAATACCGTCAATTATTTTGATGGAAAATGCCGCGATCCGATTAACAAAACACTGTATAGAAGCGGTAAGTAATATTAAAAACGCAAATATCCTGATTATTTGCGGTTCAGGCAGCAACGGAGGCGACGGAATGGCGCTTGCGCGTCACCTTCATGTAAAAGGAATAAAAATAAAAATTATTTATGCCGGCGATGTTGATAAAAAAACTGTTAAAAACGACGTGGCCATAAACCTCGGGATAGTCAGGAAACTTGGGATTCCAATAATGCAAGCGCAGCAAAACGACAATCTTTCGGAAATTAAATCCGCCGTCGAAAACAGTGATTTAACTGTTGATGCACTGCTAGGTACAGGTTTAGACCGAAATGTTGACGGAATATACAAGACCCTGATCGAAATGATCAATAATTATGCAAAATATATAATATCTGTTGATATTCCCTCAGGCGTTCATTCGGATACAGGCAGGATCATGGGCTGCGCTGTAAAAGCCACGCAGACTGTAACATTTTGTCTGCCGAAAATCGGTCTTTACGCGTTTCCCGGCGCGGAATATGCAGGGAAAATTCATATTGAAGATATATCGATATCGGATTCAATTAAAAACAGAATAAAAATTGACGCTGAGATTCTTACAAACGATGAAGCAAAGCGCCTGCTTCCTGTCCGCGCTGCGCGTTCAAACAAGGGCAGCTTCGGCAGAATAGCGATTCTCGCCGGATCAAATGAAATGCCCGGGGCTGCGGCATTAACCTGTTCGGCAGCTTATGCCTCAGGAGGCGGTTTGGTATGCGCGTACGTTACGCAAAATACAGCCGCTGTTATAAATCAATGGCAAAGAGAGGTTATAACGCTAATTGTTCCGGAAAAAAACGGAATGTACTGTAAAGACAGCCTTGAAGCCATAAAGGATGACCTTAACCGCTCCAGCGTGATTGCAATTGGTCCCGGCATAGGACGCAGCCCAGATGTTACGGAGTTTGTTCACGAACTCCTAAAAACAACCGAAGCTCCGGTCGTGATGGATGCCGACGCGCTTTTTGCTGTTTCAGGAAACACAGGTATTTTAAAAACTCTCAAGGCGCCGTGCGTAATTACCCCTCATCCAGGCGAGATGAGCAGACTGACAGGCGTTGATGCTGCCGAGGTATTGGATAACATAATTGACGCTGCTGTCAATTTTTCAAAAAAGCACAACGTAATAACGCTTTTAAAAGACGCGCATACAGTTATCGCAAGTCCAATCGGCCGCTTTAACATCAATACAACAGGCAGCAATGCACTTTCAAAAGCGGGAACAGGCGACGTTTTAACAGGTATAATCGCCGGTTTTATCGCTCAGGGACTGGATGTTTATACCGCCGGTATTTTAGGCGCATATTTTCATGGTAAAGCGGGAGAAGCTGCCGGTTTAAAAAAATTGAATTACTGCGTTTCAGCTTCTGACATTATTGAATATCTGTCTGATGCCATGACTGAAAATCCTTAGAAATTACAGGGAAATGATATAACCTTATTTATAATAAATGTTTTTAAACATAGAGCGGTTTTCAAAACTCGGTTAGTTTGAAAAAAGCCATTATGTCCTGTTAATTACGTTATTTTAAAGGTATAATGAAAATGGTTTCAGATGAACTATACGGTCATTTCCATGCAAAGGGGTTTTTGATGAAAAAAATTAATAAATATCTCGGATTTATTATTCTTGCCGTGTTAACAGGATTACTGTTAACTGGGTGTTCCGGCATACCATCAATCAGGACTGATTATAATATCGCATCAATGCTGGCTGGAAGTTCTCTTCAGTTAAAAACATCAAGTTCAAAGATAGTTTGGTCTGTCAGTTCTACAAGCGATGGCACAGGTTCTGTCGCAAACGGGACAACAATCGCTCAAAACGGACTGTTAACTGCATCAATAAACGAACCAGCTCTATCTCTTTATGTGAGAGCGACAAATAAAAAAGACAAGTTTAACATTTTACAGGTAAGGATTGTCACTGTAACCAGCGTAACTGTTTCTCCGGAAAATCAAACCGTCGTTGCAGGCAGAAATGTCCAGTTCAAGGCGAATGTAACAGGGAATAATAACCCTGACAGCGCCGTCACCTGGAAAGTCAGTTCAAACGCCGCTGGTACAGGGACTGTCACATCGGGGACTTCCGTAAACTCCAGCGGAGTTCTGACAGTCGCGGCAAAGGAAAGTAACAGTACGCTTTATGTTATTGCAACATCAAGAATAGACCCTTCAAAATCAGGCAGCACAGCCGCAACTGTTGTTATACCGGCGATAACAGATATTTCTGTAAGTCCTGTAAATCAATCGGTTATTGCGGGAAGAACGCTCAATTTCAACGCTTCTGTTACAGGAACTTATGAACCTGACAGTACTGTAACATGGAAGGTAAGTTCCAACCCAGCAGGAACAGGCGCTGTATCACCGGGAACAAGCATAAGTTCAAACGGGACGCTTACAGTGGATACCCATGAAACCATTACAACACTTTTTATTACAGCGACATCAACTTATGATCCGTCTAAATCCGGCAGCGCTTCTGTCACCGTACTTGTACCGACAGTAACAAACGTAGCTGTAACTCCGCTTAACCAAACAATAACAGCCGGCAGCACTCTTCAATTCAACGCGACGGTCACGGGAACCAACAGTCCCAATACTTCGGTAACATGGAAGGTTGACTCTACAGGCACAGGAGTTATTGCAGCCGGAACAAATATTAATACAAACGGACTGCTCTCGGTATCCGCAGGCGAAACATCAAATGTTTTATATATTACCGCAACCTCTGTACAGGATCCAACTAAAACGATGAGCGTAATTGTCAGCATACTTATTCCGACAGTAACCGGCGTAAGCGTCAGTCCAACCGGTCAAACTGTGGAAAGAGGCGGCAGAATTCAATTTAACTCGGCTGTAACAGGAACAAATAACCCAAGCCAGAACGTGACATGGAGAGTAAGTTCGAACGCGGCGGGGACAGGAGCTGTCACAGCCGGAACGAGCATCAGCGCTGACGGCTTACTTACTGTTTCAGAAAATGAAACATCATCTCCGCTTTTTATTTTCGCCGCTTCGGCTGTTAACCCTTTTGTAGCAGGCAACGCGTTTGTAAATGTCAATATACCGTCAGCGACGCTTCCGGGAGTAGTAATTCCAACGGTGACAAATGTAGCAGTCTCTCCGTCAGCGCAATCAACATTGACAAACAGAACGCTTCAGTTCAGTGCGTCTGTAACAGGAACCAATAATCCAGATAACGCTGTAACATGGAGGGTCAGTTCTAACGCGGCAGGTTCAGGATCTGTAACTGCCGGAACAAGCATTAACTCCAGCGGAACGCTGACTATTGCAGCTAACGAATCGCTTTCTACCCTTTATGTAATAGCGGCATCAGTTATTGATCCATCAAGAACAGGCATAGCTACTGTTACAGTCACCAATGCTTCGTCTAATGTTACGGTAACTGATGTTATAGTATCTCCGGCAGCGCAGTCAACAGTAACCAACAGGACGCTGCAGTTTAGCGCGACCGTCACCGGTTCGAACAATCCAAGCACTGCAGTGACATGGAAAGTCAGTCCGAATACCGCAGGTACAGGATCTGTAACATCCGGAACAAGCATTAACTCAAACGGGCTGCTTACCATATCAGCCAATGAGACATTGACAACCCTTTATGTAATAGCGACATCAGTCGCAGATTCGTCAAAATCAGGCAGGGCTACAGTGACTATCAGCGCTTCTACATCTGTCCCGTCAGTAACAAGCGTATCTGTCAGTCCTTCGTCAAGAACGATGGATAGGGGAACTAGTTCTCAGTTCAGCGCTTCCGTTACAGGAGCGAATAATCCTGATACAAGCGTAACATGGAGAGTAAGTTCCAACGCGGCAGGCACTAGTTCTGCAACATCGGGAACAAGCATTAATTCAAGCGGTTCGCTTACTGTATCAGCGAACGAAACATTGACAACTCTTTATGTAATCGCGACTTCTGTAGCAGACACTTCAAAATCAGGAAGCGCCACAGTCACTGTAAACATTCCCGCTCCGACAGTAACTAGTGTAACTGTCAGTCCGTCCAGCAGAACAATGGAAAGAAATACAACTTACCAGTTCAGCGCCTCTGTTTCAGGAACTGATAACCCCGCCACCGGTGTGACATGGAGAGTCAGCTCCAACGCGGCGGGTACAGGTTCTGTTACTTCGGGAACGAGCATCAGTTCAAGCGGATCGCTTACTGTATCAGCGAACGAAACATTGACAACTCTTTATGTAATCGCGACCTCTGCAGCGGACACTTCTAAATCAGGAAGCGCCACAGTCACTGTAAACATTCCCGCTCCGACAGTAACTAGTGTAACTGTCAGTCCGTCCAGCAGAACAATGGAAAGAAATACAACTTACCAGTTCAGCGCCTCTGTTTCAGGAACTGATAACCCCGCCACCGGTGTAACATGGAGAGTTAGTTCAAACGCGGCGGGAACGGGCTCTGTTAATTCTGGAACAAGTGTCAGCTCAAGTGGATCGCTTACCGTGTCAGCGAGCGAAACTTATACAACTCTTTATATAATAGCGACCTCAACGGCGGACACTTCAAAATCAGGCAGCGCTGTTGTTACTGTTAATATTCCCGCTACTTCAACTGTTACGTCAATTGCGATCAGTCCTACGACCCAGAATATGATGAGAGGTAACACTCAACAATTCACCGCGATAGTCAGGGGAAACAACCCAATCGAAACGGTAACATGGAAGGTCAGTTCCAACGCAGCAGGTACAGGCTCTGTTACATCAGGGACAAACATCAACTCAAGCGGGATTCTTACTATATCAAATAACGAAGTGTATACCACCCTTTATGTTATAGCGACATCAACCGTAGATACTTCAGTTTCAGGGAGTGCAATAGTATCTATTTATCAATTGCAATGAAGTGTGATTTAACGCTTTAGCTGCGGGTTTTAAATCACACTCCCCAAAGACCTTTTTTGATCATCAGGCAGATCAAGACCGAGTGTTCCGCCGGGGTTCATAATGTTATCGGGATCAAAGTGTTTTTTAAGCGCTTTAATAATTTCAAATTGATTTTTCCCTAAAGAGTTTTCAAGCCAGGGGCCGAACATCTTTCCAATCCCGTGGTGATGACTCATTGAAGCGCCGGATGTTTGAATCGCGTCGAGTATCCCCGCGTGGAATTTACGGAACTCTTCCGGGTCTGTCATATGCACAAGAAAGATAAAATACAGGTTCGCTCCCTGCGGATAAACATGCGACATATGCGTAAGGCAGATCGTTTTGGGACGCGACTTGCAATAGGCACGAACATCCCTATGCACCTGGGACATATTGCTCCAGTTGACGCTGCACTCCATTGTGTCGGTAATGATTCCAAAATCGTGCATTGTGTCGCGCAGGTACGGATCGTTAAAACGTCCCTTCTCCCATGCCTTTGTTACAATTCCTGTCAGGTTCATGCCGCCGTATTTTTTGCAAATCCTGCGGACATTCTTCGCGCAGTTTTTTGAAAATCCTTTTTCGCCGTTTGTAAAACCAAGGTAAAGGCACATTTCGCTTTCCTTAAAACCTTTCATTTTGAATAAACGGCTCAGCGGGCTCTCATCAACATTGTACATCTTCATCATGAGTTCTGTTTCTTCAGGATCAGACAATCTGAAGACTGAAGGGTATCCCGCTTCTGACTGCATGATCTCCCTGGCTGCCTGCTGCCCTGTTTCCCAATCGCTGAACATGAAAGAAAAACGTTTAATTGTTTTGGGCATGTGGCGGAAGAAGCGTAATGATACATGCGTCAAAACGCCGAATGTGCCCTCGCTGCCCATCATGATCTGTCCGATATCAGGACCTGTCGCCTTACGCGGATAAAGGTCGGTCTTAATTACGCCGGCAGGCGTTGCATATTCCTGTCCGATAACAATGTCCGCTATCACTCCGTAGTAAGTAGAGTTTTGTCCCGCCCCGCGGGTTACGACCCAGCCTCCGACAGAAGAGTACTCGTAACTCTGCGGAAAATGACCGCTTGTGTATGCGCGCTTTGCGCTGAAAAGTTTTACCGCGTTATTTAAGACTTCTTCGAGTTTCGGGCCGCTCATGCCTGCCTGAACTGTAATGATCTGATCTGTTTCGTTAAAGCTGATAACCTTGTTAAACCTCAGCCGCATATCAAGCGATACGCCGCCCTTCGTACATTCAACCCCGCGGGTAACGGAGGAACCGCCGCCGTAAACATACACCGGTATTTTTTTGGCGGCGCAATAGGCGATGATCTGTTCAATCTGCTCTTTTGTATCAGGATAAAGAACAACGTCAGGTACCGCGTCTACACGTTTTTCCCGAAGCCGCATTATATCGTACATCGTTTTACCGTAGGCAACCGACAAACGGGAATAATCATCAGTCCTGACAAATTCTTCGCCGAGAATTTCTTTGAAAGCGTCAATATCAGCTTGCGGCAGTTTACAGGGAACATCAAGCTTTACTTCGTCAAACCCTATGTCAACTTTATATTTGGAAAAAAATTGATCATCAAGTTCAAATTTTTTCTTTATTACTTTGTAAAGGGATTCCTTGGGCGCTTTAATCTGAAGAGGATCGCCCCACTTAAAAATGGAACGCCATGAATTTTTTGGAAACTCGCCCTTAACCCATTCCGGTTCAAAGCCTTTATACGGTTTTGACATTTATATGCTCCTCGTAACTTTTATACAACGGAAGAAGCTTGTCAAATACTTTGCTGAAGACATCATTAAAAAGAAATTTATAAATTTCATGAATCTTAAGATCAGGCAAAAATTCATCTTTGATGCGAACCATCTTCGCTGCGGCTTCGTGAATATCTTTATGTACTTTCATTGCGGCAAAAGCGACCATCGCGCTGCCAATGCCTGAAGCTTCGTAAGTCTGTGTTCTGTATGCTGGAATACCAAACATGTCCGCTGTTATCTGGCATATCACATCGCTTTGCGAGCCGCCGCCTGCAAGGAACAACTTTTTGATTTTCACCTTTCCTCTTTTTTCCATGGTATAAAGCCCGTCCATCAGCGCGAAATTAATTCCTTCGATAATCGCCCTGTAAATATGAGCGCGTGTATGAATATCGGAAAACCCGATTATCGATCCTTTTGATTTCGGCATAACAACACCCGGCGTAAAATACGGCTGAAATACCAGTCCGTCGCATCCGGGAGGTATGCCCTTCAGCATCTTTTCCAGAATCGCCTCAGGCATTACGCCGATTTCCCTGGCGCGTTCAACTTCCTTCTGGGCAAATTCTTTTTTAAACCACGAAATAAGCCAGTAACCGCGGTACACCTGCACTTCCGGATTGTAATGTTTTTCAAGCACCGCAGGATACGCGGGAATAAACGGAAGCGGTTCCATGTATTTATCAATTGTAAATTGAATAGTCGCCGTGGTTCCGAAATTAATGGCGGCGCTGTCAGGTTTAAGACAGGATAATCCGACAGTCTGGCATCCGATATCCGAACCTGTCGCGATAAGAGGCAGACCTTTTGGAATTCCTGTAATGGAAGATGCAGTCTCGGTAATGTAACCGATCGTTTTGCCGGGTTCCAGAACATCAGTTAATTTCTCCAGCTCGATATCAAAAATGGGACGGTTGAGATCGGATTTACTCATCCATTTGCGCGTTTTACTGTTAAACGGAATATGTCCAACCATGTTGGCGACAGAATCAGCAAACCGCCCCGTCAATAAATAAGTAAGGTAGCCTGATATGAAAATAAACTTATACGTCTTTTTCCAGACATCAGGTTCATTCTCCATGATCCAGTTACATGCCGAAACTTTTCTCTGAAGTTCGGCTGTGTCTGTCATCCCTGTCAGCCTGTAAAGAGATGAATGCAAAGCCGGGAATGGCTTTTTCATATTACATTGCCGCTTGTCCAGCCATACAATAACATCACGCAACGGCTGTCCGTCTTTTGTAACGCACAGACAAGTATCGCGTATTGTAGTAATCGTTACTGCGATAATATTATTCCATGTTTCCTTCGCTTCATTCTTTAAACGGTTGGTAACATCGCATACTGCGCTCCAGTAGACATCCGGTTTTTGCTCCGCCCAGCCCGGATTAAGTGAATAATAAGGTTTTTCATAATTATTCTGCGTCTTGTTCAGAATATTGCCGTTCCTGTCAACAAGTATTGCTCTAACGCTTTGCGTTCCCAGATCGATAGTCAGTATAACCGGGTTTTGGTTTTGCATTTTTTCTCCTTATAGGCTGCCGGTCGCAATAATATCGCAGCCTGTATTTAAAATGTTTTCAACGACTGTTTCGCCGATAATAATTTTACCGGTTATCATTATACATGATAATTCACGCATTATTGGAAAGATTTTTTCTTTGGGCACTTCGCCTTTTGTTTTTACCGATAAAACCGGCATGTACGGAAAAGAAGTTCTGACCGTTGTCGTTAATGTACGAACTGGAGACATCTGTTCTGTGAAAGCGAATTCTTTTCCTTTTCTGCATTTATTTCCGATGCAGATAAATTCATCACCGGAAAATTCAGACAATATGCGGCAGCCAATCGGACAGGTGATGCATGTCACTTCGCGTTTACTCATATTTCCTCCGGTATAAGGGAAAATTCAATCTTGCTTCCGTTTTTCATTCTGAGTTTTCTCTCCCAGCACACGACAAAAAGATCCAGTTCAAGCCTTTCCATTTCCGGAGGACGCAGACGCTGATATACTTTAAAAAATATTTCATGTCCGTCAAGTTTAACAACAAGACGGGTTCTGCCCGTTTCCCTGCCTGAGCGGAAGAAAAATATTACCTTACCGTCTGAAAGATTATCTATATCGAGTCTTTGAGGAACGACATATAGCAGACTGTCATCCGCATTTACCAAAGCGAAAGACCTGCCGCTATTTTCCGGAACCCGCTGCGCCGCCGCCAACCCTGCCGTTTCCCCGCTTTCAGAAACATAATCGACAAGATCGTTAACGTGAAGAGCGTTGCCGCAGCAGAAAACTCTGTCTGTCATTGTCATGTAATTCTGATCAACTACAGGACCTTTTGTTTTTTTATCAAGGGGGATGCCGAGGCTTTCTGCAAGTTCGTTCTCCGGAATCAAACCGACAGACAAGATCAATGCGTCACATTCAATGATCTGTTCTGTCCCCGGAACGGGAATCATGTTTTCTTCATCAACAGAAGAAATCCCGACAGCGCTGAGGCGTCCTTCTCCATAAAGACGTGTTACGGTTTTACATGTATAAAGAGGAATATCGAAATCTTCAAGACACTGATAAACATTACGCAGAAGACCGCTCGCGGTTGGCTTCGCTTCATAAACTCCGATAACCTGCGCTCCTTCAAGCTTCAGTCTGCGCGCCATGATCAGCCCGATATCGCCGGAGCCTAGAATCACACAGCGTTTAGCCGGCATTTTTCCGAGTATGTTTGTGTAGTACTGAGCTGTTCCCGCTGTGAATACTCCTGCGCAGTGTCTGCCGCAGATCCCAATCTGGCGCGAAGTGCGCTCGCGGCAGCCGCACGCAAGCACTATATTTTTACACTCAACCGGCTGTAGACCTTCCCTGTTTATCAGCGTAAGCGTAAATCCATTCTGTTTTTTTTCAATCCGCGAGACAAAAGTAAGCATCGATATTTCTACGCCGCTGTCCGGTATTTTATTTATAAATCTGTGCGCGTACTCCGGTCCTGAAAATTTTTCTCCGTACCTGACAAGACCGAATCCGTCGTGAATACACTGCTTCAGTATTCCGCCGGGAGATGCTTCGCGTTCAACAAGCAGCGTCATCGCGCCGCGTTCGTCAGAAGCAAGCGCCGCTGCAAGCCCTGCAGGACCTGCGCCGATAACGACAACATCGTAAAACGGCTTCATAAATCGTCCTTGTTGCCGCCAAGAAGGATACGGCTGTCATAAGACATCTTCCTGACTTCGGTCAGCGGCATTTTCTTTTCTTCCGCGATGATTTGCAAGATTTGCGGCCCGCAAAAACTTCCCTGACAGCGTCCCATCCCGGGACGAACGCGGCGCTTTACTCCGTCCATTGTGTCGCACGGTACGCTTCTTCGCAAAGCGGCAAGAACTTCACCGCGGCTTACTTCCTCGCAGCGGCAGACAATGTTTCCGTAATCAGGTTCGTTTTTTATAAGCGCGTCTCTTTCATGATCAGTGAGTTCAGCGGCGCGTACAATTCCTTTACGGTGCGGATTGAACTTTTCGTTGAAACCGGAGCCCAATTTTTCAGCCGCCATTTTTGAAATGTCAGATGCAATTGCTGGAGCGGCGGTAATGCCAGGAGACTGAATGCCTGCCGCGTGGATAATGTTCTTTGTGAATTTACCGGAAGAAACGATGAAGTCCTCTTCATAAGACGCGGCGCGTATTCCGGTAAAATATGTAATAATATCCCTGTCAGAAAGCCCCGGAGCTGTCTTCTGCTGTTTTGACAATACTCTCTTTATGCTCTCCTGATCTACCGAAAAATTTTCTTTTTCATGTGTTTCAATCGCATTGGGACCGACAAGCAGATTTCCGCTGACGGTGTGAATTGTGCCGCCTCCCTTTGAATGCTCTTTTCTTGAAGAACGCCTCTCTGAAATCTGTAAAAGAGAAGCGATGGTTTCAACATTGTATGAAACTTTTTTATCAAGAATGATATTTGTACCGCGCCTTGGATGTATCGAGAAAAACCTGTCCTGCGCAAAACGCGCAACATCTTCTGCGAAAACGCCTGCGGCATTTATCACAAGCTTAGGGAAAATAACGCCGCGGTTTGTTGATACGCTTTTTATTTCCCCGCCTTCAACTTTCATTCCCGTAACTGCGGTGTCCAGGCTAATCTTCGCGCCGTTATCCGCCGCATTTTCAGCATACGCTATTGTAAGCCCGTAAGGGCAGACCACTCCCGATGACGGGAAAAAAAGAGCGCACTTTACTTTTTCGTTTAAGTAAGGCTCTTTTTTAAGTATTTCTTTTCGGCTAATGTACTTTGCCGGTATGCCCATGAACTTCCAGTACGCAAGAGATAATACCGCAAAAGGTTTCATGAAGCTGTCTGTAAAGCAGAGGTATTGCCCGGTAAACCTGTACGGAACATCAAGCTCTTCGCAGATAGATGGATATAACCGGTTTCCTTCATCGTTGTATTTCTTTTTCAATTGTCCTTTGAGCAGATCAATGCCGGGATGAATCATTCCATCATTGCGTGAGGAAGCATGGAGCGCGACATCATGTTCCTTATCAACCAGCATGACATTGATTTTATAACGGGTAAGCTCACGCGCTATTGCGCAGCCTGTAATGCCGCCGCCGATGACAAGAACATCAGGCGATGAGCCGTCAAGCGCATTATCTTTAACAAAGGGCATCCTCATTGGCGGGATCGTACCTGTCCACTCAATATCGTTTACAACCGTGTATTTTTTTTTATTGACGGACATGAGTCCAGCGCAGACAACATCATTCCATTCTGAAAGTCTGCCTGAAAGACAGAGAACTCCGCCTTTTAATTCCGCACGGACTTTTCCGCCGAATGCCTTTTCGAGTTTTTTATTAAGCTTTCGAATGGAAGACATATATATAATATAACCATAAAAATGGTATTTTCGCAGCCATTAGGTGAGAAAATACCAGGTTTGTCCATAAAGTAACCGACTTTATAAATAAATACTATTGAAATATTTTCATCTTATTACGTTTTTTATGCGCCCCATAACTTGTCCCTCTCCATCCTCGTAACAACAAGGACGTCCGCTGTTTCCTGCTCGTTAAGAGCGCCAATGTTGCCGCGGGATTTGAACTCTTCAATTCCCTTTAAAACAGAATCAAAACGCTGCTTTGTAATTTTGTTTTTAAACGCGAAGAACAGACAAATCGAAAGGAGTATAAAAGGAATTAGAACGAACATCCACTTTATACCCAGCACGACATTGCTCTGGGCGTATGATGCCGGATCAAAATTACTGACGCTGGCTTTCAATACCGAATACTCATTCTGATCAAAACCTATCGCCTGAAGCCCTATCCCCAACAGCAGTACGGCGACACCGCTTGCGAACTTTCGGACGAATGTCGTCATTCCGGAGTAAATGCCTTCCCTGCGCTTACCGGAGCGTATTTCATCAATGTCATAAATATCGGTAAGCATCGACCATGTAGAAAGCTGGCCTGAGGACGTACCGATTGCAATTAATGCCGCTAAAACACAAAGGACAACAGTTAAAATCGAGGCTTGACCGCCGAAAGAACCCGGACCAAGCCAGATGAACATCAGCGTTGAAACAATCCAGAAAGGTATGCCGATAAAAAGGGGAAAGACTTTCCCTTTCTTTTTTGCGATTGCGCCGTGTACCGTTATCAGCAGCATGGAGCAGACAAGAAGGGTGCCGACAACCAGTTCATAATTTTTATATTGAAGAACGACAATATCAATATAAAAAATAAAAAGCGCAAGCACCAAATCAACCGCGATCTGAAACGAAACAAAAATCCCCAGGAAATTTCTGTATGCTGAATTTTTAAAAACTGACAGCCAGGAAGCAAGCGTGATTTTTTCTGGCGGCGGAAGATTTTCCCTCTCTCTCGTTCCCCAGAAAGTAACAAGCCAGCATGCGCCGAAAATTGCGCCGAACACTAAAGCCATTACAAGGTAGCCGGGTATCTGCTGCGGCCCGTTGTGCTGGCTTCCGGCGGATTTTATAATCATGCTTGGAACGACAGCGCACACAAGCGCCGCAGCCCCGGAGAATATCATTCTGAAAGTTGTAAAAGTTGTGCGCTCGTTATAATCGGATGTCATGTCCGACAAAATCGCATTATAAGGAACCATTACAATGCTGAAAACAGTCCCGAAGAACATATAGCTGAATGTGTAATAAACGATCTTCGCCATTACACCGTCAATGCCGAAGGAATAAAAAAGCATGACGAAGGAAAGGTAAACAGGAATTACGCCGATTAAAAAATAAATCCGCCGCCTTCCAAACCTTGAGCGCGTTTTATCGGAGATCCTTCCCATTATCGGGTCTGTGACAGCATCCCAAAGTCTTCCGATAAAAATGATGATTGTAGTCGCGACAACAGGCAGCCCCTCTACCAGCACCAAAAAATTCATGAACAGCAGGCTGAAAATCATAAAAGCACCGCCGCCAAAGATGTCCCCGCTGGCATAGCAGAGTTTATTTTTAAGCTTGTTTTCCATTGTCCGATTGTAGCATGAATGGAACTGTTTTACATCCATTCAACCAATGATGATGTGACGGGATGTTCAATCCTGTGAAATTTGAGGGAATGCCCTTCCTGCTCCGGCGAAAGTGCGCGACCATGAACCTTCATCAAAGCTTGTATAAATAACTCCGGTCTTCGCGCCGAATGAAGCTGAATGAATAAAACGGCGGTTTCCCAGAAAAAGAGCGACATGCGTGATTCGCCCGGAATTGTCAGTTTTAAAAAAAAGTAAATCCCCCGGCTGCGCTTCATCAAGAGGGATTTTTTCTACCCATGAATAAAGAGCGGAAGCTGAACGCGGCGGACTGACGCCGACTGCGTCTTTAAAACTGAGGTTTATAAGACCGGAACAATCCAATCCTTTGGATGTAACTCCTCCATACCGGTAGGGGGTATTCAAATATTTTTCAGCGGCGTTTATTACTTTACTGCGAGCTTCAGAAAAAGCGATATTTCTTTCTTCCTGTGACGCAGAAGCTTTGGGCGCGCCGGAAAATCCGCCGTCAAAGGGAGCTATGGCAAAAAGCCCGCAGGCTGTCAACATCAATATAAATGAAAAAAGAATCTTCATATATAAAATATATCGGCTGTTTCTCATCGGCGGCTGTCACCATTTTAATCTTCTGCCAAGCGCCTGTTTGAAAATTTCCATGTTAGCTTCGGTTCCGCTGCCGCCAGGCTGCAGTTCTTCAGCGGTAACATCAAGTTCAAAAGGACGGCGCCCGATGTATTCAAGATAATGCGCGTCCGATGAAGTAATAAGCGGAAAGCCCTTTGTGTTAAGGGGAAAATCGTTTACTACAGGCGGAATGCGCACGCACTCAAGAGCCGACCACGGGCCGTCAACCAAAAGACCAAGCTGACTGGACATGGAAAAAGCGGGACGATCTACATGGGCGGGGATTACAATACCTCCGTACTCAATCACCTTTGCGCCGATATCATCAATGCTGAGACTGAGGGGATTAACAAGGTAATACTCCACTTCGCCTTCGATATTATCATCCGCATCGACATAAACCTGATCTCCTGTTTTTTGCGGATTATTCAGAAAGGGGGTTATTATCGAATAGGCGTACTCACTGAAAGCCATGCTCGCGTCCAGACTGGTGAATAAACATAAAACATGAATTTCTTCATTGGTTGTAGCTTCAAGTCCGAAGATGGGAATTATTCCGTATTGGGCGCTGAGTTTTGCGAAAGGCGGGCAGTTAAGGCTGGAATTGTGATCGGTGAGCGCCATAAGCTTTATCCCCTTGCCGGCTCCCGTTTCAAGAATACTGCGTGGCGAGAGATCAAGAGAACCACAGGGTGAGAGGCATGAATGATTGTGTAAATCTGCCAGCATATTATCTACTTGTTAAAAAGATTCCATAATTTTCCGGAAACGGTAAACTGGTTTTCTTTTGTACGGATGACAGCAATGCTCTCATTCTTTGCCGCTTCCAGCATATCGTCAGGAAGCGGGCGTGAGTTGCAGACAACGATAACTGAAATATTTACAAGAGCAGCTACCGCAACGGTATTCTTGTGCGCCTGAATTGTAATGAGCGCTCCTCCGTCTTTTGCATGAGCCATTACATCCGAAAGAAGATCGGAAGTGTACGCGCTGCTCAGTTCAGTATCGTCAAATTCACCCTGACAGATTTCTGCACCCAGGGCTGCAGCGGTTTCGGTAATATTCATGTTTATTCCTTATGTTTCTTCTTTGGCGGAATTTACATATACAACAGAACGCACTGTAGTACCAATTCCTAAAGCGGAGTCAATCGTAAATTCATCAGAAACCCTTTTTGTGTTCGCAAGCCCCATTCCCGCACCCCAGCCAAGGGAACGGACATATTCGTTTGCGGTAGAATAACCTTCCTTAAGCGCCTGGTTAACGTCTTCAATGCCGGGTCCTGTATCGGAAGCGACAATTACAACCTTGTCCGGCAGAATGGAACAGCGCATAACGCCGCCTTCGGAATGTACAACCTGATTTATTTCCAGTTCATAACTTGCGATTGCAATCCGCCTGATCAGCTTTGGATCAAAACCGCGCAGCTTGAGCGCTTTCTTGAATTCTGTGGAAGCTCTTCCTGCCAGTTCAAAGTCGTAGTGAACTGTGGTAAATTCCATTTCAGAATATTTTGAATGATACGCCGCGTTATCAACAGGTTTCTGCGATTTTTCAAGCCTGAGAACTTCACGGTTCATTTCGATTAAAAGAGCCTTGATTACATCGCTGGAAGTCAGCATCCCGACCAGTTCCTTCCCTTTGTTAAGAACCGGAAAACGGCCGTACTTGTATTTGTTCAGGCAGGAAATGGCGAAAGAAAGAGGCATATCATCCTGAAGGCTTACAATATTTTTGGTCATTCTGTTTTCTGCAATGTCGTTTATATACCCTTTATCAAGAGCGTTAATAATATCCTCGATGGAAACAATCCCTATGAGTTTCTGATCTTCAAGAATGGGAACGCCGGATACCTTGTTTTCCCGCAGTAATGCCTGAATAAACCTTAAAGTCTGGGTTTTTTCCCCTGCAAGGACAGCGTTTGTCATTACATCTTTCACCTTTAGCGAATGGATAAGCTCAATCACTACCGCCGGAGATTCCGCAGCATTCAGAGGAATATCATCTTTATTTTCAGGTTCGTTCAACAAAGCGCTCTCCCATGGATAAATTTTGGAATTTTATCACTATTTGAATAATAACACCGGCGGGGAAAAAATACAACTCGGTAAATATTTTGTTTTTTGAGGTTCCCATTACTTATATTTATCCACTAATATAAAATAAGGAATGATGATGAGCGTCCATTTGAAAACGATAAAGAGCGTATTAAAAAATATTCTGTTAAAAATTAGCCCCACTTTCCGCAAAGTTGACAGGATGGAAATAATAATCAATAAAATTGAGAGACAAATTAATAATTTAAATATTTCAAAACAATTAAAGAATGAAACTGAACACAGAACCAATATTGTACCGGTTGAATCATCTGATGATATTACAAAAAAAATCGGGGACGCATGGATCGTAGAACAGAACAGGAATAAATATGCAAACAGTTATTATGATGACGCTGAGGAATGTATCAATATTTTTTGGTCTGAAGACACTGTATTTTATAAATGTTTTTCGCAGCTTGACTGTTCAAATATAGTTGAGCTGGCCTGCGGACACGGACGGCATGTAGTTAAATACCTGGACAAGGCTAATCATATATCATTGGTTGATATTAATGAGCAAAACATCAATTTTTGCAAAAATCGTTTTTCAAATGAAAAAAAAATAGATTATTTTGTCAATGACGGCAATAATTTTAGGGAAATAAAGACCAATTCCCAGACATCAATATTCACGTATGACGCAATGGTACATTTTGAAATGTTGGATATATTGTCTTACATAAAAGAAGCAAACCGGATATTAATTACTGGCGGGAAAATACTGTTTCATCATTCAAACGCCGACTATAAACCGGAACTTGGATGGGATAAGGATGGAGGCAGGAATTTTATGTCCGCGGATATTTTTGCTTATTTGGCGATACGGCACGGGTTTATCGTACTGTCTCAGGATATTTTTCCGTGGGGTTCAACCAAAGTTTCGGATTGTTTGTCGTTATGCAAAAAGGTAAAGGATATTTAAAACAGATATATCAGGAACTTTCTTCGGGCGTTTTGGTGAACTGCTGCTGGATGAGATATACAGCTTCAAATAAAGCCTGTTTTTCATCATTCTCCAAATTTGCATCGGCTATTGCATCATAAACGTATTTATAATTATTATATCTGCTGTCGGTTTTATCTCCCGGTAATTTTATATTTTTTAAATTTGTCCTTAAAAAATTTTCGCTGTCTTTTTTTGTTTCTTTTTCAGGCTTATTATTATCCCCGGCGTCAATGCTAAATTTGTTATTTTTAAGCTGTTGATTTATTTTTTCATCGAGCTTTTCCAGTTCCTGATTTTTTATATTAATATTGCGAAAATATTTTTTCTCGCTTTCTTCAATGAGGCGGTTTCCTTTTTCTCTCTCCTGTTTATACCTATTAAAGCTCTCATCCATTTGCCTGTTAATGGACTGCTGTTTTTTGAGTATTATATCGAATATATCGTCAATTAAGTATTCTATATCTTATCTTCTCTCTTAAAGCCCCTGGAGAGCCGTTCGAGCAGATTATCAACCTGCTTTTTGCTGTTTAAACCGTAACTTTCAAGTACGCCTGCTTCAAATTGATCAAAGCTGATATTGTTGTTTTCGTATTCGCAGAGCATATTTGCAATGTATACGGCGCCTACAAGATTCTTAAATTCAGGATGAGCCGCTTCTGGATCATGATGAAAACGGATTGCCGCAACCAGTCTGTCAGGGAAGTTCCATTTTTCCGCAATCAGCGCGCCGAGTTCAGCGTGATTCATTCCCGCAGAAAGGTTCTCGAATGTGGATGTCGGAAGATTCTTGTCTGTGCATAAATCCTTTATCCGATCCAGCAGTTCGGGGTGAACATTGGAAAAAATGATCTTGCCCATGTCGTGCAATATACCGCTCACATAAACGTCATCAAGGAGATTGCTGTCATGTTTAAAGTTTTTCACGATGTTGTAGGCGTAAAAGGCTGTCTTGTACGAATGTTCCCAGAGCTTTTTCTTGTCCGCTGTATCGTCACCCAGTACTTTTTGCGTTCCATAGGAATAAAGCAGGTTCTTTATGCCTTTTATCCCAATCATTTTTACAGCTTCGGAAATGTTATCAACTTTTTTTGACAGCATATACTGCGCGGAGTTTACAATTTTTAATAAATCGGCTGTAAGCGCAGGATCCATGGAAATATGTTTTGCTATTACGGGCATGTCCGAAGCCGGATCATTAATCAATTTTTGAACCGTTAATATGTTTTCGGGGAACTGCGGAAGGCTGTTTATACTCTGAACAATTTCTTCGGAAAGAACTGACAGGTTTTCTATCAGGGTTTGTTCCAGAGGGATATTAATGCTTGCAATTGTATACTTATCCGTAGTTGTAATTGTAAAAGCGTCGTCATCAAGACCGATTTTTTTAAGCATGAGAATAAGAATGACAAGTCCCAGTCCCGCGCCTTCCGAGCTGTCCAATATGGAGGCAAACGCGTCATCAAGTTTATTATACTGCCTTGACCGCGCCATTTTGTCATGAATACGCAGCCGCTCCAGCCTGGTTGCTTTCACATTGTTACGAATTTCAATGTTAATGGTATTTCTTTTAATTTGCAGAATTATTTTTATGTGAAGTCCCTTTTCTTTCTGCAGTTGAAGGTAATGAGCGATATTTTCAAGAGTGTCTTCCTTGAAGTTCTGCATTCCTTCTTCGTAATCTCTTGGGTTTTCGATATCAAGACCGCGTTCGATAAAATATACGCGTTTTGTGTTGGCTTTTTTTGCGTTGGTCACAAGTTCCTGAACGCAGTAAACGATATAATCCTTCAGTTTTATCTGATCAACCTGTCTGAGTAAAGCGTCTATTACCTGTTCAATATAAACTTCTATTTCTTTGGGAAGAGTGTACGTCGTAATTGTTAGAGGAAGTCCTGACTGGATGGCTTTTTTTATTTTTACCCTATCTACAACCAGTTCGGAAGCAGAACTCATAAACAATACCTTCCTTGTTTTATTAACCGAGATTATTCCAAAAACTGAAGTTTTAGAACAAGCTCAATCTACTATTAATTTCGGCTTTAAATCTCATTTTTACAAATTTTATGGTAATATATGGCAATAATAGTAAATTTTTCTTAAAAAATCAAGGGAATTCCGTATTTTACGCACTTGTTGTATCATTTTGACGCAGTTAACTGTGGAATTTTTACCCATGTATCATAATTTCCTCTTTTTACTTTACCTCAACTTTACAATCCAAATAATTAACATAAAAAAGCTTAAAACAGGAAAATTTTATTCATTTTTATGTTTATTCATTTTATTACTAACTTGGCACGCATGTTGCTATATCTACTGGTATAAAAGGTGGTAAAAAATGAACAGGAAAATTGATGAAAAAAGCAACCTCACTTTATACCTTGAGGAAATGAACCGCATTCCCCTATTGAGCCGTGATGAAGAAGCAGTAGTCGCAAGATCGGCTGCAGCCGGCAACAAAGCCGCGAGGGATAAACTGGTAAGTTCCAATCTGCGTTTTGTGGTTAATATTGCAAAAAATTATCAGGGACTGGGAATGACTCTGGATGACATGATAGGAGAAGGCAATACCGGTTTATTAATGGCTGTCGATCGTTTTGAAGTTGAAAAAGGCTACCGGTTTATTTCCTATGCCGTGTGGTGGATTCGTCAGGCTATTATAAGCGCTATTTGCGATAAAGCCAGAATGATAAGGCTTCCCGCAAACCGTGTCACCGAGCTTATGAAAATCAAGAAAGCCAGGAAAACAATTAAAAAGCAGAATTCTTTTGATAAGGAAATCACAGAGATAGCTGAACTATTAAATATGGACAGCGATCATGTTAAAGACCTTGTTAATATATCCAGGGAGATTATTTCGCTTGACAACCCTGTGGTAAAAGACGGGGATGTGTTATTAAAAGATTTTATTGTAGATAACATGAACAAAACGCCGTTTAAAACAGTCGAACAGCAGTTCCTGAAAAACGATATTAACGACGTGCTTGATACTCTTGAAAAAGAGGAGGCTGATATTATCCGCCGTCATTACGGGCTCGGCATGGATGCCATGTCGCTGAAAGAGATTGGCGCGCGTTATAACCTGAGCAAGGAACGTATCCGCCAGATAGAAGAAAAAGCGCTCTCAAGGCTCAGAAACCCCATACGCGCAAGAAAGCTTAACGCCTATGTTGCGTAATAAATATTTCAGGAAACTGCTTTTATACAGACGGGGCAGGCTGCCCCGTTTGATTATTGCAGGCAGTAATACACGAAGAACCTGATTGCATAGATTCGATGCGTAGTATTATAATCATCATTAATTATGAAAAAACTTCTGGTTACGTTGATTATTCTCTGCGCTTTGCTGTCTTTGACTACCTGTCAGACTTTGGAAACGTTATTCAGCGAGCCGCTGATTTCGCTTCACTCCGTGGAGCTTGGCAGTCTTAACTTCAACAGCGCTCAGATCCTTTGCAAGTTGGCGGTAGAAAATCCCAACATTTTTGATATTCCTTTTCCTGAAGTCGGCTGGGAAATTTTCCTTAACGCAAATTCCTTTATCAGCGGGATAATCAAGAATGATCATAAGTTAAAAGCGAGAAACGAAACCATCGTAGAGGTGCCTGTCAGTCTTGATTTTCTTGATATTTTTAACGTTTTTACATCGTTGAAAGGCAGGGCGCAAACCGATTATAAAGTCGCCCTCGCGGCAAAATTCGCCATTCCGCTGTTGGGAGACAAAATCTGGAATTTCGCGCATGAGGGAAATTTTCCGATGCTCCAGCTCCCGAAAATCAGCGCTCCTTCCATCAGGGTAAACACCGCTAATTTGTCAGGAGTGGAATTTGCCATCTCCATGAACGTTGAAAATCCCAATGGTTTTCAGCTACCGGCGCCTAAAATCAATTTTGATTACAAAGTGAACAACACTTCTCTGCTGCGGAACACTTTTACCAACAGATCAGAACTCGGCGCCAATTCCGTAACGCCCGTTATTTTCGGAATACATGTTTTATATTCCGATCTGTTCCGCGTCCTTCCCGCACTGCGGACATCAATCAGCGCTTCAAGCGAACTGGACATGACCTTTGACTTCGGGATTCCGGCTTTTAAGGATGAACTTGTTAAACTGCTGCTTCCTGCCAATTTGCCGATATCGCTTCTTTAACGAAGGTTCCAATATAATGCGGAAAAACTTCAATCCGCCGCTTTTTTCTTTACAGCGATATAAATAATGTAGGCTGCGGAAGCCGCCAGTAAAAGCACAGTGATAACTGTCAGCGCCGGGAACGCGATTCTGTGACATGCCATGGACGTTAACGCGCAGCCGCCGATAAGAACATGGGGAACAAACAGGGCGACTATGCCGGAAAAGAATATCCCGAGAGCTAAACCAAAATGCGTCTGCACGTTGGTAAAAAGAATCATACATAAACCCAGAGCGGCGATGACAAAGCCAAGTCCCAGTTCCGCGTTGGCTGTAAAATTGCACGGCGGCATGTCCGAGCAGCAACTGCAGCCGCTGCTGCAAACCTTAAATATATACAAAGGACCCAGAGCTATGAGCAGACCAAAAACGGCTGCCGCCGCGCCGGGTATAATAATTTTTTTCATTGTTTTTCCTTAAAAAAAAGCGGTTCTTAAAGAACCGCCTTTGAAATTAAAATCAATTTCGGTTCCATGAGAACCGTTTTTGAATTACTTGCAGTCGCAATCTCCATCTTTTGTTAGAGCCGGGGTATCTTTACTAAATTCAGTAACTACCTTACACTTTGAACTTCCGCACATTTTACCCGTATAACCCACACCGCTATTGGACGTCGCTGTAATCTCACAAGATCCACCCCACGAACAGGTTGGCGCACAACTCATAAACACAAGTCCGCCTGTCATTAAAACAGCAATGATTAAAATCGCAAAAATCTTTGCCTTCATAGAAAATCTCCTTATGGTCTCTCCCACCGTTTTTTCTTAACATTCACAAGAATGTACTATTGTCGAATTCTGCCTGCTTTAGGCAAATGTCTAAGATACGCTCACTTACTACCATTCTACCGCAAATATACGTTATATGTCAAGCGATATATCCCAAATTCTTGACTTTATTTAATAAAATACTCTTTAATTCCTAATCTTTTTGGTTATTTATGTTGATTTATCCCTCTATTCTCGGTTGACACAATGCAATTCACCTCATAAACTCAATGTATGAATATATCCACATATACCGTTAAACCGAAACTGCCTCCGGTTCTAAAGCCGCTGGAAGAGATTGCCCGTAATCTTTGGTTATCCTGGAATTATGATGCAATTCAATTATTTATCAGGCTGGACTATGATGCGTGGCTCCAGTCCTTCCAGAGTCCGATAAGGACTCTCGGTATGGTAAGTCAGGACCGGCTCGTAAAAGTCGCCAAGGATGATTCTTATCTGGCTGCCCTGAAAGAAGTTTATGACAGGTTTCAGCGTTATAAAAAGGGTGAAACATGGTACCGCGGCAACCACAAGGACGTAGTTGCTTATTTCTCGATGGAATACGGCATGGACGCGTCTTTGCCGATTTATTCCGGCGGTCTTGGGATTCTCTCCGGCGATCACATGAAAACTTCTTCGGATATGGGTCTGCCTCTTGTGGGTATCGGGCTTTTGTACCGGCAGGGTTATTTCAAACAGATGTTGAATGCGGACGGTTTCCAGCAGGAAGGCTATCCTGAAAACGACTGGTACAACATGCCGGTAGAAAGAAAACACGGCAAAGACGGTCATCCCCTAAAAATTACAGTTGATTTAGCCGGAAGACAGGCGGCTGCCCAGATTTGGGAAGTAAAAGTCGGCCGCTCTTCGCTTTATCTGCTTGATACAAATATTGAAGAAAACGCGCAGGATATCCGCAATATTACCGCCGCTCTTTACGGCGGAGACAAGGAAGTCCGTATGCAGCAGGAAATCCTTCTGGGTATCGGCGGCATCCGCGCTCTGCGCGCCCTTGGCATCAATCCCGCCGCGACTCACATGAACGAAGGTCACGCCGCTTTCCTGGGGATTGAACGCATCAGGGAAATTATGAACGATAAAGGTTTTACTTTTGAAGAAGCGCGGGAAGCTGTCTGGCCGACCAACATCTTCACCACCCATACTCCTGTTCCGGCGGGCAACGAGCGTTTTGAAATCTCCATGATGGATAAATATTTCCGTAACTGGCCGCAGGTTCTCGGCATCTCCTGGAAGGACTTCCTCGGTCTTGGCAGAATTTATCCCAATGATGAACGCGAAACTTTCTGCATGACTGTGCTCGCCATCAAAATGGCTGCCTACGGCAACGGCGTCGCGAAACTGCACGGAGTGGTATCGCGTGATATGTGGAAATCCCTGTGGCCCGGGCTGCCGCTTAACGAAATTCCAATTCATCATGTAACAAACGGAGTTCATCCCCGCACATGGGTATCATCCGGCATGCTCGATCTTCTGGACAGATACTTCGGTCCTCATTTTGAAGATAAGCCGACTGAGCTTTCTGTCTGGGAGCGTATGGATCGTATTTCCGATGAAGAGCTGTGGCGCACCCATGAACGCCGCCGTGAAAGGCTTGTCGCCTTTGTGCGCGAACGCATCCGCGAACAGTATAAACGCACCGGAGCCGCCGAGCGCCGCATCCGCCAGGCGGAAGACGCTCTTTCGCCATACGCGCTTACTCTTTGTTTTGCGCGCCGGTTTGCCACTTATAAACGCGGCAATTTGCTCCTTCGCGATCCTGAACGTCTGCTGCGTCTTGTCAGGGATAACGACCGCCCGATTCAGTTAATCTTCGCAGGCAAAGCTCATCCGCATGATATGCCCGGCAAGGAGCTTATCCGCGAAATAATTCATTTTGCCGATAAATACGATGTTTCAAGCCGGATAGTGTTTGTTGAAAATTACGATATCAACGTAGCAAAGTATTTAACTTCCGGCGGCGATGTTTGGCTTAACACTCCAAGGCGCCCGATGGAAGCGTCAGGCACCAGCGGCATGAAAGCCGCGATGAACGGCGTGCTCAATTGTTCAATTCTTGACGGCTGGTGGGATGAAGCGTATAACGCCGAAGTCGGCTGGGCTATCGGCCACGGAGAACAGTATCAGGATGAAAGACTTCAGGATGATGTTGAGAGCAAGGCGTTATACGATCTTCTTGAACGGGACATTATTCCGATGTTCTATCACAGGGGCAGGGACGGTCTTCCGCGCGAATGGATTAAAATGATGAAAGACTGCATGAAGCAGATCGGGCAGTCAATGTCGAGCCATCGCATGCTGATGGATTATTCAAATAATTTTTACTTCCCGGCGCTTAAAAATTCACGCCGTTTTGTAAAAGACGATTATGTTGAAGCCAAATCAGTCGCGGCTTATCTGAACAAATTGCAGCAGGCGTGGGCAAACCTGAAAATCATCAAGATAGAATCAAATGCGAAACCTGTAATGCAGCGCAGCGATATGCTGACTGTAACCGCGTGGCTTGATCTCGGCGGTTTATCGCCCAATGATTTGTATGTTGAACTTTATTACGGCACGATCTCTTCGCAGAAAAATGAAATTGCCGATGCAAGAAAGGCGGAGATGAAATGGCTCAAGAGCGAGGGTGATTGTAATCTGTATCAGGTGCGCGTTGAGTGTGTTGATACAGGTATGCAGGGACACACAGTGCGCCTTATGCCCAAGCACGAAGCGCTGATACATCCTTACAGGTGCGGCTTGATTAAGTGGGCTTAAACCCTGCAAATAAATTAAACTGGGCGCTAAGTTCTGCACAGCGTTAAGCTGTGCGAATGAGTAGACTTGGCATAGCGCAGCGCTGAGAAAAAGTAATAAGATGAGTAACGCGCGAGGGGTTTACCCCGAGCAGCGCGCTCGGACAAAAGGCAGTATCCTAGATAACCTGCCAATAAACAAAACTGGGAGTAATTTATGTCTTCTCAACCTTCCTCTTTCAAGCACCTTCATGTTATTGCGTCGTTTTTTGTTAGTGTCCTTATCATCAGCAATGTCGCATCCTCCGCGAAAATTGTCGATATAGGGATTTCGCTTTTTTCAATTCCGTTTGTTTTTGACGGGGGTACAATTTTATTCCCGCTTGTTTATGTACTCGGAGACGTAATTACAGAAGTCTACGGTTTTAAAACAACAAGACGAGTTATCTGGACAGGGTTTGCCGCACTTGCGTTTACAGCCTTGATTTTTTTTATACTTGGAGCGCTGCCGCCGGAGACCCTCTGGGAAGCGGAAACAGGCGGAAATGCCGCGTATAACGCAATTCTCGGGGGAATGAGTTACGGCGGCATTGTGCTTGCGAGCCTGACCGCGTATCTTGCCGGCGAGCTTACAAACGCGAAAATACTCTCAAAACTGAAAGTAAAAATGCGCGGACGCATGCTCTGGGTACGGACTATCAGTTCCACTTTGATCGGCGAATTGCTTGATACATTGATATTTGTTTTGATAGCAACCGCTGCCGGTGTTTTTCCGTGGGAGATATTCTGGCCGCTTGTATTAACAAATTATATTTTAAAATGCGGAATCGAAGCAGTAATGACTCCTTTTACTTATTGGTCAGCCGGTTTTTTAAAGAAAAAAGAAGGCGTTGATATATTTGACGCTTGACGATCTTTAATTACTCTGTTTATGCTTGTTATTGGAAATATTTTTTAACAAATATTACCAAGAGGTATTCATGAAAAAAATTGTTATTGTATTGATTTTATCAGTAATTATTTGCGGCACCGCCTTTGCTGATCATCCAGACGGTAAATTTGGAATTGGCATTATGGGCGGCTGGTATGGCGGCTGGGGTACATCCGGTTATCCAAGCGCGTCATTATCATTAAAGATACCTGATATTCCTGTTTTTTGGGGGGTTAATTTATCTTTTGGCACTGGTTATTTTGCTTTAGGAGTTTCCGGAGATATGTATTTTCTTGAAGGTTCCCTTGTTCCTGATGTGAGGCTGGATTGGTTTATTGGTTTAGGCGGCTGGTTAAATATTGGGTTTGGCAGCGCTACTGATTTTTCATTCGGCGCAAGGCTGCCAATCGGTTTAAGCTGGCATGTAATAGATATGATAGAAATTTTTTTGAATGTTGCACCCAGCCTGGGGCTACAGGTTGCTCCAAAGGTTTATTTTCCTGCCGGCGGCTGGCCTATAGAATTAGGCATCCGTCTCTGGTTTTAGCCGCAAAGAATTTCATAAAGCCGCTCCAGATCTTCCATGGAGTAATAGTCGATATGGATGCGGCCCTTGTTTAAATCACCTTCAATAACAACTTTTGTTCCCAGTTTATTGATAAATTTTTCTGTCATAGCGTCTACTTCAGGCGGACGGCTGCTTTTTGCGGAAGGTTTACCGGAGCTTTTCTTTTCCGATGATTCTGAAGCGCGCTTTTCCGCTTCTCTGACCGATACGTCCCCGGAAAGAATTTCCCTGTAAAGTTTTTCCCTTGCGTTTTCGTCGGTAACGGAAAGAAGCGATCTCGCGTGTCCCGAAGTTATCTTGCCTTCTTCGATGCTTTTTTGCATTTCTACGGGCAATTTTAGAAGGCGCAGCGCGTTCGCAACTGTTGAGCGGTTTTTACCTACGCGAACGGCAAGCTCATCCTGTGAAAAGCCGGAAAAGTCCATCAAATTTTTATATGCGGCGGCTTCTTCTATCGGATTAAGGTCGGTACGCTGGATGTTTTCGATAAGAGAGACTTCCAGCCGTTTTTGATCAGTGTAATCGCGGATTATTACAGGGACTGTTTCAAGACCGGCAAGTCTTGCGGCGCGTGTTCTGCGCTCACCCGCGATTATGATGTATGTGCCGTCGCCGGCGTCCGCCGCGATCACCGGCTGAATGATGCCGTAGGTTTTTATTGAGTCTGCAAGTTCCTGCAGCTCGGTTTCATCAAAATTTTTACGGGGCTGTCCCGGATTAGGAACAAGCTTGTCTACATGCAGATGATCCGCCGGCTGCGGCGCTGCCGGTGCAGGCGTTTCCTGCTGCGGAGTTTCCTGTTCTTCTTCAATTTCCGGCTGGTATTCCGATTCTAGAATGGTTGTAAATTCCGAATCGTCATTATTATCAAGCAGGGCATCAAGACCCCTTCCGAGACCAATTCTACGCGCCATTTGCACCTCCTGAAATACGGCGGCTCAGTTCCTGCGCCAAAGCGAGATACGCTCTTGCTCCCGGGCATTGCTTGTCATATTTGGAGATAGGCATACCGTATGAAGGCGCTTCTGATAGCCGTATGTTTCTTGGGATGATCGTATTAAAAACTTTTTCCTTGTAAGTCGCGCTTACAAGCTTGATAACATCATTTGCAAGGCGCGTTCTTGGATCGTACATCGTAAAAAAAATTCCGCCGATGCCCAATGAAGGATTTAAACTTTTCTGCATCTCTTTTGTAGTATGCAATAACTGCTTAAGTCCTTCCATTGCAAAATATTCGCACTGCATTGGAATAAGCATTAAATCAGCAGCCGCGAGTCCGTTCATCGTAAGCTGCCCAAGGCTTGGAGGACAATCAATCAGAATAAAATCGAATTTTTCCCTGATGGGAGACAACGCCTTTTTCAGGAAAAAGTTTCGTTCTTTCTGTTCAATAAGCTCAACCGCCGCACCCGAGAGATCAATATCGGCGGGAATTACAAAAAGATTGGCGGTTTCTGTCTTTCTTGTCGCCTGTTCAGCGGCGGCTGTACCGGAGAGCAGTTCGTAAATGCCGGGTTTAAGCTGTTTTATGCCTATACCGCTGGAAAGATTTCCCTGCGCGTCAAAATCAACCAAAAGGACTTTTTTCCCTGTTTCCGCCAGAAAAGCGCCCAAATTTATCGCCGAAGTGGTCTTTCCCACGCCGCCTTTTTGGTTTACAAAGACACAGACTGCTCCCATACCCATAATGTAACAAATATGGACTTATCAGGCAATAGAGGGGGTTTAGCTTGATACTATATAACCTTCCACATTCAATTGCATACCTATTTTTATCAAGAGGTGAACCTTCGCGCTTTGCGCTCGGTTGAGGTTGTTGTATAAAATTAACTTTTTATTTTCTGCCTTTTTAAACGAAGCACATTAAGCAATAATGAAACACTTGAAAAACACATTGCCGCAGCAGCTATCATTGGATTTAAAAGCCCTATTGCGGCAATCGGAATTCCTAAAATATTATAACTAAACGCCCATACCAAATTTTGTTTTATATTTTTTATGGTCGCACGGCTTAGATTTATTGCGGCGGGAACATCAATTAAATCTGAATGCATAAGAACAATATCAGCTGATTCAATTGCAATGTCTGTTCCGTTCCCGATTGCGATACCCACGTTTGCCTGAACGAGCGCGGGGGCATCATTTATGCCGTCGCCTGTCATTGCGACAAGTAAACCGCTGTCCTGCAGCTTTTTAATTTCATTAGCTTTATCCTGAGGTAAAACTTCAGATAACACATAATCAATACCGACTTGTTTTGCGATAACATTCGCAGTTTTTCTGTTATCTCCCGTAATCATCGCGGTTTTAATCCCCATATCATGCAGTTTTTTTATTGCCGCCACACTTGATTTTTTTACTGTGTCCGCTGCGGCTATAATGCCCGCAAGATCGCTGTTTATGGCGATATACATTGGTGTTTTACCTTCACAAGCAAACTTTTCAAAAGCTGCTTCCATCTCTTCATGCTTAATTCCATTTTCATTCATTAATTTGTCATTTCCAATTTGAATAATCTGATCATTTATAACAGCTTCAATGCCAAGACCTGTAAACGATTTAAAACTATCCGCATTTAAAATTTTAATTTTTTTATTTTGCGCATTCTTAATAATTGCCTGTCCTATTGGGTGTTCAGAACATTTTTCCGCTGAAGCCGTAACCTGTAATAAATAATTTTGATCTATTCCTTCGGCAGATATAATATCTGTAACCATAGGTTTGCCTTCGGTAATCGTTCCGGTTTTATCAAAAACAATCATATTTATTTTATGCGCAATTTCCAGCACTTCACCGTTTTTGAATAAAATTCCGTTTTCCGCTCCCTTGCCTGTGCCAACCATAATCGCGGTCGGCGTCGCAAGCCCTAAAGCGCAGGGACAGGCTATTACAAGAACAGAGATAAAAACTTTCAATGCAAATTCGATACCGCCTCCGGTAACTAAAAACCACACAATTCCCGCAAATAAGGCGATTACGCAAACAATCGGAACAAAATAACCTGATACTATATCAGCCGTTTTTGAAATAGGTGCTTTCTTGCTTTGGGCGTTCTCCACTAATTTAATAATTTGCGCTAACACTGTATCGCCGCCGATTTTTTCCGCTTTAAATTGAATAAGACCGGTAGTATTAAGAGTAGCCGCATAAACATTATCGCCGATCTTTTTTTCAACAGGCATGCTTTCACCTGTTAACATTGATTCATTAATGAAAGCAGAGCCGTTTTTTATTAAACCGTCTACAGGGATTTTCGCTCCGGGCTTTACAATGATAATATCCCCTATTTTTACTTCATCCGCCGGTATTTCATTTTCGACGCCGTCTTTTATAATTATCGCCTTGTTAGGTGTAAGTCCCATGAGTTTCTTTATCGCTTCGCCTGTTTTCCCTTTTGCGGTTGCTTCCAACATTCGCCCGAGCAAAACAAGAGTAATAATCACTCCTGCGCTTTCAAAATATAACGACTCAATAAATTCAAAATTCCCTTTTGAAATCTGCCATACATTATAAACGCTGTATAAAACAGCTGATGTTGTACCGATAGCAATCAGTGAATCCATATTTGGGCTTTTGTGCAGCAAAGACATAAATCCGATAGTGTAAAATTTATACCCGATAACAATAACAGGGATAGTTAAAAATAATTGAAGCATAGCGTAAATAAACGGATCATTAATCATGATATGATGAAGCTGCTTTGAGAACGGTAAATTTATTATCGTAACCATGGGAGACATGGCGATATACAACAGCGGAAGCGCAAAAACCGCAGAGGCAATAAGTTTTATTCTTAATGCCATTATTTCATTAAAGCTTTTGTTCCTGTCTTTTTCAATTTTTGAATCGCTGTTTTCATTTGCTTCATAACCAATATTTTTTACCGCTTCCCTTATATTTACAGTTGACAGTTTTGATTTATCATATTCTACAAACAGTTTTTCATTGGCGAAATTGACAGCCGCCTGTTTTATGCCTGATAACTTATTAACAGTTCTTTCAATGCGCTGTGCGCATGCAGCGCAGGTCATACCTTTAATATTGAAAATTTGTTTATTCATGTGTTATAAATATACCGTTTTTTATTATATCATGGTTTTTCATTAGACTTGTTTAAAAACCACCTAACCAGCCAACCTGTCATAGTTAATAAGTCCGCAGACTAGTTTCATTCTTAACGAATGCCGGTTGCAGAAATGTCCCCGATATTGCGATGACATACATCTGAAAACTTTTATTTTCCCGTTGGCTTGTTCAATCACAACGCGCCGTCTTGCCAGGCGTTTATTATATACTATTTCCTGTTTTGTCAAAGGATGGTTTTTACTTGACTTTATTGGAATAAAACTGTTTGTATGATAATTTTCTATTCCCAGGTATCCGAGATCCGCGTCAATCGGAATAGAATTACTCACGGAATCTCCAATAGTGTCCTTGTAAATCTTAAAATCATGCACGCTCCCTTTCGCTTCCTGTACGTCAATAATTTGAAGGGTGTTACGCTCTATTATTACCTGACTTTTTAACGTATGGCGTTTTTTTTACCTGAATAATATTCCTTCTGGTTGTTTTTTGGTCTGTTTATAGGACTTTCCGTCACATCAACCACGATATATTCTATTGTGTCTGATTTTTTCTTCAGTACTCTTTTTTCGGTAATGCGAACGTACCGTCTCTCACTAAAGTGTCTTCCACCCATTGTATAAGACAGGCATATTGTCCCTTTACATACTTTGTATTCCGACGCTATGCTGTCCATTGTCCTGTAATCCCTCAGGTATTTTAATGTTACATACAGTTTGTCTTTGGGAGTCAGTTTAGGCGGTTTGCCTCCGCTCTTATGCATTGTATTAAATTCTTTTTGCAGAATTATCAGCATCTTATTAAATGTTTCAGGTTTTACCCCGTACACTGGACATCCCCCGATTATACGGACGGCAAATTAAGCCGCAGAATGATTTTGATATGTTACTATAGTGAATTAATTTAAGTATTTGAATGAAAAGCCGATAAATAAACTATGTATAGTATAGATTTTATTAGGTGCGCAGTCGCCTATAGAGATGAAGGACATACCTTTACGGAACTAAAAACAGTGTTTAAAATACCCCCTGAAACGTATTATCTGTGGAAGGAAAAACTTGAAAATGGATATACAGGGGAAAAAGTATTTCGTGAACGTAAAAGAAAGATAGACAAAGATATATTGAAGCAGGCTGTTAAAGATAATCCAGATATATACCTATATAAATTAGCTAAAATATTCAACTGCACTGAGCAGGCGGTATTCTACGCCCTTGAAAAACTAAAAATAACACGAAAAAAAACACTTCACCTATCATGAAAAATCAGAAGAAAAGCGTTCCAAATACACAGAAAGGCTAAGCCGAATTCCTCAGAAAAAGCGTTTATATGTAGATGAAAGCGGAATAAACACTCATTTACAACGGGAATACGGACGTTCCCCGCGTGGGGAAATAATAGAAGACATAAAATACGGAAGTAAATTTCAGCGGATAAATGTAATCGGCGCTCTATGTAATAAAGAACATTATTCCATTGAATGTTACAATCATTCAACTGACAGCGTTTATTTTGAAAATTGGTTTGAAAACCATCTGCTTAAAGATATACCCAAAGGCCATACTGTAATCAGGGATAATGCGAGATTTCATTCCAAAGAAAAACTTAAAAAACTGGTCAGAGGACAGGTTAGATTGTTATTTTTGCCATAGAGCCTGTCTTAAAAATGGACATCCCCCGATTATACGGACAGCAAATTAAGCCGCAGAAGCTGTTTTGATATGTTACTGGTATAGCATATCCTAAAGATGAGTGTCTACGAAGCTGTCCGAAAATTTGTGTAAATGACAGAATATCATAAGAACGGAACCCGTTCTTTTCCAAACTCAATGGCGAACTGGTTTAAAGCCCGCCCCCAGTCCCTAATCGGCATAGTCCATTTCTGCGAAGCATTACGAATCG
>Ga0209755_10001292_pt1 | contig 40002 bp, 24 predicted proteins | sample TergutCo191P1_FD_187301 | JGI IMG/M metagenome (GOLD analysis project Ga0209755, IMG submission 187301) | Cornitermes sp. P1 segment gut microbial communities from Petit-Saut dam, French Guiana - Co191P1 (SPAdes) (version 2) | ecosystem: Host-associated > Arthropoda: Insects > Digestive system... | reverse complement strand
CACGCGCACCGCGCATTTGGCGCTTGTCTTTAAAAAAACATGCCCCCCGCGTTCGGGGGCGTAAGGAGTATTATATCAACCCTTCACAACTTGTCAACACCTTTTTCAAAAAAATATTGAAAAAATTTTCTCCCAATTTTGCTTCACCTTACTTCACCGCTTTATAGCGCACACAAACGCTGCCTTCCAAGCGTATTGGCACAGCGCAGTCGGTAATAATTGTTATTTCTAATCGGCGCTGCATTACATATACAATATACACGCGGGCGATGTGTGAGGCAAATTCGTTACCGCTAAATTCTAAGCGGTTGTGCCGCACATGCCCCGCGGGGAGCGCTGGGTTAAACGAAAACGTGTAATTCCGCGGCATTCCGCTTGGGTCTATGCCGGGCATTCTTAAATAACGCAATACGTGATTATCATCGGTGATAAGTTCAATTTCGTTGGAAAGCTGTACATTCATTATAATTGCGTCCATTGCGGCGCGGGCATTTTCAAAGGCATTTTGCCGCATGATTAAACCGCCCGATGCATTGGCAGCGTAGCGCCACGCAAAAATTACACCCGTTGAAAGGATAAACCATATGCCAAGGGCAATGACCGCTTCCAACAGTGTGAACCCCGCGCGGGGGGAAATTCTCCTATCCATCGCGATGCAACGCCTTTATCACTTCTTCTGCGGTGGTGCGCCCCTGCGTTAGCGCGTGCAGGGCATTTTTACGAAGCCCGCGCAGTGCGCGCAAGTCCCGCGCAAAGACAACGGGGGCTTCCGCCATTTGACGACGATAATGTTCATTTAAGATTACATATTCATATACGGCGAAGCGGCTGTGATAGCCAGTGCTTCGGCACCTTCCGCAGCCTACGCCTGCAAAAACGGGCGCTTTTGCGGGGATTTCCAGTAAGGCTGCCTGCTCACGCGTTAGCGTAGCGGGGGCAACACAATGGGGACAAGTACGCCGCACAAGCCGTTGTGAAATTATGCCGTTTAACGCGGCGGCGGCGAGATAATGCTCGACGCCCATATCTGTTAGACGCTCGATTACGCCCGCCGCGTCGTTGGTGTGCAAGGTTGAAAGGACGACATGCCCGGTAAGCGCAGCCTGCACCGCGATGCGGGCGGTTTCCCGGTCGCGCATTTCACCTATCATAATTACGTCGGGGTCTTGCCGAAGGATATGCTTGAGCGCACCCGCAAAACCCAGCCCGCCCGTTTGCGCGTTGATGTGATTAACCCCAAGCAGGGGATTTTCTACGGGGTCTTCTACGGTCATAATATTGCGCCCTGCTTGGTTTAATTCTTCCAAGAATGTACTTAGTGTAGTGGACTTCCCGCTGCCTGTCGGACCTGTGATAATCACCGCGCCGTAAGGCTGGTGAAAAAGACGCGTGATATGCACCAAATCATCGGCTTTGAAGCCGAGGTCATTTTTGCGCATACGTGCGGACGCGCCGCCGTACAATAGGCGAATTACCGCTTTTTCGCCATGCATTGTGGGCATGGTAGACAGACGGAAGTCTATTGCTTCCCCTGCGTGGGAAAGCGTAAAATGCCCATCCTGCGGCAAACGCTTTTCGGCAATGTCCATATTCCCCATAATTTTTAAGCGGGAAATAATGTTAGCAAGCAAGGAAATATCCACCAGTCCATGGGTATGCAGAATGCCGTCCACACGGTAACGGGCGCGGAGTTGGCGCCCAAAGGGCTCTATATGCAGGTCACTTGCGCGGTTAAGCACGCCTGTGTCAATCAACGAGTCGATGAGGCGCACGGCAGGGGCGGCGTTTAGGGCTTCCAATAGCGCGGGGTCGGTTTCCGAACGGTCTTGCAAATTTTTTTCTACTACAAATTGTGACGCAATGGTATGTATTGCCGCCGCGCCAAAGGTATTGCTTATGTAAAATCGAATGTCTTCCTCGCGGGCATGCAGGGGCACGATATGGCACGCGGTAATGTCGGCGATATCGTTCAGCGTTTTCATGCACGCGGGATTGTGCGTTGCTACATATAATATGCTTGCGTCACGCTTTATGGGCAACGCATTAAACTGTGCCGCGTATTCATGCCCCAATATTTGGGCAGCAGTGCGGTCAATTTCAATTGTGCTTAGGTCAACCACCATTTGCAGGGTTTGCTCCCGTTGGCGTTGACTGCCCACCTACTACATATGCCTGTTCATCTGCGGGGAGACCGTTAAATGCGCGCTGCACACCCGCCGCAGCATTTGCAATATTTACCACCACGCCGCGCTGGGGGTGCGTTTCCCATACCGCGCCCGACGACTGGATATCCGTTACGCTTGCATCCAGAAAGCCCGCCGTGCGTAAATGGTTTAACTGTGCCGTCATGGTTGTGCCCGCTACGGCGCGCCCGCGTTCCGCACGATACAATTCTTTTGCGTTGTGGATTACCCGCGCGGATTGTATGTCGCTTCTTAGCCGTGCGCGGTCGGTGGTATTTAAAAAGGTGGGAATTAAAATTGCGGCAATAACGGCTAAAATAGCCAACACAATCGTTAATTCCATTAAAGTAAATCCTGCATTTTTCATGCTTACACCGCCGTTGCCATTTCAAAGGTGGGCAACACTATGGCGAGCATAACAAGTGCCAACAATATCCCCAGCACCAGCGTAATAATCGGCTCTACCAATTTGTTTGCTTGCTTCATTGAATGGCGATAATTTTGCATAAAATAATTGCTACACTGCGCCATGGTTTGGGAAAGGGCGCCCGCTTCTTCCCCTACGCGGGCAAGCCCAATAAGCAATGGGTCGATATAGGGCAAATTTGCTATGCTCGTCCAAAAGGCGCGCCCTGCCGTTAATTCCGCATGAATATACTGCATGTCCTGCTTTACACGCTTGTTGCCCGCCACATCTCCGCACAGGGGTATTGCATTGGAAACCGATTGCCCCGCATCTAACATTAGCGCAACAGACTGCACCAACCGCAAATTTACCCGTTGCCTGTACAACCCAAAGCGCAACTGCAAGGCTGAGAAAAGCAGGCTGCCTTGCTCCGTTCGCGCAACATAGATAAAACTTGCGATACACACCAACAGCCCTAAGCCTAACCACGCCGCGTTCCCCGTAAGAAATGCCGACACCGCAAGCAGCCCCCGCGTTAGCGCGGGCAATGCTACGCCTGTATTGGCAAACACCTCTGCGTAGCCCGGCAGTACAAATACAATTGCCATAACAATTACGCTTAGCATCATAGCGGTAACGGCGGCGGGGTAAATAAGCGCGGCAATTAATTCGCTCTCGGTTTGGGCTTGTCCTTCATAGTAGTCGGCGAGTTGTGCGCATACTTGCGGAAGGCGTGCCGTCTTCTCCCCAATTACGACGAAGCTGTGCATAAAAACAGGAAAGCACCCTGCCGCTTTTAACGCGGCAGAAAAACTTTCCCCCTGCATAACGCTTTTATGTAAATTGGGCATTGCCTGCGATAACTGCCGCCCCTTTATTTGCGTTTGGATAATGGGCAGCGCTTCCTTTATTGTAACGCCTGCTGCAAGCAAAAACGCCAGTTGTTTATTAAATACAGCCAGTTCCCTTGCAGGTATTTTTGCACCGCCGTGCGCAAATATATCCCCCACATTTCTATGCCATATGGAAAGGGATGGGGCATCATTCTTTGCGCGCGCAGTTTGTGAAGCAAGCATCCTATACCCCTTTATATGCATCAATTGCATTTTGTCCCCCGAGAATTTACGGCGCGGTCTTGTTTGCGTCAATCTACAAAGGGAACTAAATGCAAGATACATTGTAATTGCTCGTTTTTCGTGCATAATATTACCTATGCACATCACGCGTTAGGTATCTTCAATTACTGAATCGGGGGAGCAATCAAATGACAACCTTTACCAATAATCGCCAAGGCAAAACGCTGGAGGATTCGCTGGGGCATGTGGAAATTCCGCCCGGGGCGTATTATGGCATAAACACACAACGCGCGCTGGAAAATTTCCCAATAACCAATTACCAACTACACCCCGAGTTGATTAAGGCACTTGCCATGGTTAAAAAGGCGGCCGCCTGCGCCAACGAACGCGCGTTGGAACGCAAGGCTTCGGGTATCTTCAACTATATAGCCGCTGCGTGTGATGCGGTAATAGACGGCTATTATCACGAACACTTCGTTGTAGACCCCATACAGGGCGGGGCGGGGACTTCGTTAAACATGAACGCAAACGAGGTTATAGCCAACATTGCCCTCGTAGAAATGGGGCGCGAAAAACACAGCTACGACGTAATTCACCCCAACGACCACGTAAACATGTCACAATCCACCAACGACGTTATCCCCACTACGGCGCGTATTTGCATACGCAAATTGTTGGACGAGTTGCTTGCCACCATGCGCGTGTTATGCGAAGCCTTCCGCGACAAAGCGGAAGAATACGACAGCATTGTAAAAATGGGGCGCACCCATTTGCAAGACGCCGTACCCATTCGCCTGGGGCAGGAATTTGATGCCTACCGCCGTGTAATTGAACGCGACATGGAACGCATTAGCAATACAGGTAATTATCTCTTTGAAATTAACCTTGGCGCAACCGCCGTAGGCACGGCGCTAAATGCAAACCCCCGCTATATCCGCGAGGTTATTGACCATTTGCGCCGCATTACGGGCTTTTCGCAACTGCGCCGTGCCGAATCTTTGGTAGACGGCACACAAAATACGGACTGCTTTACCGAGGTTAGTGCCGCGTTAAAAATTTGCGCAATTAACATGTCTAAAATTGCAAACGACCTGCGACTTATGGCAAGCGGACCGCACTGCGGCTTCGGCGAAATTACGCTGGAGAAGCTACAGCCGGGTTCGTCCATTATGCCTGAAAAGGTAAATCCCATTTTGCCCGAGCTAATAAACCAAGTCGCCTTCCAAGTAATCGGCAATGATTTGACGGTTTCCATGGCTTCCGAAGCAGGGCAGCTGGACTTAAACGTGATGCAGCCCGTGCTTATTTTTAACCTTATACAATCCGTTAGTATGATGAGTAATGCATTCCGCGTATTTGCCGAACGGTGCGTGCGGCGCATAAAAGTGACTGAACGCAACCGCGCGCGTATCCGCAATTATGTAGAAAACAGCCCCATCATTGCCACAGCATTAAACCCCTACATCGGGTACGAGCGGGCGGGCGCGATATCGCGCATCGCGTCTTCCGAGGGCGTAACCGCCCTTGAAATTTGCTTAACGGACGAATCTTTGCTTAAGCACCTGGGCGGGGAAGCATCTATACGAAAAATACTGGACGCCGACGGCATGACCCGCATGGTAGAGCGCATAGACGAGGAAGATGAATGAGAATCACAATTATCGCCGCAGGAAAAATGAAAGAACGCCACTTTGCAGAAGCGGCGAACGAATATCTGGGACGTTTGAAAAATTACGGCGAAGTTACAGTAAATGAAATTCCCGACGACACTACTGCCAATGAAAAAATCCTTCAACGCCTACAGCACCCCACCCTGGCGGGGGCATATAAAATTGCCCTTAGCGTAAAGGGCAAGCGATTTACTTCCGAAAAATTGGCACAATTTATCCGGAAAGAACGCGATAACGCACGGCGCATGGCATTTGTTATCGGCGGGTCGGAAGGGTTAAACGACGCGGTACTTAGCGTATGTCCGCTACACCTTAGCTTTTCGGACTTGACCTTCCCGCATCGGCTGTTTCGTATAATGCTACTGGAGCAGATTTACCGCGCCTGCAAAATTAACGCGAATGAGAAATATCATAAATAAGCCCGCCTGCATACAAAACCCGCCGAATGATTACCGATTCGGCGGGCTTTTTTTGTCAGCGGGGCTTTTTATCTAAACTCGACGTGAAGCGTTTTACCCATGCCGCTTGCGTTAAATTCAATTCCATACGGGCGGCGATAATCGCCTTGATATATTCACGCTCTGGGGCTTGCCGCTCCCATTCATCAGCAAAATCCGGGTTTTTTAACTGCTCATCTAAATATGTTTTGTAATCATTCATTTTTTATTTCTCCCCTCATAATCCGCTCTGTATTTCTTCGCAAGGGCAATTGTTTGTAATATTCCACATCAAACATATCATATCTCCTTACGCGAAGAATATTCCTTTTTTGATATCTCGTCAATAAAGCATAATTGCGAAGCAATTATATAGATTCACATCACAAAACCCGCCGAATGATTACCGATTCGACGGGCTTTTTTTGTCAATGGTGCATTTCAACCGGTAACAGATTGTTACCGGTTGACGATTTACTTTACCTGGCGATTTTCACTTCGTGGAAACGCTTAGATGGCGTTGTGCGTAAATACAGCAATGGCGCAGGTGGGTATCACGCATACCGCACCCAGCGGGTTGCCCCAGCAGCCCATTTCGTTGTCGCGGATACCCATGGGTGTCATTGTGTCGCAGCAAGCCGAACCTACGGGACAAGCCGGGGGCGCGCCAATATCGGCAAGCAAGCGCACGCAGTTGCAATCGGCGCTAAGCAGTACACCCGTAAAGCCGCCGCCCGACAAACCACCCGAAGTGGTGAAAATCGTAACGGTTTGACCAATGTGGCGGAACATGCTTTCTACCAAACAATCCAAATGATGTGCCATGATGAGAACCTCCTTAATAATTATCCCGCACGGGGATTGTACACTTGCATTGTATGGGTTTTTTCACAAAGTGTTACAATGCGGAAATTCGGATAATCTTTTTATATAAATCAACTTTTCCCATTGCATTTATTGCGCGGGAGTGATACCCTGCGCGGGTGCGTCAAAAAGTGAGAGGCGTTGATTTTTTATGAAGCATACAAATACACGTACAGATGCAGTACCCGCATACATGCTTGGGGCGTTTTCTGCCGCGGGCGTTAATGCAACGGAGCTACTATTCGCCATTCATACCGATATGGCGATTGACGGCGATTTTTCTGATACCTACGTAGGCGTGGACAAAAATAATCTCTACATATTATATGGGGAGGAAAAGGTCGTCAAAATTGAAGGCGCGCGGCGTATTGTTTCGCAGTACGAAGCACGCCGGCTGGTAACGCATCCGTTAAAAGGTTTGCGAGGGCTTTCTACGCATACCATGCTTTCTACCTGCCGTTTAATTAACGACCCGACAAAAAAAGACGAAGAGGAAGACGAAAAAAACGGGGAGGATAAATCCAAGGGGTCATCGGGTAAAGAAACGCTGATTCTGCTATTCTCCTTAGGCTGCCAAGGTTTTGTTGACCGCCTGCTAAAGGTAATCCGCAACATCAACAAAGGGGAAGAACCGCTTAAAGAAATTAAAGAAATGGACGAACTCTTCTGCCCCGTATGCGGTACACGCTACCCCGAGCCCGAGCGCAAGCTCTGCCCCAAATGTACCGACAAAATGTCGATTTTCATGCGATTAATGGGCTTCTTTAAATATTACAAAGGCAAGGTTGCTATGGTGGGGCTTACCATGCTTGCCGTAACCGTTTTACAAGTACTTGCGCCCTATGTAAGTACTCGCTTGCTTATCGACGAGGTGCTTACCCCCCCCCCCGTGTACTATCACGGCTACGATGTGCATTGGCTGGCGCAGCTGCTGGGCGTAGACAGCCTGTACCGATTGGTAGGTACGGTTGTATTAATCATTATTGCCATGCGCATTGTGATTACGCTGTTTAACATGCTTTTCCAATATGTGCTTGCGCTCACCATGCCGTGGATGATTTATGACTTGCAAATGCGCATTTTTGAAGCGATGCAGCGTTTGTCGGTTTCGTTTTACACTTCCAAGCGCACGGGCGCGTTAATGAACAGAGTTAGCCGCGACGCGCGCAATATTTACTGGTTCTTCATCGACGGCTTCCCCTTTATTGTAATAAATGTGATTATGTTTGCAGGTATTTTTGGCGTTATGCTGTGGATGAATTGGCAGTTAGCCCTTATTTGCATCACGATTATTCCCTTTACGGCTTTTATGTTTCGTTTACTGCGCAAAATTTTTGGGCGTATTTGGCACAAGCAATGGACGATAAACTCGCAGATGAATAACATGGTGAGCGACGCGGTAAATGGACAACGCGTGATTAAAGCCTTTGCCCGCGAGGGGGAGGAAACACGCCGATTTACGGAAATGGGCGGCAAACACGCCGCGGTAGATGTTTCCGGCGCAAACCTTGCCTTTACGGCATTCCCGCTTATTTATCTGTTCATGTTTCTTGGGCAGGCAGTCGTTACCGCTATAGGCAGCATGATGGTTATTGAAGGAACGCTTTCCTTGGGAACGCTACTCACCTTTTTAATGTATCTCGGAATGCTCTACGGTCCGCTGGAGTTCCTCTCCACCGTAAGCAACTGGTGGGCGCGGTGTGTGGATTCGGCACAGCGCGTGTTCGAGGTCATTGACGCAAAAGCGGAAATTGAGGAGCCCGCAAACCCCATTATGCTAAACGAGCTAAAGGGCGAAATTGTGCTGGACGATGTATGGTTTCAATACGACCCCGCAACCCCTGTGCTAAAGGGCATGACCCTTACCGTACCTGCGGGCAAAACGCTGGGCATCGTAGGCAAAACGGGGGCGGGCAAGTCTACCATGGCAAATCTTATTGCCCGTTTATATGACGTAACGGAGGGTAGTATTAAGGTAGATAATACCGACGTTAGGCACATGTCATTAAAACAATTACGTTCATCCATCGGTATTGTATCCCAAGATATATATCTGTTTATGGGCTCGATTATCGACAATATTCGCTATGCCCGCCCCGATGCGACCATAGAAGAAGTAATTTGGGCGGCAAAAATGGCAAGCGCACATGACTTTATTACCGCACTGCCCGACGCCTACGAAACACGAGTAGGCGCAGGCGGGCAAGATTTATCGGGTGGAGAAAAGCAGCGCCTTTCCATTGCCCGCACAATTATCCAAAACCCAAAGATTCTCATCTTAGACGAAGCCACCGCCGCAATGGATACGGAAACGGAAGGCAAAATTCAAAACGCGCTTAACCAATTACAGTCCGGGCGTACCACAATAGCCATCGCACACAGGCTTTCTACGCTCAAAGACGCGGAAAATTTAGCCGTTATCAAAGACGGCGCAGTGGTAGAAACAGGCACACACGAATCACTGATGCGCAAAAAAGGCGAGTATCACAAGCTATATTCCATACAAATGGAAGGCTTGAAAGTAATCTCAATGGAATAGGGGTAATCATATGTCAACCGTAGACACAAATTTAGATTTAGGCATTTTGGATATTAAAGATGTGGATTTTTACACCGCCGAAGGTGGCTTTATGGGCGTAAAATGCAAGGGCGAGGATTATAAGCACGTGATTCTCCGCCGAATTATGCCCATTGAGCATCCCTTGGCGTACATTAGCGTAGCCGACCACGAGAATAAAGAGATTGGCATATTACGCGATGTAACGGCGCTTAGTGAGGCACAGCGTGCATTGGTAGAAGGGGAGTTAAACAACCGTTATTACTCACCAACGGTGATGGACGTAATTAGCGTGCAAGATAAGCTGGGTTATGTGTACATGGAAATGAAGTTGCAAAACAAACAAGGGCGCATTTACGACAAGTCCTGCGCGATTAAAGATGTAAGCCGTAACATCCGCACCCTTGGGGATAAGACCGTGCTTATCTTCGACGTAGACGGCAACCGTTATACCGCACAAATTGCCAACCTTAGCAAGCAGAGTCTGAAGAAACTTGACGCATATTTATTCTAACGCACCAAACTTGAAGGGGATTCACATGAAATCATTCATCTTTGAATATGACCTGGGCATGGACATGAACCCCCTCGCGGGCTCGCTTGTATTTGCCGAGGACGGAAGCATCACCTCCAGCGCAAACGGGACGGAGTTATTCCGCTTCTTCGCGAGCGAAATAACAGAAGCCGTAGTACACGCGGGGGTTGGCTGCGGCTTGCTTTTTGCCAAGGCAGAAGGCAAGGAAGACCGTATCCTATGCCGCTTTACCATGAGCGGCATCAAGCAAGCGGGCGAATTTGCAAAAATCGTCAACTTTTTTATTGCCAACGGCACCGCTGCCTTCCCCGAAGAAGAGGAAAAGCGCATATGCGAAACCTGCGGACGCCCCCTTATGGCGGAAATGAACGTTTGCGTTTTCTGCTATTCAAAGCTGGGCGTAATGAAGCGCGCCCTTTCCTTTGCCAAGCCGTATATTAAGCAAATTACGTATTCGCAGGTGCTTGGATTAGTTCCGCGCATTACGGTCATGTTATCGCCGTTATTTATCCGTGTTCTGGTAAATAATCATCTTGAACTGCAAATGGGCACATGGTTTGATATTTTACTTATTTGCGGCGCTATGTTGCTTACGCGGGTTATTGGCGACGGCTTTTTCATTTATACATCGCGTATATTTAACCGCGCCACCATTGCAATAACCAATGACCTGCGCGTAGAAGCGTATGCGAAACTACAGAGCCATTCCATGTCCCTGTTCGCCAAGCGCACACCGGGGGATTTAATACGCCGCATTATGGACGATACATCAACCATTAATGAATTTGTCACCGACCTGGGGCGTTGGGTGGTAGATATGTTCTTTAACTTTGCCATCGCATTTATTATTTTGTTCTACTTCAACTGGCAGTTGACCTTGCTTGTCTTTATTCCCGTGCCCATTGTTATTTTCCTGCTGCGCCGCTTCTGGGGCATGATGATGGCACGGTTTGAACGGCATTGGCGCTGGGGTTCGCGCTGCAACTCCATTTTGCATGACATTATCAAGGGCATACGCACGGTAAAGGCCTTCGGCAATGAAGAAAAGGAGATTAAAAAATTCTCATCCGCTACCCACCGCCATGCAAAAATCGGTGAAGAAAATGAAGTATTGTGGTCAATACTTTTCCCGCCCATCGGCTTTTTTATGGGGCTTGGAGAATTTCTTGTGCTTTTCATCGGCGGGTGGATGGTACTCAATGGCAGTTGGTGGCTCTTTGATGCAAACATGCAAATCGGCGATTTAGTACTTTTCACTATGTACCTTGGCTTTATCTACGGTCCGCTGCGCTGGATGGTACACTTCCCGCGCTGGTTGGCAAACACAACCACCAGCATGGTAAAGGTTTTTGAAGTATTGGACGATGAATCGGAGTTAAAGCCTGTGGCGAAGCCCAAAAACGTACCCATTGCAGGCACGGTAGATTTTGACGGCGTATTCTTCGGCTACAAATCCTATGAGCCTGTGCTAAAAAATATTTCCGTGGACATTAAACCGGGCGAAATGATTGGCATTGTGGGCAAATCGGGCGTTGGCAAATCTACGCTCATTAACCTTACCATGCGTCTGTACGACCCTAACACAGGGCGCATTCGCATAAACAATACCGATTTACGCCACATGGACAGCGACCACTTGCATGAAAATATGGGCGTGGTTTTCCAAGACAGCTTCCTATTTGCGGGCAGCTTTTACGATAACATCGTATACGGCAAACCCGATGCCACCTTTGAAGAGGTTATTGCCGCATCCAAAGCCGCAAACGCACACGATTTTATTGTGCAAACCAGCGACGGCTACAACACGCACATTGGCGAAGGCGGGCAAACATTATCCGGCGGGGAGCGGCAGCGCCTTTCTATTGCCCGGGCAATAATTAAAAATCCCGAAATTCTTATCTTAGACGAGGCGACCAGCTCACTGGACGTGGAAACGGAGGCATCTATCCAAGAGAGCCTAAACCGCATCACCGAAGGGCGCACCACCATTGCCATCGCGCACCGCCTATCCACCTTGCGCAATGCCGACCGCTTAATCGTACTCTCGGAAGGCGGCGTGGAAGAAGTAGGCACCCACGCGGAATTGCTTAAAAAGAAGGGCATGTATTATAATCTGGTTATGGCGCAACGGCAAAATAGCCGTAAGCAGGAAGAGGAGGCACAACCATGAACTCAATCCAATTACTAAAGGACCTAACCAATGCATTTGGTCCTTCGGGGTTTGAAGAGGACGTAAACGCCACGGCGTTAAAGTATGTACCCAAAGGATACGAAACCGACCGCGACAACATGCTCAATTTCTACATGCAAAAGACCTCGCAAAAAGGCAAGCCCACCGTACTTGTCGAGGCGCATTCCGACGAGATTGGCTTAATCGTACAAGCCGTAAAAGGCAACGGCACAATCACATTTTTGCCGCTGGGCGGCTGGGTACCGGCGACCCTTTCCGGTCAACGCATGGTGATTCGCAATAGCGAGGGCAAGCTAATCACGGGCGTAATTGCCACCGCGCCCACCCATTTCGGCGGGGCAGACGCACCCGCACCCAAACTGGAAGGCATGGTCATTGATATTGGCGCAGTCTCCCGTGCGGAAGTCGTTGACACGTACAAAATTTCCCCGGGCGACCCCGTTGTGCCACATTCCGTTTTCGAGCAGCAGGGCGATACCCTTATCGCAAAAGCGTTTGACGACCGCGTAGGCTGCGCCGCCGTATTGGAGGTGCTTGACACCTTTAAAAGCAAAAAGTTACCCCTTAACCTGGTCGGCGCGTTCTCTTCCCAAGAAGAAGTAGGCATTCGCGGGGCAAAAACCATGGCAGCCCGCGTTAAACCCGATTTTGCCATTTGCTTTGAAGGCGCACCCGCAGACGACACCCTAACCGACCTTGCGCAAACCTCCCTTGGCAAAGGTCCGATGTTGCGCCACATTGACGGCGGAATGATTACAAACCCCCGCCTAATGGCGTACACCTTAGCCGCCGCCCAAAAAGCAAAAATACCCGTACAACAAGCCGTGCGCAAGGCGGGAAGCACCAACGGCTCATACTTCCATATCGCGGGCACGGGCATACCCACGCTCGTAATTTCCTGCCCCACCCGCTACGCACACAGCCCCCATTCCATGATTTCGCTAAACGATTATAAACAGTGCGTAAAGCTGGCAGTTGCGGTAATTAATGGACTTGATGCGAAAGTGCTGGAAGGGTTTTAAAACACAAACATCAAAGTGAACAAATGTTTGCATTTTACGAAACTGTGTGTTATATTCGTAAAAAAGCCCGTTTTTTGCATCTGCGGGCGAAAGGATGCGGACTATGGCTAAGAATCTTTCAACCAAGCAGCAAATGATTTTGGACTTTTTGAAAACGGAAATTCGGCAAAACGGCTACCCCCCCACAGTGCGGGAAATTTGTGACGCGGTTAAACTAAGCTCTACATCCACCGTACACGCCCATTTGGAAACGCTGGAGCGTAAAGGGTATATCCGCCGTTCGCCTACTAAAAATCGTTCAACGGAAATTTTGGAAGAGGATTTTTACCAAAGCGCGCGCGAGCTGGTTAATGTGCCTATTGTAGGACAGGTTGCGGCAGGCGTGCCTATTTTAGCGGAAGAAAATATTGAAGATACCTTCCCCATACCCATTGATTATGTAAAAAATGACACCTGTTATATGCTGCACGTAAAAGGCGACAGCATGGTGGACGAAGGCATTTTAGACGGCGATTTGGTGCTGGTGCGCCAGCAACAAGACGCAACCAACGGCGATATCGTTATCGCTCTGCTGGACGACGACGCAACGGTAAAAACCTTCAGCCGCCAAGGGGAGTATATTCACCTACTGCCCGCGAATAAGGACTTTAAACCTATCGTAACGAAGGAATGCAGTATTTTAGGTAAAGTTATCGGTCTGTACCGTCGGTATTAACCGCGCTTTGCCCGCATAAAATATTTGACCTTATCTTTAGGACGTGACCTGTGTCAATTTTTTCGTTGTTTTTAAAAGCCACCGCCGTTGGCGCGGCAAATGTTGTACCCGGCATTAGCGGGGCTACGCTTGCGGTTATCTTCCGCGTATATGACCGCTTAATTGCGGCGATAAACGGGCTTATGTCGGACCGGAGGGCTTCGCTTGCGTTTTTAATCCCCTTTGGGCTGGGCATGGGGGTGGGCATTGTTGCGGTAGGTTCGATAATCAGTATATTAATTGGGATGTTTTCGTTTCAATCTGCGGGCTTTATTGCGGGGTTGATGGCGGGAAGCATCCCCTTTTTGTACGGGCAAGCGGCTTCGCGGCTTGGGGAAACTTCTAAGGCGCTGTATTACGCGGCGTTATTGGTCGCGGCGGTTGTTATTGCCGCACTTGCCATATTTGCGCCAACGCCCGAGCTGTACATTGAGGGCACACTAAGCATCGGCATTATGGTGTTGTTATTTATCGGCGGTTTTCTTGCGGCGGCGGCAATGATTGTACCGGGCGTAAGCGGCGCAATGGTACTCATTTTGTTGGGCATTTACCCCCTTGCCATGGACACGATTAACCAAATACGCGCCTATCTTTCCACGCCCTTCGATTTTTCGCTGCTGCCCCCTATTTTGCGGGTGGTAATACCCGTTGGGCTTGGGATAATCCCCGGTATTTTGCTGGCAAGCCGCGGCATTGCCGTGCTGTTGGAAAAATATTTTTCCCTAACCTATTTTATTATTATCGGCTTGGTTTTCGGTACAATTTTTGCGCTTTTTGCCGACCCGCGCACCTACGAAAGCGGCGAGGTAACAATTCTTTCTACCGTTACGACGGTTATCGCATTCCTATGCGCTATGCTGCTTGCCCTGCGCTTTGGGAAGAAGCAGGAAGCTGCCGAAACGGAAGTTAATACGTAATATCATCAAAAACCACGGGTAAAAGCCGTTTAAATTCATCCAGCATAGGTCTTGCAATTTCGCGCATTTGCGGGTGCGATGCCTTATCTGTACGCAAACGGAAAAAATGCCGCCATGCACGTAAATTCATGGTGGTGATAATTTCCGTTTTTAAGCTGTTGGGTAAAATGCTTCGCGCTTCTTCGGGCGTTGCGCCCAATTCCAACAATTTCATATAAGCGTTTTCAATTTCTTGCATTGTTTGTTGCCACAGTTTATATTTTTCGTCGCTTTCCACCCAAAAATAGGGGCGGATAAAGGTCAGCTCGTTCCCGAATTTATCTTTCGCATAATTGCAATAGCGCGTACTTTCTTGGCTGTAGCTTGCGATACGGTGGCGCACAATTTCGTGTGTTACGCCGCGGTCGCACACAATTTTGGCAGAAATTTTTTCATGCTCTATTACCGATTCGTGCCCGCGCTTTAATATCCGCCTTACAAACAATGCGGCAGAATCCTCGGTTATCAAATCCTCGCTTTTATAACAAGTTCGCCCGGCACGCTCAATATTTTTAAGCATTTCGGCGCCGTTTAAAGTACCAATAACTTCAAATGAGGGGGGAATGATTTTCATGCAAATCTTCCTTTCGATGGGTAATGCGGGGATTATAGCGGAAAAGAGTAAAGATTAAAACCGTGGGCGCGGTTATTGTGTTTAATTATTTGACCTTAACCCGCCAAAATGCTACGCTTCTTTATATTTCGCAAAGGAGAACCTCTATGCCACTGGACGGAGCCGCCCTGGCGGGCGTTGTGCATGAACTGGAGCGACTGCTTGTTGGCGGGCGCGTGGACAAGATTATTCAACCCGAAGCGGACGAAGTAGTGATTGGCATACGCGCGGGCGGGGTAAATCATAAATTAATGCTTACGGCAAATGCCTCTGCGCCGCGGGTGCATTTAAGCGGAGCTGCAAAGGTTGCGCCGCTAAATGCGCCTCTTTTTTGCATGGTGCTGCGCAAGCATGTAAGCGGCGGGCGCGTACTTGCGGTACGGCAACCCGATTTTGAACGGATTATCATTTTTGAGATAGAAAACCGAACGGAAATGGGCGACACCGCGCGCAAAACACTTATTATCGAAATGATGGGCAAGCACAGTAATATTATTTTAACCGACCACGCGGGCAAAGTGCTGGACGCAATTAAGCATGTGCCGCCTTCGTTAAGTGCGGTACGCACCATTTTGCCCAATGCAATGTATGAAGCCCCCCCCAACAGAGGCAAGGAAAATCCGCTGCAAACAAAGCTTGATGTTAACACCCTTGCGCAAACGGGCATTGCGCAAGCCATTTTTGCTAAATACAACGGAATTAGCCCACTTTTTGCGGCAGAAATTTGCGCACGGGCAAAAATCCACCCCGAAGCGTTTAAGCTTTCCCCCGAAGAAGGCACGCAACTCACGCAAAAATTTGACGAAGCCATGGAAAAAATTAAAAACAATACCTTCGAGCCACATATGTATTACAGCGAAACGGGCAAACCCCTTGACTTTACCCCTTGGCCGTTTTTGCATTACAACCCACACCGCGCCGAGGCGTGCGCATCCTTTTCACAAATGCTTGAAAAATTTTACGAAAAACGCGATACCGATTACCGCCTGCAGCAACGCACCACGGATTTGCGAAAGCTGGTAAACACGCTGCTGGAGCGTGCGCGTAAAAAGGCGTTTACCCACGAAAAATCCCTTGCGGATACCCATAACCGCGACACGCTTCGCATCAAGGGCGAGCTGCTTACCGCGTTTTTGCACAAAATTGAACGCGGGGCGGCGTCCTTTACGGCGGAAAATTTTTATGAAGAAAATACAATGCTTGAAATTGCGCTGGACCCCACCCTCACCCCTTCGGAAAATGCGCAGCGTTATTTCCGCCAATACAACAAACAAAAACGCGCAAATGCCGCGTTGCGGGCGCAAATTTCCCAAAATAACGATGACATTGCGTACTTGGAAAGTGTTTCTGCCGCATTGCAAAACGCCAATGCCGAAGAGGATATTGCAGAAATACGCGCCGAATTAGCCGGGCAGGGCTTTGTTAAACGCCGCCCGTTGCAAAGCGGCAAAAAGCAGCCAAAGCAACGCGAATCGAAGCCTTTACACTACACCACCCCCGACGGCTACGATGTGTATGTAGGCAAAAACAATACCCAAAACGACCAACTAACCCTGCGCACCGCCCGCGCAACAGACATTTGGCTGCATACAAAGGACATTCCCGGCTCGCACGTAATTTTGCTAACGCGGGGAGACGAACCTTCCGAAACTGCCATTCTTTTTGCCGCCAACCTAGCCGCATATCACAGCAAGGCGCGCGAGTCGAGCAATGTGCCCGTTGACTATGTAGCCCGCAAACACGTGCGCAAACCCGCCGGTGCAAAGCCGGGCTATGTGATTTATGATTATCATAAAACGGTGTACGTAACGCCCGAGGGGTAAAGTGGCTTATGCACCAACCTTTTACCGTAGCAGCTGCAGTACCCGCTCGGTGGTTGTTTGGGTTTGGGCGAGCATGGCAATACCTGCTTGTTGCAGTACGTTTGCCATGGTTAGGCGCATCATTTCCCGTGCCATATCGGCATCGCGTATACGGGAGTTGGCTTGGTTTAGGTTTTCGCTGGCTACTTGTACATTTTGGGCGGCGTATTCCAAGCGGTTTTGCTTTGCGCCAAGGCTGGCGCGCTCGCCGGTTACGTGGGCCAGGGCGTTGTCGATGATGAGTAACTGTTCTTGAATGTCTATGCCGTGTTCTTCCCGTACGTCTATGAGGTTGGTGGGGTTGGCGGTGCGCAAGCCAAGGCGCTCGGCGGTCATGGCTTCGATGGTGATAAACATGCCCTGCCCGAAGTTAGCGCCTTTTTGTATCCATAAGCCCTGCCCCCGCGGGGGAGTGGGGGGTGTAGGTGTACCGCCGCCATTAGGGGGCTGTGAGGGTGTACCTTGTAAGCGCTCCCAAGACATGCCAGAAATATTACATGACGTAAAGAAAGAAGTCATATTCGAAGCACTTGGGGGTAACCCAACGCCTCCTGTCATCCATGCGTGTACTGCTATTGGACTGGCATTCTGTAATGAAAGAGGAAACTGGCTATCAAAATTACCAGTGTCATGAACGATTTGCCTAAACCAATCTACAAAATCCATTCCACCAAGACTACGAGCAGGGTGATAAGTTGGCAAATCAAGAAAGGCTTGCCTAATTTCTTGTTCTACTTGTTGCGCGTCGGCTATGCTTGTTAAATGAAATCTTCTACTCATATGCCCTTCGGTGAAAAAGTGATTTTCAAAGAAATTATTTAATCCAGCAACATTATTTGTAAAATCTGATCCAAATAAACCAGCGAAACCTAAATCATTAAAGGACGGACCCGCTCCCCATCTAAATCCCGCTGGAAGTATAGAGTTAGCCCAATCTCTTACATTTCTACCCGTAGCAGCTGCAGTTATGCCAACTAAATTATTTCGTTGTGCGGTTGTTAAATTAAAATAAGCGGTGCGTATCATTTCTGCTAACATGTCACCTTCACTGTCACCACTAAATGGTGCAACTCCGATATCAAACCCTGCTGCGTTTAAGCTCGCCATGTTAAGCCCATCAAACATTTCTTTGCTATAATTACCGCTTAACAGTACACGCGTGTTGAATTGTGTACGCTGTGCTGTTGCGTCTATTTCGTCAATAATTGCATCTATTTCCCGTTGGATTTGTCCCCTATCTTCTAATGTGTTCGTATCATTGGAAGCTTGTATTACCAGTTCTCGCATACGTATAACCATATGATTAATGGTATTGAGTGCCCCCTCAGCGGTTTGGATAAGGGATATACCATCATTAATATTACGCCCTCCTTGGTCTAATCCCCGTATTTGCCCCCTAATTTTTTCGGATATGGCAAGACCCGCCGCATCGTCTGCGGCGGAGTTTATACGAAAACCGCTTGCTAAGCGGTTAGATGCACGGCGTTGCTTTATTCCTGTATTTTTTAAACCTCTGTGGGCATTTATCGTGGGTAGGTTTGTTCTAATCGTAGACATAAAACGCCCCTAACAAATACAAATAAAATGATAAAAAGCCTGCTCGGAAATAACTTATCGCTTTTCCGAGCAAGCTGTTGAATCTAATTACTGCCGGTTACCGCCTTGGTTGTTACCGCCCTGGTTGTTACCACCTTGGTTATTACCGCCTTGGTTGTTGCCGCCTTGGTTATTACCGCCTTGGTTATTACCGCCTTGGTTGTTACCGCCTTGGTTGTTGCCGCCTTGGTTATTACCGCCTTGGTTGTTACCGCCTTGGTTGTTGCCGCCTTGGTTATTACCGCCTTGGTTGTTACCGCCTTGGTTATTATTGTTACCTTGGCTGTTGTCGTTTTCTTGACTTCTGTTTACGGTAATTACAACATTGTATGCGGCATTGCATAAATTTGTAGCAATATCTACAAGCACCAAGTCATTCGTTAAGTCATGACCAATTACTTCAATACCATACAAAGACAGCGTTGTAGCAGTGGATTGTGTAGCGCCTGTTACAAAGCGTACCGTAAATAATACCCCATCCTCATTAATGGCATCCATTGCATTCCATGCAACTGTAATCTCATTAAGCTCTGCCTTTTCTGCCGCAGTCTGTACCCACATGAGGTTTGACATAAAGATTGCATTGTTTGCAAACGCATTTCCGTAAGTGATGGAAACCGGCGTTAGCACTGTGTTATCAAATGCCACAACCAAATGGTATGCAGCTATGCCCGGATTGTTGGCAATGCTAACAACTGCCTCATACTCGCCTCGTATATTTGTGGGATTAATTACCATCCTTATATCCGCAGGTGTTTGTTCTCCCAAATTAAAGGGTGCAATAAAAACATTAGCGGCTACAGGGGGTAGTTCCGGTAAGGATGTTATGGGGCTGTTTGGAATTAAAAATTGCTGTAACGTTTGTACATCACGCATATTAATTATGCGGTCTTGGAAAGTATCGGCGGCTCTGCGGTCTATTGTTAAACCGGGGCGATTTAGCACCAACTGTTGCAGTAGCATAACGTCCGCACTGTTTATTACACCGCTAAAATCAACATCACCGCTAAACACATGCATTTCGAAGTTAAATGCTTCGCCCGTTACTTCTACCGGCAATTCCCTACCCGCATCATTTACAAGCCGCATTTGGCTTATTGTAATATCTGTTGCCGTTGGGTCGAAGTGAGAGTTGTTTGCTACCCTAAACCTTGCGGCAAATAAATTATCTTGATGGGCATCTTCGTTATTTTCCCACGTGACGCTTCGCGTCGATATGGAAGAATTTATTTGGCTACCCATATGCCGATTAACAAAGTCTACCAATTCAAGAACCCGTTCATCAAAGTCTAGGGTGAGTCCTACATAGGCTACGCCGGGGTTATCGTGTAATAAAACCTCTATATACACGTAATCCATTGGTCTTGCAGGTTCTAGGGATTGATTGTAGAAACCTACCGGAACAGTCGAAGGAGGCGTAATCGTTACAACGGCGCTCTCTACCCTAATTGAAGCACACTCATCACAGGGACAAGTTAATAAAAAACAATTATCTATGCTTGCAAGTGAGCTGAATTCCCGAACAATAGCAATTTCAACGGGTTCATCTGTAACAGAAGCAGCTTCAAATCGCAGTGCAAGCAATTCTTCGCGTGTTGGGTCATTCCCTACAGGTCCAAACCACATTAATATTAATTCATCACCAAATGGGTCGATTATCCATTCGAATTCATTTTCAACAATCACTTCTTGCAATGTCAAGAAATTTTCGTCAAAATCAATAATGAGAATTATTGAATTTAAACCTGGGTTGTTTTCCAATCTTACGAAGGCGATAAATTCATCTCCCTCTTCAACCTCAAAAGTATCGCTACCATCCTCGTCTACGATTTTTAACACTAACGGTCTATCAGGTTCTGCAGGTGCAACCGTAAACATTTCCACACCTACCGAGGCTACCTCTGCCCTAAGGTTTAGGAAGCGCATTGCCAGGGTTGCAGGGCTGTACTGGAAGGCGAAGGACTTCCACGCCGTTTGCGGTACGCCTACAGTGTCACCGATGGGTGATTGTGCAGTAGCTTCCACTTTTACCCGAATGGTTGCGCCCGGCGGTAAAACAAAATCACCAAAGTCGATTCTGTAGGTTTGGCCATTGCCTTGGGTGTTTTGTACATCAGTCAGCCAGCCGGGGGTGTTTCTGTTATTCCATTGGATTGGGGTAAGTTCACCTGCATAGCGCATGTAACGGACATTTGCATATTGCCGTAAATTAGTATCCATACGTGTGCCCTGCGCATTAACCACGTACATATCCCCTATGCGTACAAGGTCTACATTAAATTGGCTTCTGCGGTGTATTTGGTTGTTAATTACCGCCCTGTCACCCACGTGGGGCATTCTGCCAATTAATATAATATCGGTATACGACCCGGGGGAGGTGTTTGTAAACTCTAACACATAGGTGAAGTTGGCAACGCCTTCTTCGTTTGTTGTTGGACGATACAATGTACGCGCCTCATGAGCGTCGCCTCGTGCATCGCCTGCGGCAATATGCGCCAGCATGGTATGAATGCCCACAACAAATACCGTTGCTGCGGCACTTAAGCCATATACATCGCTGTTATCCACTGCCCCATGCACACCGCGCACCACCCGGCTTGGGTTATAGCTTTGTGTGTAGTTGGGTATTACATGAGCAAGGAAGTTAAGGGGGTCGGCGTTACCGTCGTGCTGTGCATAGGTGAATAGCTCAATACGCGCCCATTCACCGGGTGCCAAATAAAAGTCATTACCATACAACCTAAACTCGATAATGTGCGAATCGTGAGCGCCGGGGGTAAGCTCCATTACATCTGTTGTGTTAATGGGTATGCGGGCTACCTCTACCCCGTTTGCGTAACGGATAAATACGGGGTTGGCATGTGCATTAAAATCGTTGGTTAGGTTTCTTTCATCCAGCCTATGCCGATATGCCAATGCGATGCGTACCGTATAGTTTTGCATGGGCATATGCATGGTGTTTAGCGAACCGCCAATATTATCAACGGTAATAGCCAGCTTTACACCATCGGTTCTTTCCGCACCCTGTATGCTGCCCCTGTACTGCGGCAATAAGGTTAATACACCGTTGTCCCTTAGCCGTACGCCGCCCGTTGGGTGTAAGCGAATGCCCGGGTATATCATTTGAGGGGTAAAGGTGTGGAGTATGGTGTTGGTGTAAAGAGCAGCAATGGCATCGGCCGCATGGTTATCACTTACCCTTGCGGTTGTTTCCATACGATGGCCTTCGGGTATTGGCGAACCGCCCCGCAAAGTATTTCCCACCTGCAGGGTGAATTGTTCCCGTACGGTACTACCCACGGGTATATTTACGTTATTTACCGTAAATGCTGAGTTTGTGCCACCAAAAGCGTGTACCATACCGTTGGGAAAGGGTACGTAAATTTGTACAGAAGTGCCTAAATCGCCGCTATTTGTTACCTCTACGGTAAACTCAATGAGCTGACCCACATATACTTGACCGCCCATCGGCTCGAAACTAATTGCGGCGGAAAGTACAGGGGCAATTACCCTGTATACAATGGCAGGGGTAAGCAGCTCGCCGTTTACGGTGGTTGCGTTGTTGCGCACAAGCGTACCGTTTTCGGCTACGGAGTTAACCCGTACTTGGAAGACGATAACCCACGGTGTGCCCCTCGCCGGCATATTATCCCGTGTCCAAGTCAGCATACCGTTTTCGTCGGGGATTACATTGTTGTATGAGGATACAAGAGTTGTGCCTTGCGGTATTTGGGTAGATACGGTTACAGGCCCTGCAATTGCGCCTATATTCTGCACTGTAACAATATAGGTAATTACCTGCTCGCGCTGTACTGTATTGTCTTCACCGTAGATGTGGGGCACATTATTTACGGCTGCTGCTAACACTCCCTCAAACTCGGCAGATAATACCCTTACATCAACTATATTTGTCCAATGGCTGCCAATGGCTGCCATGGCTCTAATATACGTGCCGTTGCGCAGATTTTGTGCCGTTACGGTAAAGCTGCGGTATGCAGTCCCATATCCGTTATTATATTCCGGCACACGCACATTTTCCCACACTACTACGTTGCGCAGGGTTTGTGTACCCCCGTTAATTGTGTCGGTAAATACCCGCTCGGCGTGGAAAACGCCGCCGTTAAGGTTAAGGGTATCTAGGTCTGTACCTGTGGGTACCTGTGCGATAACGGTTACATAACCCCTTACCCGTGCCGCGTTTTGCAAGGTTATGGTGTAGGTGATTGCGCCGCGGTGGGTTACGGTTTCTACATCAGCGGTCATATAGCCGCTAATATTTGCCAAGGGTACATGGTGGGTAATGGCGGCGGGTTCGATATTGCGCGCAATGCCGTTTGCGCCGTGGTTCTCGGTAAGAATGGGTACACTGTTTACATGTGCGCCGTTGGGGATGTTATCGTTTACACGCACGGTAAAAGTGAATGTTCGGCTTCCTTCCGCCACGGTAATTACTTCATTTTCCCATCTAACATGGTCTGCACCATTAGGCAAGCTCGTACCTTGGGGCACAGGAACAACAAGAGTTATTAAACCATCTGCCATGCCTGCGTTGGTTACGGTTATGGTGTAGGTAATTTCATCACCCGGTAGCACCTCGCCGTCAATTACTGCACCGTTGGTGTCGGTTATTGCTGCGGTTTGGGTTGCCGTTAGCACAGGGGCATTTACAATAAGGTAGGTTGTATTGGTTCTGCCAAGACCTAAACCAATTTCCCCGTCAAATTCTACATCTTCGTCAATGGTTTGTACTGCGTTGTTAAATATCGCCTCATTGGGGATAAGGGTATCTTGCTCGGGGGGGTTAAATCCGCTACCCGGAGCAAAGCCTACGGTTGCGGTAAATACGAGCCTTTCTTCACCCGGGATACCGTTTGCAGCGGCGGGAATGCGCACACCTTCCCAAACAATCCTATCGCCAACTACCGCGCCGTGGTGGGTAATATCGCGGATATCGTGGAGCAACAGGCTAATAATGTCCTCTACCCTTGTTATGCCTACGCCTGCGCCTTCGTTACGCAGTATAATTTCGTATTGCACGGTATCGCCTACCCGTACGGGTACTTGACCGTTGTTGGGCACGGCGGGGTTGCCATTAACCATTACAACCCGCTTCTCGCCTGTTACGTTGGGCATAAGGGTTCTAAATATCATGGTGTTGGTGTATTGCCCCGCTATCATGGAAACGTTTTGAATGGTAACCCCATTGGCAATGTAGCGGCCAACGGTAACGGTATACTCTCTTGTCACTATACCGCGGGCAGGCACGCGCACGTTCCAAAGCATTACGTTATCGCTATCGGGTTCTACCCCTTCACTGCCACTTCCATACACGAATTCAGTATGCAGGGGGATTTGGCTCCACATAATCGTGTCGCCGCCTACCAAACCTACGTTACGTGCGGTTAGTATATAGGTGATTTGTGTCCCTGCTTCTACCACTAAATTTTCTAATAATTCAAACGGATTAACGGGTACATCGTTAACAGTTGCAAAGTCTGTACCGTCAAGCCTGCGGCCAATTACAAAGTCCACACCGTTTACGTTAAAGTGTGCTTCTTTTACGCCATAAATTTCTGCCAATGGTACAAAGTGGGAAAGTACCGCAGGGTATACACTAATGGGCTGCAAGTTAATTTGCGGTATGTCAAACATAAGCGCGGGGTCTTCGGTTATGAATGGGGTGCTGTCTATACGCGAGCCGTTAAGCATATGCTCGGCTACTTGCATGGTAAAGGTAACGGAGGCGCGCCCTGCCTCGCTCCATGGCATAAGGCGGTGGGTGCCGTGTGTACCTGCTACACTGCCAATGCCAATGTATTTTACGCCGTCTACATAACCGATTACTACTTGACCTGTTGCGTCGGTCAGCATTCCTCTGCCCCGCTCTGCCGCGGGTACATATACGCGCCATATAAGCCTGTTGGGGGTTTGTTGACAGGGGACAAGGGTTGCATCGCCGGTAAATTCCATACCTTGGGGTATGGGGATTGCAATTTCTACATAGCTGCCTGCGCCGCCTGCATTGGCTACCTCTATGGTGTAGGTTAATAAATCGCCGTGTACTACGCGGCCCTGTATCAGCTCGTTGCTAATCTCCGCGCCGTACCCAAGGGCGGGTATATCTACTTCCTGCCTTGCTACCAGCAAGGTGCGCTGTACATATACGTCTACTTGGTTGGTCCTGCCCATGCCTGCCATTTCGTTAAGGTCGATAAAGGGGAAGTTAAATACGGCATGGTTGGGGATTTGCTGCCCTTGGTCGGGGTCACCTACCACCTGTACGTAGAAAATAACGTAGGTGGGGTCGACAATGGTAAAGGTTAACCCCGCTACGGTGGTGCTGGCATCGGTTGGGTCGTTGGTGCGGTGAATCCATGTTCTTGGGTCTTCTTCATCGCCCATGTTAAAGTAACGCCCAACGATATACGCCGTGCCACCGGGTACGCGAATGCCGTCCCAATCTACCCATTTAAGGTTGTTGGAAACTACGTTAAGTGTGCCGACGTTGCCGAAGTCATCCGTAAATGTTCCGTTGTTATTAATTGGAATGAGTTCATTTACACCCGCGTCAGCTGTTTCTAAAAAGTCAACCACCCTAAACAAATTATTCACTTGATTACGCAGCATAACGGTACCGTCGCCATAACCTGCGTTACCCAGGGCAATTTTAAAGGGGAATACATCGCCGATATTTACAAAAATCTGCTCGTCGGGACCGGGGGCGGCATAACCGCCAAACCAATCTACGGTTTGTACCCATTCACGTTCGCCCGTTTCTTCACAAACAATACCTACAAACATTTCACCCACGATTGCGGGGCGGGCTATTTCATGGAAAACGGAGTTGGTAGGCACATGGTTAATATATGCTCTGTTTTCCAGCAGCAATTGGGTATAGCGGTTTAAGGTAAGCGCCGCAAGGTCGGGGGCTGCCATAACGGAAAAGCTAAGGGTTACGGTTACGCCGTAGGGGACTTCTACAAAATTCCAATAAAAATTAGTACCGTCAAAGCCCATGCCGTCGATATCGCGGACAATTTGGTCGCTCCAAGAAATTGTCGGCATTGCTACCGGCGTGGTATGCCCTACTACGGTGCGCGGGTCGCCGGGGATAAATCGGTCCTCGTACCTGCGCACGGTAAGAGCAGGTAGGGGGTCAATTACATTTACAAACCGCGAGGTGTGAGTAGCATTGGCAGGCAATGAGCCGGGGGGCAGGTATAATTCAATAAAATAAATTATTTCTTCGCCGCTGCTTACTACGGTTGCGTTAGCGGGGTAGTGCCAGTTAAGGGTTCTTGTTTCTTCATTAACGCCGTCCCATGGCGCGGTAGAGAACTTGTTAAAGCTTACTAAACGCGGGGTGATGACGCGGTCGCGGTCGGGGTTATCAGGGTCGTGTGGTGGGGGCGTTGGGTCGGGGGTGGGTCGGGGTATCCAATCGCGGATGTTAGGATCCGGGTCACGCCATGGCCTGGGTCGGGGGTTGGGGTCATTGGGGTCACGGTCAGGGGGGTTAGGTATTCTGTACCATGGTCTCGGTGGTGGGGGGGGGCAGTCACAATTCCAAGGGCATGGGGGGTCGGGACGCCTACGGTCGGGGAACCAGTAGCTGTCTCCGTTCCTTAGAATAATCCCAATGTTTTCAATTACGGTGCCATCTAACAAGCGGTCATTTACCACTACATCATAGGTAATACTTACGCTGCCGGTTTCTTCATCATCTTCGGGACCCAGGGTTACAATCCACGCAAGGTATCTGCCGGTTTGGAAATACTCATCCGGGTTGTATAGGGGGTGGTCTACGCCAAAGGGGATGCCCTGCGCGTTAGAGCCTCCGTACCTAAAGCTACTAAGCCCGCCGGTAATTACATCGCTCCCTGCCACAAAAGTAGTGTGTTCGGATAATCTGTCCAACACTATAACGTGGGCAGCGGTAACTACATCAATGTTATACACTTCAATTTCATAGGATATAACATCCCCCGCCAGCAAATGCTGAGGATTGTCATTCCATTTAGCAGCGCGTACGCGCGGCGTTACAATGGTGTGGATAACCCGATTAGATTCCAAGGTGTTATTTAATACACCGTAGTTAATTACCAGATTACCCTCATGTTCTCCTCTATTGTAATTTACGACCGCGGAGAAGTGCATCTCTACACGTTCCCCCGGTTTAAGCCCACCACTCCATGTGATAGTGCGCGTACCACTATCAAATGACAAGCTAAAGGGTTCTATAGGCATACCTTGACCACCCGGGGTAATAAATGTACGCCCCGGTGCATAGGGGTTTGCATAATTTATAGATTTTACATACCCGTACTCGTTAAAAATAGTTGCGGTAATGGTGTCTCCTATATAAAACCCAATTCGATTATCTCTATACACCAAATTATGGTGCAACGTATCAGTTACGTTAAAAATATTAGGCTCGGTTAATGCTTCATTGACTACATGCAGCACATAGTCAATGCGTTCGCCGGGCTGCACAAACCTACCGTTACGGTGTTGCCCCACTCCGCTTTTTGAAAAAGAGGAACCACCTCTTACAATAATATGCTCTACAGGGTTTGTTAAACTGTCTACCGCTACCCAAGAGCCGTCGGGTCTTCTAAAATTACCAATGGCTTTTGCATAGGCAGTGATAAAGGTCATATCCTCTTGAGGCACTTGTACAACTACATCCACCGCAAGCACCACGGGAGCATTCATATTTTGGGTAGTACGGGGAAGTACGACCCGATTCCACCGTAAGGTATAGCGGGGTACTCTAATCCCTTGATAAGGCACGGTATCACGATTAATAGATGTTGAGCTGTAAATACCTGTAACGCGCTCGCCGTCCGGGTCAATTGCACGTAGCGTACCGGGTATAGGTCTTACAAACAGGGGCAGTACATCTACCACGTTAATTACCGAGCGGCTGCTTTCCGACCATATGGTAATATAGTAGGTAAACTGCTCGCCGGGGCGCACTACGGTAGGACCAAAGGGGCAAAAATAATATGTGTCATACATTTGATGAGGTATACCGTTAGAAAGCGAACTGGGGTAGCTAACGCCCGGTTCCCCCCATGGGAAGGGGACAAGGTTTGTATTAGGCCATAGGTTGGGGTGGTTTCTTTCTGCGTAGGGTATATCACTGCTGTAGCGGATACGCGCGTGGGCGTAGGGCACGCTTGCAGAACGTGCAATAGTTACACGTGGAATGGGGGAGTAATGGAAAATAGAGCGCGAACGCAAGCGATTTATCCATGTGGTGCATTCAATTCTAAACCCGTCGTATACTTGCCCCACTTCTACAGCAAAAGCAAAGCGTAAAACGCTTTGGTACGGCACTTCTACTTGCAGTACAATACCTGTAGTCATGTTGCCGTTTTTATCAACAAAGGGCCTGCCCGTTGCGCCAAAATAATCATTGGAAGGGATGTCGATACGCGTACCCTCTATTTCGTAGCCGTATGCGTCCAGCTCAATAATAAATGCGCGGTTAGGTAAATGGGTGGTAAGGGCGGGAATTTCTGCAAAAACAATTGCCACACCGCTGTCGTGACCGGAGTTAGCGATGTCAATGAAATAATAAATTGTGTCGCCTTCTTCTACACCGCGACCAAACATGGTAACTTCGTCTATATTACGCAGGGGTGCGGGGTCTGCATAAAAGGTAAAGCTGAAAATGGGACGCACCACCATATGACGCACGGTATTAGAGAACATGTCGTTTCTGCCATCTACCAGGTCGGAAAGTACAGCAAAGTTAAAAATTTCTTCCGTATCATTAATATTTACGCCGTCGGGCAGTTCAACATCGCCGCGGGGGTTGTATACGATGTCGCCATCATCCCCATAACCGCTGTCATCGGCATCTCTACCCATCATTAGGTTAACAAGCTCTTGGAATGCGTCTTCGCCATATACTTCTACATAGAAGGTGAGTTCAATTGCGGGGATATCTGGGTCAACACCCGCTAAACCGGGTACGATAACATTTTCCCACGTTAAAGTAGTTGAAGTGATACCGCTAAGGGCGGGTTCGGGCATACCATTATCCGTATTTACACCACGGAATATGACCCCCGGAGGTAATTGGTTACGTACACGTACATTACCGTCGGCTAAACCATGGTTGGTAAGGGTAAGTGTGTAGGTAATTACTTCGCCCAGGCCAACGGGTTGCACTTGACGGGGGAAGTCGGGGATATAACCACTTCCACGCTCGGTGGTTGCCGTTTGTATTATTCTTACATCCGCAAGGGGTAAAAATAAGTCTACACGGTTGGTGGCTTCGCCGTTTACATTGGCTTGGTTGGCAATATTAAAGCCGTTACGCAAATCATCGTTTACGCGCACTTTAAATTGCAAGTCTTTGCTTGTGGGCATGGGGTTACCTTCTGCATCGTACTCATATGCGCCTTCCAGCATAAAATCCCATGTTATGGTGCGTCCGTTTATTTCATAAGGAACACCATTACGACTCATGTCAAAATCAGGGCATATGGTTGTGCCAAAGGGGGTATTATCCGTTACGAGCATACTGGCAGTGCCTGCGCCAAAATTACGTACGGTAATGGTGTATAAAATATAATCCCCTTCAAATACATAGGTGATATATCTCGTATTTAATGAACTAAAGGGTACTAACTCATCCAAATACGGGTCAAAAAATACAATATTGCCGCCTTCTTCAATTTCAAACACATTATTGGTACGGGGTACAAAAGTACCATTTACACGTTCATACACCGTCGCGGTTTTGCCCTGCCCAACAATGGGTAGCGGCAATAGGTGGTAAGTCATTTGAGAGTTAAGGTCATTTACAAAGGTAATTTGCTCGATGCGGTACATACCCGCCATGCTTCCAATATTAACGGTAAGGATAAATTCAATCGTGCCCGGTACGCCGTTTGCCATTGCAGGTACCTGTGCGGCATGGCGCACCATTAAACCATAGTCGCCCATGGTTACCATATTGGATGAGGAAATGTCATATTCACCTAAAAACACAGAGCGCTTGCCTGTACCTTCGGGTATTGTGGCATTAATATTAGCAACACCCATATCACCGCCGTGGTTGCGCACGGTAATGGTGTATGTGACAGTTCCGCCGCTGCGTATCATTTCGCCGCTGGGGGGGGTTGCGGTAACTTCAAATTCTAAAACAGGATAAATAACCCTGTGGTAAACATCGTATGAAAAGGTTTGCGTGCCTAACACATCTAACATGGCACGGCTTGTTAGCAGCTCGTTATCTGCTCTTACATAAACCTCTACGGTAAAATGCAGCGATACCGCTGAATCACCGCGTACAAATATATTTGTCCACGTATTTTGATTTCCGTAAATATCAACCAAGCGTGTACCGGGGGGGATAATACCCGCTACATTTACCATGGCGTTACCTTCGCCGCGGTTATCCAATGTTACGGTATAGGTAATTTGCTCACGCGGTCGTACCCTATCATGATAATCGCCGCTTGTTTGTGCGGTTAATTTTATATGAACGTCTGCCTCCGGGGTGCGCAGGTATACGATGTTGGTTAGCATATCTCCGAGCGTACCCTGTACCCTTGCGGTATTTGCAATAATAAAGCCGTTTGTAACGTCATCCATCACTTCAACGATTATTGTAAATTGCCGCGCTTCCTCGCGGGACACGAATTGATTGCTCCATACAATATATTCACCGCAGGATGCGGCAGCATTGTGCCCCTCGGTAAGTACGCCTGTTAATCTTGTACCTGCCGGAACGGGCAGTGTTACATCAACTGCGGTGTAACCTAAGCCGTCGTTATTTACGGTTACGGTGTAGGTAATGGTTTCCCCAATTCTTACTATTGTAAAATCATAAGGGGGTTCGCTTAATACCCTGTCGGTAGATAAGACTGCCGTAATATCGGGTATGGAGGTTGTGTGGTATAAATTAAGAGTTCTGCTAAGCGTCTGCGTTCCGTTATCGGTAAGATAAACGTGAGCCACGGCAAAAATATTTGCCCCATCTCTTACGCTGCCGTCTACTTCAACATAAAAGATAAATTCCATATAATCTTGCGGGGGAACGGACGCAACCCATTCGATGCGGCGCCCATTGTTAACATTGCGATAATTACCATAAGCTCTTTCAAATACTGTGCCTGCGGGAATATACGCAACAACTAAAATGCTTTGTGAGCCCAACCCATCATTACGAACACGGATTGTGTACTCAATTTCGCTACCGACCGCTACGGGACCGGGGGTTGCTGAAGTAAAATAACTGCTGATATCACTTAACAGGGCAGCTATGGTGGTGTAAACATTATTATTACTTGCGTGGGTTGCTATTGTTGTACCGTAAACAACAGGCACTGCCGTAAAATAAACGGTGCTTACAATTTTGTTGTATTGGGGAAATTGATTAAAGTCATGGGTATTAATAGAAATATTTGTTGCATACAGGTATACCCATACGTTTACATCATCAATTTCTGTAAGGCTGTACCATGCCGTGATTTCGTTTTTTCTTGTTAAACTAATTTCAAATCCCGTAATGCCGCCGTCAACAACAATGGGCGTAATAAGCGCATTGGGTTCATCGGCTACGCGGATAATAACGTTATTATTTTCGTCTGCCCATTGACCGAATTGCTCCCCTGTACTGCCTACAACATAAAAACCCGCAGGGAACATTATTGTGTTTGCAAGGGTAAATGAATCGGTAAAAACAGACCCCGAGGTTCTGTTTTGGGATTGGGCATAAATTTGATAAACAATGTCCCTATCCAGTGCTGCGCGCTCGCCCTCTGCGATTGGCGGTTCGATAACGGCGTAAAATTGACCTGCGCCATGGGTTATACTTACATCGTTCCAACCAAAGGTGCTGCGCAGGGTAATTGCTTGTGCCATACCCGAATCGTAGGAAAGCTCATAATCACTTATGGGAACCAGTTCTAATATTTCGTGATAGGTAGTACCGTTAGGGAATAGGAAGGTTAAAGGAATTGCCATTGCACCGGGATATACGTAAAACACAATTTCTCTATAGCGGCTGTGGTCGCCGTCTTCGCCAATAAGGGTAAATATATTACTGCTGCCGCCTAAAAATACGTCAATAAACCTATGTCCTTCGGGGTTTCTTCGGTTATTATTAAATTCGGGGAGCATTACATTGTGATTGCGTATAGAAATGCGCACTTGAATAGCGGGCGGGTTAGCCACATTGGGGTTAGAATATTCCGCAGATAAAAACACAATAAAGGCTTCGCCGGCAACGTGGGTAGTAGCCGTAGGGAAAAGGGATACACGCAGAAGGGAGTCAACATCTGTTAAAGCAGGAAATGCAGGCAATACTATAATATTATGTTCGTCATCTTCATCTTCTTCATATATGTCATATTCATCATCGGGCTTGTATTCATCGGGGTCGTAATCGTCGGGCTTATATCCATCGGATTTATCCTCGTCCGGGTCATACTCATCCGGCGTATAATCATCGGGTTTGTATTCGCCCGGGTCATACTCGTCCGGCGTATAATCACCGGGTTTATATTCATCAGGGGCGTAGCTATCGTAATCATCGGGCTTATACTCGCCGGGGTCATATTCATAATCGGGGGCGTACTCATCATTGGGGGCATAGCCATCGTATGCTTCAACCGTGACAGCGGTCGCATCGCTTCTAATACTAAGCGCCACAGGTGCGATAGTACTTTGGGATAGCATAATAAAAGCCACCATTAATGCAACAAACTTTTTCATCATTTTCTTAGTCATTCCGTTCATCTCCTTTGAATTTGGTACGTATCTTCCAACGACAAAGCCACTGTATGACACATTACGCCCAATGTCCATAACGTATTTTGAAAAATATTTATCAAAATACGTTATGGACATTGGATTTTTGCTTGCTATACTACGCGCATCAAACAAAAAACCCGCGCAAACGCGGGCAAAATTGAAAGGGGTATACTTATGAAAAAGTGTAAGGTCGCAAGGTTGTTGTGTGTGTTTGTAACGGCAGTTATGTTGTTTATGGCTGTGCCCGCAGTGCAGGTGGTTGCCTGTGAACAGTATGCGGGCGAATATCCTATAACAATAACCCCGATAGAGGAAGCTCCCAGCCGCCCAATCAAAATTTAAGCACACATAAACATACGATATTAAAATGCTAATTTAAAGCGCTCATAAATCACTCTTTTAATAATTTTTTCATGTTCCGCCAAGCCATATTTAATAAATGTAACTACACCGTAATAAGCCTGTGCAAAGCATGGCAGGCTTTCTTCCTTTTTTCCCAGTTCATACAGGTTGTACGCTTTATTAAAAAGCAATTCAGGCAATAAAAACAATCTCTCTCTGTCGCGGTCAAAATCAATAGCTTCATCAAGAATAAATAACGCATCGTGACGCTTCCCCATTCTACCTAAGCAACGTGAGTAGTTATATACCAGAGCAGCATATATGCAAGCTTTTTCAGTTTCATCTATATCAGTTTTACGAATATTATTTAACAGGCAGTTATACATTTTAGCAGCACGAGTATAATCTTGTATATCCACGTAATAATTAGCTAATTCCCCAATTAAAATTGTTTCATTTTGGGTTAGCGGATAGCTTTCAATGTTATGTTCATCAAATTTAGGGCAAGTAATGTACAGCACTTTCATTATCATATCGGGATATGCATCACTTGGCTCTTCTTGCATTGCGGAAAAATTAAGTGCTTCAACCATTTTAATAAATTGCAAATTAGCACTTTTATCATATCCCTTTTTTTTCTTTAAACGGTTAATCAGTTTAGCGGCTTTTTTATAATCACCCATAACTTGCAGCATATAAATATTTTCCTGCATTTGCGCATTTAAAAAATCCTCCCTCTTTAAATAAAACGGGCAATATAAATACGCATCACGCCCAAGGCGCTGCATAATAGGTACAATATATTGCATTTTACCCTGTATTGCGCCGGTTTCTATTTTTTGCAAATTGGCTACGCCGCATATACCTTGCGATAACTCAGCGAGTGTTAGCCTTGCTTTTTTGCGCAAGTCTTTTATCATTTCACCTATATTTTTGTAGTTAGCCAATTCCCCGCGGGCGTACACAGCTTTTGGGCGGGGTGCATATTCCAGTTTGTCAACGCCGTAGGTATTAATAATTACGCCCATGTTAGCGGCGGCTGCAAGCAGTTCTTCCGCTGCTTCCTTTTTATGCAGCATGGTGTAGCAAAAATAGGCATTGCGCAGCAAGGGCGCATAATCATTGTGCTGCAAGGCGTGCTTAGCTTTTGCTTGTATATATAAAAAATTGGGGGCGCATAAGCCTTGGCTGCGGGTGGCGGAATAATCAAACCCGCGGATGCAGGTTTGCACCGCTTCATCATAGTCCTTAATTTGCAATTGGCACTGCGCCAGTGTAAGCAAAACGGGGACTTGTTGTTTTTCCCTGTCCTTATCCCATGTGGGCAGCTTGCTTATGCTGCTTTCCAAGGCTTTTAATATTCTTATGGCTTGGGGCAAATCGCCCATACGCCTGTATGTACGCGCCATGGTATGGAATAGGGGGGCCTCTTCAAGTATATGGGCGGTATTTTCGGTAATTTCAATTTCTGCTTCGCCGTATGTTTGGCGCAAGCCCTCCTGCACCAAGGGCATAACTGCTTCGGGGGGTTGCCCCTGCTGCTCTAATAACCGTGCTTTTTGACTAAGGATAAATTGCTTATTAACGGGGGTATCAAAGTTGGGCAGTACCTCTAATTCGGCTAAGATTTGTGCCGCTTCCCGGGTTTCATGTTTATCCAACGCGGTAATAAGCCTGTGGCGCTCTGCCAATACATCCATACTTTGGTCATCTAAATGGGAAAACGCCAACTCCCCCTTAGGCAGCTTTGCTGCCCTGGGCAGATGTACCCCTGTCTCCACTCGACTAAGGGAAACGACATGATAGCCCATGCCCTCTGCCGCTTTATCTTGCGTCATTTGCTTGCGCAGGCGCAACTGTTTTATGTACTCACTATAATTAACAATTGACATAGGCAACCCTCCCCGCTTGTGGTTTATTTTACTTACAATGCCGCCAGACGTTGATTGTATTCACTGCCCGATTACACTCATGGTAATTTCTTCTTACGAAAGGTTTAGTTATAATACATGATTGGAAGTAAAATTCAAGTGTTTGCAGACGTAAAAAAGCGGTTGATTTTTTCTTTGATTTGCATATAATATAGTTGTGCCTAAAGGCACGGTAAATTTTCGCCGCATATCGGAGCGGGGTATAAAAAAAGATTGGACAAATTTTCGCCGCATACCGGAGCGGGGTATAAAAAAAGGTTTGAAAATTTCGCCCCGCCGCCATTTGTCGGCGGGGCTTTACTGTAGGTGAGGCATAAATGAGTAGCTTAGATATTAAACCCGGATATGTTTATCATATAAAAGATTCATATTTCGAGGTGGCACAAGATAATAAACTTATGCAAAACCGCGAGGGCGGCGCATTTCGCCCTACCTATTATTGCCTTAAAGATGAAAAAACAGGCATTTTATGGGTTGTCCCCATGAGCCGCCGCGTAGAGAAGTACGAAACTTTCATGCAAAAGGATATTGACCGTTACGGCAAGTGTATTAAAATTATTTTGGGCGAATATGCAGATGTTAAAGCGGCTTTTCTTTTGCAAAATATGTTTCCAATTTTACCAAAATATGTAGACCATGTGCATAAAGTCAACCAAAACCCCGTACCCGTAGACACACGCCTACAGGCAATTATAGACCGCAATTTCCGCGAATTATTGAGTTTGCAACGTAGGGGTATAAAAATAGTATTCCCCGATATCATGCGCCTTGAAAAACTGATGATGAACGAGCGCAACGCAAACGAGGGAACTTAACATAAAAGGGAATTTCTCGTCTTCCTTTCTTTTCTTCAATTTTTTCGTAGGGTTAGCCGTACAGTTTTTTTGGTATTAACAGGAATGCGCCTCTTGACTAAGGGGATTATACAATGGATTTATGTACATTACTTCAGACATTGTTTAAGATTTTGTCAAAAATATTCACTTAAAAATAAAAACTTGTCCCCGCGTACATTTACCATTATAATGAAACGGAATATCGCAACACGATTGGAGTTTCGCATGTACGCAGCCGGGCAAACCCACGTAGGGCAAGTGAGAAATCAGAATCAGGACGCTTTTTTCACGACGACGGAACGCCTTGGGCCGTTGCCTAATTTATTTATCGTTGCCGACGGCATGGGTGGGCATAAAGCGGGCGAAGTCGCCAGCCGACAAGCCGTGGCGCGGTTTTGTAATTACATTAGTGATGCCGAGCAGGGTTCGAATTATATCGACCTGCTGCTTTCCAACGCGTACAAGGTGAATAAAGAAATTTATGATATGGCGAAGGAAAACCCCGAAGAAATGCACGGAATGGGGACAACCTTTATTGCAGCAACCATTGAAGACGGGCGCGCAGACGTTGTACATGTAGGCGACAGCCGCGCGTATATCATTCATAACGGGACAATTAAACAAATTACCAACGACCACACATATGCAGAAGAATTGTACCGCGCACGGCAAATAACGGCGGATGAAGCACGCACCCACCCGCGCCGCCACCATTTAACACGGGTGTTAGGGTTTGACCCCCACGTAAAGCTGGACGGCTTTTTTCAAAGCATTGAAAAAGGCGCGTCCCTTTTATTGTGTACCGACGGCGTAACCAATATGTTAAATGACGAAGCAATTTTAAACATTGTTAGCGGCGAAGGCTATGTAGAAACCCGCGTACAACGGCTGGTAGATGAAGCAAACGCACGCGGCGGTACGGACAATATTAGCGCGGTGCTTATAGACCTGCGCGGCTTTACCACTTCTTCCGGGGGTGACGCGAATTGAAATTCGAACCCGGGTTTATCGTTTCTAATAGGTATGAAATAGACTCTGTGCTGGGTAAGGGCGGTATGGCAGTGGTATACCGTGCGCTGGACCGCAAGCTGGGGCGCTATGTTACGTTAAAAGTACTCAAGGATGAATATTCGCAAGACGAGGATTACGTTCGCCGCTTTCCCGTAGAGGCGCAAGCCGCAGCGGCACTTAACCACCAAAATATTGTGCAAATCTACGACAATGGGCAGGACGGAGACATCTGCTTTATTGTGCTGGAATATATCGACGGTACCAATCTTAAAACGCTGATTAACCGCAAGGCACCCTTTGATAATGACACGACCATTGCCGTAGCAATTCAAATTGCCGAAGGGCTTGCGGAGGCGCATAGCTACGGTATTATTCATCGCGACGTTAAACCACAGAATATTCTTGTTACCCCTAACTCACTGGTAAAGGTGACGGACTTTGGTATTGCCCGCGTTGCAAAGGCTTCTACCCTTACGCAGGGCGTCGAGTCCATGGGTAGTGTGCATTACTTCTCGCCCGAGCAGGCGCGCAGGGGCTTTGTTGACAATAAATCAGATATTTATGCGCTGGGCATTACTATGTTTGAAATGGCGACAGGTACGCTCCCGTTTGATGGGGATTCCACCGTAACCATTGCGCTGCAGCATTTGAATGACCCCCTACCCGACATGCTTGCCCTTAACCCCCATATTTCGGAAAGTCTTGAACGGATTATTCTAAAAGCTACGGAAAAATCGCCCACCAAGCGTTACCAAAGCATGGAAGAAATGACCGCCGACCTAAAGCGCGCGTACAGCGACGCAAGCGGCGCTTTTGTTGCCCCCCCTGCGGAAAATGACCCCCTTCCCGAAGAACCTTACGACGAAGACGCAGAGTATTACGACTACGATAATGACGACCATCATTACGAAGGCGACTACGAAGAAAAAAAAGAGGACCGCAAGGTAATGCTGTACGGCGCATTGCTTGCGCTGCCTCTTATTTTGGTGATTACGCTGCTCTCCTTCGGTATTTACCGCTGGCGGCGTAACGACTGGATAGATATTATTGATTTAACGGGAATGACTGTATACGCCGCCCGCGCATGGGCAAGCGATAACGGGCTGGAGCTACTGCTCACCGACGCGTATAGCGATGATATTGCCGTTGGCTACCTGTTTGGGCAGGTGCAAACGGCGGAATTTAATACGCTTCGCGCAGGCGACACCATGCACGCAAGCGTAAGCATGGGTCCCGAGCCTTACTTCGCGATACCGGACATCGCAGGCTTTACCTTTGACGATGCCCGCGCCGCGTTGGAAGAAATGGGCGAAGGCATACACTTCTATATCGAAACCTATGATTTTGTAGACGCAGCCATGCCGCGCGACATGGTTGTGGCGCAAGACCCACTGCCGGGCGAAGAAATACGCGCGGGCATGACCATACGCCTGCAAATTTCCACAGGACCGGAAATGGCAGAGGTACGCACGCCTAATTTAATCGGCCGCACGTATACCGAGGCAATTCGCATCGCAACCGAAGCGGGGCTAATTGTAGGCGCACCCGACAGGCGCGAAAACATGACCTTCGAGGAAGGCATCGTATTTGGGCAAGACCTCGCCCCTTATGAAATGGTGGAGCGCAACAGCGTAATTATCCTCTCTATTTCCACCGGCGCACCCGTTGCGCCCACGCCAAGTCCCACCCCAACGCCGGAGCCTACCCCTGAGCCAACGCCGGAGCCTTCACCCGAACCCACGCCGGAACCTACCGAAACACCCACCCCAACGGGTACGGGTTCGATTAGTATTGCATTGCCCCCCATTGTGGAAATACGCCCCGACCCGCATCATCTGGTAATTACTTTACAAATCGGTAACGAAACGCCTGTACTACTGGTTAGCTACCCCACCCCTGCGTGGCGCTTCCCCCTTACGCTAACGGAAACGGATTTGAATAACCTAGACAATATGCCGCGCCCGCTTACAGGCAACGGCGAAGAAATATTTACGATTTACTTCATGGATGACGACGGCACGACGGTTCTTTGGCACGCTGAGCAAGTGTTCCGCCTTGAATAAGGACGGGCTTATCACCAAGGGTGTAGGCGGGTTATACACCGTGCGCACCCCCGACGGCGATTATTTTTGCTCGGCACGCGGCGCATTCCGTAACAAAAAAATATCCCCGCTGGTAGGGGATAATGTAGAAATTACTATTGAAAGCGAAGCGGAACGCAGCGGCGCCATTTCCGTCATTTACCCCCGCCGCAACGTTTTAACGCGACCCGCCGTTGCCAATATTGACCGCGTAATTGTCACCGCTTCGGCGGCGCAGCCTGCGTTTAATGCGGGGTTGCTTGACCGCTTGCTTGTTTTGGTTGCACGCGCGGGCATAAGCGCCGTTATTTGCATCACCAAATGTGATTTGCTTGACCCAAAAAATACTTTATGTGGGGTGTCCCTTGCGGACGACCCTCTTTTTTTGCCCTACAGCATGGCGGGGTACCCATTGTTTTTTACATCGACCCAAGGCGCTTTCCATGAAGGTTTGACCTCTCTGCGCGCGGAAATGGCGGGGCATATTTCCGTTTTTGCGGGGGTATCGGGCGCGGGAAAGTCCAGCCTTATTAACGCCCTGTTACCCAACGCAAAGCTGGAAACGGGCGAAATTAGCACAAAGCTAAAACGAGGCAAGCACACCACCCGCGCTGCGGAAATTCTGCCACTGGGTAATACGCCTAAAGATGGCTACGTGGTAGATACCCCCGGATTTTCGTCCCTGGAAATTGACACAATCCCCCCGCGGGAAATGGCAACGTACTTTATCGAATTTGCGCCATATGCAGGGGAATGTAAATTTAATGACTGCTTGCATGGAACGCATGACAAGGAGCAGGACTGCGCCGTGAAACGGGAAATAGGGGATAAGATACATCCCGAAAGGTATAAAGCTTATGTAAAAATGATAGGCGGGTGACCCCTCGTAACCCCGTGGGCGGGTATTGCGTGAGAATGTCGTTTTAAAATCTGTCACTTACCACCCGCCATTTAACAGTTTGTGATTAGTGTTAGATTTGACGGCGTTAATCGGTTTTGCTTTAAATCAAGGCATATTGCGGAGGTGCATGGATACGGAATTTATCCCTGCGTATTGGCGGTTATTGGAATTGGATTGTTTACAATTGTATTTGATGCCAGTGTGCGCTTAAATCATCATCATGGGTTACTACGATGATGATTTTTTTATTTTTAATTTGTTCGAGATAATTTTTTAAAACGACTATCTATTTAGTTCATAATATGAGATAATACCCCAAAGGAGAGTTGAAAAATGGATATGTTGGAGTATATGGAGAAGTTCGGAACGGAAGAGAAGTGTAGGCAGTACCTATTTGAAAGT
>Ga0209755_10001291_pt1 | contig 40054 bp, 34 predicted proteins | sample TergutCo191P1_FD_187301 | JGI IMG/M metagenome (GOLD analysis project Ga0209755, IMG submission 187301) | Cornitermes sp. P1 segment gut microbial communities from Petit-Saut dam, French Guiana - Co191P1 (SPAdes) (version 2) | ecosystem: Host-associated > Arthropoda: Insects > Digestive system... | reverse complement strand
GGGCGAAGTCCCGAAAATGATGTACCAAAACAACGCCGAAATAGCCATGCGCAGCTTCGACAGCAAGCTTGGCGTACTGGAGGAGGGCGCAGCAGCCGATATCATCATAACCGACTACGACCCGCTGACCCCTATGACCGCGGAAAACTGTGAAAGCCACATCCTTTTCGGCATGAGCGGACGCTCGGTAGTCACCACAATGATAAACGGCAAGCTGAAAATGAGAGACCGCGAGCTAGTCGGAATCGACGGCGAATGGATAATGATTAAATGCCGCGAACACGCGGCGGCACTTGCGAAGCGTGTACATTCGTGGGAGGCGGTAAGATGAAGCAAGTTCCGTTTGATAAGCTGATGAAATGGGCCGAAACCGAATACGAAAACCGCGCAAGGCCGAACAACCAATTTTCCGTTTTAGGCCCGGCCGCCGGGCCTCACACGCAGCTTTCACAGAACATAATCGCCGCATACATAGCGGGAGGGCGCTTCTTCGAGCTGAAAACCGTACAGGAACTTGACGGAGAAGACCTGCCTGTGGCAAAACCGTGTATCTCGGTGCCCGACGAAGGCTATAATGTGGAATGGTCAACAGAGTTGTACGTCCCGCAAGCTATGGAGGAGTACATCAAGGCATGGTACGCGCTTGGGCTGCTCGGCGGCAGTGGATTTATCTTCAACATGAGCGTAGGCTACGACTTGAAGGGGATTCAAACGGCAAAGATTGATAATTTCATCGAGGGCTTAAAAAACGCCGAAAACACCGAAATTTGGGCTAAATGCAAAAAATGGGCGAAGGAAAACGGCTACACAGCCGAAATCTCGCCGCATGTCAGCAATTCTATAACGCTATCGACCCTGCACGGCTGCCCGCCTGATGAAATCGAACGCATAGCGACCTACCTAATCCGCGAAAAAAATCTAAACACCTTCATCAAGTGCAACCCAACTCTGCTAGGCTACGAATACGCCCGCAAGACGCTCGACGATTTGGGCTTCGATTACCTTACGTTTGACGACCATCATTTCAAGGCGGACTTACAGTTCGAAGACGCTGTGCCTATGCTGAAACGGCTCGGTAAGCTTGCCGAGCGGCATTCGCTAGAATTTGGCGTGAAGCTTACAAACACCTTCCCTGTGAAAATAACTGACGGTGAGCTGCCCGGCGAAGAAATGTACATGTCGGGCCGCCCGCTTTATCCGCTTGCTTTGGCTTTGGCACACCGCCTGTCGCAAGCGTTTGACGGCAAGCTCCGCATCAGCTTCTCGGGCGGGGCAGACGCGCGGAACATCACGCAGCTTTATGAGGCGGGCATCTTTCCGATTACCGTAGCGACTACGTTGCTTAAACCCGGCGGCTACAAGCGCCTCACACAGCTGTCACATCAGCTAGACGCCTGCGAATCCAAACTGGACAAAAGCATCAACACAGCAAAACTGCAAGCAATGCTTGACGATATCCCCAACAACCCCATATACCGCAAGCCGCTTAAACCCATCCCAAACCGCAAGCTAGACAGAGAAGCCCCAAAGTCAGACTGCGCAATCGCGCCATGCCGCGAGGCTTGCCCGCTCCATCAGGACATCCCCGTATATCTGCGGCTCGCAGGGGAGGGGAAGTATTTAGAAGCCCTGCGCGTCATAACAAACCGAAACCCGCTGCCGTTCATCACGGGGACGATTTGCAGCGAGCATTGCGCAAGCAAATGCACGCGCGTATTTTATGACGAGGCAGTACACGTACGCAGCATGAAACTAGAAATTGCGGAAAAAGCCTACGATGCGCTGCTTTCCGAGCTGAAACCTCCGAAAAAATCAGGCGGGAAAATCGCGATAATCGGCGGCGGGCCCGCGGGTTTAGCTGCTGCTTATTTCCTTGCCCGCGAAGGGCGCCCTGTCACGATTTTCGAAAAACGCGGCGCACTGGGCGGGATTGTCAGGCATCTTATCCCTGAGTTCCGCATCACCCACGAGGCGATTGACAAAGATATCGCGCTCGTTCTAGCCATGGGAGCCGAGGTAAAGCTTAACACCGAGGCCAAAGACCTGGAAGGTTTTGAGCATGTAATCGCAGCCACGGGCGCATGGAAGTCAAATATCTTGAAGCTAGAAGAAGGCGAAGCAGTCAGCGCCTTGGCTTTCCTCGAGGAAGCGAAACGCGGGCCGGTAAATCTCGGCGAAAACGTAGTCGTAATCGGCGGAGGAAACACAGCAATGGACGCCGCCCGTGCGGCAAAACGCACAGCAAAAAACGTAAGCATAGTCTACCGCCGAACAAAAAAACAAATGCCCGCCGATGAACACGAACTCCAAACGGCCCTGGCCGAAGGCGTAATTTTACGCGAACTGCTATCACCAATCGCTCACAAAGACGGCAAGCTAATCTGCGACAAAGCAACCATCCCCGCAGATACAGTAATCTCAGCAATAGGCGACTCCCCCGACCACAGTTTCGTAAATGCCGCCCACATAATAGGCGATGCAAACTCCCCCGCCACAATAGCCCACGCAATAGCCGACGCCCTAGCCTGTGCCGAAGCCATCACAGGCAAAAAAATAGCAAGCGCCGACAACACTAACCCAAACACCGAGTCCATAATAGCGAAAAAAGGCATCATCACAACAGACAAGAGCGAACCCGAACGCTGCCTGGAATGCGCAAGCATCTGCGAAAACTGCGTAGATGTATGTCCAAACCGCGCAAACATAGTAGTGCCGCGTGACGGGAAACGGCAAATTCTGCACATAGACGACCTATGCAACGAATGCGGCAACTGCGAAATGTTCTGCCCGTATTCGTCAGCCCCTTATAAGCAGTGTGAGAAAATATCATAAGGGGGTTCACAAGTACCTAAGCCTTCCACGGAGCGGAATTACTACACCTTTGTGACAATGGGTATGGGCGCGCACCGCATGAACGTACCACCCGAAATCGTTAAACAAATGGCGGAACAGGGCTATCAAATCGACCGGGCGGAGTTGATGATTTGCCTGCCGCCCGACTGGAAAATTGAACAAGCGGAATTATCAACTACACCAAGCAACGAGCCGGAAGAAGACCCCAATCATCCCTGGCACGAAAATTGGTACTGGCCACTACGCTGGTTAAAAACGGTTGCGCTTGTGCCGCCGGTGCAGTTTGGCGGTGATGAATCGCAGATATGTAAAATGCCGGACGGCAGTGAAGTGGTTTTTTGGCAGATGTTGCCCATATACGCAGATGAAATGAATTTTAAGCTCGAAAACGATAACCAGGCAGATGTACTACTCGCAAAATTCAACGAACACCCCGTATTTAACAATTCTGAACGTTTGTTGGTACTCGACATAAACCGCCAAAGTGTGATAGCGAATAACCCCAGATAAGGAGGCAAAAACATGGATAGAAACTTCGCCGAACGTACAAAAAATTTTTGGGAATGGTTCACCGAAAATGAAGAAAAACTCTCCTCTTTTATGCAAAACACAGCGAAACCGGGCGATGACACCAACCGTATCGTAGCATTCATCAACGAAGGGCTGTCGCTTATTTCAAACGAATTACGCTTCAACATCGGCGGCAACCATGAGTTTACTTTTTCGGTAAGCGGAAATGGCGCAATGTTCTTTGTATTGCCCTATATAACCGCCAACTTACCAGAGCCATTCCGCGGCAAGTGGAAATTCTTCCCCCATATGCCGGGTACGGGCGGATATAATTTTTCGTTCCGCATGATTGAACATGAAAAAACCGTTGATACCGATGATATTTTTGTGTCAACCACACCCGGCGAGGAAGAAAAAACCGTTGATTTGCAATTTTGGGCACAGGCGTGGGAAAACCTTGAAGACAACGAGTGCTACAACGCATTCCTCACCTTAATGGACATCAGTATAGGAGAAGCTTTCGCACATACATTTATTGACAATGTAGACAGAGTCAAGGTTCGCACAGATGGAATGTTTCCGTTGACAACCCTTGAAAAATGGCTACAGGACAACCTTTGCAAAGAGGGCGAAATCCTCGACCCCGCTAACCGATATTTTACTTACCAAACACAGCCGAATAAAGAGGAAAAGCCACCTCGTGGTGATATATTCAGCGGCATCGCCAAATACGCGCCCATCATAGGTGACTACATCGACGAACAGGATACCGCTTACAAATTTTTTGCCGGCTTGGGGATAAAACCCGTATTTTTATACTACTACTATGATGAACAGACCGACCGGGAAGAAATATTAAACCTGCGTTATCAATTAGAAGATAAATTGGAAACCGAAGTGCTGGGCGAGCGAGGTTCCGGCAACGAAATTGGATTGTTGCTTGGTGGGGCCATCGGCAATTGGTGTGTTTATATAGAGTTATTGCTTTATAATGAGCAAGCATTTTTTGAAAAAGTGAAACAAACCTTGGCCGACACACCATTTATGTTCTTTTGCCAAGAATTTGTACACAACGGGCAAACCGCTTTGTTGTTTGATGAAGAAGATGAATCTTTCAATACCCGTTTACATCAGCTTCACGAAGCGGGTGTACATCATGAGATTACAGACATACTTGAAATGCTGCCCCAAATGGATTACACACAAACAAGTATGTACGCACGGGCATTAAATAATCTCGGTGATGTAGACGAGGCGATAAAAGTGCTAGAATCCATCCGTGAACAAGGCGAAAGTGATACGATATGGCATTTCCGTTATGGATATGCATTACTGTTCGCAGACAGACCCAAGGAAGCACTTGCAGCCTTTCAACGCGCAAAGGAATTGGGCGACGACGCTGAAGACACTAACCGGTTTATCGCAATGTGTGAAGAAGCAATGGCGAAGTAAAAGGCTGTGACATAGCTAAAAAATACTCAACTGCCCTGTTTGCGGTAAAAACAGGGCAGTTGAGAAGCAGTGCGAAAAGGGGTCAATTTAGTTTTCAGATAGTGAAATGCTATGCGTTATGCTTTTACTGCTGTGTTTCATTAACCACAATCCCATGTATAGATGACATTTTGAAAATTGAGTTTTTTCAAATCCTCAAGATTTATAAAGAAATTGGCAACACCCGAATCTCCCCACATAATTTCATGGCTTGGATTATCATTATCCCATTCTGATACCATTTGAAAAAGCAATGTGTCATATTTTTTCTGATTGCCATGCACTCGTGGGTCATACTGCGTGAAAATAGGATAGCCGGAAATACGGTGATTTATATTGTCTCCAAAAGCAGACCACACCAAGCCTTGTACCTTGCGTTGTTTTCTTTCCCAGTCGTTAAACTCGTCTTTCTTCATGCTTTTTTGCATTTTTAGATAGTCTGCATAATACGGCTCAAAGTAAGATTCTATGTTATTTTTCTTGCAGAACAAAGCAAAGGCTTCATTAAATTCGTGTGTGGAATAAGTCATTGGGCAGTTTGATATATTTCCTTTAACAAGATACTCTCCCTCAAATGGAAACCATCCTTCTGAATATTCACCTTCTCCGTTAATAAACTTAATTTCGGGAAAATCTTTCATCTGCATATCGTCAGGCAAAATTTCTTTGTGATAAATTACCCTATAGGTGCCGCCGTTTATAAGGTTTGGCCATTCTTTCAGCCCAACGGCATCATCGGGCAACACATAGAATTGCAAAATTCCACTTGCAGGGAAGTTTTCCAGTTTGGGTAACTCGGCAAAATTGAGTTGCGCAAGCAACTTCAAAGGCTCACCTTTGGCGGTTGCAGGATATATATAATCTTTAGGCAAATAGGGGATTCCGCCAAATTTACTGGCTGTAATTTTAATGTCGCTGCTCCATGTTGCCGTAAGAACGACAGAGGGAATTGCGGTTTCTTCTTTGAATTTTTCTATAATTTGCTTTACAGATGCTTCCATAGATATTTCATGTAATTCCGTTAATACTCTATCAATATTAGATAGAACTGCCGTACCGCTTTCAGCAAAATCTTTCCCGCGAAGCAAAAGTTTTTTTGCTTCTTCATGCTGGTCAAGCCCATAATAAGCATATCCGAGCAGATAGTACCAATAAGCGTCATTTGCACATTGTTCTTTATACTGCATAGAAACATCAATGGCACGGTCATATTGCGCTGTGTTGTTAAGCGCACGGATATAATACCCCGCCGTTTCCCAATCTCGTTCAACTTCTGAAATTTTTTCAATCACCGAAACAATTTTACTGAATTTATTTTTTTTAGCAAGTTGTTTAAGCTGCTTTTGTAAGTCGGTCATATGATAGGCCACCCATTTTCATTACTATCCAAAATATAAATAATAAAATCTTTGCCATTCATTACGGCATAACGCACCTAAAAATCATATCTGATTATTTTATGAATAGTGATTTACAGACAAGACTTTATTTTCTTTTTCATTATAAAAAAGAACAGTATCGTTGCCATCGGTAAAAAATTCATATCCAATAACAGCACCTAAATGACAATAACCTTTCATTAAATCGTCGTCCATTGAAAGATGGCTGTCATGCTCTTTTTCACTATAGACAATAGGGCTTTTATCCGGCTTCGCATATCCCATTATTAAATGTTGAAACTCTCCAAATTTTCCATTAAGGCTGTAGTTCAACTTGTTAATGTTAAATTCATAAAAGGTACTTAGGTAATAATCTAAATCTATATCTCCTGTAGTTTGAGGCGGGAGAATTTTTGCTATATCTTTTATATAAGGCTCTGTTAGATATTAGTATTGACTAGCATCAATCCCTCTGATAAACTATCCATGAGGTGACAGTCATGGATATAAACGAACTAAAAGAATTTATCAAAAGCCTATCGCTAGAACAATTAGAGAGCCTAGCCGCGCATATATTTGAAATTATCTCAATTAAGCGAGACGCTAAACAATATAACAAACCTAATACATGTCCTAATTGCAATTCCATTAACTGCGTCAAAAATGGGAAAGTTCGTGGCAAACAACGATTTCTATGTAAAGACTGTCAAAGAACATTTGGGAACAGAACGAGCCTAATGCTGTCTCACACCAAACTGACCGACAACCAATGGGAGAAATACATCCAATGCATGGTACAGGGATTCAGCATCAGGAAATCCGCAGAAATTTCCGATGTATGTGTTAAAACATCTTTTTATATGCGCCATAAAATATTGGATGCAATTAGCAAGCATATGGATAGAGCCAACGTGGGTGGCATTGCAGAGCTCGATGAAACCTTTTTAGCGGAGAGCTTTAAAGGCAATCATAAAAAGAGCGGCTTTCAAATGCCGAGGCCATCGCGTAAACGAGGCAAACAAGTTAAAAAACGTGGCATAAGCCATGAACAAGTTTGCATCGGAACAGGCATTGATAACGATGGCAATATTATCATGGAAATGGCTTGCACTGGCAGAATTACAGGTGAAAAATTGGAAAAGCTATATGATGGACATCTGAATGCCGGGACAATAATTATCACAGATAGTCTAAGTAGCTATGAGTCATTGTCCGAAAAACTGAAATTAAGGCACAAGCAAATTCCGACCGGAAAACACGTAGATGATGGATTCAGTTTATCCAGCGTTAATAGTTTGCACAGCAGATTTAAAACTTGGATGCGACATTTTAATGGAGTTTCTACCAAGCATTTGGCAAATTATTTAACGTGGTTCAAATGGCTAGAGGTGGAGAAAGACACACAGGAGGCTACGAAGCCGAATATGATGTGGAAGGATGCTATGACGAAACCTGTTGACGCAAGGATTGGCACGATTCGGCAGCGTGAGCCGGGATGGGTTTGATTTGCGATTGTAATTTTGTGTAAGCTGTGGCATAATATATTTGAAAGCGAGGTGTTTATGATGGAACGAGTATATGATGTTGCACAGTATATATTTGATGAGTATAAGCGTATTTCTGGCCATTCAATTGACGAGATGAAGCTTCAAAAATTACTTTATTTTTCGCAACGAGAAGCACTTGCCATACTTGGAGAACCGATGTTTAAAGCTGAATTTGAAGGATGGCGATATGGCCCCGTATGTAGGGCTGTTCGTGCTGTATATACAAGTAACGGATTAAATATAGAATGTCATAATGTTGCTTTTGATAACGCCTATATAATAAGAAATGTTGTGGCTGAATATGGGGTTATTGAATCGTTGGAGTTGAGTAATATTTCGCATGAAGAAATTTCATGGAAAAATTCTCGCTATGGAATGAGCGATGATGATAATGGGTCTATCCCGTTAAAACTCTCGGATATTAAAAAGGATGCCGAAAAAGTTAAACCTTATGACCACCTATGGGATATGTATTACGATGAATTTGACGATGTAGAGTGTATTATTCAATGAAAGGCATTATAGGTGATGTTTGCGTATTCGCGTCTCCATACTATGATACCGTAAGAAGACGGAATGATTTTAAAGCACGTCCGTCTTTGATTATTGGGGTAGCAGATTTGGGAGATTATAATATTCTGCCAATTTCCAAGGTCACAGATAGAAGATATCTTGATGCAGATTATGATATTCCTGTATTCCCCTCAAATTATCCGAACTTGAATTTAAACGACCCATCTTATGTGCGTGTACATAAGCAGACAGTTTTTCATGACAGGGCATTACATCAAGTATTGAGCAATATGAAGACATCATATCCAGAGCTATTTTTATCAGTTATAGTCAAACTGGAAGAATACAGCAATAAGCTAATTGAAAATTCTCTTTAAGTTTCCATTTAGACTCTTATTAAACAGCCAATCGGCTGTTTTTTCTTTGTGATAATCAACATAAATATCTAACAGAGCTTTATATAAAAGGCGGGCTTTATTTTTTTTGCTAAATACTCATTACCGTTTACATTGAAATCATTTTCAAGAATCGGAAAGATTTTTTTAGCATATTCATACCCTTTGTAAAGTCGAATATCGCCCTTAAAATCATATTTTCCGTTTTGCATTTCAAATTTTACATAGTTAAATGTGTTGTGTTCTGTTTCATATTGCTCGTCCATCCATAAACCATTAGAAGATATAAAGTGCATACCATGCTCACTGCTACACAGTGGATAAAATACACCTAATAATTCATTGTTTGCAAAAACCTCATTAAAAGAAGGGTACATTTTCATAACCATTACCGTCACCTTTTCATTATATAAATTTCCAAACTCTTGCCACACATTACGGCATGACATACCTAAAAATTCTACCTCGCTATTGCGTTGTTCATAATCTTAGTCACGAAATACGGATACTATTTTTTCAAGCACCGTTTTATCTTTGAGATATTCAAAAGCTGACGGATGCGTAAATAATTCCATCGGGCGTACCTGCGTAGGAGAAGCTACAGTCCACAATCGTTGTTTGGCAATGCGAAGTATAACGTCAATCGCTTTTTCTCTGTTTCCAATGTAATTATATATGCTTAGTGCATCAATATGGTCAAAAGTATCAATGTCATCATCGGCGATTTCCTCATATTCTTCAAGGGTATATTTCATATTTCCATCCGGCTTGTATTGTTGTTCCTCGGCTTCAAAGTGTTCTCCGGTTTCAAGAAATTCAATTTGCAATTTATAACAATGTGTGTCTTGCGATTGTTCGCGAATAATTTGTTCATTAAAAAATTTGATTAAATCATGCTATAATTAATTGCTTTTTCAAAATCGCCGTCAAAATAAGCAATTTCAGCAAGAACAGCATTTTTTTGGTTTTCTAATCCTTTATATTGATGTAATTTTTTAATACCTTCTTCTTTTATGTCGCGTATTAAATCACATATTTTAACGAAGTCTTTTGGAATTTTTACTTCTTGAATTTTCATATTTTGCACCCCATGTTACATAAAATCGTTACGCCAATCACAGCAATGTGCAAAATGATTGAACTACTGAATATTGTACCATAGCCAATGCCGAAATTCCATTACCGCCACGACATTCTGTTATAATGAAGTGGCGGTACTCTCGTCACACGCTAACCCTTCCTACGCGAAACAAAAACCAAACTAATCCCAAAAAACACCACAGTAGAAACCGCCAGCCAAGCAGCCGACAACCAAAAGCTACTCTCGAACCCGCCATAGTAAAACACCACACCAAAGAACTCCCTGAACTCCTGCAAAGCCTCCTGCGGTGCGCCTGCCTCCTCAAACAGCTTCCCAAGCTCTCCGTCCGCAAGAATCAACCTATACATGCTAGCGGCATGGCTCATTGGGAACACTCTTATCACCCATTGCACAGCCTCGGGCAGCTGACCCGCTGGGATATAGACCCCCATAAGAAACCCAATCAGCGTGCTGACAACACTACCCATCGCACTGAACGCATTCGGCGTTTGCGCAAAGCTTGCCATGCAGAATACTATTGCGTTTGCGCACAGGACGCTCAGCACAGTTGTGATTGCGAGCAGAACCATATCCGTAGGAGTCGGCATGTTCCCGCCTCTTGATACGATGTATAGCAGGCACAGTGCCAGCGCCGCCGTCGTCATTACCAGTCCTACCCCGCCCGAGCCTATGATGTAGCTGTATGTGATTTTCCCGCGTGAGATTGGGCTTGTGAAGAAATCCTTCGCGGGGCCTTCGCGGTCGCGGATGCTTATTGCGATTGCGCCAAGGCAGCTGGACACGCTCGTGATTGCTACCAAGCCGCCAAGCATTAGGGACGAAACAGCTACGCCCACCCGCCCTGATGTAAAGCCAAGGATGTTGTTCAAGTTGGCCTCCATAATGCCGCCTATGAACATCACGTACAGACCGATTACGATAAACACCGAAAACAGTGAGAAAAACACATTCGACTTGTCACGGAAAAATAATAGAAGGTTCCTTTTAATAAGCATCAGTTCAACTCCTCCAATCCTTCTGTCAGGTTCAAGAAAACATCGTCCAGTGTGCCGTTGACTATTTCTACGTTGGCTATGCGCCCGCTGTATTGCTCGATGATAGGCAGCGCATCCACGGTTTTTTCGAGTCTATGCTCGATGTACTCGCCGTTTTCCAAGGTCAGCTTCAGCATGTCGTAGCCGTACTCGGTTTTCAGCTCCGTTGGTGTGCCTCTTGCTTGAATTTCGCCTTTGTGGATGATTGCGATGTCGTCGCTTTCGGCGGCTTCTTCCATGTAATGCGTGGTCAGGAATACTGTCATGCCGCTTACCCTTTGCAGCTCGCGTATCATGTGCCAGATATCGCGGCGGGTTTTTGGGTCAAGCCCCGTGGTCGGCTCGTCCAGGAAAAGCAGCTTTGGTCTGTGAATGAGTGCGCGGGCTATGTCCGCACGGCGCTTTTGGCCGCCCGACAGCTTTTCGTATTGGCGGGATGCGTAGTCTGCTATGTCCGTCATACGGATTGCGTCGTTTACCGCTTTTTTAAGTGAGCTGCCGTGCAGGTTGTACAGACTGCCCCGGATTTCTAGGTTCTCGCGCACTGTCAGCTTTGTGTCAAGCACGCTTTCTTGGAAAACTATGCCTATCAGGTTACGCACCTTGTCGGCTTGTCTTTCGATATCGAAGCCGCCTACTAGCGCCTTGCCGCTTGTTTTTGCAAGCAGGGTTGTCAGCATATTGATTGTGGTGGACTTGCCCGCTCCGTTTGTTCCTAGGAACGAAAACAGCATCCCTTCCTTTACATTGAAGGTTACACCCTTCACCGCTTGTACGTCTGCGTAATTCTTCTTCAAATCCTCAACTTGTATTATCAAAAAAATCACCTCTGCAAGTAGCATATGCGAAGGTGACGTTTGGTTCAATAGATTTAGTCGTGAGTTGCATTTTCCGTCTTGTGAAATGCATCTAGGCGTTCGTTCAGGCGTCTGCTAAGCGAATTTGCCCGGAGTACCGATACTATTACGCTGATTATATAGACTGTCATGAAGACACTGAACACCCTCAAGGCATTAGTCACATCGACCCATCCGAAAAAGGTCAGGACGCCGAACACCCCCGCGCCCGTTATAGTAACATGGCATATGTGAACCACCATGACCTTGTACCAACCCACAGCCCACTCCCACAGGTTTAGCCAAGTAAAAATAACAGAGGGCAGGATACTGATGAAGGTGACAATCAAAATCCGGTACATGTCCCGCTGATAAATAACGGCATCAACATCAGCAAACCTTGCCGTAAGCGACATAAAAAGAATTATAGCGGTAGTCAGGAAGAAATAGAGTACCGCCGATGCTTTTATAACTGCTATTAACCGCCTCATAACCCCAACCTCTCCTTCAAAAGCGGAACATACTGCCGTGAAATAATCAGCTTCTCGCCGTTTAACATAGTTGCCTGAAACCGTCCGCTGCCCGCTGCCGCTACACTGCGGATTTTCTTGACATTGACAATTACCTGCTTGCTTATGCGCAGGTATTCGCCCGCGCTCAACAGTTCCTCAAGCTCGTACAGTTTCAGCTTGCTGCGGTAGACGTATTTCTGCGAGTACACGAAGGTCTTTAGGTCAACGCTCTCGGCATAAAATACGTCTGCCGACGGCAGCATGAAAGCCTCGCCCTCGTCTGTGTACACGGTTATGCTGCCGGGACTTTTTAAGATATTGATTGCCTGTACTACGTTGGCTGTCATTTCGCGTACGTTTAGTATGATGCTTTCTTCTTCGCCCTTTGGTGGCTCTTGGATTATTATTTTCACTTTGCCGCCGAGCCTGCTGTTTTACGGATTTTCATTTATGATTCTCCTCTTTTTTACTGGTCGCTAACGGCTGTCCACGCTGATTTATAGCCGATGTTTATTAGTGTATTTTTAGATGCGATATTAGACCAAGCAAGAGTGCTGAACGGGACTATGCCTTTTTCTAAGATTAAGTCGGTTATGATATTGCCGAGCGCTGTGGCTACGCCTTTGTTCCTGTGTTCGGGTACGACATCGTAGCCCATGCACCACATTTCGTCATAGTCCATGCTTGCGCCTGCCGCGCCGATTATTTCTCCGTTTATATATCCCGCGACTGCTATGGCGTCGGCCTTTTCTCCTGTGGCCGTGTAGTTTAGCGCCATGCCGAATCTTTTGTCATGGTAGAGTTTTGCTACGTCCTCGCCCCAATATATTGTCAGGTCAAAATCCGGGGTTATTTTTCTGTTTACTGTTGTGTCGGGGACGAAGGCTTCGTATAGTCCTAGTGATTTGTTGTATTTTTGGAGTTCGGCGGCCAGCGGGCTTATTGCTTCGAGGCAGCGGTATCCTTCTTTGTCTGATATGAATGTGTCGATGAAGTCTTTGATTTTTTCGTCTACGGACACGACCAGGTTGTTTCGGAAGCAGACTAGGTGGCAGAAGTTGTAGGGGTCGTCGGATGTTAGTACTACGGTTTTTTTGTCTGTGCCTTGCAGGGCTGATGGGGTGCAGTTTAGGGTTTTGGATAGTTGGCGGGCTAGGATTGATTGGATTTTTTGGTTTGTCATGGGGGGCCTCCGTTTTGGTGATTATACCACACCCCTAACTAAAATAACAGCCAAGCGGTCGGTCACACCGACCGCTTGGCTGCTGTGCTTTTCTTATAAAACTTACCAAAATCTGCGCCTTGGGCGGGGCATACGCCTCGGCATTGGCCTTGGGCGCGCATTTGCACAGCCGCAGCCGCAACCGCAGTCACCGCAGTAGTTCGGCTGATGCGACCTGTAATCGTTGTTTCTTACTACGTCGCGGTGCTTCACTACGTCATAGTGATTTATGTCATACTCGTGTACTACGTCGTACTCATTTATAATATCACGACGGTGTTTTACCACATGCCGATGCTTAATCACTTCCTGTTCGCCGCCGCAGTTAAATTCTTGTGTGGCAACGTCACAGCCGCAGCCTTCGCGGCCTGCCATCATAAATTCTGCCGGCATTGTATATTCTTCCATCTGGTTCATCTCCTTTTCCCTGTTAACTTAGTACATACTATGCTGTACGGGGTGGGGATGTACCAATCCAATTCCAAAACTTCCTTCCAAATTCTTCGCGGCGGAACTAAGCATCAGTTTTATTCGGTTAAGCTGATTTACTTCGCTTGCGCCGGGGTCGTAGTCTACGGCCACTATGTTTGAGAGCGGGTACTGCTTTTTCAGGGCTTTGATGATTCCTTTGCCCGTTACGTGGTTCGGCAGGCAGGCGAACGGCTGCGTGCAGATTATGTTATATGTGCCGGAGTGGATTAGCTCGACCATTTCGGCGGTCAGGAACCAACCTTCGCCTGTTTGGTTGCCCAGTGAAACTATTGGCTCGGCTAACTCGCCCAGTTTTTGTACCGAAACGGGCGCTTGGAAGCGTTTGCTCTCGGTCAGGGCATTTTTCATGTGGCGGCGGTACAGTTCGATTAAGCCTATCATCGTGTTTGCGAACAGCTGCATCCGCCTTGTGCCGCCTAAGTACCTGCGCGAGAAGTTTGTGCTGTGTGCGCTGTAGGTTAGGAAGTCAGTTAAATCCGGCACGACGGCTTCCGCGCCTTCGGCTTCAAGCAGGGTTATGATGTCGTTGTTTGCCGTGGGGTGGAATTTTACCAGAATCTCGCCCACTACTCCGACCTTTGGCTTGACGATATCAAGCAGCGGCAGGGCGTCAAACTCCCTTACAATCCCATATGTGTTCGCCTTGTAATCACTTAGCTTGCCTTGCCGCAGGTCTTTTTTGCATTTCGTGTTCCACTTTTCGTAGAGCGCGTCGGCGGAGCCGGGTACGGCTTCATACGGGCGAGTCTTGTACAGCACGCGCATGAACAAGTCGCCCAGAATCAAGCCCTGCAAGGCCTTGTTAATCAGCCCGGGATAGAAGACCATGCCCGGGTTTTTCTCAAGCGCGGTGGCGCTTAGCGAAACCACGGGAATATGCCCAAGCCCGGCTTTAATAAGCGCCTTGCGGATGAACGCGATATAGTTGGTAGCGCGGCAGCCCCCGCCTGTCTGGCTCATCAGCACGGAGACCTTATCCAGGTCGTACTTGCCCGACTGCAAGGCGTTAAGCACCTGCCCCACGACAATAAGCGCGGGATAGCAGGCGTCGTTGTTTACGTAACGCAGCCCCGTGTCAATCGCAGCCCTGTCCATCGCGGGCATTACCTCGATTTTGTAGTCGTGCGCAAGAAACGCCTCTTGTATCAGGTCAAAATGAATCGGCGACATTTGCGGGCACAGCAGGGTATGCGTCTTCTTCATTTCCTTCGTGAAGACCGCGCGGGCGGGGCGCGGCGCGGGTTTTGCAACGGCGGGCTTGGTCTTGCGCGCAGCCGCGGCCGCAAACAGCGACCGTATGCGAATCCGCGCCGAGCCCAGATTATTTACCTCGTCAATTTTTATCAGCGTAAAAATCTTGCCCGCAGCCTCGAGAATCTCATGCACCTCGTCTGCGCTGACTGCGTCAAGCCCGCAGCCGAAGGAGTTCAGCTGCACCAGTTCGAGGTCGCTGCGTGTGCATGAGAACGACGCGGTCGAGTACAGCCGCGAATGATACGTCCACTGGTCACGCACCATCAGCGGGCGCGGAACCATGTCCGTGCCGAGGTGCGCAAGGCTGTCTTCCGTCAGCACCGCCACACCGTACGCGGCAATCATGTCCGGGATTCCGTGATGGATTTCCGGGTCGATGTGGTAGGGCCGCCCCGCGAGGATGATGCCGTTTATATTATGTTCCTCCATGTAGGCGAGCGTTTCCTCGCCCATCACGCGGATTTCGCGGCGGAAGGCTTGCTGCTCATCCCAAGCGGCCTTGACGGCCTCGGCGACCTCGGCATACGGTATGTGCGGAAACTCCTCGGCAAGCCGCGGCACAAGGGATTTGTAGTCGTTCAGGTTGAAAAAAGGGTTATGAAAACGCACGCTTGACGAAGAATCAAGCGACTCCACGTTATTCTTGATATTTTCAGAGTACGAAGTCACAATCGGACAGTTGAAACAGCCGTCCGCGCCGGGGATTTCCTGATACTCATGCGTAATGCTCGGATAGAAAATATAGTCAAGCCCGCTTTCCACAAGGGCTTCGATATGCCCGTGAACAAGTTTTGCCGGATAGCACTCCGATTCGCTTGGGATTGAGTCCATGCCCTTCTCGTACACCGCTCGGGTAGAGCGCGGCGAAAGCACCACACGGTAGCCGAGTTTCGTAAAGAATGTGAACCACAGCGGATAGTTTTCATACATATTGAGAACGCGCGGAATGCCTACCGTACCGCGTGTTGCGGCTTCCTCGCTTAGCGGCTCGTATTGGAAAAGCCGTTTGTACTTCATTTCGTAGTGGTTTGGCACTTTATTCTTGCTGACTTTCTTCTTGTTCTCGTCGCCGAAATGCATTTCGCAGCGGTTGCCCGAGACGAATCTGCGGGTTCCGCTGTTATCACTAAAATGATTGATAGTCAGCAGACAATGATTGCTGCAAGCCTTACAGCGGCGGTGAGTGGCCTCTACTTCCTGCGAAAGCAGCGCGTCCTTTTCCAGCAAAGACGAAGCCGCGGCACCTTTTTCGCGGGCGATAAGCGCAGCACCAAACGCACCCATTATCCCCGCGATATCCGGGCGCACCGCCTCGCGCTCGCTAATCAGCTCAAACGCGCGAAGCACAGCTTCATTATAAAAAGTCCCGCCCTGCACAACAATCCGCTTGCCAAGCTGCTTCGGGTCAGTGATTTTGATTACCTTCTGCAAGGCGTTCTTGATGACAGAATAGGCCAGTCCCGCCGAAATATCGCCTACGGCTGCGCCTTCTTTTTGAGCCTGCTTCACGCGCGAGTTCATGAAAACAGTACAGCGCGAGCCAAGGTCAACAGGATTTTCCGCAAAAAGCGCACCTTCTGCAAACTCGCTGATACTCTGCCCAAGCGACTTGGCAAAAGTCTCAATAAACGACCCGCAGCCCGCCGAGCAAGCCTCATTCAAAAGCACAGATTCAATCACGCCGTCCTTCACGCGCATACACTTCATGTCCTGCCCGCCGATATCAAGGATAAAATCAACATCGGGCGCAAAAAAAGCCGCCGCCTTGTAATGCGCCATAGTCTCAATTTCGCCTAAGTCAACCCGCAGCCCCGCCTGTATCAGACCCTCGCCGTAGCCTGTTACGCAGCTGTGCCGTATATTTGCCCCTTCGGGCAGCAGTTCATAAACTTCAAGCATCGCCCGGGTAGCCATCTGCAAAGGGCTGCCCTCGTTCCCGGAATAAAACGAATGAAGCAGCTGCCCCTCGCCGCCAATCACAGCAAGCTTAGTCGTGGTCGAACCCGCGTCAATCCCAATAAAAACATCCCCGCGGTAATCCGCAAGCGCCCCGCGTGGCATCTTTGCGCTTTCATGCCGCTCTACAAAATCCTCATATTCATCCCGCGCAGAAAACAGCGCATCCAGCCTGTTAATCTCAAACTGAACCTGCTTCTTCGACTGCAAATTCTCAATCAGCCCGTCAAGGGAAATCGTTTCCTTCGCATTAAGCGCACTGCCAAGCGCAGCAAACAAATGCGCATTCTCGGGCAAGATAACCTTGTCCGGTTTCAGCACATCAATAAAACGGTTCCGCAGCTCCGAATTGTAATGCAGCGGCCCGCCGAGAAACGCCACGTTCCCCTTTATCGGCTTACCACAGGCAAGCCCGCTGATTGTCTGGCTTACAATCGCCTGGAATATAGACACAGCCAAATCTTCTTTAGCCGTTCCTTCATTAATAAGCGGCTGCAAGTCGCTCTTTGCAAAGACCCCGCACCGTGCGGCAATCGGATATATCACCTTGTAATCTTTCGCAAGGTCATTAAGCCCGTCGGCGTCTGTCTGCAAAAGCGCTGCCATCTGGTCGATAAACGAACCCGTCCCCCCGGCACAAATCCCGTTCATCCGCTGTTCCATCCCACCGGTAAAGTAAATGATTTTGGCGTCCTCGCCGCCTATTTCTATGGCGACGTCAGTCTCCGGCGCAAACTCTGTAATGGCGCCCGCTACCGCCACTACCTCCTGTATAAAATCGACCCCAACCCAGTTAGCAAGCGACAGCCCGCCGCTTCCCGTTATCATAGCCGCAACATCCGCGTTCCCGAGCTTCTCCCGCGCACGCACCGCCATCCCAAGCAAAGTCTCCTGAATATTCGAAAAATGCTTGCGGTACTCGCCGAACAAAATGTTATATGTATCGTCACAAACCACCAGTTTAACCGTGGTAGAACCTATATCAATTCCGAGTCTCATACCTCCACTTCCTTCCCACCGTACATTATATCGCAGAACTCTTTCCACAACAACCGGAATATGCTAGAATGACCTACAGAAAGTAGGTGCATGACATGGGCAGTTGGCATAACTCGCAAGTCCGCATGATGATAGCATATTTCACCCTGGCAGTCTCCATCATCGCATTCACATGGATTGTGTTTAATTTAGAATCAATTCTCGGCACGCTCGGCTGGATGTTTACGGTAATGAGCCCGTTCATAGCAGGCTTTGTAATGGCTTACATACTAAGCATACCCGCAAACGGAATGATGCGCCTCTTGGACAAAGTAGACCACCCCCTGATGCGCAGAGCCCAAAAAGCCATCAGCGTAATCACCGTATACATGCTGTTCCTCTTTACAATCTATATAACAATGCGCCTGCTTGTCCCGCCGATTATAGATGCCTTGGTAGACCTAATTTCCGATGTCCCGCAGCACTATCAAAACTTTCTGCGCTTCCTGCAAGAGCTGAACGAAAGCGGACAGCTCCCGTTTTATTTGAACTTGGACGAAATTATGATTGAAATGTTCGGCTACCCCGACATAGCAAACCTGATGGGCTTCATAACATACGACGCGGTAATGAACTACATGGGAACTATAGTAGGCGGCGCAAACGCGCTGTTCCGCGGCTTCCTTACGTTCATATCGTCCATCTACTTCATGTTCGAAGGCAAGCACCTTGCGCGGTTCCTGCTCCGTATGCTGAACGCCTTCGCCTCGAAGCGCGTCTGCGCCTTTATTCTGGACTACGGCGTAAAAATCAACCAGTATTTCAAAAAATACATCTTCTGCCTGCTAATCGACTGCGTGGTAATGTGGGTGGTAGGCACGGCAATCTTGATGGTATTAGGCTCCGACTACGCTATTTTACTGGGCTTTCTGCTTGGCGCGATGAACTTAATACCATATTTCGGCTCCATCATAGCGACCTTCATAGCGGTAATTGTTGTATGGCTGACCCAAGGTGTTGCCATGGGTGCGGTAAGCTTGGTCGTCTTACTGATTTCACAGCAGCTGGACGCAAACGTAGTGCAGCCGCGCCTGTACGGCACCTCCCTAAAACTTAGCCCGCTGCTTGTAATCATAAGCGTATCGGTAGGCGGTGCAATCGGCGGCGCGGTAGGCGGAGCAATGGGCGGCACAGTAATAGGCATGATTATAGCAATCCCCTGCGCAAAAGTCCTGATGAACATAATAGACGACGCAATCGACCACAGAGAAAAAAGGTTCGGAGGAGTCCCCGAACCTTACGATACAGCACATGGCAGACGTTAAATGCCAAATCAACCCGCAAGCCAACGCAGCGAATTTTCAATAGCCCGCTGATATTCCGGATTAAGCCAAACTTCCACAAAATGTCCGGGCGTAAGTACACAAACCCGCCCCTTGCCCTGCGTGCGCACATAGCCCGCGGGGCAAATTTTTGCCGGGGCGTTGTGATAAGGGTCTTCCTCATATTTATTAGGAACCCCCTGCGCCGGAGCATAAGCAGCAAACAAAATATCAGCATCATCAGCAATAATATCCAAGTGATAATGCTCGTCCGGCTCACAGAACATCGAAACCCCTTCCGTAACCGGATGCCGCCTAAGCGCCTCAACAGTAACAGGTGTAGCATTAGGATGATAAACAAACCGCGACCCGATAAGCGCATCAAGCGCAGCAGTATCCTTCCCGACAACCGTCCCGCTGTGCATAACAAGCAACCCGCCGCCGCTTTCCACATAGTCGATGAACGCTTGCTGCACCTCTTTAGACTTCCAGCTACCCCGGTCTTCCGGGGATTTCTCGTCGCTCTTGCTCAAGACAACAACGGCATAATCAGAAAGACTTGCCGGCATAGTCCCGTCCTTAATGACATCAAGGGTATACCCCTTCGCCTCAAGCGGCGCAAGCCCGTCAACAGACACCTGCCCCGGATGATAGTGTTCATCGCAAATCAGCAATACTTTCATTTCAAACCCCTCCTCATATTTAGTGGACCTCGGACACCATTATACCATTTTCCGTAGACAAACAGTAACCAAATTTGGAAAACCCTCATAGTATGTCAACAGAAGTGTACAACTTCCAAAACGCAAAGCATCAAAACTTTTGAGGAGGAGAAATCCATGGAAAGTCATATCAATTGCTTAGTCGAAAGCATGTGCCGTTACATCGGTCAGACAGTAACAATCTTCACCACAAGCGGAGGACTGTCCGGCAGCGGCTTCACCGGCGTGCTGCTGACGGTAGACTGCAACTGCGTGCGCCTGCTTGCAGATATCGGCGCACCGCCTGCCTGCCCAATAGGCAGCAGCTGCACAGACTTTGTAACAGGCGTCGGCATCGTCGATAACGAAGTCGGTATCTTCGAAGGCAATCCGCTTGGCGCGGTTTGCGTGATTCCAACCTGCGCGATTGCCTGCTTCACCCATTCTGCAATATAGCCGTTAGCTGCATTGCGGTTACACAGTTGAAAAAGGCTCTCGGTAATGATTCGTTGCCGGGAGTTTTGCATTTGACGGCAAGCGAGGAATGGTATATAATCCACTTCGGAAACTTTTGGAGACGTACCGAAGTGGTCATAACGGAAACGACTCGAAATCGTTCGGCCGGGAAACCGGCTCGAGGGTTCGAATCCCTCCGTCTCCGTCAGAGGGGGTTGGTCAGGGAAGCATCACCCAGAACCCAACCCCTCAACAATATATCTCCCTCCTGCCTCACCGCTCCTGCCGGGATGAAAAACATATTGTGCTAGCGTATCTTTGATGCGCTCCTTAAACGTGCCTTCATCCTCCAATAAGGCCGTAACGGCCGAGCCCAACTGTGCAGGAATATCCTCAGGATTTACCGAAACACCAATTTTATCTCGAACACTAACTTCCATAGCATCTAGCTCGTAATCTTGGTAGTTAGGATTCATAATTTTCTGCGGTGTATTGATAAAAATGCAAGGTTTCGATGTACAGTACGAAAATTCATACGCAATCCCTGACCAGTCTGTAATCAATAAATCTGCCGAAAATATAGAGTCATTAGCTGCGAAATCTAATTCAAATGTAAGCTCACCTGTCTTCACGTAATCAGCGTAATTTCGAGCGATTTCTGCCATCCGTTCAGGAAAAAGACGGGTAAACTGAGGGTGAGGCCGCGCAACTAACCTGTAATTCTTACCAAGCAAAACCCCCAACATATCGTCAATACAAGTTTCAAAAAGATTATCCTTCTGCCAAGACGGCGCAATCAAAATAAGCGGCTTCTCATTGTGAACCTGTCCGAGCTGCGCATAGTCCTCGGCAAGCCGGTCATACATGCAATAGCCCGCCTTAACAAGCTTACGCTTAGGAAGTTTCGCCATCTCCTCCCGCCGCCTAAGCTCCGAAACATGATGAGCCCCAACACAAAAAATCGTGTCAAAGTGGTCAAAAGCTCGTTCCTTGTACTGTATAAATGTCCCAATGGGCGCATGGAAAATGTAAACATATTCAATATCATCCCGCACAACCGACCGTTTCAAGTGAAAAGTCTGTAAATCAGGTACAGTGGTGACAAACATGTCGGCATCAAGTTTTAACATGAGTGAAATAGTTTTTTTCTGACCTGCGTAATAAGGAAGCAGCTTATCATTTTTTTGCCGGAAAATAGCATCATTAGGGTCATTAGTAAGATAGTGTATAACGATATCAGAATTTTCCAGTATGTATTCCACTATGTTTTTGTAGAATTTGTACTGTCCGCCGGAAATCGCATAGAACACAAGCCGTTTCTTTGCCGCGCTAAACCGAGCAGCGTCCGCCTTCTCACGCGCTTTAAGCTCCTTTCCGCGAATGCGTTCTTCTGCAACCTGCTCCGAAGTTTTCCGATTAGCCTCAATATAATCAAGCGCCTGTGCAGCAAGCTTCCTCGGCGGAAGCAGCAAATTCAACACCAACACAACCCCAATAGCAGCAAAATTCCCCACCGTCCAATACAGCCCAACCCCCACAGGCAGCGCAAACGCAAAGTACAACGACAGCCCAACAGTAAAAACCGTCAAGCCAAGATTAGTACGCGCACTTTGACTAAGCGCCCCGGGGCTAATCGCGTTCTGCACCAAGCAAAACGCCAACGCCACAAGCGCAGAAGCCAAAGGCACAAACAGTTCAGCCGAAGGCGCCATAAGCGAAGGCGTTACCCCAAGGTTAAGCCCAAGAAAATTCATCTCCAGATAGGCATAAACAGAATCCAACGCACGAAGCTGCGGCGTAAACCCACCGCCGTCCGCATAAGTAACCCGCACAATCTGCACAATTTCCTCAATCAAATCCGGCGGCAAGCGTAAAATATGTTGCAAGGGATGGTACATAACCTGCAACATCCCCATGATAAGAATAAGCTGCAAAAGCAAAGGCACCATCCCAAGCAGCGGGCTGTAGCCTTCCTTTTTGAACAGCTCATACTGCTCCTCGTCAAGCCGCTCTTTATCACCCGCATATCTGCGTTTGATGATATTCAAAGCAGGCTGCAACTGTAGAAGCCGGATAGAGTTCTTATGCGCCAGTATCATTACCGGGAACATGACGATTTTCACGATAACCGCAAAGATAATGATGGCAAGCCCGTAGCTGTTGGTCAGTTGATACGCGAAGTAGATGATAAAGCCCAGCGGTATGCCTAGGATTGTGTTTATGATAGCCAAGGTGGTTTACTTCTCCTTTTCGGATAGGGTATCGATAGCGTCGTCGGTTGTGGTGGTGTTTCGCCGTGGTGTAGAGTTTTTGTTTGTTTTTTTGAACAAGCCGCGAATCTTTTTTCTGAATGAGAATAAGATTCCTCCGCCTACGGCGGCTAGGGCTACTAGGGCTTGTACTAGCATTCCTCCGAAGCCTGGGTCTAGGTACATTTTAGTCACTTTCCTTTCATTCGCATATCAAGCTGCATTGCCATAATCTTTTCATTCGCCTTTTCATCAGCTTCCTTTATCGTGTTCCACCCACTGACCTTCGTTCCAAAGTACATTTTCGTCTTAGGCTCGGTACCGGAAGGTCGCACACATACCCAAGAACCGTCCGCAAGCGTATAATACAAAACATCCGAAAGCGGCAGCGAATGTATCGGTTCCATATAATCCCGCCGTTCCACCACGGAAATATTTGCGATTTTCTGCGGCGGATTATTCCTAAGCCCTTCTTTGTCTTTTAATGTAATAGACTCTAGCGTTTCTTTATAGTAGCCATATTTTTTATACATAGCCACTAAGACGTCCCATAAGGTCATGTTTTGCCGGCCATAGTATGAAGCCATATCGCATACCAATAATGCCGACGCTACGGCATCCTTGTCTCTGACATAATCTCCGGCTAAGTATCCATAGCTTTCTTCAAAGCCGAAAAGATAAGTGTGCGACCCGCTTTTTTCAAATTCGCCTATCTTTTCGCCGATATATTTGAATCCGGTCAGCACTTCAAAATAGGTAATGCCGTATGCATCGGCAATGGCCTTTGCCATATCAGTAGAAACAATCGTAGATATGACAGCATCGTTTTCGGATAGATGTTCTTTTTGTGAAAGTAAATACTCCATCATTAGTACGCCTGTCATATTTCCGTTTAGGTATCTATATCCGCATTCCGAATCTTTGACAGCTACACCTAGCCTATCGGCATCCGGGTCGGTACAGATGATTATGTCTGCATTTTTTTCTACAGCTAGTTTTTCAGCTAAAGTAAAAACTTCGCGTTCCTCCGGGTTGGGATATTTTACGGTTGGGAAATTTCCGTCCGATTGTTCCTGTTCCGGCACAACGTATACATTTTCATATCCTGCCGCTTTCAACACGTTCCTTACGGGAATGTTACCCGCGCCATGCAAGGGTGAAAAAACAACTGACAGCAGGGAGGGTTCTACGTACAAACGCTGTTCCAATACTGCTTGTGTGTATGCCTCATCCACCTTTGAACCGGCTTCGCGAAATAATCCACTAGCTTCGGTTTTTGTGATAGTTTTTATCTGCAAATAATTTGAAATTTTATTAATTTCAAAAGTAATAGCTTCGGCGCGCTGTGGTGGAATTTGCCCGCCGTCCTCCCAGTAGACCTTATAGCCGTTGTATTCCGGCGGATTATGACTAGCGGTTATTACTATACCGGCGATGCAATTCAAATACCGCACTGCAAAAGACAGCAGCGGTGTGGGGCGCAAATCGTCAAATACATATGTGCAAATGCCGTTGGCGTTTAGCACTGCGGCAGTTTCGCTACAAAACTCCCGCGACATCCGGCGGCAGTCGTAGGCAATTACTACGCCCTTTTTTGCGGCGTTTGTGCCTAAGGATAGGATATAATTTGCCAATCCTTGGGTCGCTCGGCGTATGGTGTAGATGTTTATACGGTTGGTACCGGGTTCGATAACGCCGCGCAGACCGCCTGTTCCAAAGGATAGATGGGTGTGGAAGCGGTCTTGGATTTCTTTTTCGTTTGAGGCGATGGTGAGTAGTTCTTCACGGAAATTTTCACTTATAACCGGGCTGTTTAGCCACCGTTTATATTCATCTTTGTAATGCACAACATCGCATTCCTTTCGTTTTTATCATCCCTCATCAGCTTTATCTTTTTTTGCTGTGTTTCTCCAATCTGTTTTTTTCTAAGGCTTGAAACTTCCCAATTATCCACGGTACAAACACCGGAAGCACAATGGATGAAAATAAAGCTACTACAGAGTATTTGAATACAAAGCTAGCTGAACTGATATGGCTTATAGCGTTATTATGCATATCAAATGAAACTGACCGCTGTGGATATGTTAGAAACATGAAGCCGTATACGCAAATTATGATTAGAAATGAGTAAATTAAGTAATCGCTTACAAGATATTTCCAATCATCCTTCGGCATTTGTTTTCCTTTCCATAGGATTCGTAACGAAACTAATCCCGGCGCTGTCAATAGTACTAGAGCAATTAAAAATGTCATTTTGTTATCTCCTTTTTGGTTTATGGTAATAAAGTATAATTTGGTCCTACAAAGCGGTTTACTAGCTCTCTGGAAATATTCAAAGGCGCTATTGGAGAATCGAGTCCTCCGTATGCGGACGGAATTCGTACTGCACTAAAGACGGATTGATTTAATTCCAATACTTTTTCCATGCTGTAGCCTTGCTCAAGCAGGTGTTTTTGCGTAGGTTGCAGATGGAACCCATGGTCTGATTGCAACACAACCACAGTATCAGGATTTCTTTCAATCGCGAAGTCTACATAATAAAGCATTCTGTTAACCATATAATTAAAGGCCAGTGGATAAATATGTATGGCAGTTCCGTACATTGCTAGTTCTCTTGTGTCGTGGCTTCTTTTTCTATATACCACTGACATATGTGTATAATATAATGCTCTCCAATTAAAAATCGGACTAGAACCTAGGCTTGATTTTTGAATATCGATTTGCATTGGACGACCACGAATATTTAGTGGTGTAGCTAAGCTTAGTAATTCTGGTAAATCTCCAGTCGTTCTATATAAAAAATAATGAAAACTCCCCATAACAATACTTTCCTCCCCATCTAAATGCTCAAATGAAGCAGGTATTCTATGCGCTGGATGTCCATTAATTATTATCATTTCATATCCCCTTGCCACAAGTGCAACAATCAATTCATAATACGGCACTACACTATTGCCAAATGTTAAACCGACTCGAGACATTTCTCTATATAAAAATTCTATTCTTGGTACTGTCAATTTTGTATTTGCTTGTTCTAATTTCTCGCCCAAGAAACTGTCATAAAACGCAGGCGATAGAAGTGCCGCCACTCCCGCATCTGTAAAACCAGCATTTAATAAAGCGTTTTCATATACAACAAAACCCCTCTGCGACAATTCATCTCGAACACTATCAAACGATTCTCCAAAAAAAAATTCTACCATTTCGAGACTCATCATACCATCTAAATGAAGCCACAAGATATCCGGGGTAGGGGATGCGCTGTTAATTACAAAATTCCGTTTTATGTAGAAGGGTACTTCTACTGTTTCTTGCGCAAAATACCGTGCGGCTCTGACTCTTTGCATTTCTGGGCTCACACTTTGCACAAAATTAAAAACAAACAAAACCACTAAACACATCGCCAGCATATTAAAAGCCGGGCGTATTGCAATAAATGGCGGCTCATATCTGCGGAATATTAGGGTAATAGCAATTATCCCAATCGTTAAAATCAACATAAAAACTATGTGCGTTAAAGTCGAAGAAAACCGAACAGCTATACTAAACAGAGTCTGGTATAACCAAAACAACAGCCAAAATAATATGGAAACAATTAGCGCCCCTTCTGCACTCTTTGCTACTGCCCTAAACACAAAAAACAAACACAAACCAACGACATTCAACAATCCTGCTAAAACAACAACATGAATAAATACTATATGATTACCTACACGGTTTCGATTATAAAGGTCAAACAATAGAATACACGGCAACAAAAAGGCGGCAGAATAATAAAGGATTTTTATTATTATCAAATTTCTCTTATCCATTCACACAGCCCTCCGAACCAAATGATACAATCTACGCGACATACGATGTACAATCCCGTCTTTTCCTGGGAATATAGCATCATATACATATCTCAACCCTACAAGCAGTTTGCTTTTTCGGCTCTCACTGTATGGAATACTTAAATTATCCATTTCAAGCCGGAAACTCTTACTCAATTTTGCTAAAATTATCGTTTGATATTCCTTTGGTTGCGTTGCCAAAAACTTGAAATACCACAAATCTTTGCATTCGTTAAATGAAAACCCAAGCTTCTTTCCAAAATGCGTGAAAAAGGAAAGCGCACAGTCATAGTGTGATTGATGTGTTGCTTCTGCTTCGCTAGAAAAACCCCCTAGCCTAAAAGCAGCATAGGTCTTATCTACAGCACAGTGGGTATACCCCTCCTTATACAGACGCAAAACAACATCGTAATCTGCCGCCGCCGGATATGACAAATCAAAGCCTTTCAAAGCCCTCATCGCATCAGTTCTTACAACATGTGTCTGATGGATATACGGCATTTCGAAGGGCATCATATGGATATTGCCTTTTCTAACAAATAATTCTTTACCGCTTTCTTCGCTTATAAAAATCGCATTTCCAAAGGCATAATCCGCTTTGGTTTTCGTAAGTCCATTAACGACATCATATATTGCATTTACATCACAGTAATAATCGTCAGAATTCAAAAATGCAATATACTCACCCTTAGCGTGTTTTATACCTTTATTCATTGCATCATATATGCCTTTATCAGGTTCGGAATAAACCCTTACATCACCCTGTTTTTCATAATTCTGCAACAACTCCAATGTTCCATCAGTTGACGCTCCATCTATAATAATATGCTCTATTGCCTTATAAGTTTGAGTTTTTACCGATTCTATACATTGCTGTATCATATCTTCTCTATTACCTTTGATTAAGTTGAATGAAGCTGTTATAATCGTTACAAGAGGTGTTTCTTGCATGTTTTGCTTTATTTCAAATAAAAACTGCCAGTCAAATTGCATAATATTACAAATTATAAATTCTTTTTCCAATTTTGCATCGTATGTTCCTTCGAATTTTTTATCCGCTACAATTAATCTGCTCGACGGCAACTCCAAAACTCTTGCCATATCCTCGTCCGATAAATAATCATACCAACAGATTGCATAATCATATTCACGCCAATAACGAAAGTCACCCGGGGGCGTTTCAAAATACAAGGATTCAAGATGCGAACCTGCACCATGTACTACTGCTACCGTTATAATATTCGGAAATGCATCAAAAACTTCTGGTCTGTTTTTATCGGAAATAAAAAAGTCATATTCTGTTAAATCGGTTAGTTGGGCATTCCAAGGCGAGAGTACACATCTACACTTGTCTTGCAAGCTATCTATTACGACGTTCATTACACTATTGGCAAAAGCAACGCATGATTCGTCATACAAACCTTTCATATTGAAACTCCTTTTTGAGCTATTTACTATAAATTACTTTTTGAAAACAACAAACTTTTGACCAAAATAATTTAATGCTGTAAATATACACATGCCGATTAGCATAGCTATTTGCTCTATTGTAGAATAATCTTTAATTGTAAAAATGAACTCTGACAAAAATTGCACAAGTATTCTCGACATCCCAAAACTTATTAAATAACAAATAGAAACTATGGCGTAAAATACAAAAAACGAGCGTAGTTTTGCATGTTTTTGCCTAAAAGTAAAATTTTTATTTAAGAAATAACTAATCGAAGTTCCTAGCAAATATACAGTTGAACTTGCTCCCCAATAACCGAACCCCGCTATGCTGTGTAGCAAAAACATTAGCGTAATACCAAATACCGTGTTGAAAACTCCAACAAGCAAAAACCTAAATAGCGTCATATCAACAAAGCAGCTAAATTTTTTCACCATCACACACCTTTTCGCCCAATCAACAATAGTTGAGGGCCATAAGGGATTTTTTGACAAACTACCATGCCATAAAACATAAGCTCCATAATTAGTTTTGCGAAAAAACTTGGCTCACTGTCTGCTGTCATACTCCTAACAACTTTATCGAAGAACATGTCGACAGCAATTTTTTGTAAAGACAAAATAGGAAAGCCGCTATTTAATGAAGCTTTAACCTCAACTGAATTATCTGTTAACTTTTTAACGATATCCTTTCCGCTATAAGCACGCAAATGACCTAATATCTGTGTGTCCATTTTATACATTTTCCCGGATTGTGTGGTGATAAGAACATACCCGCCCGGCGCAATAAGTTCACACAAATTCTTTATAAATAAATCATCATTCTCTACATGCTCAATCACCTCAGACGAAAGAACGATATCAAACCTCTCATTTATAAAATCTGTAAGTTTAGCACTTCCGCAATCACATTGCCAAAATTGCATTGAAGAAAAAATCTTTTTATTTTCCTCTATTTGCTCATCCGACACATCAATACCTGCTAACTTAGCATTAGGAAACTTTTTCGCTAAATGTCTCAAGAGTTCTGCATCACCACATCCTATATCAATAATTGACTTAACTGGCTTATTTTCAGTAAATTTACATAGGTATTTCGAAATTAAATAATATCTAAACCTGTTTCCGGGATGATATTTTGATGTAGCCCTTAATTTGCCCCAATAATCATCATAGACAGTAGTACTCACTCACCCAACCCCTTTTCTTCCGAAAATCCAATCTCATAATCAACAATATACAACGGTCTATCTTGTAACGACTCAAACACACGGCCTACATACTCTCCAACCACCCCAACACAAAATAAATTAATACCGCCAATACCAGTTATCAATAGAAAAATACTCATATAACCGGCGTCAAATATATCTGGTGAAATAAGCCATACCACAAAATAAACAAGAGCCAGTAACAGACTAGATAAAGATATTATTATTCCGGCAAACGTCGCAAGCCGTAATGGAACTGTTGAAAAAGAGACAATCCCATCGACAGCAACTCCAAAAGATTTTCTATAGTTATACTTCGTATCGCCGGATAATCTTTCGGCACGTTTAATAAAAACTTCCGCACTTTTGTAACCGGGCCACACCGTCAACCCTCTAACAAACCGTGACCGTTCACTTAAATTGTTCATAAAATTAACAAGTGTCCGGTCGATTAACCTAAACTCACCTGCATCAAGCGGTATTTTAACTTGCGAAATTTTAGCTAAAATTCTATAGAAGTTCTTGGCTAGGAAGCGATAAACAAAAGATTGTGATGAACTAGCTCTTTTTACATATACAACTTTGTTGCCGTCTTTCCATTTTTCGATTAATTGCGGAATAATCTCAGGTGGGTCTTGTAAATCCGCATCCATCATGATAGCAGCATTACCAGATACCCTCTTTAACCCCGCAGCTATGGCAACAACTTGACCAAAACTTCTTACCAATCTTATTAATTTTACTCGAACATCATTTTTGCTTAACTGTTCTATCTTCTTAGGGGTATCATCATTGCTGTCATCAACAAAAATGAGTTCAAAATCATAACCCTCTAAGCTACTAAACACTGCGCAAATTTGTTTATATAATTCACCTACATTTCCCATTTCATTATGGGTAGGAACTACTATCGAAATCAATTCCATATTTACAGCGTTCATGTATTGACCTCCTTTCACTTATCCCAATATTTGTCACCAATGTATACTGTTGATGTCCCGTCATAATCGAAAGAAAACTGTAGCGGTTGTAAGCCTAATGTACTGCTTAGTAACGATTGCTTCTCTTGCGGACAGTAGAACAACAGAAACCCGCCGCCCCCTGCACCTAAAAGCTTGCCGCCGATTGCTCCCGCATTTATGGCTTTGTCGTACAGTTCGTCTATCTCCGCATTAGATATTCCGGACGCTAGTTTGCGTTTTAGATTCCAACTTTCGTGCAATATTTCACCAAAGGCACTTAAATCACTATTTACTAGAGAGGTTCTCATTTGTACGGCTAGTTCACACATTTTTACAAGGTTCTGCGCCTTGGTTTCATCGTTCATATTTTCACTTTGTTCTTTCAATATCTCATTTGCCGAACGGGTTGTGCCCAAATAAAACGCACAAAGATTATCTTCCAGTTGTTTTTGTACACTTCGGTTCAACAGCAGCGGCTCATGTGTAACAGAACCGTTTGCATGAAACTTAACGAAATTTAGCCCGCCAAGAGCAGCGGCGTATTGGTCTTGCTTGCCTATGGGATTTCCCAACTTTTCAATTTCTACGATACAAGCACGCGCCGCCAAATCCGGTTTTGAAATATATTTACCTTTGTAACAATACAGAGTGTGAAGTAGCCCAACGGTAAATGTACTTGACGAACCTAGCCCTGTCCCTGCCGGAATATCAGCAGTACACGTTATTTCAACTCCTTCTACCTGCAACTCATTTAGGACTTGATGCAATATGGTATGTTTTATTTCATGTAGTGCATCAACAATTTCTGTTTGAGAATATTTTAATACTGTTTTCCGTGGGTTAAAATAAGGATGAACTGCAATATACATATATTTATTGATAGAAGTACTGAGTACACAGCCGCCGTGTTTTTCGTAGAAAGACGGTAAATCACTGCCGCCGCCGCAAAAGCTTATGCGAAACGGAGTTTTAGTTATAATCATTGTATCCCCCTTCGAAACCGATGAAAGTTATATTAGCCGGAGTTAACCTGCCGTCACCACGGGGCAGTCTTTGTTTCTCAGTAAAAAATACATCCACTCTTTTGCGCCCTGTGTTTGCTTGCAGTTCTGCTTCTATTTCAAAGTCACCTACACCTAGCGTCTTTGCTATTACTTCCTCTCCCTCCACTAACACGTGTATGACTGTTTGAAAATCATCCATGTCACCGATATTTGGCACCCATCCGCTAACACGGAACATGTTGTGTTCGACGTTTTGCTGTAACATGAAAAACATTTCTTCCGATGCCCAACCATCTTCGTATATTCCGGAATATTCTAGGTTAATGTCTGCAAGACCCCACGGAAACTGGCTGATATACGAAGGTGCAATCATATTATTAAAAGCTTCTTCTGTTATAAGTGATATATTTCTGGCGAAACCGGTAAGAAAACGGTTGTCGATGTACAACCCGTGTCCCCATAGGTTCTGTAGACCCCTTAGCCCGTCGCCATCTGCACCGAACAACTGTCTGCTTTCAGACGCTACTTCTAGTTGGATATAATCCATTCCGCTTATGCGCTGAGGTTGTATAGGCTGTGAAAATAACCTAGCAGACCCGCGACCAGCACCTTGTGTTATAGATTTATCCTCGCCAAATATGTTAATGTTCGGCACGATATTTTCTCCATCTCTGTTAAGTGTGGCGGTATACTCAAAGACTACCCGGGAGTCTGGCACGAAGTTCCATGCTTGAAGCATGAAGTGTCTGCCAATAGCTGAAAAGGTTCTGCCGGAAAAAAACACGTCATGCTCCGGTTGAAATAAAGATACATTTGCTCTGTCTTGAGGGAAATAGTTAGGTTGTGATAATTCTGAACGTATAAAAATTAGCCAGTTATGCACATCTTCATTGTTAGAAATTTTGAATTCATCAATGTTTACCATATAAGGGTTGCTTCTGTTGAAAATAGATTGATTCGAACCTGATAAGAACAGTTTAGCATTTTGTAACAAATTACCAATATCTAAATACGTAAAGGCATCGCTTAGTAACCGTACATCACCAGAATAACGGACAAATTCACTTTCTCTTGCTATCAGCCAATCATCATTAATAATGGCACTTAACCAATCTACAGTTTGATAGACAATGCCCGGAAAAAAGGTTTGTATGCCCCTCGTGTATAGACTCTTAAACTTATGTGCAATTAAATTACTTGTGTCACTAATTATAGGACGTTCTGTATTTTCTAACCTTTCGACTTCATCGCTCATTCTTCTGATAATACGATTTTGAGAGACAAGTGGAATTTCTGTTACCCCTCCACCGAATGCGGAAGTAACAACAGTACCTTGTTTTGCATAAGCATTAGCGACAAAGACAAACACTAAAATTATAACTGCAACACATGACATAACATAACGATACGTACTAACTCGAATATTTCTGACTGATATATAAACAGCAAGTAATATCGTACTATATAAAAAAGGCTGCGCAAACATAGCCAATTTATATAGTCCAAAACCTTGACCGACAGCAAACAAATACACAGCCATCATAAACATACCTGCCCATATACAAACAAAAAAATGATTTTCTTTTTCTTTAGCAATTAGTACTACAGTAGCAATAACCGAAAAAATAAATAACACAACACCTAAAATAATGAGTATTTGAAGAAAAATGATATTTGAGGATGGAAATATATGAGAAATCCCAAATAGCGTTGGCAAGCCGGAAGGTCGCAAAAAGAAAGGGAAAATATAATTTCTCTGGTCTACCACACCATACTCACTGGCACCAAGACCGGCCTGTGCAAATTGAGCAAATAAATGATTGAAAAAAAAGTATATATAATTATTTAGAAATAGTACAACAAAGGCAATACTCGTACCAACTAGTGACCAAAAGCTCTTGCTAGGCCTCCACCCCCGGACAAAAAGTGAACCGTAATATATTATCACCCCAAGACCCAAGAAAGGTACTATCTCTGTATAAAAAACCATTAATGGCGCTACAACAAGTGCCAATAAAAATGCATAGCGTACAATTTTACTGTACTGCTTAAAATCAAACTTCCTCATAACAAGAACAGCACCAACACACAGCAATGCCATACCGCCAACCTGCGCCAGAAGCTGATATACAGCACCCCATGCAAGCTGAGAGGACACTGCCATAAACGCACAAAAAGTTATAGCAAGTATTCTGCTATATTTTAGCAAGAACGTGCTGGCTGTGCTTATCAATACAATATGCAGAGCCATAATTAACGGCATATACGCATGATGTGCATTTAAGCCGGTCAATCCGCTAATCCATGCAAGCAAAAGTTCCGGCCCCGGACGAAACATCGCAACCACAAACGCGTAATAAACTAAAGAATAATCCCATCCACCGACAAGCCTGTCCATGTCCGGAAAATCATGATAACCGTGATATAATAAACGGGTAGCGGCTAGCGCATAGTTAGCCATATCATCATTAGCAACCGACATCCAATAAAATCCATGTAAAAACATAGGATAAGAAACAAAAAGCAAAGCAGCAAATAATATCGCACCGAATGGCAGATACTCTCTAAATGTTACTGTCATTCCTTTCTTATAAAAAACTAAACAGCATCCAACAAGCGCACTAATAGCTAATAGTACAGTCAACGCATGTGTAAACGATATAACCGGTAGCCCAAACCAATTTAATAAAAATACAAGTAGAGTAACAACAGCCACCCCTATACCCGGTGCCAGAAGCATATTTTGCAATGTGCTATCTTCGTCATGCAGATAGTGTATTATGGGGTAGCCTATTAAAAGGAAAAAAATGAACAACCCTATAGTTAGTAAAAAAGCTAGCATAAATTAAATCTCCTGTTCTCGTTTCATCAAACGGCTTACCGCCCGCAGTGGTTTAGTAATTTTCCATGAAAATGAATTTGTCAACTCATTATTCGCCGCCAAAACCTCGTCGTACTGAACTCGCCAGTTTGCATCGAGTGCGTTCAAGTTAACTTCACGAATATGTTCATACATCTTCTCCAACTCATTCCGATTATTCTCAACCGCACTACACATCCCCTCACCAAACAACTGCACAAGCTCCGGGCAAATCGGTGGTGCTGTTTTTCCTTCTTCTAAACCGGAATACGACTTAATTACATCCTCAAACAGTGCCTTATACCGCGCTGCCTGTACATTAAAACTAAAATTATCTAAAGCGTACTCCCTGCACCGCTGTCTCATACTTGCGTTATTCTCTAGCGCTTTGTCTATCTTCTCTGCCAACATTCCGGCATCAAAGGGTTCTGCAAGCTCTCCTGTTTCACCTTCTATAATCGTTTCAGCCATGCCGCCTGTGCGGAACGCTACCACCGGTGTGCCGCAGGACAGGGACTCTAGCATTACATTCGGCAGGTTATCTTCTTCGCTTGGAAGAACGAAAACGTCTGCTGCTGAATACATCATGGCTAATAAGTTTTCGTCTTCAACTATTCCCATGGGTTTACAAAAGCTTTCTAATCCGGGAATGATATCGCCGGCACCGCAGGTTAAAATCTTGATTTCTTCGTGCTTTGTTATTTTGCGGAAAGCTTCGATAAAGTGGTGTAAGCCTTTTCTGCGTTCGGTTAAATCCATTGCACTTAGCATGATGACTTTGTTATCCTGTGGTAAGCCTAGCTTTGCTCTTGCCTCGGTTTTTTCGTATTGCTTAAACACCTCAGTGTCGATTGAATTTGGTATGACTTCTATACGATTATTTTTGAATAGACTGCTTTGTCTTGCGCAATCGCCCATCCACTTGCTTGGTGTAACGAGTACTATGTTTTCCGGCAGATGGCTGTGTTTTACTGCTAATACTCTTTTTGCGTAATCGTTTATAATTTGCGGGCAGTTACTGCAATCTTTTTCATACCCGGTACAGCCGTGGGTGTAGTGACAGCCTCCGGTGAAGGTGTTTTGGTCGTGCAACGTCCATACTATGGGCTTGTCCACTGTGTATATCGCTTCTAAAGGTATAAAGTGCGTTATCCAATGCAGGTTAATTATGTCGTATGACGAAAAGTTGTTTAGAAAGTTTAGCCCTGTACTGGGGTAGGGTAGTGAGGACATAGTGTTGCCGGGTTTTACGGTTGTATGGAACCAAGGTATGATGTAGTTTTCGGCTAGGGGGTTGCATACTTCCGGATTTTCCTTCAAAGCGCTTTTAGTAAACATGTCGCTTTCGATGTTTGCTTGTTGTAGGGCGCGGTGAAGTCTGTGAGCGGCTATGCCTGCTCCGCCTTTGTTGTAGGTTGATATTATCGCCGCCTTCATACGCATAACGCCTTATGCAGACATTTTGGGTCGTCGGCCAGTTGCTCTAAAGTAATCGGAGGAGTGTCCGGTGCGTGGTCTTGCAGGTATGCGGGGATTTTTCCGCCTCTTGTGTAGTCGATTGGAGCGAATTTTGTTTGCAGGGTGTGGGCAAATACTACGGAATGATATCTCATGCATACATTGAAGCTAGCGGACATTACTTGTTCTGCTACGCGTTCGACTGTGGTTAGGTATTTATCTACTACTGTTTCGATGTCGTTCAAATATTTATCTACAAAGTAGAAATTGAAATCCCTGTCGTCTGCGCCTATGACGAAATTATTCATTGCGTAAAAATGCGGTATTAGCCCTTCTGTTTTGTATAAATATCTGATATTTTCGGCTAAGCCTTTTTCGTAGCGTTCTTGCAGGACTAGAAATTCGTCATGGCTCATATGCTTAAAATATTCGTGGTAGCTTAGGCTGCGTAGGAAAAGCGATAGTTTTTTGTTATCTTTTTCTGTTTTTATAGTGCTTCCTATTTTTTTGATGTATTTATTAGCGGGGTCGCCTATGTTTTGGCATGGTTTGCCGGATATTGATTCTGCCTGTGATTTGGAATATTCGTCGCGCAGGCATATTTCATCGGCGAGTGAGAAAATCTCGCGTACGGCATCTTTCTTTTCATCGGTAAACAGAGGGCCTACGCCGCAGCCGTATACTTTTGTTTTTTTGCCATACTTTTTTGCGAAATAGAAAGCCCAGCATAGTACAGAAAGCTGTTCTAGTTCCATTAGCGGCCCGCCGCCTATGATTGTTTCGTCGGCGGATGCGGCTGCTTGGAAGAAATCTGTGCTAAATACGGGTATGACTTCTGCTTCTATGCCTAGTTCGTATACGGTGCGTTTGGTGACGAAAGGGTATAAGGAACTTATTAGGAATTTGGCGTTAGCGTGTTTTTCTTTATAATCGTCTATTATTCCGCCTAGTATTGCTTTATCTCCAGCGGTTTCTGTGCCGTACCAACCGGTTATGAAGATGGTGGGGTGGGTATTGTTGCGATGTTTCAGCGTAGGTTCTATTTCACTCGAGTAGTTGTCTTTCTTTTCGAAGTATGATGCAATGGTAAATAAGCGATGCCAGAAGGCTTTCTTTTTCTGGTATATCTCGTAATTGTGGTTTGGAACTATGCAGGGGTAGTAGTAGCAAGTTGGGCATAGAAATTCTTCTATCACTTGTAACGAATCAAGGTTCCCTATATAAGTTTTCTCAAAACTCTCTCTCTTTTCAAGCATCCCAACATCATTAACACAGTGACAACAATATGCAAACCAACCTTCAGAACGCAAATGCAATCTGTCACCGTTTGTAAATTGACAATCTGCAATGGACACCCCAGTGTCACGTTTTTCTCTTGCGTATTCCATAAAAAAAGTCATACTGGGAAATATATTTTGGAGTTTATATTCAGTTAATTCACGCTGATAGTCTTCGTCCAAGTTAAATGTACTTTCTGTTACTTCGCTGTCAATACTCTTAAAATAGCTTGATTCAACAGCAGGGTATATACAAACCGTCTCCAAACAGTTTTTCTTTAAGAAATAAATAAACTCGTCCATTTCAAACACATTGCTTTTAACTATTCTGCCTGAAAGAATAATTTCAATATTATTTACATTCATGTCCCGTATCGCAGAAACTACTTCCATTACCCTATCAAAACTTCCATCAACCCCACGCGTTTCATCATGGACTTTCCCTATTCCATTTAGGCTTATGTTAAGCTGCAATATTTTCCCGGACGCTACACACATTTCGTTGATTACGCTAATGAAATTAATAGTTCTTTTTGCATTAAAACAATTTATATTTATCACAACACGTTCAAGTGTCGGAACCCTGTCGATTAGCTCCCTTACATATGCCGGCAAATCTATCATTGTAGGTTCGCCGCCGGTAAAATCAAGATACCGTAGGTTTTTCATCATGGAACTGTCCAAAAGTTCGATATACTTGTCCATTGGGAAGATGTTTGGGGTTTTATCCTTCCATATTCCGCATGTTGTGCATTTCAAGTTGCATAGGTTGCATATTTCTATGGATATACCCACGGGGTACTTTTCTAGTAGCGGGGCGCTTTCACTTTGTATAGGTTGTATAGGGGCGACATCTTGTTCAACGTATTCCTCAACATGTTCTGCTGCGGGGCGTGGTGAACGGTATAGCTGATACAGCCTAAGGATTCCGTATGGGGTTATTGCTTTGATTGCTTTTTTCAGCATGGTTCACCGCCCTCTGCGTTATCTAAAATTTCGTTAAATTCCTTATTTGTAATACCAATCTCTACTAGGTGAAAATCAATATCATTACTTCTCAATACCCGCACTAACTGTTTAGCGGCATATATAAAAGCCTGCTTTTCTTCATAAGTCGAATCTCTGCGATAATCCCTCGTCAGAATTATATTATTCGTTTCATGACGTTTCATAGTTTGGACAATACCCTCGTAATCAGAAAGATTATCGTTCAGTCCCGGCATCAAAATATACTTGTATCTCACTTGCCCCGGCCTTGCGCCGTTTTCACAATATTCATCCATATTTTTTAGAACAACATCAAACTTATCTACGCCTTTCATTTTCGCAAATGTCTCCGGCGTACCGCTGTCTAGCGACAAAAGAATGTCAGACCTTGGATTAAGTCTTAAATTCTCAGCAACCCCTTCGTCATAGACAAATCCGTTTGTATAAAATTTAGTTGCTTGCCCGCGTACAAAATCATAGATGCGTTCTTTCAAAGGATGGATTGTTATTTCGCCGCAAGCCACAGTCCAATTCGCATCGTCAGCAATCATATTTTTTTCTTTGGCTAAAGATATTACTTCAAATACCTTTTCATAATAAATTTTTGATTCAGCAACATTAAAACCACGCATCCACTCGCCCACGTTACAATACACGCATTTACTTTGGCACGGAGAGGGGTATACTGCTAAATATACATGTTTAATTAAATCCGTCCGCCTCTCTGCCCATTTCGCCTTTGTGAAAAACGGACATTTTGCGCAACCTTCCGTAATCTTTCTTTTGCTTTCGATGCCTTGCCGCTTGAGCATGCTTGCTTTCATGCATTCAGCTATAGTACGTTTCCTAGCATCGAAGAACTTTTTTAGCGTTTCTTCCGCTGTCTCTTGTAGTGAAATAAAATACGGATACGGAGGATACCATTCACAGCAAGCCTTTATACATTCATCACCTTGGTCAATACGACCATTGATAGCGAACCACGCTTCTTCGATATTTTGACAGCTTTCATATTCACTTATATCGCTGTCCAAATAAATACCGTCAAGCCCCTCCTCCAACCGCTCTACACGACTGTAATCTAAACCTTTCAATTCCTCCAGTTGTTTGCTATGTGCGTCTATGATTACTTGCATTTCTTCTATAGTTTCAGAATTTCTATAATGCTGAATTATAATTTGCCTAAGACGAATTAACCCGTAGGGCGTGATAGCTTTAATTATTTTCCTCAACATTAATGATACTCCTAACTTTGCCGCGAATCACACCGCACCGCATCTCACTAACTCGTCTGCATATTGCTTTACTTTCTCTTGGTCTTCCGTCGAATAACCTCTTTGATAAAACAACACAGGCATATCATTTTTTTGTAACAATGCTGCTAACCGGCTTGAAGATTCAAACAAATCATCTCTGGATGAAAAACCGGTATTACACGGTATATGCAAGTCATAAGCGAGTTCAAGACGTTTAATTCTAAGTTTCTTCATCAACGTTATTACTCCGTTGTAGTCATCATCATTATCATTTACTCCCGGAAGAATTAAATATTTCAAATTTATCAAATCCGGAAACTCTGTACTTTCTGCATACCTTGACAGGTTCTTTACAGCTGTATTAAAATTGTCAACACCTTTTACTTTTTTCCACGTTTCCTGTGTCCCGCTATCTATGGAAAAATCAATGGAAGCCCGTCGGTTCGAGGCAAGGATAGCAGACAGCTTATCATCATAAACAAAACAGTTTGTAAAAAATGTTACCGGCGAATCTTTCACCATTTCATAAATCCTGTCCTTAAATGGATAAATTGTAATCTCGCCGCAAGTAATTCTCCATCTCGCATCTTGAGACACATGTCCCTCGCTTCTCGCATACTTAACAATATTAAAAATTTTATTAAAACTATTCTCATGCGGCAGTTCGCCTTTTGCAACTTCATGCGGAAATGTGCAATAGCTGCATCTACACTGGCAGGGTGCCGGTGCCATTCCGAAATTTATTTGTTGTTCACCGCGAAATTCGCTCCAGTCCTTAAACTCATATTGAGTACATTCAACACATGCCGACGTGTGTCTTCGCCCGCTGTAGGATAGTTTTCCCCCAAGGAGGCTAAACAGTTTACTTTCCGCAATCATATCCCTACGCATTTTTGCGAAACCGTTCACCACACCCTTTATCGCACCGCCCAAATCCATTCCATTTATCGGGGGG
>Ga0209755_10001290_pt1 | contig 40061 bp, 37 predicted proteins | sample TergutCo191P1_FD_187301 | JGI IMG/M metagenome (GOLD analysis project Ga0209755, IMG submission 187301) | Cornitermes sp. P1 segment gut microbial communities from Petit-Saut dam, French Guiana - Co191P1 (SPAdes) (version 2) | ecosystem: Host-associated > Arthropoda: Insects > Digestive system... | reverse complement strand
TATTGCCTGGTGATTATGGCGGAGGTGGCACACCCGTTCCCTTTCCGAACACGGAAGTTAAGCCCTCCTGCGCCGATGATACTGCATCTCTAAGGTGCGGGAAAGTAGGTCGTTGCCGGGCTTTTTTATAATTTTACAAGAGCTGCTCAGAAATGAGCGGCTCTTTTTTTATCTGTTCAATTTTATCGCTAATGGCGCCTATTTTTCAGTTTCAGGTTGTAAAATCTGCTCTACTTCGCTTGTAATACTCATCACTATTCGTTGAGTCAGGTCTTTTCTTTCTTTTGTGGTTAGGCATTCTAAGTAATCTTCTGTTTCTTGTTGGATATCGTCTTTTGGCTCTGAATCGTCTATAAATAGTCTAAAAGGCTCAATATTTAATGCATTAGCAATTTTCTCAACCATAGCCAATGACGGAACACGGCTGTTTATTTCAATCTCTCCTATATAACTCGTCGAGGTTTCAAGCATTCCAGCCAGTTTCATCTGCGAAATTCTGCGTTTTTTACGGTATTTCTTCATATTATAGATTAAAATCTTCATCATTTCCATATTTTATATGCTAATTGTTGATAAACCCTTGATACAATACGGGCTATGCAAATATTTCGTGTTTTATTATGCTCTATATGCGAATATTATTGACAAAAAAATCGATAATTGATATAAGAACAATAGTTTATAAATTAATACATTTTGTTCGTAAATTGGCAATGTTACGAAAAAAAATGAAGAAGTTCGATTAAAGGCAAAAAAAGGTATAAGGGGGCTATTTGATGAAAAACATAAAATTGTTCTGGATTATTGTTCTTGTGGCGATAATTGGATTTACAGTATTAGGTTGTATTGACCAAGGAACCCAGGACACATCATGTACACATAATTTCGATTGGGTAATCACAAAAATACCTACATCGACAGAGGAAGGTATAGAAACATACAAATGCCTTCATTGCGAACAGACTGGTACAACACGTCCGGTTCCTGTAACAGTTAATACAATTTCTGTAGTTTCTATTAGTATAACAGCGCCGGTTAATGGCGCAGCGCCAAATAATACTGCAACAACAATAGTTAATGGTTATAAATTAGGAATAGTTACATGGACACCGAATGATAATCCATTTCTTGGCGGGAAGGATTATACAGCGACCATTTCATTAACAGCAAACAATGGTTTTTCATTTACAGGTCTTAATTCTGCCAATATAAATGGTCAAAATGGAATAATAATAAATAATACGGGCACAAATGCTTCTATATCATACACTTTTCCAACAACTCCCGCAAAAACAGTTTCCGGCATATTAATAAAAAATCAACCAAATAACTTAATATATACTCATAATGATCATCTTGATCTTTCAGGGCTTGTTGTGACATTAACTTACGATGACACTACAACAGAAGATGTATCTGCTGCTAATTTTACCGGAAAGAGCATAAACGCAAATCCCGCTCATGGAAATATTTTGGATCGGGCAGCACATAACGGTAAGCCGGTTATTATTACATACGGTAATTTTTCACAGAGCACAAATAATTTAATTGTAAATAACAAGGCAATTACCGGTGTCGAAATTAATATTACCGCTCCTGTTAAAAACGCAATACCAGCTGTAACAGCAAACGGAACTGGAGATTATTCAATTGGAACTGTTACCTGGTTTCCGGCGCATAATAAATTTTTGGGCGGCGAAATATATACAGCTTCTGTAACATTAACCGCCAACAGCGGTTTTGTTTTTTCAGGATCGACTTCTGCGGCTGTTAATGGGCAAAACAATGTTATTTCCAACAACTCTGGAGCTTCCATTACGCTTACCCATACATTTTCAAGAACCAATGAAAAAACTGTTAGTGGTTTAGCCATTAAATCGCAGCCCGCAAGATTAATATACACGCATGGAAATCATTTGGAATTATCTGGTCTTGTTGTAACATTTACATATGATGACGGCACAACAGAAGATATAGCTGCCGTCGATCTTGACTCTAAAAATATCAGCGCAAATCCTGCGGATGGAAATACATTAACTAGGGTAGACCATAATAATAAACCCGTTGTAATTACTTATGGCGCTTTAACAAGACAAACCAATAATTTAACAGTTAATTCAAAAGTAATTACATTCTCTGTAGACCCAATTTCGGCAGTAACATTTACAGGCATCGCTCATACGCCGGTAGTCACAGTAAGAGATGCTAATTTATTACTTACATTGGGCGCTGATTACACGGTAGGGTATTCGAATAACATTAATGCCGGAACTGCAACGATAACTGTTACCGGAATAGGTAATTATCAGGGCAGCAGCGGTAATACAACATTTTCGATTAACCCTATTGTCGCTGATTTAACAATAAACGCTATTTCGGCAGTGACATTTACTGGAAATGCTCATACGCCAACTATTACTGTTAGAAATGGAACGACAACACTTACACGGAATACCCATTACACAGTAGAGTATTCAAATAATATTAACGCGGGAACTGCAACAGTAACTGTTACTGGAATAGGTAATTATCAAGGCAGCAGCGGTAATGCAACATTTACTATTAATAAGGCTAATGGCATAACAGTCAATGCACCAATATTTGCTTCAGGTACAATGAACAGCATTACCATTAATGTTGTAAATGCTCCAAACAATGGACAATCGGTAGAATATGTAATAAGTACAAGTACTGCCACACCATCATCCAGCTGGCAAACCGGATTAACATTCAGCGGACTTTCTTCCGGTGTGAATTATTACATCTTTGCCCGATCTGCTTCTAACGATAACTATAATGCTGGCACAGCAGCTAGAACCTTAATCCAAGTACCCAATACAGGTATTACTATTGATTCATCTACGATGTTATATCTGAATAGCAGTCTTTTACAAAATGGGGGAGTTACCGCTTTTAATAAGTCTAATGAATCTATTAATATAAATATAGCTTCCGGTACTTATACAGAAATTATTTGGTACGTGAATGGTAATGTTGCAGTTCAGGGAGTTTCAAAAACTTCAATTACACTCTCAAGACAAGTAACAGGTGTATACCATGTCATGGTTGAAGCCACTGCGGCAGGAAGTGTAAAAAATTCCGCTAATCATATTTTTATTATTCAATAAGGAGAATATAATGAACATTAAAAATAATAGTTGGTTGTGGTATAAAATAATTACTCTTGTTTGCTTATTATTGGTTATTTCAAGCTGTGATGAATCAATTCAATTTTCAAGCGATAATAATACATCGGTTGTTCGTATATATATTGTATATATTGGTGAAAACAATTCAACAGCACGTACTATTATACCTTCGAGAGAAGTAATTGCAGGTTATCAATTAACGTTTTCCGGACCTGGTACACATGAACCTGTGAATATCACTGAAGGAAATAGCGCTAATGTTGCCTTAGCTAATGGATCTTGGAAAATAACCGCTACAGCCTATAAGCTGGGCGGAGTTATAGGTAATGAGAATGACGCAATTGCGTCAGGGTCAATTACAATTAATCGTAGTTCCATGGGGAGCAGTATAATAGCGCCGCCTATTATTTTATCGCATTTTGGCAGTTCTGGTATTGGTACATTGGATTATACAATAACTGTTGGCTCAGGAGTTTCCGGTTATATGAGAATGTTTGAAATAGACGGAACTCCTGTAAGTTCATTTGGAAATAACGGAGAGTTACTTTTTTCTTCTTCAATTAGTAATAAATTCAATCTTCCTGCAGGACGATATATTTCCGAAGTAAGAGTGGAAGACAGTGAAGGAAAAGCTGCTTTTTATCGTGAAGTTGTAGAGATATGGAAAGAAACAACAACTGTTTTTATTTTTGAGCCTTCTGTGTTTTTTGATACAAGTATGAGATCGTATAATTATGGTGATTTTAATATTATCACTAATAATCATTCAATGATCATATACACAGATGATGTATTAAATATTACTGGTAATGGTAGCTATCATATAAAAATGAAAGAAGGCATAACTGAAACAAACTCAAATCGAATAGTAGTTGCATCAGGAGTTGAAGCAAATATTACATTATCAGATGTAAAAATAAATGTGACCGATATTAGAGTGAATTACAATAATGTGAATGCATTTGATATGTTAGGAGCAATTGTAAATTTAACTCTTATAGGTGAAAATGTTTTTGTTAGCGGTCATGGTGTTGCAGGTATCCATGTACATGGAAGTTCGACTCTCATAATATCAGCAGTAAGTACAGGTTTTCTTCATGTAACTGGTGGAAATTCAAGTATTGCTGGAAGTAGTGGTGCAGGTATTGGTGCAGGTAGAAGTGGTTTTGCTAAAAGTTCTTGTGGTACTATAATAATTAATGGCGGTACGATAACTGCAAATGGTGGATCCGGTAGTGCTGGTATTGGCGGTGAACCAGGCGGCGCAAGTGGAACGATAAGTATAACAGGTGGTACTGTAACCGCAACCGGTGGTAAATCCGGTGCAGGTATTGGTGGTGGTAATGGCGGCGAAGGAGGAACGATAAGTATAACAGGTGGTACTGTAACTGCAACCAGTGGAGATGGTGCAGGTATTGGTGGTGGTGGTGGCGGCGAAGGAGGAACGATAAGCATAACAGGTGGTACTGTAACTACTGCAACCAGTGGAGGTGGTGCAGGTATTGGTGGTGGCTCTAGCGGCGCAGGTGGAACGATGAGTATAACAGGTGGTATTGTAACTGCAACCAGTAGATATGGTACAGGCATTGGTGGTGGTCGTAATGGTGAAAGCGGTGTTATAACCGCCATTGGTGGTAATGCAATAATTTTTGCATCATCAATACAACCTGATCTTCCTACAGGTGAAAATTTAGGAACTGCGTTTGTGTGTAATGGTTATTATGGTGTTATGTATGGGAATTCATTATCTGTTACGCAAGATGTTACAGTTCCATCGGATAGGATACTAGGTTTAGCAAACGGTCAGACTCTGACTGTCCAAAGCGGTTATACGCTTACAAATAATGGCATAATAATTGTTAGTGACGGCGGAAATGTATCTGGTGTTATAACAGGCAATCAGCCAATTGCGTCTTCGCTTACGATTTCTGGCGGTTCGGCTTACACTTATCCTGGGGGACTTCTTACTATCACAGGTGATGGATCATACACAATAGGAATGAGAAACGGTGTAACCAGTACTACAGTAGAAAGAATAGTTGTCGCATCAAGGGTGAAAGCAAACATTATTGTATCGAATGTAGATATTCAACATGGGAGGGATTGCGCTTTTGATATGACTGGCGCAGATGTAAATCTAACCCTTGTTGGTGATAATGTATTTATAAGCGGAAGAGGCGCAGGACTTCAAGTGCCTGTTGGTTCTTCGCTTATTATAACGGAGGCAAGTACAGGTTCTCTTACAGCGACTGGTCGACCAGGTAGTACAGGCATTGGCAGTTATGAAGGTAGCATAGGCGGTAACATTACCATTTCAGGTGGTACGATTACTGCAACGGGTGGTCAAGGAGGAAGTGATGGTGATAATGGTATTGGCGGTACGGGTAGCACGATAAGGATCACTGGTGGTACGGTTAATGCAACTGGAGCTTCTGGTATTGGCGGTTCCAATAGTACCATAAGTATTATAGGTGGTACGGTTACAACTGGCAGTATCATCTATGGCAATGGCGCTAATATTAATATTGCAGGTGGAATAGTTACTGCTCGTCTAATTCATGGCAGCATAAATATTACTGGTGGTATTGTAATTGTAGATTCTACTAGGAACGATGGTATTTATGGTGACATTAAAAATATTAGTGGTAATGCAGTAATTTTTGCTAGATTAATTGAACCTCCTTTACCAACGGGTGCAAATCTTGGAAATGCTATTATATTTACTGATAACAATGGGATTATGTATGGTAATGTTATTTTACAACAGAATGTTACTTTTGCATCAAACAGGATTTTAAATATTCCCAATGGACAAAGTCTGACTATTCCAAGTGGAAGAATCTTGACCAATAACGGAAGGATAAATAATAACGGAACGATTTATCGTTATGGTGTTATTGATGGAAGTGGGAGTATAGTTGGGAATCAACCGCAGTAGAAGGTTTCTGTGATAAGACCGCACTGAGTTTAATAGTTGAATGAGGAGGAATACGTATGTCATATAGTAATAATTTAGCTCCGATGAAATGTGTTTTTTGTCAAGGCACAGGATTTACCCAATATGGATCATGTAAAGATTGTTTTGGGACAGGGTATTCATAATAACTTGTTGTTAATATATATTTTTTTTACATTCCGTAAGCTGTACTGATGTTCTGTTGTCAAAGACGTCATTAGGCTTTGTAACCAACGTTATGATAAAAATGCAATTAAATGGTATTGTGTAGGCGGCAACACATTGCATTTTATAGGTTATTTAACTGATTAAAATCTGTGAAGTGCAATTGTGTTTATTTTTAATATTGAAACGATGTATGGTAATGTTATTCTGCAACAAAATGTTACTTATGCATCAAACAGGTTTTTAAATATTTCTAATGAACAAAGTTTGACTATTCCTAATGGTATAACTTTGACTAATAATGTAAGGATTAATTATAGTGGAACGATTTATCGTTATGGTTTTATTGATGGTAGTGGAAGCATGGTTGGGAATCAGCCTGTGTTGTGAGAATGAGGATAATTACTGTACACCTGCTTATAGATGTAGTTTAGTTAGTAATATCTGTTGGTTTTACCGAGGTATGGAATATAATGTATAGAATTATTAAAATATTAATTATATTATTCGTGATAATAACTTTTCTTACAGCATTGCTTACGTTAGTTGGTATCTTCTATATATGGTTTGTTAATGATAGTAACAGCTTATTATATATTGGGAGTTTTGTCATTGTAATTGTAGAAATAACAGGTGTTACAATTCTGTTTGCAAGAAAAGGATTAAAATATTTTCCAGAAGTAAAAGTACAAAAAACCTCAAAACAAACAAAAAAATATTTGGAGAAATTCATTATAAATGGAACAAGTGCAACCATAGTAGGTAATCGTTTATCATGGCTAATAGATAATAAATCAATGATTAGAACATTGAATGATAAAATTGATGAAGGATTAAAAATAGAAATTATAACTCCAAAACCGATTAAGGAGGAAACTATAAAAAATTTACCAGGTGTCGATTTTATTGTTACAAATGATCCAAATTCTGCAGAAGCAAGATTTGTATTAATTAATGGTAATAGAAGGGGGTCTGAAAAATTAGTAATTCCAAATAATATTCATCCGTACTTTGAAACAACATTATATGATAATATTTCTTGTCCTCAAATTATTGCAATGGCTAGAGAGATTATTAATAATGCAAAAAGATTACATGAAGCAAACACGCCAAGTGTCTGATATTGTTTTATTAATGTATTTTTGTTTTATTGTAGCCCTCAAAACAACCAGTAAAAATGAATCGAAATGAAAAAAACAATCGAATAAATTAAAGATTAAAAATATTAGGTATACATAAAAAATCATTTTTCACTTTACAGTAATATCCAAACTCAGCCCATCAAGCCATGTTTTTACGGATGACTGCGAAGCGTTAGCGGCAAAACGAAAACCGGAAAGCCAGACTGTGCTTGTTGAACATAAACGATGAAGGTTAGCCGCGCTGGAACCGATACCGCTTGATCCTGATGTACAGAACGGCACAATTGTTATACCGGAAAAATCATAGCTCTCCATGAAAGTATATATGATTTTCGGCGCTTGTCCCCACCAAATCGGATAACCTAAAAATACAATGTCGTAGTTTTCCATGTTTTGAACACTTCCCGATATTGAAGGGCGGGAGGAAGTATCTGCGTTTTCTTTACTTGCCCGGCTTGAATTGTCTCTCCAATTAAGATCATTTGATATGTAAGGCACTTCCGGTTTTATTTCGTGGAGATCTGCAATTGCGGCTTGCGTATTTAATTCATCTGCTATGTGTGCTGCCACAGCGCTGGTGTTTCCTGTGCAGGAAAAATACGCTACCAGTATTTTAGGTTTATCTGTAGAATTTATCATATCTAATTCCTCCTGTGTAATTGTTGGCTTGGTTGTTTTCGTTTCCGTTTTGGAAGAGTTGCAAGCTGATAAAAATAATAAAATTATAATAAGTATAGGAATAAGTTTTTTCATATAGGTATCTCCTCTCAAATCTCCAGCACAATCTCATTCTCTACTTTTAACACCGAGGCGGGAATATAATTGCCATGCATTAGCTCTCCGTTGACTGTCAGTTTTTGGCAGCCTGTTTCGCGGTTGTTTGGGTTATTCACTTTTATGTTCAATTTTTTGCCGCGGAAGATTTTTTCCATGGAGAGAGATTTCCATGCGGCGGGAATTGCGGGCGACAAATGCAAGCCGTCGATGTCGGGGCGTAAACCTAAAATGCCTTCAACGCAGCCGACCATTACTGTACTTGCGGTTCCTGTCAGCCAGTGAACGTGGCTTCTGCCTTCGAAAGGGCTGTCTGCGCTTTCTGTAAACTGCGAATAAACGTATGGTTCCTGCAATCGTATTTCCGCAACTTCATTTTGCGCGGCAGGGCAGCTTTCCAAATAATATTCAACGGCGCGGCTTCCGCGTCCAAGAAGAGCTTCCGCAAGAATTAACCAGCCCTGCGATTGCAAAAAGATTCCTCCGTTTTCTTTTGTTGATGGATTGAATAAAAGAGCGAGCGCACCGTCAAACGCGTGCCTGCGGTATGAAGGAGCCATAAGACGCGCGCCGTATTTTGTGTTTAGCTCTTTGTGTACTAAATCGAGAATCGCTTTGCCGCGTTCGCCTGAAGGATTCGCTTCGTCAGCGAAACCGGAAATTACAGCCCAGCTTTGGGGGTTTAACCACATGCTCGCTTCAGGATCGCCCGGTTTTCCTACAACTACATCATCTTCCGTGATTCCGCGTACAAAGCGATCTTTGTTCCAGCAGCGTTCTTCCATTATTTTCCCGAAGCGTTTTTTTAAATCGATCATTTTTGTTTCTGTTGAAGCGTCTTTTTTATATTTCGCGAAGCGGATCATAATTTCGAAAGCGTAGTACAATTGGAGAGCGACGAAAACCGAAACGCCGTTTGCGCCTAACCTGAGGCAGTCATTCCAGTCGGCATGAAGCCCCGCGGGAAGTCCGTGAATGCCTAAATGGCTGAGAGAAAAATCTATCGCTTTTAATAAATGATTAAAAACAGCGTCTTCGCCGCTGTCCGCGTATGGGATAATTTCGTCTAACAGCGCGGTATTGCCTGTTTCGGCGATATATTTCCAGATCGTAGGGAAGAGCCAAAGCGCGTCATCAGCGCGGTAAGACGGATGCCCTGTGCTTTTGCGGTACGATTCGTCTTCGGGTTTATCTTCGCTGCCGGGTTTATGGCTGTACTTTACAAGCGGAAGCGCGCCGCCGTGGTTTACCTGAGCGGAGATCATGAACTTTATTTTTTCAAGAGCCATGCCGGGATCAAGATGAATGATTCCCTGAATATCCTGAACAGTGTCTCTGTAGCCGTAACCGTTGCGCTGTCCGCAGTAGACAAGAGAGGCGGCGCGCGACCAGACAAAAGTAATAAAACACTGATAGGCGTTCCATGTGTTTATCATGTTGTTAAAATTTTCATCTGGCGTTGACACTTTAAAATTGTCAAGTTTTTTGTGCCAGTATGTTTTAAGTTCAACAATTTCGTTGTCGCAAACAGAACAGTTTTCATAGCGCGTAATTATCTCATTCGCCTGCGTCTCGCGTTTTTGTCCGAGCAGGAAAATAAGCTCCGCGCTTTTACCGGGAGCAAGTTCGAGTACGGTGTGGAGAGCGCCGCAGGGATTCATATTGTAATTTAATGTGCCGTCCAGTTTGCCGTTTTCTACAGATACGGGGTTTCCGTAATCGCGGTAGCTGCCAAGAAATTTCGCGCGGTCGCCGCAGTAACTGATTACTTTCGCGCCTGCCATGCCGAAGAAACGCGTTTCTACGCGGCTTTCATTAACGGCGTTAAGACAGTTTTCATTTATTGTCTGCAGGATAAATTTATCCTTGAAATAAGTGCGCGTGATAAATTGCGTGTATTGAAGATTAACCTGATCCTGCTCGTAAAAACTTTCACAGGTAAATTCAACAAAACCAAAAACAGAAATTTTCCTCGTCTTCGATCCCTTGTTCTCAACCTTGAGCCGCCATACCTCGTAATCGCCGGAACTATGTTCCGACTTATGCGGAACATAATATAAAGCTTCGGAATGAATGTTTTTGTAATCGGCTTCGATCTGAGTGTAACCTGTGCCGTGGCGGCAGATCGATTTATATTGGTCTAGCGGCTTACCTACAGGCTGCCATGACGCAGACCAATAGTCTCCGCCGTCATAATCACGCAGGTAGATGTATCGTCCCGGGCGATCCTGTTCGTTAAAGCGGTAACGGATCAATCTTCCTGCCGCTCCGCTTTTTACAAAGCTGTAACCGCCTGCGTTGTTTGATATTATCGCTCCATAAGCGGGAGAACCAAGATAATTTGCCCAGGGAGCCGGCGTATCAGGTTTATCTATAACGTATTCTCTTTTTATTGAATCAAAATAACCATATTTCATCGCATTTTCTCCGTATTGATTTTGACAGCAACTTCATTTTATCATGAAATTAATGGATTTAGAACAGGAAGAAGCTCTTTATGAATTTCTCGAAAACGCCGTAGAACCTTTTACTTTGGATGATATAACAGTTTATGTTCAGGCATCCGGGCAGAGACCCGACAAAAGGCTTATAACGGAAATCGGCGCGTATCTTGATATTAGAAAAATTGCTTTTAAAAAAGATAATAAATACTGGATATCTAGAAGATACTGTTTTGAGCCCGCTGTTTTTGTTATCACTCCATCGCGGCTGGAATTGCTTAACGGCATTTTAATTCCCGGACACCGCTGCGTTCCTTTCGCGAATCCATTAACCCTGCCTCACCGTTATAAATTTTTCTGGAAGGGAGAGGCTGTTCCTGTAACAACAACGGAAGCCGCGCCTGAAGAATTGTATCCCTATTATTGTATTTACGGCGAAGAGTTCGCTCCTCAGTATATCGCAAGAGATAATCCCGATAACGAAGAAGCGTTTAACGCTGATCCTTACGAAGATCCGCCTGAGGTATCGATACATACTCTTGATATGCGCGCAATTTACCGCGAAAGTTCTTTTGTTCCCGGGGATCGATTTTTGGTTCGTACTCTGGATTGGAAAGACTGCCGTTTTGAAATTGAAAAAGCAGGTAAGGATAAATGGAAGCGTGAAGATTTGGATATATGGCTTGATGCTGCAGAAAACGGTTTTGAAGACAGCTTCGCTTTGCTTGGTCCCGGCGTAAGCACGGAAGAGCAGATTGCTTTCGCGTATTGGTTCGGCGGAAAACGGATGAGAGAAGCGCCGTCTTATTCTCTTGAAGAATTTCTTTATGAAAAAACCAACCGCATAGATATTGTTCCTTACGGCATTGAAACGCGTTTCTGGTTTGCGGGAAAAGAAATACCGGACAGTAAAAATCTCATGAATTATACAGTGCCGCCCGACAGAACATTTATTGAAGATCTTTTGTATCATAAAAATATTCCGATATCGGAGTTTGTTATTCTTTCTTATATAAGAGACGCGTTTTTCAGAAATGAGCAGGATATCGATCTTGTGATCAACCGCCTTGTTCCGCCTGTTATTCATCTTGATGAAGCCGAATGGGATTTAATTGCGGATTACATAACGGAAAGCATGGAAGATTTCTACAAGGCGTATTCGCTTTTTTTGGATCAGGGCGCAGGTCCTGTACGTCAGCGGGTTGCGGAATTGCACACGGCGGTTATTGAACTTTCCGCCAAGCTCCAAAAAGGCGAAATTGAAACCGCGTGGCTGCCTCGTCACACATTCATTGTGCTTTCGCAGATTCAAGGACACGCTGCTGCTCTAATGGAAGATCTCGCCTTTGATGAATCGCCTTCTGAGTCTGAAATCGCAGCTATGGATAATTCCTTGGATAGCATGATCGACACTTTTTCCGATATTAAAGAGCTTATCAACACGGCGATGGATAATTTCAGAAGGAGCAATTTAACAGTTATTCACGGAGGAAATACGCAAGGTTTATTGTGGCGGATGATTCAGGTGAGCATTTCGGGAATTGACGCATGGCGCAGAGCGATTATCCCTCATGATTTTTCCATGGAAGAACTTCATAAGCTGATTCAAACAGGAATGGAATGGAGCGGCGGACTGCGATTTCGTTTTTACTGTGACACTCCTGACGGCGGGAAAGAATATTTGCACGATAAAATTAAGTTATGCGAAATTGATTTTCATGGAAAGAAAGAACTTGTGTATGAGTACGGACCTAAATGGAATGTAAAAATAATTATAATGTCTTCATACCAGCCTGCCAAAAATGATACAATTCGTTTTGTGACAGGAGACGGTCTTGCGCCGCCCGAGCAGGTAGACGGACCTCGTCATTTCAGGCGGCTTTTAGGTTCACTGGAAGCGGGCAGCAATATGGAAAAACAATCGGCGCAGCGCGAACTTGGCGCGGATTTTTTAACTATTGGTTTTGATCTTGAGAAATTGAACCGGAATCTTCGTTCGGTTTTCGCAAATAAATAATTGAGCTGAAAAGAGCCGTCAGCGGCATTGCGAACAGGATGCCGAAACTTCCCGCGAGAGCCTGTAGAATTTCCGAGGCGATCATTTCGCTGTTGAATAAACCAAACAAAGAGCTTGAATAAATGCTTAAGAGAATTACAATAGTTAATGAACAGCCTATATAGGCAAGAATTAAAGTATCAGCCATTGTGCCCATAATGTCGCGTCCTATTGTGATGCCGGATTTTAACAGTTCTCTAAAATTTATATTTTTCGCTTTTTCTTTTATTTCCCATAACGAAGAAGCTATTGATATTGAAACGTCCATCACAGCTCCCATTGCGCCTATTATGATTCCGGCGAAAATTACCGCTCTCAGGTTAATTTGAATTTCGCCGGGAAGGTTTACAAGATAACGCGAATGTTCATCTATAATTCCCGTAAAGAATAATAATTTATCCATTACAAGAGCGATAATTCCCGCAACCATAACGCCGCCTACGCAGCCTAAAATTGACGCTAAAGATTTTTTATTATATCCGATTACGATTAGCGGAACCATTACCATTGTATATACGCAGATAAGTATCGACATTAAATAAATATTTTTACCTGATAAAATTGAAGGAATAAAAACAGCAAAGATTGCAGAACATGTAAAACTTAGAGATACAATTGTATTAAAACCTTTTTTCCCGCCGAAAAGCAAAACGCAGAAAATAAAAATTATTCCAAGACCCAGTAGTCTGTTTGTTCGTAAATATCCGCCGAAAAACCATCCCATTTCGTTATTGAATAAAATAACCTTATTTCCTTTCTCGATTTCTTTTGATCTGTCAATCAATATTGGACTGAATGTCTGTTCCGCTGTTATTGTTTGTCCTTTGCGCGCTCCGTTTAAAACTTTTGCTTCAAACATTATTTTAATTCCGGGTGATAAAGGAACAGTTTCAATTTCATCGTCGAAATCATCAAGGAAATCATAATTTGTTTCAACTTTTTCAAACACCTTTTCAACTTTAGCCTTTACGACTTCGTTGGGATTGTTTTGAAATTTAATCATGCCGGGCGTCATTATGCCGTTTCCGATGATAAGAAGCGCAACAGCTGCCGCAATTGTTATAATATAAGGGATTGAAATTCTAATCATGATGTCAATATCTCATTATTTTGAGATTTACACAAGTAACAATCCAATCCTGTAAATTATGAAAGCCGCTGCCCACGCGATTCCTGTCTGGTATAAAATAACAAAGACAGTGCCTTTAATGCTGCCAAGTTCGCGTTTTACTGTCGCTACGGCGGCAACGCATGGCGTGTATAATAATGTAAAAACTAAGAAACAGAATGCGCTTAAAGGAGTGAAAAATGTTTTAAGTGTCGTTCCAAGTTCTGCTATGCTCGCGCCTGTAAGAACCGCCAATGTGCTGATAACAGCTTCCTTTGCCGTAAAGCCGGTGATAAGAGCTGTGGAGATGCGCCAGTCTGAAAAACCAAGCGGATAAAAAATTCCGCTTGTAATTTTTCCAATCAGCGCGAGTATGCTGTCGGTTCCTTCTTCGACGTAATTCAAGCGAATATTAAAAGACTGTAAGAACCAAATTATTACTGTCGCGATAAAAATGATTGTAAACGCTCTTTGTATAAAATCTTTTGCCTTGTCCCACATAAGCAATAAAACCGTTTTTAAAGAAGGGAAGCGGTAATTGGGAAGTTCCATTACAAACGGAACAGGCGCGCCTTTGAAAATTGTTTTTCTAAGAATTAAACCTGAGATAATGCCGAAAATAATTCCCATCATATATAAACTGATCATTATAAGCGCCTGATTTTTTTGAAAAAATGCCGCTGTAAACATTGCGTAAATTGGAATTTTTGCGCTGCAGCTCATAAAGGGAGTAAGCAGTACCGTTAGTTTTTTATCGCGTTCGCTTGCCAGAGTTCGCGCCGCCATAATTGCCGGGACCGTGCAGCCGAATCCCATCAGCATAGGAACGAAACTTCTTCCCGAAAGACCCAGCTTGCGAAGAGGTTTATCCATTACATACGCGACACGCGCCATGTATCCTGTATCTTCAAGCAAAGATAAAAAGAAAAATAACACTACAATCAGCGGCACAAACATTAATACAGCGCCGACTCCGTTAAAAATTCCGTCGATTATAAGAGAATGAACCACAGGATTTAAACCGTATGCGGTTAAAGCGCTGCTTGTTATTTCGCTCAGGCTGTTTAATCCGATTTCCATAAGTTCGCTTAACCTGTTTCCTAAAACGGCGAAGGTGAGCCAGAATACCGTAAACATAATGCCGAGAAAAGCCGGGAAAGCCCATATTTTATGCGTTAATATATTATCCAAACTTACGCTGCGTCTGTATTCTTTGCTTTCTTTGGGTTTAACAACGCATTTTCCGCATACATCTTCGATAAACTGATAACGCATGTCGGCTAACGCAGCATCGCGATCTGTGCCAAGTTCTGTTTCCATTTCCTTAACGGCATGTTCTATCATGTCCGTTTCGTTTTCATCAAGAGAAATGCTTTTTTTAATAAGTTCATCGCCTTCTACAAGTTTTGTCGCTGTAAAGCGCGGAGGTAAACCTTGTTTTTGAGCGTGGTCTTCAACAAGATGAGCGATGGCATGAATGGCGCGGTGCACAGCGCCGGAGCAGAAATCAATACGTTCCGGTTTTTTTCTTAACCTTGCCGTTTCAATTGCCTGCTCGACAAGCTCCGCAAGACCTTGATTTTTTACCGCGGATACAGGCACAACAGGAACGCCCAGAGTTTCTTTTAAAAGATTTATATTAATGCTTCCGTTATTCGCCTGCACTTCGTCCATCATGTTCAGCGCGAGTACCATGGGAATCTGCAGTTCCAATAATTGCAGGGTAAGGTAAAGATTGCGTTCGACATTCGTAGCGTCAAGTATATTAATAATGCCATCCGGTTTTTGTTTGATTAAAAAATCGCGGGTAATAATTTCTTCGCTTGTGTAAGGCGATAGCGAATAAATACCCGGCAAGTCCACAATTGAAACATCCTTGTGATTTATAAGTTCTCCGGTTTTTTGTTCAATAGTAACGCCGGGAAAATTTCCCACACGCTGATTTGAACCTGTAAGTTGATTAAATAACGTAGTTTTCCCGCAATTCTGGTTTCCCGCAATGGCAAAAATCATGATAACCTCTCTTTAATATGGCTGAATATCAGCGCTGTATAATCGAAAATGAAAATAAATTTCATTATAATTTCTCTTTTATTGTGATTCTTTCGGCATCCTGCAGCCGCAGGGATAAAACATAACCGCGAAGAATAAGCTCGATAGGATCTCCCATCGGAGCCGCCTTTTTCACTGTTACTGTTGTGCCGGGAGTTATACCCATGTCAAGAAGCCGCCGGCGCAGGACTTTTTCACCGCCTACGGTTTCCACAATTCCGCTCTTTCCTATTTGCAAGTCTTTAATCGTCATAATAATTTCTCCAGTTAGTTATCTCTAACTACAAGTTAGTCTATCCTAACAGTTTTGTCAAGAGTTTTTGAAATATTTTATTAATATTTTTTATTGATTTATAGGCGGTTTTATACTACTATAATGTTATGCATGAATCGGCAGAGAATTACCTTGAGACGATTTTAGCCCTGAGCCTGAAAGGAGAAAAGGTTCGTTCCATAGATATAGCGAATGAGCTTGATTTCAGCAAGCCAAGCGTGAGTATCGCGATGAAAAACCTCCGGGAGAAGGGGTATGTTTTAACGGATAATGACGGTTTTATAAACCTGACCGCGAAAGGGCAGAAAATCGCCGATTCAATGTATGAAAGGCATGTCGCGATTTCAGACTGGCTTGTGTTTCTCGGCGTTGATAAAAAAACAGCCGTTCAGGATGCCTGTAAAATGGAACACGCCATGAGCGAGAAAAGCTTTCTTGCGATTAAAAAGCATATAGAAATCCAAATGAAAAAATGATAAACTCTTTTTGGAGATAATATCGGTGCAATGATAAAAATGTCTGTTTTAAAAGAAGGGTTTCCGTTTATAATCCCGTCTTTCGCGGGAGGCGCGGCGCTTATTGTTGTTTCTTTTTATGTTTCCGCGTTTCTTCTTTTTATTATTATTGTTTCGCTTGGTTCATTGGCGGTTATTTTTTCGCTTTTTTGCGTCTTCTTTTTCAGGGATCCTAAAATATTGATTACAAAAGGCGATGGTATAGTTCTTTCACCGTGTAACGGGACTGTAATGGAAATAACTGAAGAAGAAAATGAAAAAATAGTACGTGTGTTTCTTTCCATTTTCAGCGTTCATCTTCAGCGCTCTCCCGTAGACGGGACAGTTACGGATGTTACGCACAAAGACGGTAAATTTTACGCCGCGTGGAATCCGCGCGCTCAATCTGAAAATGAGCAAAATATTATCACGATTCAAAGTGAAAACAAACAGACATCGGACGTATTTGTTGTAAGGCAGATAGCGGGTTTTTTGGCAAGACGCTGCGTCTCCTGGGTGAAACAAGGCGATGTACTTAAAGCAGGCGATAAAATAGGAATGATAAAATTCAGCTCTCAGGTAGATTTACACTTGCATAAAAATACGGTGATAATTGTTAAGGAAGGCGAAAAAATTAAAGCCGGGATTACTGTAATGGCTGTAATATAGAAGGTAAAAATTTATGGAAGCGAAAAGAATTCGACTAAAGAGTTTACTCCAAAAAAGAAACCGCGTAAAAAAAATTCATATTAGGGTTCCTATAAAAAAAGAAAAACTGAGAAAAGGCATTTACATTCTTCCTTCGTTATTTACCTGCGGAAACATGAGTTTAGGTTTTCTATCCATTCTTTCTTCTATCGAAGGTCATTTTATAATTGCCGCATGGTTTTTAATCGGCGCTCTTGCCTGCGATATTGTAGACGGCAGAATCGCGAGAATTACAAAATCAACCAGCGTGTTTGGAATGGAACTAGATTCATTAAGCGATCTTGTATCATTTGGGATCGCGCCCGCTGTAATGATGTACCTGCTTGTTTTAAACACAATGGGAAATATAGGAATCGCTATAGCTGTTCTTTATGTTTTATGCTGCGCTCTTCGTCTCGCGCGTTTTAATGTGTTAAGTCAAAGCAGCGAACTGGAAAAACATTTTGTCGGTCTTCCGACTCCGGCTTCGGCGGGGGTTATAATTTCTTTTGTATTGTGTTATCAGCTGCTGGCGCCTGAAGAATACACCCTCAATTTTAATACAATCCCGGTTTTAATGGAACTTATGCCCGAATTTTTCGAAGCAATGCCTATTGTAATTGTTGTCCTCTCATTTTTAATGGTCTCCAACATTCCATACATGTCATTTAAAAAATTGAAATTAACAAAAATCAGAACAATAGAACTTTTCGCGGTAATAATTGTTCTTATCATTCTTGTCGTCATCTTCCCTCAAAATACGATATTCATTATTTTCTCGATGTACGCCGCATCCGGTATTTTATTCTATGTTCCGCGTCTTATCATAAATAAACGAAATAAAAAGAAAACAGAAACAGAAGATGACGAAGCCGGAACCGAATAAAACCGTGAAATCTTTCCGGTTTTAATGAAAATTTATTATTCAATAAACAATACCTTAACACAAAAATAATAATGTTTTCTCATGAATTTTTAAGGAGTTATGAATGAGAATTATATTATTGGTGATTGCCGCAATTTTTTTAATGTCATGCCAATCTGCGCAATCCGGCAATCAAACGCTAAAACAAAGTGTTAACGGAAAATTGACTCATATAGGAAGTTATTCCACAGGAAGCGTCAGCGAAAGCGGCGGCGTTGCGGAAATTGTTATTTATAACAATGATAATAAACGGATATATCTTGTAAACGGCGCTCTCGGCAGTCTTGATATTGTCGATGCGAGCGGTTTGCGATCCGGCAGATTCACTGAAATGCCATTGCATAAACGCATTGATATAAGCGCGATGGGAGCGGCAAATGGTTTTATTTACGGCGATTTAACAAGCGCCGCTGTCAGCACAAGTAATAAAATTATCGCTCTTGCTGTTCACCATAGTAATTACAATGAGCAGGGGTATATCGTCATAATAAATTATGAAGGTGAATATATACGTCATTATCGGGCGGGAGTTCAGCCTGACATGATTTGTTTTACTCCTGATGAACAGTACATTTTAACCGCAGATGAAGGAGAGCCGAGAGAAGGATACGGAGCCGGAAGAATTGATCCGCCGGGTACAGTTACAATAATAAATGTTAAAGCACATGAACTTCAGCCGGGCGCGAAGCGCGAAGGTTCCGCTCCTGAAGCGCGAATAATCGGTTTTGAAGCATTTGATAACGCGCAGGCAAGAGCCGCATTTCTGCGCAGCGGAGGTATTATTAACAAGGGAGCGCAGCCATCCCTTGATTTTGAACCTGAATATATCGCGGTAAGCGAAAACAGCCGTACAGCTTATGTCGCGTTACAGGAAGCTAATGCGATTGCGTTATTGGATATTGCAAGCGGAACATTTTTATCCGTAATGGGGCTTGGTTTTAAAAATCATAATTTACCGCAGAACAGTTTAGATGTATTGAGAGACGGAAAGATAGAACTTCGAACGCAAAATCTTTACGGCGCTTATCAGCCGGACGGAATTGCATTTGTAACAATAAAAGGAAAAAGTTATATTTTAAGCGCGAATGAAGGTGATGCCCGTGAATGGGGATCAGGCAATAATGCATACAATGACATTTTGCAATTTAATATTGATGGCAGCAGGTTAGATACAATAAATAATTCCTTAAAAGAAGGACTTGCCGACGGAGAAAGATATTTATTCGGAGCGCGTTCATTTTCAATTTGGGATTTAAACGATGGAACAGCAAAAATTGTTTACGACAGCGGCAATGAGTTTGAAACGCGTACAGCAGAATATTTCCCTAATAATTTTAATGCTTCGCATACAAACAACGAATTAGACAGCCGAAGCGGAAGGAAAGGACCTGAACCCGAATATATTACAACAATGCAAGTTGTAAAAAATATTTATGCCGTCATCGGTCTTGAACGTATCGGCGGAATAATGTTATACGATATTTCAAATCCGGCTTCTGTAAACTTTTTTGATTACATCAACACACGCGATTTTTCAGGCTCGGAACTAAAAAACATGAGTGACCTAGGACCTGAGGGACTCTATGCCGTTCAAGCATCAGCAAGTCCAACCAAACGTCCATTAATATTTGTCGCAAACGAAATTTCAGGAACCATTTCTGTTTTTGAATTCAAATAAATATGAAGGATGATAACGCTTTCAATACATAAGAAGATAAAACATAAATTTTGAGATTATATTTGAACGATTTTTAAGTATGTTTCTATGATGAATATTGATTACGCAGTTCGTTAAGAGACTGAACAATGGCATTTGAAGCTATGAAAGATGCTTTTTGAGTATATTCGTTAATGAATGTTTTTATTTCATTATTGGGTATTTCCAGAGGTTTTAGAAATTCATAAGGTTTAACCCCCAACGAATCTGCAAGATTTACCAGAGTATCGGAAGAGAGCCACCTTTTACCTGTTTCTATATCACTGATAAAATTTGGAGAAATATCAAGAATTTCCGCTAATTTTGCCTGAGAGTACCCCTTATATGTACGGTAACGCTTTAGGTTCTCTCCCAGAATAATTCTTAGATCGCTTTCAGTCATAAAAAATAGTAACTAATATATTGACAATACATCAAATAACTAATATATTATAAATACAGTCGCTATAAGCGATTGATTATATTTCTTTATGTGGTATTTTTATCATTAAATTTTTGACTGGTAATATATCGCTTGAGGTTTTTAGGAGCCATATTGTTGTAAAAATGAAAAATTACTTTACCATTTTATTGTTGCGGTTTTAATCCGACTTTCATTCTTTACCTATGATGTGGTAATAATAATGGTGACACAAATACATACTCATACAATATAACATAGACTTATAATCCAAAGCTGCATTTCAAACAATATAGCTGCAGTAAAAAACTAGATAAGGAGGTAAAAAAATGAACAAGCCACGTGCAGTACCGGGATCGTGTCCTTTTTACGATCACCCAAGCGATAAGTGTTACTTGTCAGAAACCACACCGTCATCAGGTACTCGTGATCAGAAATGCAAGAAAGAATCTAATTGTAAGTCTTGTGGCAATTACGAAGCATGGAAAAGCGGCAGTAATTATAAAGGGAAATAAAGTGTTTTCTTTAACATGGGGTAAAATTATAGCCGTCGGGCTTTAAACGTAAAAGGAGATTTTTATGGATTATGATGATTGGCTTAGAGCTGGAAATGGAGCACGTAGAAATGAATCATTAGAGGATGCTGTTGGAAGAACTGTAGGCAGTGCGTGGGATTTTCCTGCGGCATGTCCTGAATGTGGAAGTGAAGATATTACTTGCCCGAATAATAATAATATCTGGAGTTGTGAGAGCTGTGACTATACTTGGGTACATAATTAATAATTACCGAGTTTAAACATGATATAGAGGAGACTCTTCGTATACATGCGGTAACTGTACAAAATATAGTTCTGTCAAAGAGGAATGCCGTCTTAGTGGTGACTCTAAGTCTGCTGGAGATAGTTGTATTAATTGGTGTTAAATCATAACTTAATAAATGAAGGAGCAGAAAATGGCAGAGATAACATGGGAAGAATCAGTAGCAGATGAAATCAATAGGTTACATGAACAGGCTGATGAAGCCGCTTTCGTAAGATTTATTGAATTTTCTGATATTGGAAAGGAAGCAGGCAATAAAACAACGCAAATAATTGGATTGATGAATGCCGCTGCAATTGCATGTAAGATGGGTAATTACGATCTTTGTCTTAATGTAGTAGCTTCTGCAAATACAATTAACGAGGAAATATGTACAAATTATTTACAGGAGCAGCCTCGAATGTTCGAAATGATGGCGAAATTATCAGAGGAAGGCATTTTTAATAATTAGAATTACATGTTGATTAATTAAATTATATATTTTAAATTTTAAAGGAGAAATTATGGATTTCAAGGATTATGTTCAACAGGGTTACAAATATTTTCAAGATGGTATTATGGATAAAGCGCTTGAAAATTTTGAAGCAGCTTTAAAACTTCAGCCGGATAGTAATGAAACTAAACAACTGATAGAGAATACAAGGATGCGTATGGAGTTTGAATTAAAAAAAACTCAAGCTCTTTTTAATGAAATAAAACACAGGTTAGGTTTTATTGGGATTACAAATATTGATAATACAGAAATAAGCGATGTAGAAAAAGTAATTTCCGTATCAATTGATAGTTATAAAAATAACCCAAATGATGAAACTGTAATAATGCAATTATCTGACGCTTATTACATACATGGTTTAATGTGTATGTTAAAAAAAGACAATATCAATGCTATCAAGGATTTCAGTGAAGCATTTAGAATTAACCCTGATTTTGTTTTAGCATTAAATAAACGCGCTACGTTAAATAGAGAGATGAAGAACTTCGAGCAAGCGATTAATGATTACAAAGAAGTAATTACACTAAATCCTGATAATGATCAGACAAAAGTAAATCTGGCAAGTGTCTATATGCAGCGCGGTGTTTCATTTTTTGATAAAAAAGAATATACTTACGCTATTTCTGATTTTGAAATTGCTTTAAAGTATAATCCTGATAACAAAAATACTATAGAATTCCTTGCAATGGCAAAAACAGAAATGGTAAAGTAATTATTTTTATTAAGATAAAATAAATGATGTTATAAGTATTGAAGTAATATTTTTAATATATTATTAAAGGGGTAAGAAGTATGGGTAATTGTGGTACATGCCATTGGATTCTACGAGATGGGAGATGTTCTAATCATGATTCTCCTCATGGATTAAATCGTGATCAAATGTCTGCTAGTGATAGCTGTTCATATTACATGATGAATCCTATATTGAGAAGAAGTATAGAAGCACAGCAAGAAGAACAAGAACGTCAAGAAAGAGAACGTCAGGAACGTGAACGTAAAGAACGTGAACGCCAAGAATGGTTAAAAACGGCAGAAGGTCAAAAATGGTTGGCAGATGAAAAGGAACGTAAACATAAAGAACTTGAAGAACATGAGCGTAAAGAACGAATACATCAGGAGTGGTTAAAAACAGAAGAAGGACAGAGATTACAAAAAGAGCTTGATGAAAAAGAAACAAATTTGAGAATGAGTAAAACATCAATAGAAAATAAAAGTAAATCGAAAAGAGTATCCGAAGCTATATTTCATATTCTTTTTATTATTTATTTAGTTATTATATCTCTTGCTTTCTTTGGACAATTGTTTAGTAGAGGTTTTAGAAATTTAGAAATGCTTTTATTGAGTTTCATCATATTAAGTCCTCTTGCACTGCCTCATGTTATATGTTTAGTTACAAAAAAAAGTACACTTAAAAAAAGAGAGGAAATTTTGAAAAAAGCAACCATATCTTATGATGAAGTGAAAAATGCATATATGGAATCGGAAGATAATTTTGTAAAAAATAAATATTAGAAATACATGAAAAACATTTTCGAAATTATCGGAGAAACTATCACATGCAGCACAGGAGATCATTATTACGCTCTTGACTGCAAGAAATTCGGTGAAAAATATTTTTACTATGGGGTAAGGATAAACTCACAGTCTATAGATTCTGGAGGATTGATTTTTGAATTAAGTTTACAAGACAGAAAATTAAATGGATTTATTTACAATGGAAATGATTATCAATCTATACTGGATTCATTTTTGGAACCTGACAATTTAAAAATTGTTTAGAATTTATGAACATCCAAAAAGGTGTCTTATTGAAATTAAATAAAGAACCTAAGGTATAAAAACACTTTATGAATCTAAATAATAAGAACATAACCTTACCCAATGGTAAAAAGTATTGCTTTTTAGAAAGCAAACCAGTCGATGAAATGAAAGAAAGAAGTATTTGCCTTTTAAGCGTTCATGGAGATGAAACAAATTATTCTTTGTGGTTAATGGAGTTTGCCGGTGAAGAGGAAGCCTGCTTTTGGTCTTATGAAGGTGATGATGCTAACTACTTAATAAATGAATTGTTGTAAAAATATATTAAAACAGCTTATGAATGAAATATTATAAGGATAATAAATTCATGGAAGATATTCGAGATATTAATGGAAATGTTACTCTAAGAATTAACAGTAATGAAATAAGGGATATTTATAATAAAGTAACTCATAGGATTAATGGAAATGAAATCAGAGATGTTAATAATAAAGTGACTCATAGAATAAATGGTAACGAAATAAGAGACATTAATGATAGAGTTATTTATAGAATAAATGGCAGCGAAATCAGAGACATAAGAAATTCGGTTATTTATAGGCTTTTGTAAACCGCTTACTTACCACTCAAAAAACAATACTCTTAAATTCACTCAACATATAAAGCGGAATATCAAACAGATTTCCGCTCTTGTTATAATTCGCAAGTGAAGCGCGGACTTCGGTTTTTGGCGAGAACTTTTCGCGGTAAACAGACAGGCTTTTGGCTTTAAGGTTAATGGAAGATTTTACTTCTATGGGGATAATTTTACTATCCATCTGTATAACAAAGTCAATTTCCGCTGTGGCGCTGTCGTTTATCCAGTAGGTAAGCGTTGTATTATTAAAATGTTTCATTTCCTGACAAACATATTGTTCAGTTAAGGCACCTTTAAATTCCGTAAACATGGCATCGCCTTCAAGAATTGTTCTTGCTTCTAATCCTGAAATTGCAGAAAGTAAGCCAATATCGCTAAAGAACAATTTGAATGCGCCTGTGTTTGCGTATCCTTTTAATGGCAAAGCAGGTTTGGAAATACGCGGCACTTTATGAACAAGACCGCAGTTTTCAAGCCATGCAAGGGAGGTTTCAAAAGTAGAAGCTGTCGCATTCTTCTGAACATCTTTATAAATAAATTTTTTATTTTCTTTAGAAAGCTGTACTGGAATAGAATCCCATATAAGGCGCGTTCTTTGAAGATCGTTTACAGGAATATGCTTGGAAAAATCTTTTTGGTAAGAATCTAATATATCATTCTGTATTTCTCTGGCTAAATAAAAATTACGATCTTTAGAAAACTCTAAAACTACTTCGGGCATTCCGCCTGTAAAAAAATACATTTTTAAATAATCGATTAACTTATCTTTAAATACTTTGATTAATTCCCAATCACAGCTTTTTACAAGGTCTTTTAATTTTTCTTCGTCAAGTGCGGTTAAAAATTCGGAAAACGCAAGCGGATAAAGATTCATAAATTCAACTTTGCCTACCGGAAAAGATACGCCTTTGTGCATAAATACGCCAAGCAGGCTGCCGGCGGCGACAATATCATATTCCGGCGCGTTTTCGTTAAAATATTTAAGCGCAGTTAGCGCATTCGGGCATTCCTGTATTTCATCAAAAATAATCAGCGTATTGTTCGGGTCAATTTTTTTACCGGTTTCCAGTTCCAGCCCTGTCAAAATTCTGCGTGTATCCATATCTGCGGAGAATAAATCCTGAAGCCTCGAGTTTTTCTCGAGCAGGATATATGCCGTGTTTTCGTAATGGAGCCGCCCAAATTCCTTCATAAGCCAGGTTTTACCAACCTGACGAATTCCATTAATAATCAACGGTTTATGCCCCTTTTTTGCCTTCCAGTCCCTTAATTGGTCTATGTTCTGCCTTCTCATGAATCAATTATACAATATTCATTGGCAAAAAACAAGAAAATCAGGTTTTTTCCTTGGCAAAAACTGGTATATAAGTGGTTTTTTCATTGGCAAAAACTATAGATAAGCAAGTGATTATTTCATTTTCAAGTTATTTATCCTCTCATGGATAAATAGCTCAAGGTCAGTTAAAACCTGAGTTTGCCATTCTTTTTCATTTTTTTCCTTGTAAGGGACAAGAGAAAACAACTCAAATCCCCTTTTTTGCAGGGCATTGGCTATTTTTTCAAGCATTCTATCGGTGGGGAAGCGCTTTCCATTTTCAATTTGAGCAATGTAGTTTGTTGCAGTATCTACCAGCTCTGCCAACTTAGCTTGAGAATAGCCAAGTTCTGATCGATAGGCTTTCATATTCATGCCAAGTATTTTTCTAAGCTCTGTCATTTTATCAATCTTTATGCTTTATAAAAACAGTATATGTGGCTTAAGGCTCTTGACACAAACAGCGAATTGCTTTATCTATATATTAATATGAAGCAAATTGCTATATATTAAAAAAATAGCAATTTGCCCTAACCAGTATGGGATTAGGAACAGATAGATAAAAGAGGTGTATATGAGGTGTTTTTTGAAGTTTTTTAAACTTACAGTCATTGTTGCTGTAATTGGGCTATCTATGCTGAGCTGTGATTTGATATTTAATCCGGGTACAAATGATAATGGTACCGGCGGTAGCGGCAATAGTGGTGGGAGCGGCATAAACCCAACTATTACTATTAAGAATAATACTGGTTATACAATTAATGGTATTTATATTAAAGAATCAACAGCGACTGATTGGGGTTCTGAATTAATTGGATGGTCATCAAATTTATCAAATGGAGCTTCTCGGGGATTTACACTTTCTAAATCATTATCCGCTAACAATGTATATGATTTTAGATTGCAATCATCAACAGGGAGTTATTCATTCAGGAAGTATATGGTAACTGTTTCAAACAATATGACAGTAACCTTTTCTACTAATGATTTAAATGACGGCGGTAATCTCCCAAGTATTACTATTCAAAATAGGTCAGGTGTAAGTTTTAATTCAGTTTACATAAAACCATCAGCTTCATCTGATTGGGGAACAAGTTTTGGTTTAATTTCTAATAATAGTAATTCATCGTACTCAATACCAATTCCGCCGTCTAGTTTTACAATATTCGATATTCAAGCGAGATCAATAAACCCAACAAATACCTACACTAGAAATAATATTACAATTTCAAATGGGATGATTTTAACATATACCAGTGCGGATTCAGATAGTTCGCTTATTGGTTCACTGATAATTGTTATGCAAAATAATACGGGTTATACCATTAATGGTATTTACATAAAAGAATCAACAGCGACTGATTGGGGTTCTGAATTAATTGGATGGTCATCAGATTTATCAAATGGAGCGTCACGAACATTTCCTCTTTCTAAATCATTATCTGATAATAATGTTTATGATTTCAGGTTACAATCATCTACAGGAAGTTATTCGTTCAGGAAATATATGGTAACTGTTTCAAATGGAATGATTATCACTTTTACAACAAATGATTTAAATGACGGCAGTAATCTACCTACTATAACTGTTCAAAACCGATCCGGGGTAGCTTTTAATTCAATTTTTATTAAACCATCAGTTTCATCTGATTGGGGGACAAGTTTTGGTTCTCTTTCCAACAATAGCAATGGATCCGTAACTATCCCTATTCCGCCATCCAGTTATACGACATTCGATATTCAGGCAAGATCGACTAATCCAGCCAATACATATACAAAAAATGATGTCACAATATCAAATGGTAATGTCCTAACATTGACCAGCGCTGATTCGGATAATACATTATTAGCTAACCCCGTTATTGTTCTTCAAAATAACACAGGTTATAGTATATCCGGCGTTTGGATAAAAGCATCAAGTTCCGCAAGCTGGGGTTCTAGTTTGTCCAGTTCTATATCTGACGGAGCATCACGGGCTTATACACTTTCGCAGTCATTGTCTGCTAACAATGTCTATGATATTCGACTAAGACAAACATCATCAAGCGGGAATACTTTTACAAAATATGAGGTCATAGTATCAGAAGGTATGATACTGACATTTACTACAAGCGATTTAGAATAAAAATTTTAAACTTTTGCTAACCGTCGTACATTTTTGTGCGGCGGTTAGAGGAAAACAATAAACTGAAGTTTTATTACAACCTCAGTTATCAAAAATTAAGAGTGATTTTATGAAAAATAAATGGATAGGATTTGGAATTCCGTTATCAGAAATTTCAAATCTCCCAGACAGGAATAGAAACTGCTTCGCGGTTAATCGCTGTTCTCTCCTTGCATAAACAAAGAACAGCGCCTGTACCGATTTTTTTGCCCAATTTTTCAAGTACTTTAAAATTTTTAATATCTTTTTCTTGCGGCATTGCGGTTTTTTTAACTTCGATTGGATACAATGTCATATTCTTTTCTATAATAAAATCAATTTCTTTTTGATCGGTATCCCGGTAGAAATAAATAAGAGGATCAATTCCGTTATGCCAATAACTTTTAAGTATTTCGCCGAAGCACCATGTTTCCAAAATCGCGCCGTCCATTGCGCCTGAATAAAGAGTTTCCGGCGTTTCCCACCGGCATAGATATGAACAAAGCCCGGTGTCCATAAAATATACTTTTGGCGTTTTTATTATTCGGCTGGTGGCATTAGGAGAATACGGCTGTAATAAATAAACAAGACCGGAGCGTTCAAGAATCCCCATCCATGTTTGAGCGGTTTTTAAATCGACACTTACATCCTGCGCAAGTTTACTGTAATTGACAAGGTTGCCTGTTCTTGCCGCGACAGCCGCTAAAAAATTATAAAATTGGACAGGTTTTTCGATACTGTAAAAATCCCTGACATCACGTTCAATATATGATTGAATATATGATGAGTAAAAAGCTTCGCGTTTAAATTTTTTATCGGCAATTGCTTCCGGTAAAGAACCTTCCCATATATGTTTGTATACTTCTTTTATCGATAATGATTTTAATTTGGTTTCGTTACCATTCTTTTTACTGGAACCAAATTCCGGGATAAATGGCTTACCGCTGTATGGAAGTCTGGTTTTCTCACGGTAAGAAAACCCCATGAGTTCAAGAATCACAATACGTCCTGCAAGCGATTCGCTTATTCCTTTCATTAATTTATATTTTTGAGAGCCCGTCAGCCAAAATGCCCCTTTCTGGTTTTTATGGGTATCAACATACATCTTGATATACGGGAAAAGTTCCGGAGCATATTGGACTTCATCTATTAAAATTGGGGGAGGATTTTCCTCCAGAAAAAGCTCAGGATCGTTTTGCGCTAGTATGCGGTGTTTTGGATTGTCCAAAGTGATATAAGGCCTTTTTTTCTGAACCAGTTCGTCAAGCAGGGTAGTTTTACCTACCTGCCGTTGTCCGGTAAGCAGCAAGACCTTGAATCTTGCGGAGTATTCTTCGATAACCTTAGCCATCGTCCTTTCATACATAAGACAACCTCCGTTTAATCTGGAATCTGATTCCATTTTAAACGAAAAAACCTGTGTTGTCAATAGTCCCGTTTAATCTGGAGCCAGACTCCATATTAAACGAAAGGTTTCAGGTCATTATTTAATCAATAAGCATACGCTATACCCCAGCAATTTAACCAAATTTTAACAATTCCTTCACAAAGCATTAATCAATCAAAAATACATTTACTTTAGTTTTTATCTAAGGAGAATATTATGAAAATTAAATGGATTGCTTTATTGATGGCAGCCGCTGTTTTGACCGGCGCTTGTTCGAAAGGTTCAGCGAGTCAGACCGGTACAGCGCAGCCTTACACTATCGAAGTCGGCGGCTCGACTTCTGTAACTCCGTTAATGGAAATGTTTGCCCATGAATATGAAAAGGTTAAACCCAACATAAAGGTAAATATTAACGGAACAGGATCGGGCGATGGAATCACAAATGCGGGCGTTACTTACCAGATTGGTATGTCTAGCCGCGATCTTACGCCTGCCGAACAGGGCAGGGGGCTCAGAGCCGAGATTGTTGCCATTGACGGCATTGCGGTTATCGTTAATAAAAATAACGCGGTTTCAAATCTTACAATCGAACAGATTAGGGATATTTACACAGGCGCGATTACAGATTGGGCTCAGGTTGGAGGCGCGCGCGGCGCTATTGCCGTTGTCAGCCGCGAAGAGGGTTCCGGCACGAGAGGCGCTTTTGAAGAACTGGTCGGCTTTCAAGGTAAACTTCGCGCAGGCGCGAATGAATCAACAAGCACGGGCGCCATTAAAGCCGGTATTGCGCAGAATCCAAACGCGATTGGCTATATATCTCTCGGTTCGGTTGATGATACAGCCAAAACGATTTCAGTCGGCGGCATTGCGGCAAGTTCCGCGAATGTTGTAAACGGTTCATATAAGATCGCGCGTCCGTTTATTATTCTTGCGGGAAATAATCTGCATGCGGAAAGCGCTGCGTTTATTCAATGGATGCTTGGTTCTGAAGGGCAGGTTATCGTCAGCAAAAGCTGGATACCTGTAAAATAATCTATCCGCTCATGAATCGTAAATTTTCTGATGTTTTTTTTAAACATCTGGTAAGCATTGTAGCTCTCTTTTCCGTACTGGCATTAGGAGCTATTCTGCTTTTTGTTTTCGCTCAGGGAGCGTCGCCGTTTTTTACTTCGACAGCTTCAAACATACGTTTGGTTACGCAGAGGATAGACGAGATTACTGTTAATGGTATTTTGTATAAAAATCATGATACTTTTATTAATCTGCCGAAAAACACAGAAACTATTTCGATAAATATTCCGACAGGAGACGAAATCAGTACAATCGAAATTAAAATCGACACAAAAGAAAAAAACGCGGAAAAATGTCTTTCATTCACATACAACAATGATTTGGAAATTACATATCCTGAAAGTTATGTTTACACGGTAAGTTATCCTGCGGCGATTGCAGCGCTTCAGAAAAAGATTCATATCATTCTACCTGAGCCGCCGTACAATTTTGGAAAATTTATTAGCGGTCTTGAATGGCGTCCAAGCAGGGATAAAGTTTTTGGAATTTTCCCGATGATAGCCGGAACTCTTCTTGCGAGTTTCGGCGCTATTCTTTTGGGAGTTCCAATCGCGCTGTTATGCGCTCTCTTCATGGCGGAATTTTTAAAACCAAAAGCAGCTTCCCTTATCCGCGCCGGAGTTGAACTGCTTGCGGGGATTCCATCCGTAGTGTACGGATTTTTCGGACTTATGGTAATTGTTCCTTTTGTCAGGACTGCCTTTAATATTCCATCCGGCAATACGCTTCTTTCCGCCGTTATTGTTTTGGCGCTGATGATTCTGCCGACTGTTATCACAATCGCGGAAACTTCTCTGCGCGCTGTTCCTCTCTCGGTGAGGGAAGCGAGTCTTTCCCTCGGCGCAAGCAGGATGCAGACAGCGTGGAAGGTAGTGCTGCCTCATGCCAATTCGGGAGTTATCGCCGGAGTGATTCTCGGCATTTCCCGCGCTGTCGGAGAAACAATGGCGGTAATTCTTGTTGCGGGTAACTCGCCCCAGCTTACGATAAATCCTTTGGCGAGCGTCAGAACTTTAACATCGACAATCGCAATGGAAATGGGTTATGCGGCGGGAAGGCACAGCGAGATGTTGTTTTCGATAGGGGTCACGTTATTTTCCATTATATTAATTTTAAATAGCGTGATTTTATGGTATCGAAGAAGAATGGATGCCCAATTAGGCGCCGCGTGAAGCGGTGTAGATTGATAAAATTATGGAGGCGTGGCGCACATCAAAAGTCAATGAGATGAATGATGCGCCCAGGACTTATGAAGCAGATAACAAAGCGAAAAATATTCGATAAAATTATATATTGTCTTATGGCTGTTGCAATGACCGGCGTTATTGCCGCTTTAGCGTTTGTTATAATTTATATTTTTAAATCGCAGGCAGGGTTTTTAAATTGGTCGTTTCTTACAAACGCGCAGACAGGTATTTTACCGATGATTGTAACTACTCTTTATGTTGTGCTTGTTTCGATTGTCGTGGCGCTTCCTGTCGGGCTTGCTACCGCGATTTTTTTAAACGAATATTCCGGCAATTCTTCTTTTATAAGAATTTTACGGCTTGCGATTGAGACGCTTGCGGGGATTCCTTCCGTTATTTACGGGCTTTTCGGGCTTCTTGTTTTCTGCCGTTTTCTAAATTTCGGGCAGTCGATAATCGCAGGCTCCCTCACCTTAAGCATAATGATTTTACCTGTAATCATAAGAACAACCGAAGAATCTTTGAAATCGATTCCAGATTCATTCCGTGAGGGTTCTCTTGCATTGGGCGCGACAAAGTTTCAAACAACCATTCATGTTGTTTTACCATCCGCGCTCCCCGGGATTTTAACATCTGTCATTCTTGCAATCGGGCGCGTTGTAGGCGAATCAGCGCCTGTGCTGCTGACAGTGGGATTAACAAAAAATATGCCGCGCACAATTTTTGAATCAGGAAGAACATTAACGATTCACCTTTACTACCTTACAAATGAAGCAGTCCGCCCTGAAGATTTCGGCATTGCTTTTGCTACGGCTTCTGTGTTAGTCATTTTAGTTGTAATTATTAACACGGCGACAAAAATCCTAACTGCCAGCTTCAGAAAAAATTTAGGAGATGCGTAATATGGATAACTATAAAATAGATGTTAAAAACCTAGACCTCTTTTACGGCGATTTTCAAGCGTTAAAAAATATTAACTTAACTATAAACAAAGGTGATGTTGCCGCTCTAATCGGACCGTCCGGCTGCGGAAAATCGACTTTTATCAGAATATTAAACCGCATGAACGATCTTATTCCATCCTGCCGCATTACAGGGGAGGTTTTACTTGACGGGAAGGATATTTACGGTTCTATGGATGTTACGGAACTACGCAGCCGGGTAGGTATGGTATTTCAAAAACCGAATCCGTTTAATATGACGATTTTTGATAATGTCGCGTACGGACAGCGTATGCAGGGCGTTAAGGACAAGCGCGTTCTTTTAGAAATCGTGGAAACATCGTTAAAAAAAGCCGCGCTTTGGGATGAAGTAAAGGACAGACTTAAAAAGCCCGCTCAGGCGCTTTCTGGCGGACAGCAGCAGCGTCTGTGTATCGCAAGAAGTATCGCTATGGAGCCTGAAATTATTCTAATGGACGAGCCTACAAGCGCTCTCGATCCAATCGCAACAGGACGTATCGAAGAATTAATCGTAGAGTTAAAAAAAGAATTTACAATTGTTCTTGTGACTCATGCTATGCATCAGGCGTCGAGGGTTAGTAATAAAACAGCGTTCTTCCTGTTGGGTGAATTAATAGAGTATAATATAACAAGGGAAGTTTTTACAAAGCCGCGCGACAAGAGAACGGAAGATTATATCTCGGGAAGATTCGGTTAAGGAGAGGGGAGTAATGAAATATCGTTTTATTTCGATTTTAATAATGTGCGGCAATCGGGCTGCGCGGGATAGAGGTTAGGCATGAGTACACGAAACTTTTTTTCGGAAGAATTAAGCAGGCTGCGTCAGGACATTTTGGCGATGGCTACCCGAGTGGAAGAAAATCTCGGCAAGGCTCTTACGGCTCTTAGAACGCGTAATCCGGACCTTGCGAAAGAAGTACGCGCCGACGACGCTGAAGTAGACGCTCTGCAGATAAAGATAGAAGATGATGCCGCCATAATTATTGCCACTCAGCAGCCTGTTGCGCGCGATCTTCGCGAGATTGTTACAATTTTTAAACTTACAAGCAATATCGAAAGAATAGGAGATCATGCCGTACATTTGGCGCGCGCCGCGAGGAAACTTTCAAAAGGCAAAGATTCTCCTTTCAGTGCGCAGGAACATTTGGAAAAAATGGCAGTTACGGGGCAGCAGATGATCCGCGCCGCGATTTCCGCTTTTATGGCGCAGGATTCGCAGGCTGCGCGGGAAGCCGCCGCGTTGGATATTCAGATTAACGCTGAACACAAGGCATTAACAGAAAATATTTTAAAAGTAATGAAAAAAAAACCGGACCTTGTAAAAAGCGCCCTGCAGATACTGCATACATCTAACCAGCTTGAACGTCTTGGAGATCATATTACAAATATATGCGAAGCTATTATTTATATGATCGAGGGCATTCACGAGGAATTAAATGAGTAAAGCGGTTATTTTAATAATAGAAGATGATCCCGATATTCAAAAACTGCTTTCTCATTCATTGTCGCAGGAAGGCTGGACTCTCCTTCAGGCGAAGACAGGCGAAGAAGGATTGAAAATTTTAAAGTCAAAAAACGCGAATTGTATTTTGCTTGATATTATGCTCCCGGAAATGGATGGTTTAAAGGTTCTTAAAAAAATAAAAGAAATGGAGCAATATAAAAATATTCCTATAATTATGACGACAGCCAAAGGCGAAGAATCCGATATTATTACAGGCTTGGAACTCGGAGCCGATGATTATGTGGTAAAACCATACAGCCCCAAAGTTTTAATTGCGAGAATCCGGGTTGCGTTACGCCGTCAGGAAGAATATGCTGCCAAAGCGGCTTTCGCGGATGTTTCGGTTACTGTATGGCAGCAGGGAGATTTAAAACTTGACGCGGCTCGTCATGCCGCTTTTTTCGGTGAAAAACAATTAGACCTTTTCGCTACCGAGTTCGCGCTTCTAAAACATTTTCTTTCCAACCCTGAAATTGTTTTTTCGCGTAACCAAATAATTTCCGCGATTCACGGCGTTGATTACCCCGTAACAGATCGTTCTGTTGACGTGCAAATCCTGGGTTTGCGGAAAAAACTCGGTAAAGCGGGAGACATGATCGAAACAATTCGCGGCGTAGGTTACCGCTTTAGAGCGCAAAGCTGACAGGAGTTATATTGTGACAATTTTTAAAAACAGTTTGATTACTCTGGGTTTGGCAGTGTTGGGATTTTTAACCGTGTTTATCATATCGGTTATAATTTTCATGGATTCGCTTTATTACGAAATAAATATGACAAGCCTTGGCAATACGGCAAGATCATTAATGAACGCGATAGGCGATGAATATATAGACGAAGTATTTTTATCGCACGACGGAGATCATTCCGCGCAAATTTCTTTTCCTGTGGAAATAGACAGGGCGTATCGTCTTACTCTTATAAATCAATACGGTTATGTTTTATGGGATTCTCATGTAGCGGATGTCCTTGTGAATCATATCGATCGCGAAGAAGTTACTGCGGCTCTTGAAGGAAAAGAAGCCGGTTCAAAGCGCGATTCAATCAGTACTGGAATGAGGCGTATCTATCATGCTATTCCCGTTTTTGATAATGATCATAATGTAATCGGAGTATTCAGGCTTTCTTTCTCGATACCCGGATTTGGAATGAGGGTTTCTTCTATAATAGTTCCGTTTATTGTATTTATCTGCGTCTTTATCGCTGTCGCTTTTTGGGCTGTCTTTATGTATTCACGCTCCCTGTCCGCGTCGCTTGAAAGACTTGTATGTATTGCGCAGACAAGCACCGTCTCTTTTTCAAATCCCAAAGCAATTGATCATCTTGCGCCTGAGTTTTTAAGTCTTGAAAGAGCAATGCGCGCGATGGCAAAAGAGCTGTCATTGCGTTTTGAACAGGCAAAGGCGGAGAGCAGCCGTCTTGAAGCTATCCTCAACGGAATGTCCGAAGCTCTCTTTGCGATGGATAGCGGTTTAAAACTGCATTTAATCAATCCGAAAGCAAGAGAGCTATTCAATCTTGGAAGCCGCGATGTCAGCAGTATATCATTGTTAGAGGCGACGCGTTCCACGGAACTCGCGGATATCGCGAGAAAGGCAATCAGCTGCCGTGATCCTATAGAGACGGAGCTTACTTTTCACAGCGGATATGAAAAGTTTTTCCATGTTTACGCGTCTGTGCTGAGCGGGAAAAATGACGGAGTTGTTTTAGTATTAAGAGAAATTACAAAACTTGTTAAACTTGAAAGGGTGCGAAAGGATTTTGTCGCGAATGTGTCGCATGAACTTCGCACGCCGATTCAGGTTATCAAAGGTTTTTCGGAAACTATTTTGGATTCTGTTTCTGAAAAAAAAGATATGCCGGATGATTACGCCCATTTTATCGGTATTATTCACAAGAACGCCGCTATCATGGAAAATTTGGCGAACGATCTTTTAATCCTTGCGGGTTTGGAGAACGATAATAATAAAGCATTCGATATGGAAGAAAATTTAATATCGCCGCTTATTGACGAAGCGGTTTCTTCCGTTGAACATCATGCAAAGAAAAAACAGATAGAGATAATTTTAAAATGTCAGGATGATTTAAAAGCAAAACTGCACGGCTCTTTTATTATTCAGGCATTGATCAATTTAATAGACAATGGAATTAAATATTCTTCTGTTAAGTCAAAAATATGGGTAAGCGCTTTCACCGAAAATAATATGCTTGTTTTAGAAGTGAGGGACAAGGGAATAGGGATACCGGCAGAACATCTTGAACGCATATTTGAAAGATTCTACCGCGTAGACAAGGCAAGAAGCAAAGAAGAAGGCGGCACAGGTCTGGGACTGAGCATTGTAAGGCATATCGCTCTGCTTCACAATGGAAGCGCCGAGGCGGAAAGCCGCCCCGGTGAGGGATCAATATTCAGAATTAAGATGCCTGTATAACTTATTCTTCTTCTTCGTTTTCAACTATCTCGAGCAGTTCAACAAGGAAAATTAATGTGGAGTACGGAGGAATTATTCCTTGAATACCGTCTTTGCCGTACGCGAGATTTGACGGAATATAAAAACGGTATATGCTTCCGGGGCTCATTAGCATTAAACCTTCCGTCCAGCCTGCGATAACCATTTCCAGCGGAATAAAAGAACCGCCTTCTTCTGTGGAGCTGTCAAAAGGTCTGCTGTCTATAAATGTTCCTGTGTAATTTACCCTGACAACGGAATGGATATTGGGTTTGTCGCCGAATGTTTCTTTTACTATTTCATATTGAAGCCCGGAATTTGTTGTTCTTACGCCGTGTTTCCTTCCGTTAGACGATAAAAATTCCTGTTCTGTTTTTTGATTGTTCGCCGATTCTTTTTCGAATGCATCATGAAGCGCGGCTTGAATTATCTCTCTTGCTTCTTCTTCGCTGAACATGGTTTCTTTGCCTTCGACAATCGCTTTCAATCCGTCGGAGAACGCAGCATAATCAAATTCTATTCCCATTGAACCCATGTCGAAGTTCATTCCTATCGCCATGCCGAACGCGTAACTAACGCGGGTCTTGCTTTCCGCGTTTCTATAATCTTCCTGAATTGCCTTTGCGTGCAACGCAAGAACCGTAAAAAATAAACATAAAAAAACGACAACCTTTTTCATTTTTTTCTCCATTATTTATTATTCTACTATATCAAGCAGCTCGACTATAAAAATCAATGTGGAATACGGAGGTATTGAAGCTCCCGCGCCGTATGATCCGTATCCCAACTCGGAAGGAATATAAAATTTATATTTACTGCCGACAGGCATTAACTGTAAACCTTCTATCCAGCCGGGTATTACGCCGTTCACCGGAAATGTTACAGGTTCCTGATACTCGTATGAATTGTCAAAAAGCGAACCGTCGATCAATCTTCCTTCGTAGTGTACTTTTACTACATTGTTTTCAGATGGTTTCGGTCCCGAGCCCTGACTCAGTATTTCGTATTGTAAACCGCTTGGCGTAATCATAATGCCGGGTTTTTTCGCGTTTTCGGCAAGGAAGGCGGTTCCTTCTTCCCGGACGCTTGCGCTTTTTTCTTCCATCATCTTATCAAAAGTTGATTCGATAATATTTCTTGCTTCCATTAAATCGTAACGCGGGTTTTTTCCTGTAAGACCGTCTCTCATGCCCTTTAATAATTCATTAATATTCGGCGATACTCCGTCTGCGGCTAATCCGTCCTTTAAACCGGCGCCTATGTTCAAGCCAAGCGCGTAAGAAGCGTCTCCGCTGAAGTTTACTTCACCTAATGAAGAACCGGAACTGCCTTTGCAGCCTATAATAATAAATGCTGTTAATGCCGTGGCGGTAATAACGGCTGCGGTTTTAATCTTTAATACATATATTGGATATTTCATTATATTATAATACATTCTTTTGTCGTTTATGGATAGTATAGATAAATACCTTTGCCTTTTTACCTTTTCTGTGCTATATTATAACCAGTGACCGCGATGGGAGGAGGGAGACTCGATTATGGATGATGAATGTAGGAAAATTCTTCTTGTGGACGACAGCGAAGTCCATCTCGTTATCGCAGAGAACATCTTAAAAGAGAAATTTGAAGTTACTACCGCAAAATCCGGGAAAGAAGCCTTAACTCTTCTGTCTAAGGGACTCCTTCCCCATGTAATCCTTCTTGATATATTAATGCCGGAAATGGACGGCTGGGAGACTTATAATAAAATTAAAGGTATCAGCCTCCTGCGGAGCGTTCCTATAGCGTTTTTGACCTCCTTAGACGGGGTAAGAGAAAAACTCTATGCCTCCAGAATAGGAGCCGCCGATCTTATTACAAAACCTTATGAAGCCGCTGATTTGCTTGCCAGAATCTATAAAATATTGGAAATTCCTGCCGCCTAAGCAAATAGTGCTGTTTTTCTCCCTTGTTTTATACCAATAACCATGCTAAAATTCTCCCATAATCTAAAATTCCATAAATATAGAGGAAAATTATGGCAGAAAAAAGCATTGTAATGATTGACGGTAATAACGCGGCGGCGCATGTTGCCCACGCGCTTAGCGAAGTAATCGCGATTTATCCGATTACCCCTTCCAGTCCGATGGGCGAACTCTCCGACGAGTTTTCAGCACATGGGCGCAAAAACATCTGGGGCTCAGTTCCCGATGTCATCGAACTACAGTCCGAAGCAGGCGCGGCAGGCGCTGTTCACGGAGCGCTTACAACAGGCGCAATGTCTGTAACATTTACAGCTTCTCAGGGCTTATTGCTCATGATTCCAAACATGTATAAAATCGCAGGCGAACTTACCTCCACGGTTTTCCATATTTCAGCACGCGCCTTGGCTACGTCGAGCCTTTCGATTTTCGGCGACCATCAGGACGTAATGGCTTGCCGCCAGACAGGCTGGGCTATGCTGGCTTCCAACAATGTTCAGGAAGTTATGGACCTTGCGCTTATCTCTCACGCGGCAACATTGCGCTCAAGGGTTCCTTTCCTTCATTTCTTTGACGGTTTCCGCACCAGCCACGAGCTTCAAAAGGTTGAAGAAATTTCTTACGAAGATATGCACCAGATGATAGACGATGAACTTGTCGCCGAACACCGCAAACGCGGTCTGACTCCCGAAAATCCGCACATTCGCGGCACAGCTCAGAACCCTGACACTTATTTCCAGGGACGCGAAGGCGTAAACAAGTATTACGATAAGGTCGCAGGCATTGTACAGGCAGAGATGGATAAATTCGCCAAAATAATCGGACGCCAGTATCACATATTTGATTATCACGGCGCGAAAGACGCTGAAAAAGTAATTATCATTATGGGTTCAGGCGCGGATGTTGTAGAAGAAACTGTAGACTACCTGAACGGCAAGGGTGAAAAAACCGGCGTGGTAAAAGTCCGCCTGTTCCGCCCCTTCGACGCGAAACTTTTTGTTAAAGCTTTGCCCTCAAGTGTAAAAGCGATCGCCGTAATGGATCGTACAAAAGAGCCGGGCTCACTCGGCGAGCCGCTTTATGAAGATGTCCGCACAGCAATCGCTGAAATGCAGGATTCAGGCGACTTTAAGGCAACGCCGGTTATACTCGGCGGACGCTACGGTCTCGGTTCAAAAGAATTTACTCCGAGCATGGCGAAAGCGGTATACGACAATCTTTCCGGCAAAAAAATCTCCAACTTTATTGTTGGTATTAAAGATGATGTTCTCGGAAAGAGCCTTGAATATGATCATGACTTCTTCATCCACGAAGAAGGCATGAACGAAGCGCTGTTCTACGGACTCGGCGCGGACGGCACTGTCGGCGCGAACAAGAACTCAATCAAAATTATCAGCGAAGCAAGACCGGAACTTAACGCTCAGGCTTACTTCTCCTACGACTCGAAAAAATCAGGCGGCTTTACCGTTTCTCACCTTCGTTTCGGAAAGGGAAAGATTCGCCGCCCCTATCTTATCAATTCTGCGGACTTCCTTGCCTGTCATAAATTCGCATACATCGAAATGTACGACATGCTTTCCAAACTTAAAGACGGCGGAACATTCCTTCTTAACAGCCCGTACAAAGCGGCGGATGTTTGGAAAGAACTTCCCAACGAAGTTCAGAAAAAAATCATCGAGAAAAAACTGAAGTTCTTTGTTATTGACGGCGTTCACATTGCCCGCTCTACCGGAATGGGTAATCGTATCAATACGGTTATGCAAGCCGCTTATTTCAAAATTTCAGGCGTATTGCAGGAAGCCGAAGCCGTTAAATTGATGAAAGAGCATATCGAACATTCATACGGCAAAAAAGGCGCGGATGTTGTAGAAAAGAACTACAAGACAGTTGACGCTGCCTTAGGCGCGGTGGAAGAAGTAAAGTATCCTTCAAGCACAGAAGGCAATCACAAAATGAAAGTGCCGTTTGCGCACGCGAAAGATTCGTTCATTAAGGAAGTGCTTGGAACAGTTTCTTTCCAGAACGGCGATTCGCTGC
>Ga0209755_10001289_pt1 | contig 40122 bp, 13 predicted proteins | sample TergutCo191P1_FD_187301 | JGI IMG/M metagenome (GOLD analysis project Ga0209755, IMG submission 187301) | Cornitermes sp. P1 segment gut microbial communities from Petit-Saut dam, French Guiana - Co191P1 (SPAdes) (version 2) | ecosystem: Host-associated > Arthropoda: Insects > Digestive system... | reverse complement strand
CTGTAACGGTGAACTATGTTGTATTTGACACTGCAGGGAACGCAAGCCATTTTTCGCGCGATATATATGTTGCGAATAACAGACCTTTAATTAAAAAAATAACGCTTGGAACCGACCTTGACGGAGACGGCGCGTTATCCGGCTTTGAAAAAAATCAGTACAATGTTACCTCTCCTTTGGAAATAACGTCTAACTTCAGGATACGCGGAAATCTGTTCAATGTTTCAGTCGATACGGAACAGGGGAACGGACAGAAGCAGTACAGGGTAAGCCATGTTACGCGAAGCGGTCCCATATCTGTACAGCAGGTAAAGAAAGGAGAAGTATACACGATATTTGACAGCGGAAATGTTGACTGGATTGACTACGGCGTATTTGAAATACCGCAGAACAACAGTTTTTTCGGCGTTACGTTCACCGCGACAAGTGATTATCTTGGAACAGGAGCAGGAGCTGTCTATACATATACGCATAACGGAAATGAAAATACTATAAGATCTGGAGATATCGAAGAAGACAGCATACAGAATATTATTTTTCCGGCTGTTTCTTTTGGAGCCTCTCCCCTTATAAGCGATTCTGTCACGTCGGCTGACGCGAACACAAACCCTGTTTTAAACCGCAACAGGTTTTTTCTAATCAAGGTATACGATACTACAATCGAAGACGCGAACGAGAAAGAGCAGCTTTCCGCGACGGTTTTGATTAACACAGATGTAAACAACAACGATACGATAAAACCGCGAATTTCAATCGATCCGTTCTACTGGAAGAGCGCCGATGATAATTCACTCTACAGGAACAGTAAGGATAACGGACATATAGAACTGCCTTCAGATTTAGATCCTTATATATTTTATTATGGTGACGGCACAAGAGACAGAGACCCAAAAGTATCAGGAAAAATTAGCATCAGGGGAAGCGCCTATGACAGTAACGCAATAGGTGAAATATACTTTAAAATCAGCAACAGCGCAGGCTCTTTTAATCCTGTTGGAGCTGCGGCAGGTTCAGGTGCCGCAGCCGGATATTACAGGGGCGCGTTGTATTCAATTAATAAACTCACGGGCGCGGGTAACTTTGAAACAAACGGCTGGCAGTTCAGCATTACAAAACAGGAATACAGCCAGAGCGGACATACTGTTACATGGCAGCTTGATTTTGACACAAGCCGTTTTCCTACTAACGGAGTGGGTAGAGATGTTAATGTTCAGGTAATCGCGCGTGACTTAAAGCCCAACTATTCAGATTCGTCAGGTTATCGCATGGATATAGTGCCTTATATTATTTCTGTATCTGGAGGAGGTAATACTAGTAATAATATAAGAACCGCAGACGGAAAATATTCGCTAAAAAATCGTACTGGCGATTGGGATGTTTATGTTAAAGGATTTAATTTTGCAAGCGGTTTTGGAAGAATTTTTAATGAAAATCAAAATAATTCTTACAAATCTCAGTCTTATGAAACCGCTTACAACAATGATAATATGCCGGGAAATTCATTTAGTATTGTGGCACAAAATAAAGAATTACTTATTGTTTCTACCTCAGACACAGGTTATTTTACAATTTTTATAAGTGATGGCATTGGATTCATAGGAACTCTTAATAATATAAATAATAATAACGCCTTGGGTTCATATACAAAAGGGACGGCGGCAATAGATGAAGAACATATGCCAAATCGAAGAGCCGACCCCTATATTACCAAAAATAATACATTAACAGACGACGTCTACCTGCAGTTTTACAGGGTAATAAGAACGTATACAAATGGCTACTATCCTGTGATGATGATGGAGGATGGTAATGTGGTTTTTGGCTATGTTGATCACGGCGGAGCGACTCAAACAGGTATTCCGGGTGTCGGACCGAATAGAAACGCGGGAACGAATTACGATCTGAGGTCTAATATGCCGCAGAGAGCAAAATTCGATATTACCGGAAACATCCTTGATCTCGAATATCTGGCAAAAACACATGCATGTGAACAAATGGCAATGGCGCGCGATGATTCAGGAAGATATCTTCATGTATTTAACTACGATGACGCATCCAGTTCCTTGAACGTAGTCTACGATCGTTTTGCGGAACTACATTGTTTATTCGTGCATGTTTGGGATGATGATGATCCTTTTATGACAAGAAGTATAGGAACTAAAGAATCTCTTGGTGTTGCCTATGCCGCTGCAATGATGCCCGGTGATTATTGGGGGGGGGTGATAGTAAAAAATAAATGGTTAACTGATAATTATCCAACTGAATCTAGACCCATTACGTATACATCTGATAATATTAATGCTTTTGCTCTGGAACCTACAACTTTTAACACCGAAGGATTTAAATCAAACCGTTACGAATATCCCAAAGTCAGAGTAATAGGTAATTCAATAACAAATTACGCCAAATATTATTTAAGTTATTACGATTCAATTACAAAGCAGATAATTCTGCGATGCTTCCAAATTGGTGTTAAAGATGGAAACAACAGGGATAAACAGCTTTTCAGTACATCTTATCCCACTTACTCGTTAAATAATCCTACAAACGCCGATCGCAATCAGTATTTGACAGACTCTAAAGGCGGAGTTTATGAAGCTTATACTAACACAGGTTTTAATTATAATAATGATCTTTGGCTTAATGACAGAAAGATAGTCGCTGAAGGAGCTTCAAAATATTTTGACATGGCAGTTGATTATAGTGGAAATGTTGTTATTGTTTATTACGACGAAAATACTTCTAAATTAAAAATTAAATATACAAACACTCCTCCCGAAGGATTAAAAGGCGGCGATCCCAATATTGAATTATTCGATTCTGCTGCTAATTTTCTTATGCCTTCACATGTAGGTAAATATGTTTCCATGTGTACGTTCGCAGGCAGACTCCACATTGCGGCTCTGGACTCGGAAAACGGAGATTTAAAATATATCTTTGTAGGAAACTACCGCGATAAACTTATAACAGATTTTAAAGCTGTTACGGTTGATCAATACGGCGCCGTTGGTTACTGGACAGATATTAAACTCCATCCTTCCGGAAGACCCTATATCGCCTACTATAACATGGCGGAAGACAAAGCCTGTATTAAAATGGCATGGGCAAAAGATTTTTACAGTCAATTAGTGGAAGACGTAAGAAGCGGCGTTGATGAAAATGGTTTTACTACAGGTTACTGGGAATATTGTACAGTTCCTCCATTTGATCAGCCGCGGGGAGGAAGTGAGAGGTTCCAGAAAGTAAATCTTGGTTTCAGACCAAACGGAGACCCTGTTCTGGGTTATCTTACTGCAAGCGGTCTGGAATACAGTTATCCGGTAAGGGAGGATTAATTATGAAAAAAACAGTAATTATTTTATCGTTGGCGTTTCTTTTATTTTCTTCCTGCAGAGTACCTTCCGATTTTACTTCTGTTGTCGCGGTTCATCTGGACAGGAATACTGTAGAAATGCGCGTTGGCGAAAAACAGATTTTAAAAGCGAATATTGTACCGCAAAAGGCGGCGGAAAGAGATTTGTACTGGACAAGCAGCAACGACAGTATCGCTATTGTTAATAACGGAATAATTACCGCCATTTCGCCGGGAAGGGTAACGGTCAGCGTCTCCCTTGAAAGCGGTGAAACAACAGCCTGCTCTGTTACAGTAATGCCGGGTTTGAACTCAGAAATTGTAAACATTCAAATAGCGGCAATGCCCGATAAACTTCGTTACTTTCTGGGAGAAGAGTTTGACATAACGGGGCTTTCCGTAACCGCCCTTTACACCGACAATTTAACCGTTCCTATTCACATAACGGAAGAAAATATTACAGGTTTTAACAGCGCGGATGTCGGAGAAAAAACATTAACCGTCACCTACGGCAGCGTAAGCGCTGTTTTTAGTATTCTAGTTGTACAGGTATTGGACATAGAAATTACAAGCGAGCCTGTAAAAAAATTGTACAACCGTGATGAACCTTTAGATATAACGGGGCTGACAGTAGGAATAAGTTACTTTGACGGCAGTGGTTTAATCGAAGGTTCTGTTTCCAACATTGAACAGTATATTACAGGTTTTAATTCGTCAACAGCAGGAACAATAACTGTAACCATTACCTACGGCGGATATACAGTAGAGTTTACAGTAATTATCGCAGGGATTGGCAAAATTGAAGTTAAAGAACTGCCTTTAAAAAAGGAGTACAGAATAGGGGAGGTGTTCTCTCTTGACGGACTCGTTATAGAAGCTACGTATACCGAGGGCGGCTCCGATATTATTCCAAACAGGAATTTAACTGTAACAGGTTTTGATTCATATTCACCGGGAGATAAAACGATTACGATTTCCTACGGCGGCGTTACAACAAGTTTTGTCATTAACATCATTGGCGTTAGAAGTATCAGCATAAAAAAACTTCCCGATAAACTTGTTTTTAAACAGGGTGACACTCTTGATATTTCCGGTATGGAGGTAGAAGCTACTCTTACAAATGACGATGTAGAACCCGTTATAATAATACTTTCTAACATATCAGGTTTTAATCCGAATATTGCGGGATTTGTCACTCTTACCATAAATTACGCGGGCACAACAGCGGAATATGAAGTAACAATTGCAGAAATGACCGCAATTGAAGTTACAAGAAATCCTTATAAAATTAATTATAAAATAGGAGACCTTCTTGACATAACAGGCATTATAGTTACAGCGACATACAGTTATGAAGATATTCATATAACGGATCATCTGGCTGTAAGCGCGGCTAATATTTCAGGCTTTGATTCGTATTCTTGCGGAGTAAAGGAGCTGAATGTTATATACAGGGGCATACAAACCGTATTTTATATAACAGTTTTGGATATAGTGTCTATTGTCGTGTCAAATCCCAATAAATCAATTTACAAGATAGGAGAGACTCTGGATATTACAGGACTGACAGCCTCAGCGCTTTACACAGACGGAGAGACAGGACATTTTTCTATACCGCTTTCAAATGTATCGGCATTTGATTCTTCTACAGCCGGAAATAAAACTCTTACGGTTACAATAAGCGGCGTGTCGGGAATTTTTACTGTAACTGTAGTCACGGTTTCACAGATGCAGATTATAAGACTTCCTTATAAACTGGAATACACCGTAGGAGAAGCTCTTTCTATTGCGGGAATGGAAGTTGAGGCAACCTACTCAGGCGGCAGCGTTACTTTTAAGGAAACGCTTACGATAACAAGCTCCAATATTACGGGCTTTGACAGTTCTACTGTCGGGACAAAGACGTTAAGCATTATAAATACCGTGAATTCCGTTTCTTTTACAATAAGGGTAATAAGAAGCGTAGAAAAAATTATAATAATTACAAATCCAAATAAAACACAGTATATATTAGGCGATGCTTTGGATATTACAGGAATTGTCGTAAAAGCCGTTTTTGACGATGGTTCAGAGGAGCTTGTTTCTGTTATAAATGAAGACGTTGGAGGTTTTAATTCAAATCTTGTAGGAATTCAAGTTCTCTCTGTTACGTACCTTGGAAAGACGGATTATTATTCCGTAAATGTAGGGCAGGCGGAAGTTTTTAGCATAACATTTGCAAATACGGATCAGATGCCGCAGATAACAGGAAAAATTGTAATATATCTTGTTAACGGAAACAGAACCGCGCAGCTTAGTGTAACAAACCCACAGGATTATTCAAGCATTAACTGGTACGTGCTAAGCACCGGCGTAAGAGCAAGCGGTCCTTCATTTATTTTAGATGCCGCAAATCCGGGTTATAACCGCGCCGGGAAATATTTTATCAGCGTGGAAGTTATAAAGGACACAAAGCCTTACGGCGGAACAATTGAATTTGAAGTAAGGAATTAGGAGGATAAAATGAAAAATAAATTAAATACGGGCTTTTTATTTTTATTTTCATTGTTAATATTATTATCCTGCGATGATTTATATCTTTTAAAAGACGTTAATAAAAATTCCGCTGTGGGGTATTTTTCTCTTGCAGGCGGGGAAGATGTAAGAACTATCATACCTGCAGGCGGTAATTTTTACAGTTATACTCTGGATTTTTTTATGTCAGGTGAAACGGAAGACCCGTATCTAAGTCTTGATAAAATCTATAACGAGCTATATTTGCCAGTCGCGGTTAACGCCGGTGAATGGGATTTGCGTGTAACAGCGTATATGGACAGGGTTAAAGAGCAGCCTGCCGCGATTGGGATACTGACAGGTATTGTTATTAAAGAAGGAGAGCTTACCTCCAAAAAAGTAGAACTTATGCCGATAATGGACGAACAGGGTAAGGGCACATTTACGTGGAGTTTTGGATTTGGCGGAACTATAAGTACTAATAATATAACTATGAAAATAACCCCTCTATTTGAAGGCGCGGATGAATTAGAATTACGATTTTTAAAATTATACGATACAATTATTCTTGATTCAGGATATTACCGTGTTTTAATATCATGTATAGATTGGCAAGGAGGAAGAAGGGCGGAACGAAGCGAGATATTACATATTTATAACAACATGGCAAGCTATTATAATTTTACTTTTTATAATTATCATTTTTTGGATAGTCCTATTATTGTAACAAGCGGCGCAGACTCAGGTGAAGGCACTCTTAGAGAAGCTCTTTCTTTAACAATTCCTAAATTAAAAATTCTTGTTGACAGCAGCGTAGAAATTATAACGCTTTTATCTCCGCTGCCTGTATTTGCCGGAGATTTGGAAATAGAAGGAAATGGAGTTATTATTACAGGTGAAATAACCGGCGGAGCTGCAATACGAGCAACGACAGGAAATAAAAAAATAAGCCGCATATGGTTTAAAGATATAGTAGTAAATGGTATTAATACAGGCGCAGCAATTAATGCTGATTGCAACCTTGTTCTTGAGTCTTGTATTTTTAGCGGTAATAATTGCGTGGGCGTCACGACAAATAGTATGGGAGGCGCCGTTATATTTGAAAATTCTACAGGCACTTTGGAAATAAAGGGCTGTACATTTTATAAGAATCACGCAGGTTATGGAGGAGCAGTTTACATTGCGAGCGCCGATTCGATTACAATGATAGGAAATCTTTTTTACGCCAACACTGCTAACGTTTCAGGTTCCCAGACAATTTATAAGCGAAGTACCAGCTCATTTAGTTCCGCCACTGCTTATAATATAATGGACACGCAAGTTTATAATTACAATACATCTACTGGCAGCGCAGTCAACATAACGCCGACAGGTTTTACACGGGTTACAAGTTCGTTTTTAAACACTGAAAATATGCAGGTTATAAAAGGTTCCCCGGCATATAATAATATTACAAGTATCCCTTCCGGTTATCCGCAGTTTGATTTTTACGGGAAAAATTTAATTTTTATCGCAAGCGCAGGCGCAGTACAGGAGGAATCAACAGGCGGCGAATATAATCTTTCGGTAAGCGTAAACAGCAGCGTAAGAGGTTTCGCGGTTACGGCGCCTAAAAATCCTGACGGCTCTTATACAATTACCGCGAACACAAACAGCGGATACGGTTTTTCATCATGGCTTGTAAACGGAATTAATTCAGGAAATGAAAATTCAATTACTTTAACTCTTAAAGGACATACGGAAGTAAAAGCTGTTTTCGGAGTGGTTTATGTTACTTCTCCCGCCAACTCGGGGCAGGGGACGTTAAGGAATGCGTTTGAAAACCTTATTAACGGTGACATAATACGCGTTAATTTAACGGCACCCGATAATGTTATTACATTATCATCCTCGCTTCCCGATATCAATAAAAGTTTTGCGTTGGAAGGAAACGGGATAATTATTACTTCGTCAGGAACTTTAACGCAGCCAATATTTAAATTTGTATCTAATGCGGAAAACTATGACCTTGCCGCCAATAGAGTAATAAGCCGTGTATGGTTTAAGGATATAAAATCTGACAGTAGTTCAGGTACGGTTATTTTCAACCAGGATACAAATATTAACATCAGTCCTCTTAATTTGGAATCCTGTATATTCAGCGAAAACAATTACGGTAGCACTATTTATAATTACGGCGTTTTGAATATGAGGGGATGCACCATGTATGGAAACTATGCCGATAAAGGCGCAGCAGTCTACTTTTTTGGACCTTCATGGGCTGCTCTTACATTAACCGGAAATGTTTTTTACAATAACACCACAGACGCTCCGGATGGTTTCAATTTTAACATCGATACCTCCGGCAAAAATGCAAAGTATTTTTCCAATGGATACAATGTTATTGACAATCGCGGTGATTCTCTTCAGATAATTTTATCATACGCAACAGGAGATATACTCATTCCGGTGAAAGAATTTATATATAACAAGGATATGAAAGTAATCCCGGACTCCGCTATTGACAATGTTATTCCTGCGCTGCCCATCGGATATCCCGAATACGATTTTTTCGGCAATAAAATAACAGCGCCCGCAGCAGCCGGAGCCGTACAGGAAAGAATAAAAGGCAACGGATACTATCTTGTTGTAAGCGCGGACGAAACAAAAGGCTCAGTAAACATAACGCCGCAAGGTTCGACAGATTTTTATACCGGAACTGTTACGCTTACAGCGCAGCCAAAAAGCGGATACGCCTTAAGATCATGGATTATTAACGATGTTCATTCAGGCGTTTTAAACCCGCTTACGCTTAACATGACAGAGCATAAAAAGGTTCAGGCTGTATTCGGCAATTTAGTCGAAGTAACTTCATACGCCGACTCAGGTCCATCAACCCTAAGACAGGCTTTATTGGACGCGCAGAACGGAGATGTAATACAGGTTAATTTACCTGCACCTGATAATACTATTACGCTTTTATCTAACATATATGCCATTAGTAAAAGTATTACTATTAATGGTAATGGCGTAATTATAACTTCGGCTGTTGAATTAACTCATTCTCCGTTAACCTTTTATGAAACGCCTGATAAAAATACAACAATAAGCCGGATATGGTTTAAAGATATAAAAACAACCAATTATGGCGGAGCAATTTCAACCAGAGTGACTCGAAATGATGCAGATTATAATCAGTATGTTGTAGAATCTTGTATATTTAGCGGTAACAGCAGCAATGTAGGCGGCGCTATAGATAATTACGGAGTTATGTATTTAAAAGGCTGTACTTTCTATGGTAATTCTTCAAGCGGCAATGGCGGAGCGATTTTAACAAGTAGTGGTGGTAATAATATAGCCCGTGTTCATTTAATCGGAAACCTATTTTATGGTAATACCGCGGTTAGAGGTAGATCTGTATCTCTCAGCGGCGGACTTGGAGAGGTAAAATATAATATTTATGACAACGATTACATTCATATAAATACAGGACCGTCATCGCCGGGATTTTCAATTAACAAAATACCTGACGACATCATTACAGAAAGACTTTTTATAGATAATGAAATGAGAGTTCTTTCAGGTTCAGAGGCGGACGGCATTATTAAAACTCTGCCCGCAGGCTACCCCTCGTTTGATTTCTACGGCGCGCCGATAAAAAACGGCGCTTGTGCAGGCGCAATACAGACCAAAGCAGCTCCCGCAAGCGGATATTATGTTGTTACAAAAGTTAACAACAGCGCAAGGGGTCAAATTAGCGTAACGCCTTTTGGCACAAATGGCTATCATTCAAGCGCCGTTACATTTACAGCTCAGCCCAATGAAGGATTCGCGTTATTTAACTGGATAGTAAACGGAACAGATGCAGGAAGTTCTAACCCGCTTACGATGACTCTTACAAATCACGCAGATGTACAGGCGGTTTTCTATCCGGTTATAATATCCGCAGAGGACGATGGTCCGGGAACTTTAAGAAAAGTTTTTGAAAATATTGAAAATGGCGATATTATAACTGTTAATTTACCCGTAGGCACAAAAATAGAACTATTAAGCGCGCTGCCTGATATCGAAAAGAGCATTACAATAAGAGGTAATGGGGTAGTTCTTACACATTCAAGTATATATGCAAGGACTAAACCGCTTTTTAATATTGTTTCCAGCGCTGTTGATGTAAAAATAAGCCGAATATGGTTTAAAGATTATTTAGGACGGACTACTGTTGGCATAACCGGAATTAACGCAGGTACAAACGTGGATATAGAATCCTGTATATTCAGCGGTAATATGATAGGCATAATGTCTGTGGATAACGGCGCCGCCATTAGCAGTTCAGGCGCCAATGTGGCAGTAAGAGGCTGCACATTTTACAGTAATACTGCCAAAATCCGCGGAGCAATTATGAATGAAAGCACGAACGGTTCTTTTACAATAGCCGGAAGCATTTTCTACGATAATAACTCCTATTTTAGTTCGACAGGTAAAACAGCCGCAATTTATTGTCAGTTTGTGAATAAAGGCTACAATGTTATAGACAATTACTTCGATGTTCCGTTAGGCGAAATGTTAATCTCAGCGCCTGTAAACAACACCGACAACATTGTCACAGAGTCTCCATTCATCGACACAACAACCTTCAAACCCGCCATTGCGATAAGAACTCTAATCCCCGCCAGCACATGGGCCCGCGCCAACATGCCCACGGTAGATTTCTACGGCACCGCAAGAGACTGGACAACGGCAGGCGCGCCGGGCGCGGTGGAGTAGTCACTTGGAACTTGGTGTACAGGGCTTGGTACACCAAAACCGTGGTTTATGTAAACCATGTTTGGGGGGCCATGCCCTGGGTTAATTTGTGGTACGCGTTTCAGTTAGACGGGTTTTTATTTCGTCGGCGGAGAGACCCTGGTCGATTAAATCAAGGACGAATTTCTCTTTTTCTCTGCCACCTTCCGCTTTACCTTCGGCTATGCCAATTACTTTGCCTTCCGCTATGCCTTCTTCTTTACCGTCAAGTTTCCATTGTAAATGTAACATGCGTTCGTCGGTTTTTGCGAGGTTTCTATGAAAATAATAATGTTTTATCGATTCCATTAAGCCCATTCTTCTTGCGCAGTTTACAGGGTTCTTTAATTGCGGATACTTCTTTGTAAGCATTTCATATTCCTCCTTTTTTGTGCATTTTAAGAATTTGAGCCAGGGCCATATCTCGCTGTCGCAATTTTCTGACAGCTTTGGTAACTCAATGATAACCACTTTTAACTTGTCTGTAAAGGATCGATTTTGTTCATTTCTTAACTCGTATACGTTTATATACGAGGTCTCTTCTTTCACCAACACATGATCGCATATTACAATGCTGATTACATGATTAATTTTATCATAATCTTCGCCCCATTTTAACTGGTCTCCTATAAGGCGTGCGCCGTAATAGAGAATCCTGTTTTTCATGTTGGCTCTTTTTTCCACCTGCAGTTCGATGTGGATGATTTTACCGGATTTTGTTTCCAGTTTGATGTCGACAATCCCTGATTTTTCTTTCCTGAGTGTTTTCCCGAAAACCGGGTTTCCGATTGAAAGGTCGCCGTACTCATCCTTGGGGATATTCAGGATAGTTTTCAAAAAAGCCCTTGTGTTGTCGAGGTTCTTTTTTTCGCCGAAGATTTGCTTGAAAGCAAAGTCCTCGAGCGGAGAGATAAAAATGTTTTTCTTCATAAGCGTCTCCATAGTGCATACATAAGATCTGGCCCACAAAAGGGACCATATATATATGGCGTGGAGGTGCCAAAAAGCTTGCTCGAAACTGAAAAAAAGTTGAAAAAAACTTGAAAAAAAGAGCCTTGGTACACAGTAAACGCGGATTAACGCGGATTTATCGGCGTGTTGTGAGCTGGCGGCGCGAAAGCTACCAGCTTTATTATGGTTCATGATTACGCAGATTATTTTTTAGGTTGGAATCTTCATCTTCCCCCTTAATCCTCCCAAATCCTGAAGTACGATAACCTTTCTAGTAGCGCAGGTATAGAAACCCTCTCCCCGAGAAATCCGCGCTAATCCTGAAGTACGATAATCTCTCTTGCCAATACGAGTACAGCGAATAACGCCCGGATAAATCCGCGAAAATCCGCGGTTTTTGTGTATCAGGTTTTGCGTACTATGTTATTGTGATTGTTTCCTGGAGCCGGGTTTTATTGCCGGGATGCCCTGTTTGCAAAGCTCACACTCTGCCGCATCCCAGTTTGCAGCTTGCAGTTTGACGGCGCAGTAGAAAGGGTAGGGAGGTTCACTTGCGTCTGCAGCGCGGCGGTCTACGATACAGGCAAGGGCGGTGATTGCGGCGCCATTTTGTTCCAGAGCTGCGGCGCATTCTAAATATGATTTTCCTGTTGTTACTACGTCTTCCATTATTAATACGTTTTGACCCTGTTGTATTTCAAAGCCGCGGCGCAGCGTCATTTTGCCGTCGTCGGCGCGTTCTGTAAAAATTGCGGGGAGGTTTAACTGACGCGCCATTTCATAGGCGGCGATTATTCCGCCCATCGCAGGCCCTGCTACAATATCGATTTTTATTTTGCCGCTTTTAATGTCGGCGCTGATTTTTTCTGCGGATTGTTCAAGAGCGGCGCGGGCTTTATCAGGATACTGTAAAAGTTTCGCGCATTGGAAATATTTGTCGGAGTGTCTGCCCGAACTAAGAAGAAAATGACCTTCCAGCATCGCGCCCGATTCCCGTAAAAGTTCGATTGTCTTTTCCATTTTCTTATCCTTGTCTGATTGATATATCGCTTATTTTTTGGATTTTGTTATCTGTCATGTATTTTTTAAGTCCTTCAATAATTTCGATTGTGGTGTGAGGATTTACAAGCGTGGAAGAACCTACCTGAACGGCGCGGGAACCTGCCATTAAAAATTCAAGAGTGTCGTTAAGACAGGAAATGCCGCCCATTCCGACAATCGGGATTTTTACTTTAGCGTCATGCAGCGTGTCAAACAACTCCCATACCATGCGAAGGGCGATAGGTCTTATGCACGGGCCTGAAAGTCCCGCGCTTACATTGTCAAAAACCGGTTTTTTGTTTACCGTGTCTATCGCCATCGCCTTGAATGTGTTTACAAGCGAAAGCGCGTCGGCGCCCGCGTTAACGCAGGAAAGCGCAACGGAAGAAATATTAGGCGCGTTAGGCGAAAGTTTTACCATAAGAGGTTTAGATTTGCATGATCTTCTTACGGCGGAAACGATCGCCGCCGCGGTTCCGGGATCAAGTCCGAATGCCATTCCGCCTTCTCTTACGTTTGGGCAGGAAATGTTAAGTTCAATCATATCAACCGAAGATTCGTCTAGAATGTTCGCGCCTTTAACATATTCTGCCGATTCTCCGCCCGAAAGATTCGCGATGATCGCAGGACCTAACTGTTTTAAAAACGGAAGTTCGTTTTCCACAAAGTAGATTATTCCCCTGTTTTCAAGTCCGATGGAATTTATTAAGCCTGACGGCGTTTCCCATACTCTTATTCCGCTGTTGCCAGGACGCGGGGTTAAAGTTAAACCTTTGGAACAAATTCCGCCGAGAACCGAAATATCGATGATCCCCGCGTATTCGCTGCCGTTACCGAATGTTCCGGAGGCGGCAATGACGGGATTTTTGAATTTAACACCGGCAATATTGACCGACATGTCCGCAATATTTTCGTTTATATTTTCACTCATATTCGATGCTCGTCAAAAATAATATCGGCAGCCGGAAAAATCGGGCCGTCTTTGCAGCATCGGCGGTTTCCGTTGACTGTGTGTATCGTACAGCCAAGGCATACGCCGGCGCCGCAGGCAAATCTGCTTTCTAAAGAAACAAAACATTTTACATTTTTTGCGTCGCATTTTTTTCGCAGGGCGTTAAGCATTGCCATGGGACCGCAGGCGAAAATCGCGTCAAAACTTTCGGGTTCAAAAATAAAATCTACAATTTTTCCGTTCAGAGCATTGCCGCCGTCTTCCGCGGATATCGAAAATTTCTGCGCCTTTAAAGCGGCGCCCATGATGGCGTTCTCCTGTTCTTTCTCGCGAAAACCTTTTTTGAAACCGGCAAAAAAATGAAAATATATATTTGGTTTCTGAGACACAAGGGCTGCAAGGGGCGCGACTCCGGCGCTTCCGCCGACAAGGGCGATTTTTCCGCTGAACGAAGGCACGTTAGGTAGAAAATCTTCCCAGCAATTGCCCATAGGTCCCGTTAACTGCACTTTATCGCCGTTATGAAGGCTTGCAAGTTCTTCGGTACCTTTGCCTTTTTTACAAATTAAAAATTTAACTATTTTTTTATCCGGGAAATAATCAAAAATGCCGAAAGGACGGGCTAGATACACAGAACTTCTGAGAGGTTTCAGCATAAAAAACTGCCCTGCTTTTGGAGGAGAGCCGTTCCATGTGAACTGCATAATAAAATATTCATCGTTTATAATATTTTTATTTACAAGTTCACTGATTATATTACCGCTCATAATGCTTCCCTGATTTCATCCCTCATTTTAATTACCGCGTTCCTCGCTTCCCGCGAAGAGAATGCAAGGTCCGCGTTTTGCATCCTGCCTGTTTTCTGCCACGCCGTGATGATCGAACGCGACGCGTTAACAACGCCGCCGTTTCCGTCCCTCAAAAGAAGAACGGCATCCTGCGCGCCGCCTCCTTGAGCGCCGTATCCCGGGATCAGAAAAAACAGATTCGGATAGTTTTTTCTGATCTGAGCGGCTTCATCTCTTTCTGTGCAGCCTACAACAACGCCGAACATTCCGTAGCCTGAGCTGCCGCAGTTCTGCGCCGCAAGATACGCCATATTGTCTCCAACTACATTATACACCTTTTTTCCCTGTTCGTTCACATTTAAATATTGAAAATCTTGCATTCCCTTGTTGCTTGTTCTCATTAAAATAAAAGCGCCTTTGTTTTTTGCCTTCGCTTCGTTAAGCCACGGTTCAATTGAATCCATCCCCATATACGGGTTAAGCGTCACAAAATCCGCCTCAAAATCCCCGGAAAAATGCCCTTTTGCGTAACGCAGCGCGGTATCGGCGATATCCGAGCGTTTAACATCCGCAATTGCAAGACAGCCTTTATTACGGATATACTTTAAAGTCTCGCTGAAAGCTCCAAGCCCCGCAAGCCCCATCTCTTCATAATACGCAATCTGCACTTTATAACACGCGCAGACATCAAATGTAGAATCAACAAGCGCCTTATTAAATTCAAGAACAGCCTCAGCGTCACTCCCCGCCTTTTCCCTCTCCAAAGCCGGAACATAATCAACACAAGTATCAAGCCCCACACAAACATGCCCCTTACTCTTCACACTCTCAAACAAATTATCAATCAACATAACCTCTCCCTCCAAAATAATCCGCGCTAATCCGTTTAATCCGCGTAAATCCGCGGTTCCTGTACACCAAGTTTAGCGTTCCAAGTTAGCGCTAAAACTCCCCGGCGGGTATAATTTCGTCACAATACTCACACCGGTAAGTGCGCAGGTTAGCATCTTCAAGATGAAAAATATGGTTAAGATATTTTTCCGTGGAACTAATGCAGCGCGGATTTTTGCATATAAGCACATTCTCAACCCTTAGCGGAAGTTTCATCGTAATTTTTTTTGTTACGCGCTCTTTTTCGATAATGCACACAGTTATGTTAGGATCGATCAACCCAAGCACGTCAAGATTAAACTGGATAAGATTATCGATTTTGATAATATCCTTTTTTCCAAGTTTATCCGAACTGGCGTTTTGAATGAGCGCTACAGTGTATGAAGCCTTATCAAGTCCAAGCCAGTTAAAAATCCGTATCCCCAAACCGGATTTAATATGATCGATCACTATGCCGTTTTTTATTTCTTCAATCTTTAACACGATTAATGCCTCCTACTCACCTTCTACAGCTCCAAGAATACTGGCTAGAAGCGCCATTCTTACATACATTCCGTATTTTGCCTGTTTAAAATAGGCGGCTCTTGGATCGGAATCTATCCCGACAGATATTTCGTTTACGCGGGGCAGGGGATGAAGCACGATCATTTTTTCCTTTGCAAGAGATAATTTTTCGCCGTTTAATACGTAGGTATCTTTTAAACGAATGTAGTCGTCTTCGTTAAAAAACCTTTCCCTCTGAACCCTCGTCATGTAAAGGACGTCAAGCTCCGCCATCGATCCTTCAAGGTCTTCCCTTTGCTCAAACTCCACGTTCTGTTTAACTAAAATACTTTTAATGTAATCGGGAAGAACAAGTTCTGCAGGAGAGATAAAAATCATCTTTATCCTGGGATAACGGGAGAGAGCTTTCGCAAGGGAATGAACGGTCCTTCCGAACTTTAAATCGCCGCAAAAACCAACTGTAAGGTTATGAATTTTACCCAAAAGACGCTTAATTGTAAGGAGGTCAGTAAGGGTTTGGGTAGGATGATGATGACCGCCGTCACCCGCGTTTATGACAGGAACATCCGAGTAGCGGGAGGCTAAAAGAGCCGCGCCTTCCTTGGGATTTCGCATTACAATCGCGTCCGCGTAACTTGCCGCCATGCGGATCGTGTCGGCAAGACTTTCGCCTTTTGCGGCTGAACTCGAGCCCGGTTCGGCGAATCCCAGGCAATTTCCGCCTAAACGGAGCATGGCGGCTTCAAAACTCAGGCGGGTTCTGGTGCTTGGTTCAAAGAAAAGTGTTGCCAAAAGACGTCCTTTTAGACATTCTCTAAGATATTTTCTGTCATTTTCGATATTCTCAGCTAGTGAAAACAAGAATTCCATCTCACTTAGTGAGAAATCTTCAGGTTCAACCAGGGATCGTCCTTTTAGCATTAATCCTCCAAATATTTTTATAAAATTCTAAAAAAAAACCGCCCACAGGCGGATATTTTTGGGTCAATTTACGATTAAAAACGCATTATTCATTAGAAATATTGTAAACCATGTTCGATTTTTTGACAAGTAGGAGTAATTTTTTTTATGAATTTTTCCTAAAACTAGTGTACATGAATTAATTATATACTATAATTATATTGGAATAGAAACAACTCGGAACATAGGGGGAAAAGATGCTCAAAAGAAACCTTTTTGTCGTTATCCTGCTGGTTATTTTTAGTACTAGCTTGTGGGCAGCCGGCGGCAGAGACGCCAATGAATCCCGTACTGCGGAAGATCCGTCAGGATTTACCGATAAAATCGACGTAAGCGAAAAAAAGCCGGGTAAGTACAACTATTACCTGGAAGCGAAGGACAGAGCCGGCAACGCCATGCGCGCAGGCCCTGATAATATTTATATTGATCCGGAATCGGACCTTCCTCGCGCGACGGTAATCAATCCGCTGCCTTATATGAGGGTTCAGGGCAATATGAATATCGTTGGTATCGCGTTCGACGATGACGGCGTAAAACTCGTCGAAATCGCCGTTTACCGAGGCACGGACGGAAGAGGCGAAGAAATATTGCGCGTAACGGCAGGAGGAACCGACTACTGGTCGTACTTCCTTGATACCTCGAACAGCGAAATCTGGACGGACGGAAATTACACGGTTTCCGCCTGGGCAACTGATATAAACGGTCTTTCGGGCATTTCTGATTCTTTTAAACCAAGACAGCATAAAATTTCCACCGTTTACTGGCGTTTAGACCGTAAAAAACCCGAAACAATTATTACAAGCCATGATGTCGGAGCCCTTGTTTCCGGCAATATTAAATTAAAAGGAACTGTTGCCGACGGTAACGGTATCGCAGCTTTAGGTTATTCAACGGACGAAGGGGTAAAATACAGCCCCATTAAGTACAGTCTGGATAAAAGAAACGGAAATTATTCATGGGAACTAGCTCTTAACACGAAACAGTTTGAAGACGGTCCGAATGTTATCTGGTTTCAAGCGCGTGACGGAAACGGAAGTATCGGAACCGCGGCTCACTTATTATTCGTAAATAACACAGGACCTGATGTTAGTATCGTATTCCCCGGAGCAAACGACACGGTTAACGGCGTTTTCTCGATTGCAGGTTACGCAAAGCATCCCGTTGGAATGAGATCCGTTTCGTGGAAAGCCGGCAATCAAAGCGGCGAGTTTGAACTTCTTCCGGGAAATCACTGGTGGTCAACGGATGTCGATCTGCGCGATCAAAAGGGCAATACCGTAGACGTGGAAGTCCGCGCCGTTGACGTTTCAGGTAACGTATCGATCGCAAGACAGCGCTACAAGGTGAACCCCGCCGCGGATCTTCCTGTTGTAACAATTACAGAGCCTGCCGCAGGCGGTTACAACAATCCCCTTGGCATAGTCGTTAAAGGTAACGTAACAGACGACGACGGTGTCGCAGCTCTTTTCTATTCTTTAAACAACGGACCTGCCACAGAAATCCCGGCTACATCAGGATATTTCCAGTTTATGCTTCCTACCCCCAATGAAGGAAACCACACTCTTGACGTATGGGCAAAAGATATTACAGGCGTTGTCGGAAATAAAACGCAGGTAAAAGGAATTTTAATAACAGGCGGAAACATTCAGCCCGGTATCGCGTCTTTCACTTCGCTTGAAGGGCGCAACAATATTGTCGCGAATTTCTATACAGGCATGTCGATCAAAATTACTCCAAGAATGACAGCTCAGCTTTCATTCAAGGCGACAGCGGCTCCCGTAAGCGCTACAGTGGCGTTCGGCGAAAATCCGCCGATTCAGGTTAAACTGGCGGCGTCAAAAGATATTTATTCGGCGACAGTTCCTGTTCCCGAAAATATCCCCGACGGCATTATGGAAATAAAAATGACCGGAACGGATCGCGGAGGAAAGGTTTTCGAGTTCAGCGAATTTGTGTTTGTAAGCAGCGCTCTTGCTCAGAGCGCGCAGGCTCTTGGTTTTGGCAATGAGTTCGCGGCTCCCGCCGCAAATTTCCGCGCGCAGGATCACAGGCTTACATGGGTAAGGCAGACAACATTAAGCGACGGACGCATCCTTCTTAAAAAAGACGAGCAGATTCTTGGTTTAAGCACAATCCCCGTTAGAGGCGCGACTGTGACAGGGCCCGGTTCCGATTTATTAAACGTAGAAGTTGATAATCGCGGGCGCGTTCTTCTTTCCGCAAGGCAGGAAGGCGAAGCCGGTCCTTTCACCATAAGACTTGATGTTGACGGAACAAACTCTTACACATCCGCGCAGTTCAGAACCGTTGCGGATTTTTCAGGTCCGACAGTTACGGTGCGCGACCTTGCGAATTTCAGCTGGGTCAGAACAAGCGTTCCCGTTACTTTTAATATTTCAAGCAGAAACAGGGTAAGCGCTGTTGAATACTCGCTTGATATGGGATTGTCATGGATTAATGTTGTAACTCCCGCGGAAGCGAGGGCAATGACGGCTCCTGTCAATTCAAATGTTTCAAGAACATTGGAACTTGCTTCGGCGCTGGACGGAACCATCAATGTATTGATCAGAGGAACAAGCGACACGGGTCTTACTTCGATTGCGGATTTTACAGTGTTAAAAGATACTGCGGCTCCAATCGGAACTTTAATTGTGCCGATTGCGGAAGCAAGGGTTAACGGAACTATACGCATGGCGTTCTCGGTTCAGGAAATGGGCTCTTTAAGCAGAATAACCTATTCAAGACCCGGAGGAGGCGCTGCAAGAGAAGTATTCAACGAAGCTTCGTGGGAAAAAAATTACGCTCCGCGTTTCTTTGAAATATTGATGGATTCGGTTGTAATGCCGCTGAATCAGAATATGCGGTTTACTTTTACAGACAAAGCGGGAAATTCAAGCGATATTACAGCGTATGAATTTGTGATCGATCAGGAGATGGATATTCCTGTCGTTCAAATAATCCTGCCTTTGGAAAATGAAGTTATTACATCGGACTTTATCGTATCGGGCGTTATGTTCGACGACGATAAAATTAAGCAGGTTCAATGGAGAATTGACAACGGCAATTTATTTACAATCGAAGCCGAGAACGGATTTTCGATCCCAATCGCTTTAAACACTCTTACAGATAACGAACATACCGTTACTTTAATCGCGGAAGATATTTACGGCGTAAAGAGCCCTCCTATAACAAGGAATTTCAGGGTTTCATTGATTGAACCTGCCGCGACGGTTGTGTATCCTAGTTACGACACCGTTTTAAGAGGCGAAGTTGAGATAAGAGGTAATTCATTCGATCGTAACGGAATTAAAGAGATTAAAGTTTCCGTGGATAACGGAAATACTTTTAACGCGGTTCGCGGTACTTTCGGAACGGCGGCTAATACTGTTGACTGGACGTACCAGTTTAACACAACAATTCTTAAAGACGGTCCTCACGTCGTGTTTATAAGAGTTGTGGACAGATATGACATTCCCGCCACCTACGCGAACATGATCAACGTTGACAATACAAATCCTGACATAACGCTTGACAGTCCCGGCGACGGTTCTTTAACCGCGGGTAACATTTCCGTAATGGGACGCGTAATCGATCCTAACTTAAGAGACATCGCAATTGAAATCAGAAGTTTGGACGGCATTACAATCCCGGCGAACTATCAGAGGCGCGTGCTTGAACTTAACCCGATGATCAGGGAAGCGATCGATATTTCCAGCCTCGCGGACGGACAGTACAATATCGCCGTTATCGCGAACGACAGAGCCGGAAACATGAGCCGCATTTCGCGTAACATAAGAATGGCGCGCCAGTCATACAGACCGACTGTTGAAATTCTGTATCCGCTTGAAAACGAAGAGACAAGCGGCGAATTCTTCCTTCACGGCATTACGGCGGGAGCGGTTCCTGCCGGATCGGCGACTATCAGGATTAACGGTAAGGATGTGGAAACAAAAGAGGTTGACGACGACGGATTCTTTACGTTCAAACTGAACGGAGAAGTGCTTAACCCGGGCGTCAACACGATTGTTGTTCACAGCACTTTCGGCGGTCCGACCTTGGTTCAATCCAGATCGTATAACATTGTTTACAGAGACGGAGGTCCCTGGGTTACGATAGACAGCTTTGAGTTTGCGGACTTCGCGTACGACAGACCGTATCTTTTCGGACGCACCGGATACGCTCTTAACGAAGAAGACACGGCTATTCTTGCCGACAAAACCGCAAGCAAGGAATTAAAAGCCAGAATTCAGGCGAAAGCTCCAAGCATTACGGAAATCAGTTTTGATAACGGAAGATCCTTCATTGCGACAGAACCCGGAAAGGGAAAGAATCAGGATTACCGTTACCGTCTTGAAACAGGCGAAATGACCGAAGGCTACCACTACATTGTTATCAGAACAACAATGAAGAACGGTGAGTTTGCGGTAACAAGAATGATTGTACAGGTTGACAAGACGCCTCCTGTTATAAGACTCATATCACCTGAAATGGGCGGAAGATACAATCAGGAAATAGCGTATTCAGCTTCAGCGACAGACGATATTGAACTTGTAAGCCTTACGTATCACATAAGAAAAGGCGATAAATCGGCTTACGAAGTTCCCGGCTTCCTACAGGGTCTCTACCTTGAAGGCATTGTACCTCCGGTTTTAAGGCAGTTTGCGGTTGAACAAGGGTTTGACAACTGGGTTCCGACATTCTTCGCAGGCGGCGCGACATACACAGACTTCGGAATTGGTCTTAGCTTCTTTGACGACAACGTAAAGATTCAGGGACAATACGGCTGGCTTACTCAGGATATTTATGAAAGCTTAGGCGGTGAAGGCGCTGTAAGGTACGGCGGAAAAGTTATCGGCTTAAAGATCATCGCCAACATTTACAGATTACCGTTCGGCTCCTTCGCTGGTCCTGACTGGGAATGGCTGTCCGCGACATTCGCGTTCGGCGCGAACTTCTCGTACTTCAACTTCCTGAACGAAATTAACGATACATGGACAAACGGTCCCAAGGGTAATCCTGAAAACCCGACAAGGTACACACAGAGCGGAAGTCCGACATGGATGAGCGCATTGTTACTGCAGATTGAATTCCCAAGGATCACCATTCCTAAGAAGGAATTCTTAAGGACATTCAGCTTGTTTACGGAAGGTCAGTTGTGGTTCGTCCCGACTGACGTAGACGCGGCGAAGAACGATATACCGGTTGTTATACCGCATATAATTCTTGGAGCGCGGCTCTACATATTCTAAATTAAGTTAAAAAGAAGCGGCGATAAAAAGCCGCTTCTTTTTTTAATAAAGTGAGGCAGACTATATAAATAAATATTTCGGAGGGAATTATGTTTAATTTTTCGATTATTCGAGGCAAACTCCTTTTAACGGGAGTTTTTTCTTTGCTGGCTCTGTTACTCGCATTTTTCGGATGCGATATGAGCGTCAGTTTGGGTGATATGGTTAACACCGAAAAACCTAAAATCGGAACCGGAGACGGAGAAGATAACGCTCCGGGAGCCTTTCTGCAAAGCCGTGATCATGTTCACACTGATTTATGCCCCGCAGATTGCGATGTGAAAAAATCAAACATAATTGAACTTACGGTAGAGCAGCCGTTCGGACTTGATGAAGTTTTTATGACCGTTACATACAGAAAAAAAGTTTATGATCCTGTCGCCGGTTTTGACGTAGTCAGAACATTTACGGATAAAATTCCAGCATGGCAGGATCCTCAGACGCAGTTATGGTATGTTGAACTTCCGACAGGCGATTGGGAAGACGGAAAAATAACAACAACCGTTACCGCGATTGACGTTTCAAAAAACACCGTTACCACAACCGACATGATTTACTATATTAAAAATACTTTTCCGCAGATTGAATTGAGCATACCAAGAATTAAAGAAAGCGAGTTTGACAATGAAAGTTATTTGGAAAATCTGGTTATAAACCCGTTATTTACAGGCGACAGCATTATGGGTATAGCTTCCGACGCAAAGGGAATCGCTCCGGGGTATCCTAAAATAATGATTTGGCCGGCGCAGAATAACACTTACTACAACGACACATTGGGAGCCGTCACTTATGACGAAAACGGCTTTCCTTTAGCTCATGAATATTGGGGGCACTGGAAGACTGTTGTAAACTCAAATTGGAATCCTGTCAGTTTGGAATCCGATTCTCTTTCAGACGCTTATACAGCGGTGCAGTTCCGCTGGCCTTTAGTGAATTTATTACCGGGCGGAGAATTGCCCCCAAGTGATCCGCTGCCCGAAGCGCTTGTTCCGGGCGATTATAACATTGCAATTAAAATAAGAGATTCATTTGAAGAGCCGCATTTTAATGAGAACACATATCCTAACCGCGCGGAAAATCCGAATTATCCCGCGCAGGATAACCCCGTTAAATTTATAACGATAAGAGTTTCATCATCTTTGAATCCCGTTCTTAATATCAGAGACATTCCTCAATATTATAATCCTGACACAAATTTTTCCGGAAAACTTGTAATACAAAGGGGCGGAACTGTAGTTCACAGGTACGCGATAATCGCGGAAAGCGAATCTTTGGCGCTTAATAATCTAAATCATCCTGAGTTAAACTACAGTCAGTACATAACAGGAGACAGCAATACAGGGTTATTCTCGATTAACATACCATCGGCGGACGTTATCAAAATGATCGGCGATAATAAAAACGGAGATAAATTATTACTTGTTAAAGTTGTCGATATGGAAGGGGAATCCTATACCGCAAGCGTAAACGTAATTTTTGACAATATAAAACCGTCCATGAATTTTATCCAGCCCAGAGGAATGGGAGACGGCAGCTTATCGCCTGTAACAAGCACAGTGGCAGTACGCGGTTCAGCAGTTGACAATCAGCTGGCAGACAGGATGTTCTACGCCCTGGGCGTTACGGAAGTAAACTATGTAAAAAATCTTTCGCAAGAAGCAAGGGAATCAAGAACAGAGCATACAGGCTGGGTAGACACGCAGATGAACCTTAACCACAATGTTCCATGTCCCGTAGGATGCGAAATAGAACATGCGCACATAACATCCTGCCCGCCGACATGCACAGATCACAGCCCGAGAAAAAATCATCCTAATCATCTTAACAATTCCAATTTTATGACAGTTGACGCGCAATGGGATTTTGCAAGCATACTTCAATCATGGTTATGGACATTCGCGGATATTGTTGATTTTTGCATTGGCGCTTCAGGATTGAACGGAAATTATTACGTAAGCAGTTTTGAACAAACCAATGAAAACAATCAATGGAACCTTCCTATTATGTTTAAGATTATCGATAAGGCGGGAAATGTCGGCATAATAGACGCGAATTTGGTGCTTGATCCTGACGGAGATTTGCCGATTGTTACTGTCAGCGCTCCTAATAATAACGCGACTGTCGGAGGACAGGTTAGGGTTAATGGAATCGCGGTTGATAACGAATGGATACACAGCATGGAAATAAGGGTTGCGAAAGTTAACAACGGCATAAAAAATTATGTTGTAGGCGGCGCCGATTCATGGAAAATAATACGCGACAGCGAATCCGCATGTTTGTGCTGTACGGATTTTGATCCGAATGGAAGCATGAGCACGGCAGGTTCCGCCGTTAACTGGTTTTATACTCTTAACTCAGGGAACCAAGGCGATATTGATTATTTAACGCCGTCACCCGGCACAATACAGGAAGTACTGGTTGAAGTGCGGGCGAGGGATTCCTACGTGTCAACTCCGCTTGAAAGAAAAGAAAAACCGGGAAACCCGGTGCCGTTAACGCTTTTCTTTGATCCGGGTATGCCGACAATAAGCGATCCTTTAATAATTCACGGAAATTATACCGACTGGAATTCTTCTTCCGATAAAACATTGATGGAAGAAGCGTATGCGATTGGTTCCAACAAAGTGGCGGGAAAGATTACGCTCAAAGTCGAAATAGAAGATGATACCGATATGGAAAGCATAAGAATTAACATGTCAGGAAGCTGGAGTGAGCTGTTTAATTCAAGAACGCCTAATAATAATAATCCGTTTATTGTGCATAATACGCCCGGCGCGGAACAGCATAATAAATACACGCTTTTTATACCGATAGACACAAATACAATCAATAACGGAGCATACGGTTACGGTCCTAACGGCACTCCGAATAATTTTACGCTGGCTATCGACGCGCAGGAAAAGACTGACACAAAATTAAAACAGAATTCAACAGTTTCATTTCAGATTGACAACTTTTATCCGATGGGAAATTTCAACGGTCTTTTAACGGCTGTGGGCTCTTATGACATCCACGGAAAGGCGTGGGACAGCGCAGTTAATAAAACAAGGGTTGGAGGAGTAGAAAGAGTTGTCGTTTATTTTTCAAGACCCGCAAATGCGGCGGATACTACGGGAACTCCTATCAGTCTTGACGGAATCGCGAATCCGGGAGGTAATCACTTTACTCAGCATCGTCCTTTAGCAAGAACGGGCAGAATAGGAACTGAACCAAACCCGACAACAGGAGAGCAGGGTCCTATTATCAGTGAAGGAAACGCGCCTTCTCAGCTTTTATTCTTTCCTAATGTAAGGACGTTTGATATCGCGTCTAATTCTTATAAATATGTTTCAAACAACAACGGAATTGTAATTGATTCTGACGGCAGAGGAAGCGGCGGAAATTCTACGGGATTTTCAGGCGGCTCTGTAATTACATGGACTGTTGTTTTTGATTCCACGCGTTTAGCGTCAGGGCCGTATATTTTAAATTATGTTGTCTTTGATCAGGCGCAGAACGCGACGCATTATTCGCAGAGGATATTTATCGCAAACAACAGACCTGAAATTACGCGAATAACTCTTGGAACGGATAATAACAATGACGGTTATGTTGATGTAACAAGGGGCGAATTAACTCCATATCCCGCCGATTCACGCGACGCGGTGGGTTACAATGAAATAACTCCCGATTTCAGGGTACAGAATAAAAGATTCCAGCTGGCGATAGACACAAAAGAAGGAAGCGGCAACGGAGTAAAACGCTATGAAGTGTATTACGTTACGCGAAATGCGGTAAAAGCGTCGTCTTTAACCGCCGGAAACGTGTATACAATCGCCGCGCAGGGGGACGTTGAATGGTTCAATTACGGCTCTCCTGAATATTACGCGCAAAAGGCATTTTATAAAGGCGTTACTTTTACGGCGACAAACGCGTACGCGTCGTTACCTGCAAACGTCGAAGTATATGGTTATACAAAAACAGGGGGAAGCGCAACTTCACAAACGGGGAATTTCAGCGCAAATTCAGGCAGCTCTACAAATGAAATAAGATTTGGAGAAGCGGGAACAGGATTTAACACAACTGTTACGGCAGGGGCGTTTGATACAATTGTCGATTCTACGGGCGTAGATATCGAAGACGGTAAAATTGTATGGGATAAAACGGATCCAAGGTATTTTATTGTTCATGTCTATGATACCACAGTAACAGGCGCAAATATGGATCAGCAGCTTTCCCATGTCGCATTATTAAATATCGGCGTTACAAACGGCGATACAATAAACCCGGAAATTGAAATAGCGCAGATTGGATATCATCACGTAACAAGAGAGTCAACGATAGAAAGCCAGACATTCAGGGAAAATTACGCGCATAGGGATGCAGCTGCTCTTAGTGAAGCTGAATACAATGAAAACATCATTACAAATGCTGCAGGTAACAGAAAAGGTTATGTGCAATACAGAGAACACAACGGAATAAGAGCCGATATAAGCGGAATGGTAATATTTAAAGGCAAAGCCATGGACAACAGCAATATAGCAAGTATCGCAGTTAATATAGGAGGAACTCCTTTAGGCGGTGTTTTAAACAACAGCATATCGACAGGAGTAACAGGCGTTACAGGCGGAAATCTTATAAATATTGCGTCATGGAGCGCAAACGGTCTTGTTCCGGCAAACCCTGCAAACACAATAGACGCCATGAAATCTGATTCTTCGACAAACACATGGGGTTTTAAAACTTCAATATTTAACGGCGAACATCCTGAACAATTCATAACATCAGATTTTGGACACGTGCTTAACTGGAGTTTTGCCTGGGACAGTTCAAGTTATACAAACCTTGTAGGAACAAATGTTCCTGTTACATTCATTATTACTGACTCCGCGGGGTTAATAACAAGAACGGCAATATATGTAAATATTGTTCCGTATATCTCAGAAATAAAAACAACATTAAGCGGAGCGTTCTCCGCGCAGCCTGACGCATTTAACAGATCCGCGCACGGATGGTATCCTGTTAGCGCTAACGACAAGATCGAAATAAATGGTTTTAATCTTGGACGCACGGCAGGCGAGGGCGGCGCTTTAACGTCAACAATAAGCATTGCAGGCGCAAATGTTTTAACTGCAAATGTTGTGACGAACAACAAGAGAAGCATAGGCGTTCGCATAGACAGTAATGGAGCGTTTGCGGATACAGTATTTGACAATACGAACGCAATAGTGTCAGGTCCTGTTGTCGTTACCGTAAACGGCATTGCTTCCATAAATAACGATAATAATCCAAACGCGCATTATAACAAGGAGCCAAATAATTTAAATAACAATTTATTAACGGACGATCGTAATTTATATGTGTGGAGCGTCGGTTCGCTGTTGAATAAACCCGGCACAGGGATCGGTACCGGAGTTATCACTCTGGAATCTCCGTCATTCAGAGTAAGCCCGACAGGAAGGCGGCTTCTTGCGTATGCAAATTACCCTTCTCAGCCTGGATTTATAGTTCTTAACAATAATTCTGTTTCAGTTGATGCCATTGGCGAGGCGATTGAGACTACCGTAAACAGGTATGCTTTCGTAACAGCCGCGGTAGATTCAAATGTTGGAACAAGTTTTAATAATCAACACTGGTATATCGGCGGCACGTCTCAAACCAGCAATAACTGCACGTATTACAATTTATATACAAGAAGGTATACTACAAACGATGTGACTAACGCCAATGCGGCGAATAATCAGGCACTTGGAGATTATAAGTCAAGAGTGTCAGCTAACAGAAAAGCCGCCGCGGACGGCAATGATTCAAATCGTATAAGAATACCAAGGATACATTCACGAAGCACAGGAAATGATACGTCCGCAATTGTAATAAGTTACGGAGATTCTCTTACAAATGACGATATAATTCTGCATTATGGAACAGTAAGCGGCGCAAACGCGGCGATTCCCCAATTCGCAGGAGATCTTAATAATACAAAATCTGGCACAGCGGCGGGCACTACGCCAAGCAATACCGCAGTCGTCCAAAAAGTAACAGATTCAAGTCAGCCTGTAAGTATTTTTCCGTATCGCGGCAGTATTTATACAGCTTCAGCTTCTCTTTCAACTGATATACCGGTTATCGCATGGTATGACAATAACAGTATGAATTTACTCATCTCTTATGGAAATGCAGTGTCGGCTGCAAATGCGACTACGGCGCAATGGCAAGAGAGAGCTGTTGTAGTGCATTCAGGAGCCGGGTCCCATGTAGATATGGCTGTGGACGCGGCAAATAATATACATCTTGCCTATTACCATGCTTTAAACGGAGGATTGTATTATGCGTATATTCCTTACAATTCATCTGTCGCAGCGCAGATTTCAAAACCCAATATTACCACAGTTAAAGTTGATACATACCTTTCCGCGGGCACAAAAATAATGATAAATGTAAGAGAACAGGGATTAAACAATTTTGTACCGTACATATCATATATGCACGGCTCTTTTACGGATACAAGATACTCTGTCAGAGTTGCATGGCCTGTTGCCGCCAACACATTACAGGGAACAGATAATAATGATTTCTTTACAGGCAACTGGGAAGCAATGACCGTACCTGTAGAAAATGTTCCGTTAGTAACTTCTTCTTATAACGAGTTAATTATCGCCAACGGAGTTCCGCAAACATCAGCAGACTGGATATCGCCAAGCGCAGGTTCTAACTATTTGTCCGCCGCAGGTTATACAGACGGAGACAGCGGCGCGAATATGCACAAAACAATTCTTGTCAGTTACATGACGGCAACGCGTTATGAAGGAGCCGTACTCAAGTACGATATTGCGCCGTAATAACAGATAGCTGACTGCCGCTCTTTCGTCAAGCGAGGGAGCGGACAGTCAACTTTCGGATTTTTTAGAAGTGAATTGCGTAAAAAATTAATCGAAATATTGACTTTTTATTAGAAAGATTGTACCTTAATAGCTGGATTTTCAATTATTGTGCTACTGTACTAGTGTCCTTGTTTTTTATAAAACTTTTCAGGAGGCTTGTATGATTAGAAAAATGCGAAAAATTCATGCTTTTTTAGCGTTTTTAATGACAACAGGGTTTTTTACCGCCTGCGATTTGCCCATGGGGTTGGGGCTTCCTGTCGACCTCGAACCTACCAAACTTAGAGTATTAAGAATAGAACTTGAGGACGGAACGGTCAAACCTGTCTTTGAAGAAGATAATAAATTATTTGTAGGTCCCGGCATTCTTGTCGGAGACGGCGCAGTTCTTTACGGCGAAGCTTTTGACAATGAAAATGTCGAAAGGATCGATATCGAGGAAATCGGCGCGAACGCTCAATTGATAGACGGCAAACCGCAAAAATGGACAACGATTGTAAACGCGAAAAAAAACGCTTTGGGATGGCAGGAATGGAGCATTCGCCTTGACGGCATACGGGAAGGCGAGAGGGTGATAAGCATAACAGCTTTTGATAAACCCGAAAATATAGGACCTGAATCGGTACAACAGCTGACTCTCCTTGTTGATACAAAACCGCCCTTTGTTAAGAGCGTAAAAATCGAAAGAACTGCGGGGCTTCAGGTTGATCTTCTGCCAAAATCAATACTAGAACAGATGGACGAGAACGTATTTGACAATGTTAATTATTTCCAGAATGAAAGATTTACAATTCGCGCGAACATAACGCATGATTTTAGTTTGTCAAAAGTAGAACTAAATCTTCTTAACAATGACGGGGAAAATATTTTTTCTAAGGGGCTTGAGCCTTCGGGAGGTTCATTATATACGCCGTATTGGGATTTTACAGGCGAACAGCTGGTTTCAGCTAACGCAATTTATAACAGCGGCATTAATTATTTAAAAGTAATAATAAAAGCGACTGCGGCGGCAGGGCATCATAACGAAGATATGGAAAATACTCTTTACAATCTTTGCTGGTACCCGGAATCCGATTATGTTAAAATTCAAACGCCAAAACCTCATGAAGGAAGCGTAAGTTTATACGCTGAGAAGGGAGCCGTAATTCCTATTACAGTTTTTGACGATGATAACGCTGCGGAAGTATACGCGGGTTTACTGTCTCTTGAAACATGGGAAAATATAACGGGCGCCACAGATGAAGAGAAACTTGAATATCTAAAAGAAAATCGAAATACTTTTAGCGATGAAACAGGCGATTATATTTTAAAAACAAACAGAATAAACGCGCCGATATCAAGAACTGTAATTCCATTTAACGTAATAAAAAACCGGGGGGAATACCGTTTAGTAATTCTTGCAAAGGACGAGAAAACATCAGGCGCGCAGGGAGTTTGGTCTAAAAAAGCTGTAGATGTAATCGTAGTGGAAGAAGGAATCCCGATTATTTCCGTCAGAACTCCAATGGAAAATACAAGCCCCTATCTTACAGATTTTAAATATTTTAATATAGAAGGAACAATTGTAAATCTTGATCCTGTGGATTTTATAAGGATTGCGTGGATTCCGTCAGGCTTAAATTATACTGCTCAGCAGCAGATTTCCAAGGGACAGGAAATGTTAAAGAGCGGCATTTCCACTGACGGCGTAAAAATATGGTCTTTACAGGACATACAAGCGGAAACGATTTATTTCGCGGACAAGCCTTTTACAAGCCAGGAATTCAGTTTTGAATTCGATATATTTGAGGATTTTAAATATCAAAATATTCTTGAAAATGAAATAAAAGTATTTATGTTATACACTAAAGGACAAGGAGAAGAACCTGAAGATATTTTTTATACAATAAGATTACTGCCGTATAAACAGTCGCCTGTAATAAATATATTAAGACCTGATAACTGGGACAGCATTGGACGCGATGTTCCCGTCAATTTTATAATTAAACCTGAATCGGAATCGGGGCTTCCAATTACGGAGGTAACGCTTTTTTCGTACGCTAAGGGAGACTTTTTAGAGCTTACATTCCACGAAGAATTCAGCGAGGAAGGGGATAATATTCTTTACAATGTGTGGACCGCGCTTGACAGCCACAGCGAAATGGCTCAGTACAGGTATGAAATAAAAGCAAAGGACGCCCTTTCAAACGAACAATTGGCTGATTTATTCATAAGAGTTGAAACGCCGCCTGATTTATTGCACATAACAACTGTTCATAACGAAGGCTCGGTTTTTTCAAGCAGGGATGAGATTAAAATACAGGCTGTTTTTTCCAGAGCTGTCGAGCATGTATACACAGATACAAGCAGACCAAGAATAATACTTACAGGTTTTACTCACGGACAGGAGCGTTACGCTGATTATTTTGACGGCAGCGCAAGTAATACCCTTGTTTTTGTTTACGACGTACAGCAGGGCGATGATACAGGAAGCGGTGTTTTGCAGGCGATTGGGATTCAGTATCGTTCACAGATAAACGCGTCAATTCCCGAAGCGCCGTTAGCGCAAAGTTATGTTAATCCTTTAAAGGACAGAAAATTATTCGTAAAGGGAATATCTCCCGTTATAACAGGCATTGACGTTAAAAAGGCGGATAAATCAAACGCCGCGGGTCAAAACTACGCATGGCACAGGGAAGGAGAAGTTATAACAATTGACGTTACTCTTGACAAGGAAGCGAGAGTTTTAGGAAGCCCAAGGCTTATTCTTCCATTTAACGGAGGCTCAGGCGAGAATCGTTATGCGACATTCCAAACAACTGTGAATAACGATAAAACACTGCGTTTTACGTATAAGGTTCAGAACAACGACGAGTATGACGCAAGAAACCTTGTAATAACGGTTTCTAACTGTTTTTCTTCGCAGCACTTATCGGTAATTACTGATAAGGTTGGAGCGCAGGGAAATTACCTTGCTTTAACAGGATCGCCTTCTCAAACGTCTAACGTAAGAGTGGATTCTGTAAAACCTGCGGCTCCAAGAATTTTATCAACGCATATTGACGGTTACGGCGCTCAATTAACGGCGCGTCCGCAAGACCCTGTAAACTCTCATCGTTTTATTATTAATAATGATCTTATAGAAACCTATGCGGGGACAATATTCCAATACACGACAAATGGCGTTCATTGGATTGATAAACCTGTCAATGAACTTCCATATGAATTTGTTTTAAGTGATTCTACAACATATAATGTTTCAGCGCGTCAGATAGATCGCGCAGGTAATATTGGAAATGAATATCCGTTTATAACATTCAGCCTTTCAGGTCAATCGGAACTTGTCAGTATAATTTGTGATAATCCTGACGGAGCATATAACGAAGGGTCAAAATTAAATTTTAAACTTATCTTTAACGGACCTGTAACTTCGACAGGCGAGGGCTCTGTTACATTAAACGGAGGGACGGGAACTGTTACAACTCCTGTTGTTATTCCCCTTCCTGTTTTAAGCGATGAAAATCCTGATTTTTCGCTGAGTTTTTCATGGACAGCGTCAGTGAACAGACATATGAATCCTGTTACAATCGCGGCAATTGATTTAAAAGGAGTAAGAAGAGCGTCAGGAGCAAATACGCTTTTTACTTCGGATGAAAATTATTCAGGCAAGATGACAACAGTTTGCGGCGCTTTTAACAGACCGGGTCTTGAAGTATTAACAATAAGACCTTCTATTACAGGCGGCAGAGCCATAACCAACGCTGTTGTTTCAAATAACACGCTGACGCTTATATTTAACACAAATGTCTGGCCTGAAAAAGGCTATATCAGAATAAAACCGACAGCGACAGGAAACAACGGAAACGGAGCTGCAACAAACGGAAATTATCTTATTCCCCCTGTTTTAACCAACGATGAGTATACAAGAATAAGAGACGCTCTTTCTTCATCATCGCGTTCTTTATTGACAGATAACACAAAAGAAAGTTACTACGTAAGAACCACTCATGGAATTAAGTCTGACGGGACGCATTATGTGCCGGATACAGACACAAAATACGTTCTTAATTTTAACAGCGATTTAAATAACGGGACATTAAGACCCCTTTTAAATGACGCGAAATATTTGTGGCAGGAAATTGAAGTTGTAAACGAAGATAAAGTTTCAGGCTCAGGTTCTAATACAATAACAGTGGTTTTAGATACGCTTCCTTCGGGAAGGCAGTGGAAGGTTGAAATTGACGCAAACTCATTCCGCGACAGAGCTTCAAATTATTTTGAAGGTTGGGGCGGAGCAAACAGCGGTTACTGGTTCTGGTCGGCGCAGACAGCTCAGCCTGTTGTAAGGGTAGAAAGAGTTTCAAATAACAGAGCGCATTCAGGATCGTTTGGAACACTACAAACCAATGTGCGATACCGAATTGACTGCGTAACTGTAGGCGCTGTATTGACTTACGGCGAATGGAACAGGGGAGATACTTTCCCGCAGACGCCTACAATCGCGCAGCTCAGAGGAGAAGGAATGGGAACCGCGCGTATTGACGCTGCAATGCCCGGCGGAAATGCTCCATATGTAGCAAACGCGAACTCAGGAGATCAAAATTCCATAATAGAAGACGCTAGTGTTACGGAAATAGAAACGACATTGCATGAAAGAATAACAAACGCCTATACAATGGGAGAGGTTCGCACAATCGGAGATTTGAGTTATTACACCGCAAGAAAGGATTATATAGGAGCGAGCGCAAAACGCAGTAATCTAACAGCCAGCGCACAAGGTTATGAAGGCGCTTTTAAAACGGTGATTGTTTACAGAGGAGTTGACGCGCAGGTAGGAGACAATTTCTTAAAAATTGAGGCGACAAATACGCGTAACGGAGCTGTAACAATCGCAGGCTTTCCGATGTGGTATAACGACATGACAGGAGAGGGAAGCAAGTTTGCGTTCCGTAACGGAGGCGCGAATTCAAACAGCGATTATATTTTTATAACATGGGAAATAGTAAGCGAATTCTGGCAGGTAAGCCCTGTATCACGAAGCGATGTATATCCCGGCGTTTTGTATGACAACGGAGTTAATAATAATTCATGGTATCCGTTCAGCGCTAACTATCAGGTTCATAATTACCGCACATACGGTAATTGGGGAATGCAGATAGGTAACAGGTAAGGAGGATTAAATGAAAAAATCAATATTAATAATTTGTATTATTTTTGCTGTTTTTACCGTTTTCTCCTGCAATGTAAGCCTTGGCAATATGGTAAATCTTGATCCGCCAGTTATCACAATAATTAAACCCGATTTTATGGAAAATATAAGTTCTCAGCTTGAAATTACAGGAACGGCTTCTGATTTACAGGAAATAGTACATATTTATATTACAGTAGAAAGAGTAAGCAAAACGGGAACTAAGTGGATGCAGGAATGGCATGGACAGCGCGGCGTATGGCAGAGCCGCAGCTCTCCTGGCGATAGCTGGACGCAAAGAAGCGGACTTTGGGAAATAGAAACTCAAGGGTTTGTAAAATGGTCGATATCAATTCCGATACTTGAAGCAGATGACGGAGAATATCTAATAACAGCAGGCGCTGAAAATAATGTTGAAAATAAAGGATCAAAAGAGGAGAGAAGGGTAATTATTGACAAGGAAGGACCTGTAACAAAAATACTTTTACCTGTTCTTGATTTTGAAGATACAAGCGAAATAACTTACAGTTACTATGAAGACGTTTTTATGACTTTTGAAAAATATAAACTGGAAGATCCTTCCGTTTTAAATAAATTATTCAATCAAAACATTAATGTTCAATATGAAGTTTCCGATGATTTTTCGCTTGACACGCTTGTTTTTCAATTAGCTGATAACGAAGGTAATATTTATTATAACGCGGATAAAGTACCTCTTTCGTCAGCGACATGGAGCGGAAGGATGGAGATTGCGGAAAATGAAATCAATTTATTAGCGGGAAATATCGTTCATCCAAGTCCGTATTATCTTCAATTAATAACCATCGCTAAAGATAAGGCGGGAAACGAAAAAATTAAAAGTCACGGATGGTTTGTATATTGGCCTGAAGCAGACAAACCCTGGGCGGCAGGAATAGGCGATTTATCAAATCCTCACAATTTTGAAGTTTATCCTGAATCAGAAATGCAGCTAATGGCGTATGATGACGACGGGGTGTACAAGGTAACTTATCAGATATTTAAATGGGAAAATAACGCGGCTAATAATCTTGTTTCTTCAGGAGAAAAAATAAATGAGCCTGTTAACGAAGATTCCCTATCTTCACCGTTTTATTCATTTGCCATAACAGCGCCAGTTGAATGCGCTGAATTTGTTATAAGAGTTAAATGCGAGGATGTAAACGGATTAACTTCTTTTTCAAAAGACAGATACTTTTTTGTAATGGATATAACAATGCCCGCTGTCGAGATTGAAAGCCCGATAGGAACGCAGACATTATTCGGGGATTCTTCCGGTAAGTTTAACATTAAAGGAAACGCAAGCGACGGGAGAAATCCGTCGGAACTTTTGCTTGTATGGATAAAACCGGGAAATAATCAGGATCAATTTGAATATCAGAGCGCAGAGTCAAATGTTTGGGATATTTTTAACACGGCAAGCGAAGGAAGCGCAAGCGATTCAACTCCTTATTGGAAGGATTCAAAAGGCAACCTGCTTTGGAAAATCGATCTTTCCGTTACTCAAACTACAAAAGACGGCAGGGTGCACAGAAGCTTCAACAAAGATATGAATCTATTCAGCGATTTGGGAATAAGTAAAACGCTTCCGTTAATTACGCAGACATTTATTTTCCGCGTAAAAGGATCAACTGGAAGAGCCGTAACAAGATTACATTCTGTAAGGGGTGATATTACGCCTCCGTCCTTAAGCATAGAAAGAATAAGAATAAAAAGAGGAGCTGTCTTCCTTCCCGATATTCCTGCAGACAGCTTTAATAATCCCGATTATCAGATGCCAAACCTTGAAGTACAGGATGAAATTTATATTAACGGGACATGGGACGATGATTCATTAGCCGCGTGGAATAATGTTCTAAGATTGGGTGATTTTTCTGTCACATGGAACGGACTTGCAGTTGCGAACGCAAAAATAAACTTAAACAAAACATGGGACGCAGGACCTTTTGTTATGAATACTGATGAGGTGTTAAAAGGCGGAGGACGCATTGAAGTTAAACTGAATGATTTTGGCGGCAACATGGCTTCCTGTGCGTTATCTGCAAGAGCCGACACAAATGTTCCGATTCTTATGTTTATATCAAGCGAAACCCCGGATGGATCGTATAACGCAGGTAAGACAATCGAAATATACGCGGAGTTTAACAAATCCGTCAAATATACGGGCGCGGGAGCTAAACTTTCGCTTAACAGCGGCGCTGAGGCAATTTACAAAGGTCAATCCCGCGAAAATCAGGAAAATGATCACAGGCACATTTTTACATATACGGTTCAAAATTCAGACACTAACGTAAACGATCTTGACGTCACATCAATTACTACGGTTGAATCTCACTGGATAGACGACGCCGGAAACAACCCTAATATGCAGATACCTCAGGGCAGAAATCTTGCCAATACTAAACAGATAGTAATTGACACAGCCTCTCCTTTAATAGAAAGCGTGGAGTCTTTAAGCGATTCAGGTTATTATAATAAAGGAAAAACAATCTACCTTTTGCTGACATTCAACGAAGATATTAACTTTATTCCCGGTACAGCGAATCAGGCTTTCCTTTCATTGAATGTCGGCGCGCATGTAAACGCCGGAACCGCAAAAGATCCGATGCTGATGGGGCAGAAGTCAATTTTATTTACGTATTTAATACAGGAAAACGACAATTCAAGCGCATTGAGAGCGGACAGCTTCAGCCTTGGATCACTAGGAGCGCAGATAACAGACGCCGCAGGTAATTCACTTGATGATATGACGATCCCCGCTAATAATAATATCCCTGATAACTTAAAAAATATTATTATAGATACCCTTTCACCGTCATCTCCTGTGTTAAACACAACTGCGGTCTCAGGTCAGAGTTATACATTTCCTCAGAGTTTTACAATAACGGGCGAACCTAACGCCGTGCGCGAATATCAGATAAACGGGGGACCGTGGCTTCTGTATTCAAGCGAAGTGACTCTTTCTACGGCGGATACTTATTCGATCAGAGCAAGACAGACTGACATGGCGGGAAATGAATCTTTGCCTACGTCAGCGGTAGAAATTACGATTATAAGGGAAGACGTTTTACTGCAAAGCTTTGGCGGATCTACTCCCGGCACTTACACAATCGGCAATCAAATAGAGATAAAATTTAATTTAAACGCTTCACGGTCGCCGATCGGCGTTACAGGCAATCCAAGATTAAAACTCAATATTACAAAATCAGGCGGACAGACCGCATACGCGGAATATGACAGCCTTGACGGAAGTTCGCTTGTATTCAAATATACCGTAGCCGCCGGAGACAGCGTTAATGTCCTTGAAATAGAAAGCCTCGATTTTAACGGAGCTGCTGTAACGTCAGGAGGCGAGGATGTAAGCAATGAATTAAGAACCGATTATGAAGACCATCATCAATTATTCAGTTTTTATACGCGGATAAGCGTCAGAACGGATATTCCGCAGTTAACAGACGCTGCGTTAACCAACACGGCGCTTACGTTAACATTCAGCGAGGACGTGTATAAGGGAAGCGCGGGAAGCATCACCTTTTTACAGCCTGCGGACACATATCGAGCGCCTGCCGTTATGACAAAGAGCGATTATAACCGTTTTGGCGGCAGCGCTCTTTCTTCATACTACACACCCGGAACAAACGGAACCGACAAAGACGGAAATCCTGACCTTTCTGAAAAATATATTCTAAGATATGAAGTTGACCCGAACAATGCGGCTCTTAAAACTATCCTTACAAACTCAGGCGCTAACAAGGTGGAAATTCTTGTAGTATCGGGCGCCGTTACGATAAACGGCAATGTTATGACTGTCGATGTAAGCGAAAACTGGGGATACAACCTGCGCGTTAAAGGCGTCGCCTACACGTTAACAATCCAAAACAGCATAGTCCGCGACGAGCAGAACAATTATCTTAACGGAAACATCAGCGGATTCGTTACGCGAACACTTACCAACCCCGGAGTTAACGAGCCTTTTATACGCGTACAGAGAAACAGGGGAGAGTTTACAACGCAGACAATTTCGCTTGTTGACCCTCAAATAGTAAACACTACGTACTGGGCGAATCTTGCGGATGCGCAGACTCAGATAAGCTGGAATGACCCAGGCGCAGCTGCGGGTCAAACATGGAGACAGGTGGATCAATACCGCATAACAGGAAACTATTCTACGCAGACAGAGGAACCCGGCGGGAATGCTAATACCAGAAAATTCTGGCAGCCGCCTGAGGCTGTACCTGCTACATTCTGGGTAAACGGCGCGGATGTAGCTCAGACTGCGCAGGAAGGATGGATAAATATAGCGCAGTATATTATAACACCTCCTTTTAATATCTCGCTTACAGCGCAGACAGGATATGTAGAGGCTGCTATGCAGGCGCATCAGGGTAATTATATAAGGGTAACTGATGTAACTACTACCGCGCCGCAGAATACGGATGGGTATATATTTGTAGCTGCTAATTCTGATTTTGGAAATGGCTGGCATTCAAACCAGTGGGTACAGATAGATACTTCAGCGCCGGTTTTATCCGCAGTACCTTCTCCCGGTAATAATTATGTTCTGCTAACTGCAGGGTTAACTGTGTATGTTCAGCACAGCAGTATTGTTTATCCGGCGGCTCAACAATATAACGGTACTGTTATCGCGCAGCATTGGCTTAATGGGGATACGGGTACATGGGAATTAAATAACATGCAGGGTACGGCAGGATGGGTGCCTGTCACAAGAAACATGATGGTATGGATAGACATTGCAACCGCCGCATGGTCAGATTGGCAAGGTCATCAGCTTCCGCGTTACTGGATTCGAATTGACAATATCAGAGGCACGCCTTCCTTAACAACAACTAGCATGCAAGGCACGGCAGGCTGGGTAAGAGTTGTTGTTCCGGATTCAATAGGCGGCTCTTCAATTTCAACGCCTGTTACAAGCCAGCCTCGAACGGCGAGGGTCAGGATAGATTCGCAAACGCCTTCTGCGCAAATCAGATACAGTATCGCACAATCAAATCAATCGCCGCGAACAGGCACATCTACTGTGCCTTTTGACGGCGCAATTAATCCTTCCTTACCTTCATTTAACATGATTGATCCTGATGAGGTTAACCGCGCTAACGGAGTTGAGTTTACGCTTCTTAACGGCGATACTTCATTTGACGGCTATGTTTTTGGAATCAGCGCGCGCGCAATACTTGCGCCGGCGCCTGTTATACTAAGCGGCATAACTTATGAAAAAGCTACGCGTTCTGTTATTCAATTTAATTTTAATACGCTTCCGCAAAACTGGAGCACAACAAATACCGACGCTAACGCTACAGGAAACCTTAAAGCAAGAGCGGCGGATAAGGGAAGGGCGCTTCAGCTATGGCTTCGCGGAGGGGACGACATTTCAGGTAACAACAGTATCACAGGATTCCCGCTCTCATGGGATGAAAATGATTATAAGGGCGCAAGGCTTATGACCAACACTAACCCGCAGGGAAGCTCAAACAGCGGCACATGGTATTGGATGAGCTGGGAGATAACAGACACAGCCTACTTCTACTTTTTAGGCGGCACAACAGGAGACGCTTCAACTTTAGACGACATACAAGCCAATGGTCCTCTTGACTGGGCATGGGGCAAAAACGCATGGGCAGTTCAACAACAGCGCTATCCGTTATATCCCGGCGGCAGTCTTTTATTTACAACAGGTACAATAGTTGATAACCCCGCGACAGCGACATTCGAGTTCTACGATAATTTCAGCGGAAGCAGATAACCTGACAGACGCGGGATTTGCCCTTCATTCGACAACATCCTGTTGTCTCATTACGGGCCGTCTTTTTTGCTAAACCGGCATCCATGCCGGTTTACCCTGCGGAACCTTTCGGTTCCTACGGGCCGCAAAAAAGTTTCAAATCCCGAAATTTTACTATTTTGCTTAATTTTTATAATATTTAAAATAGTTAAAGTATTTGGTTTTTTATTGACAGACGCGGGATTTGCCCTTCATTCGACAACATCCTGTTGTCTCATTACGGGCCGTCTTTTTTGCTAAACCGGCATCCATGCCGGTTTACCCTGCGGAACCTTTCGGTTCCTACGGGCCGCAAA
>Ga0209755_10001288_pt1 | contig 40134 bp, 30 predicted proteins | sample TergutCo191P1_FD_187301 | JGI IMG/M metagenome (GOLD analysis project Ga0209755, IMG submission 187301) | Cornitermes sp. P1 segment gut microbial communities from Petit-Saut dam, French Guiana - Co191P1 (SPAdes) (version 2) | ecosystem: Host-associated > Arthropoda: Insects > Digestive system... | reverse complement strand
ACTGTAATGAAAGAAGCTGACACGATTCTCGCCACAGGCGGACCTGCGATGGTCAAATCGGCGTATTCTTCCGGCAAACCCGCTCTCGGTGTAGGCGCAGGCAATGCCCCGGTAATTATCGCCGAAAGCGCGGACATTTTATTAACTGTCAGTTCGATCATACATTCAAAAACTTTTGATAACGGCATGATCTGCGCTTCCGAGCAGTCCGTAATCGCTCTGGCTTCAATCTACGATAAAGTAAAAGCTGAGTTTATTAGGCGAGGCTGTTACTTCCTCAGCCCGGACGAAACCGAAAAAGTACGCAAGACGATTATCGTTAACCACGCGCTTAACGCGAAAATTGTAGGACAAAAAGCGGCTAAAATCGCTGAGCTTGCCGGAGTGAAAGTTCCGGACTCAACCAAGGTCATTATCGGCGAAGTGGAGAGCGTGGATTTGGCGGAAGAGTTCGCTCATGAAAAACTTTCTCCCGTACTGGGAATGTACAAAGCCGCGACTTTTGAAGAGGCTCTGGAAAAAGCTGACCAATTAGTAAAAGACGGCGGCTACGGCCACACCGCAAGCATATACCTTAATCAGCAGACAGATGCCGATAAGCTCGCTGCATTCTCAGGTAAAATGAAAGCCTGCCGTATTGTAGTTAATACGCCGTCAGCTTTCGGCGGTATCGGAGACTTATACAACTTCAGAGTGAAGCCGTCTCTTACTTTGGGCTGCGGCTCATGGGGCGGCAACTCCGTCTCGGAGAATGTCGGCGTAAAACATCTGCTTAATATTAAAATGGTGGCGGCAAGGAGGGAAAATATGCTGTGGTTCCGCGCGCCTGAAAAGGTGTATATAAAGAAAGGCTGCTTACCTGTAGCTCTTGATGAATTAAAAAATGTAATGGGGAAAAAGCGTGCGTTTATCGTTACCGACCAGTTCCTCTACAGTAACGGTTATACCAAACCCATCACCGACAAGCTCGACAGTATGGGCATTGTCCACGATACGTTTTTTGATGTAGCCCCCGACCCGACTCTGGGCTGCGCGAAAATAGGCGCGAAGCAAATGAGCGCTTTTAACCCTGATGTTATTATCGCCCTCGGCGGCGGCTCCGCAATGGACGCGGGAAAGATCATGTGGGTTCTGTACGAGCACCCTGATGTTGACTTTGCCGATATGGCGATGCGCTTCGCTGATATCCGCAAGCGCGTGTACACCTTCCCCAAAATGGGCGGGAAGGCGTACTTTATCGCGGTTCCGACATCAGCAGGAACAGGAAGCGAAGTAACTCCTTTCGCGGTCATCACCGATGAAACCGTTGGAATGAAGTACCCGCTTGCCGACTACGAACTTTTACCTAACATGGCGATAGTGGATGCCGATATGCAGATGAACGCCCCCAAAGGTTTAACATCAGCTTCCGGTATTGACGCTGTTACTCACGCCCTTGAAGCTTACGCTTCGGTAATGGCGACCGACTATACTGACGGTCTTGCGATTCAGGCGCTAAAAGTGATTTTCCAGTGGCTGCCTGCGGCGTACAACGAGGGCGCTGCCAATATTACCGCCCGCGAGAAAATGGCAAACGCCGCGACAATCGCCGGTATGGCTTTCGCCAACGCCTTCCTCGGCGTGTGTCACTCGATGGCGCATAAGCTCGGCGCGTTCCATCATCTGCCTCACGGCGTTGCAAACGCCCTGATGATATCGGAAGTGCTTCGTTTTAATTCAGTCGAAGTTCCTCCAAAAATGGGAACTTTCCCTCAATACGATCACCCGAAAACTTTGAGCCGTTACGCGGAAATCGCGGACTCTCTTGGGTTAGGCGGAAAGAATGATGAGGAAAAACTCGACAAACTTATCGAGAAAATCGAGAAACTTAAAGAGACAATAGGTATCAAGAAAACCATTAAGGACTACGGCATCGACGAAAAGGATTTCCTTGAAAGGCTGGACGAGATGAGCGAGCAGGCTTTTGATGATCAGTGTACAGGAGCTAATCCCCGCTACCCGCTTATAGAAGAAATTAAGAAAATGTATCTCAACGCTTTCTACGGAAAGAAGGAGAAGGTGTAATGAGTAATTACAAACTGGATAAAGTAATCACAGTACGTACCGCGAAGACGATCTACCGCGACGGCGATAAGGTAATTAAACTCTTAAACGAGGAATACTCGGCTCCTAATGTGCTTTCGGAAGCTTTAAACCTTGCCGCGGTAGGAGAGACAAAGCTGAAAGTTCCAAAGCTTGTTGAGGTTACGAAAATCAACGGCAAGTGGGCTATTGTTTGGGAATATGTTGAAGGCACTCCTCTTGACCGCCTTATGGAAAAAAACAAAGGCAAGACGCAGGAATATCTTGAACGCTTTGTGGATATTCAGATTGATATGCATAACTACAGCGCAAGCTGGCTTCCTCTCCTTGCCGAAAAAATGGAAAGGAAGATCAAAGCCTCCGTACTTGACGCCACTTGCCGCTACGAGCTGTTGGGACGGCTTACCGGCATGCCGAAAGACACAAAGCTCTGCCACGGCGACTTTAACCCGAGCAACATCGTTATCACCGATAAGGATGAAGTGTACATAATCGACTGGTCCCACGCCTCTCAGGGCAGCCCTCTGGCGGACGCGGCGCATACATACCTCCTGTTCTGGCTGTCAGGCAATATCAACATGGCGGAAAAATACATAACGCTTTTTTGCAAGAAGAGCGATACGCCGAAACAGCTTGTGCAGAGATGGCTGCCCATTGTCGCGGCTTCGCGTCTTCCCAGCGCAAGGAATGAAGAAAAAGAATTTCTTTTGAACTGGGCAAATGTAGTTGAATATCAATAAGGGGTAATTTAATGAAAGTAACTGTATGTATCGGCAGCGCCTGCCATGTGAAAGGTGCGGCAAAAATAGTTGATGAATTGCAATATCTTATAGCACAGAAAAATTGCGGCGATAAAGTAGAACTTGCAGGCGCGTTCTGTATGGGTAAATGCCAAACAGGCGTTTCTGTTACAGTAGACGATGCGTATCACTCACTCAGACCTGAAGATACCAAGAAATTTTTTGAGGAACAAGTCGCGAAAAAGTTATGAAGACTCTGATTAAGAGATTATCTTTTAATAGTTAACCGCAAACCAGCACGAACTTGTTATTAAATATATGTGCCATGTTCGCGATGGTTCGCGGTTATAAAATGTTCTATTTTAGTAGTAATAAAGAGGGAAGCGGATATGGATAAGATAACTGTCTGCATGGGGAGTTCCTGTTTCGGCAAGGGAAACCAAGCCACTGCCGAAGCGGTTACGCAGTTTATTGAGGAGCATAAGCTCGAAGATAAAATAGAAGTGGCGGGTTGTCTCTGCAGTGGCCATTGCGCCAATGGTCCTAATATAATGATAAATGACAAACTCATTTCCGGCGTTTCGGAGCAGAGCATAGGCGCGGTTATCGCGCAGGAACTGGGGCTTGCGTTATGAGTCTTTTAAAAAAGAAAGCGCCTGTACATACGGTTTATGAAAAGTGTCTTGACTGTTACAAGTGTATCCGCATGTGTCCTGTAAAGGCTATCAAAGTAGTAAAAGGGCAGGCGCATATTATGTACGAGCGCTGTATTTGCTGCGGACGCTGCGTGAATAACTGCCCCACCAACGCGAAGCGTTACCGCAGCGATGTTGAAACAGTAAAGATGCTTTTAACAGGGAACCGTAAAGCGGTTGTTTCCCTTGCGCCTTCTTTTGTTTCTGATCTTCCCGGCTGGACAAGCGAAACAATTATCGCCGCTTTAAAGCAGCTTGGTTTTTCCGCAGTTTCCGAAACAGCCCTTGGCGCGGATTTTCTTTCAGCCCAGATAGCTCGTGACCTTCGGTCACGTGAACTTTGTTCGCACGACCTTGGATCATGCAATCCTGCGCAGAGCGGCGATAAACCGCGTTTTATGATCTCTTCCGCTTGTCCTGCCATTGTCGCTTTTATCAAGCTTTATAAACCGGATTTTGCCTCGTTTATTTCCCCTCACGCGTCGCCGTTATTAACACATGCTCGCTTTCTTCATTCACACTACGGAAAAGAAACAGCGGTCGTATTTATCGGTCCCTGTTTCGCCAAAAAACACGAGGCTGATCTTTATGAAAGCGACATTGACGCCGCCCTCACGTTTCAGGAACTTGCGGAGTGGCTGATAAAAGAGCGCATAACGCCTGCGAGCGTTTCCGTAACGCCTGATTGCGTGTTCCAGCCGAGGCGCAGCGCAAAGGGCGCTTTTTTTCCAGTTGAGGGCGGAGAGATAACAGCTTTCAGTAAATATATATCAAAATCCGCGTCAGACTCGGGGCAGAAAATTGATACTGTTTCCGTGTCAGGCATTAGAGCTATACAGGGATTATTGGCGGACTTTATGCTTACAACGAGTCCGAAGGGCAAAGTATCCAGCGTACTTACGACAAGTCTGAAAGACGAAGTTTCCGGCGTACCTGCAGCGGACCCTAAGGGCGAAGTTTCCAGCATACCGGAATCTCTCGAAAGGCCGCTGTTTTTGGAGCTGCTTGCCTGTACCGGAGGCTGTATTAACGGTCCCGGCATGTCAGGCACAGTGCCGGGAATTATCCGTAATACGCGCATTAGGAATTATGCGGGCGAAGCTGATGACACTCTCGACGATTCCACTCTTTCAATCTCGCCGCCGATCGAAGCGGATTATCCGCTTAGCGCGCTGCCTAAAACTGTTTACTCAGAGCAGGAGATCGCCGAAGCGCTGCAGATGGTTGGTAAATCTAACCTTGCCGACCGCCACAACTGCGGAAGCTGCGGTTATGAAACCTGCCGCGATTTGGCTGTAGCCCTCCTAAACGGATGGGCGGAAAAATCAATGTGCGCGTCATATATGCGCCAGCTTGCAAATCAAACAGCAAACGGTCTTATGAAATCAACTCCGTCAGGAGCGGTCATTGTAGACAAAGAGCTTCAAATTATCGACTGCAATGAAGCGTTTGCACGCATTATGGGAGAGGAAACGCAGATATTGTATAACGCTGAACCGGGGCTGGAAGGAGCGGATTTAACTAAAATCGCGCCGTTCGCGTCGTATTTTAAATCTGTCATTGAACCTAACGGCCCCGATCAGGTGCAGTGCGATGTCAGGGAAGGAAAAAAAATATTCCATATAAAAGTTTTCGCCATTGAAAAAGGCGAGACTGCGGCAGGGATAGTTGATGATATTACAGCGCCCAGAGTGCGCATTGACAAGACGGTTGAACGGGCGCGGGAAGTTATCAAAAAGAACGCCGCCGTTACCCAGCAGATCGCTTTCCTGTTAGGTGAAAACGCGGCGGAATCGGAAGCAATCCTCAATTCCATAATCGAATCGTACACCGTGGAAGAGGAGGAGCACGATGCCTGAAACGGCGGTTTTTACCGGTAATATAGCTGGAAGCGCCGCAGGCACATCAAACGACATTTCCCGCGGCGGTCTGGCCGGAAATGCCGCTAACTTAATGATCAAAAATACCTTTATCGAGGTTGAGTACTCCCAGCTTTGCAAATATAAACAAAATTCGCCGGGGGATATGTTCGTCACGCAGAAAAATCCGGGCGACGGCAGGGTGATTACAGCTCTTTCTGACGGACTTGGCTCCGGAATAAAAGCTGGAGTGCTTGCGGGTCTCACCGCGACAATGGCTGTCAAATTTATTTCGTTTAACATTCCCATAAAACGCGCCTCAGAAATCATAATGAACACCCTGCCTGTATGCAGCGAGCGCGGAATCAGTTACGCGACATTCACCCTGATTGACATCTCACAGGACGCGACGGTTAAGGTTATGGAGTACGACAATCCGCCCTGCGTGCTTATACGGCAAAAGACGGTTGTGGAGCTTGAAAAAGAAAAGAACGCATTCCACAGGCAGGACAAAACAACAGGACCAAAAAACGATACTGTGGTTTTTTATTCGCGCTTTACCGCCCAGCACGGCGACAGGCTGATCTATTTTTCAGACGGGGTGAGCCAGGCGGGTATGGGAACAAAAGTTAATCCGTTCGGCTGGACAGCAAAAAAGGCCCACGGATTCGCGCTCGATCAGGTTATGCGAAACCCCGATATAAGCGCGCGCGATCTTTCCCACTCAATTGTCCAGCAGGCATCGTTATTCGACATCGGAAAACCAAAGGATGATATATCCTGCGGCGTTGTGTATTTCCGCAAGCCAAGGGATATGATGGTGCTTACTGGCCCTCCGATGCACCGCGAGAGCGTTTCCGAGATGGCGGGAATATTCGCTTCCTTCTCCGGTAAAAAAATATTATCAGGGGGAACCACCGCCACCATCATCAGCGAAATATTAGGAAAACAAATCAAAGTCAACATGAAAAGTTATGACAAAAATATTCCCCCCTGGTCGGATATGGAAGGAGCGGATTTGGTTACAGAAGGCATTATCACTTTAGGAGCGGTTTCGGAAATGCTTGAACATAACGATGAGATTGATACCTACTCTCTTAAGCAAAACGCCGCGACCCGTATTGTAAACATGTTTATGGAAAGCGACCGGATTACTTTTATCGTAGGAACCGCAATCAACGAAGCCCATCAGGACCCCAACATGCCCGTGGAGCTTGACATACGGCGCAACGTAATAAAACGCATGGCGTCGCTGCTTAAGGAAAAATACCGCAAAGAAATTATAATAAAATATTTTTAAAAAGGTGAGACGATGAAGAAACACAAAGTTACTATCTGCACAGGCACTGCATGTTTTGTCATGGGCGGTTCGGAATTGCTGCTTTTGGAAGAACAGCTTCCGGGCGATCTTAAAGCGGTTACGGAAGTTGAAGGTTCCGCCTGCAGCGGCATTTGCAACCGCAGCGAATATTCAGGAACTCAGGCTGATCACGCGCCATTCGCGCAGGTTGACGGAAAAATTATAGAACAGGCAAGCGTTCAAAAAATAATCGACTGCCTTAGAACGCTGGAGTCCGACAGCCAGAGGTCTAACAATGCTTAACATGAACAATAACGCCCACAGGCTTAAACGTGAAATACTGGTGCGGCTCACCAAGATTCAGCTTGAAGACAGACTTGATGAAGCTGTTGATAATATACCAAAAGAACTTGCCCCCTTGGGGAGCGCGTCAATCCGCTGCTGCATCTATCATGACAGAGAAATAATCCGCCAGCGTGTAATCGCAAGACTCGGATGGAGCTTGGAAGATTACGATGATAACAAACGAATTTCCGAATACGCGAAAGAAGCTCTTGCGAGAGAAAAGCCAATCTGGCCGATACACACTGTGATTGACGAAGCATGCAATGCCTGCGTGCGCTCTCATTATATGGTAACCAATGTTTGTCAGGCTTGTCTTGCCCGTCCGTGCATGACCAACTGCGGCAAGAAGGCGATTGAAATAAAAGACGGAAGGTCGTGGATCGATAACGATAAATGCGTAAGCTGCGGTTTGTGTTCGCAGAATTGTCCTTATAAAGCAATCATTAAAATTCCTGTTCCCTGCGAGGAAGCATGCCCTGTCGGCGCGATCACCAAAAATGAAAACGGAAAGGAGCGCATTGATTACCAGAAATGTATCGCATGCGGCAACTGTATGAGGGAATGTCCTTTTGGCGCGCTTGTGGACAAGAGCCAGCTGTTTGATGTTGTTAAGCATATTATGGCTGGTAAAAACATTGTCGCTCTGTACGCGCCGGCAGCCGCCGCTCAATTCCGCGTCGAAAGCGGTCAGCTCGAAGGGGCGCTATTAGCCTGCGGTTTTTCAGGCGTCGTGGAAGTGGCGCTTGGCGCGGACATAACCGCAGACAGGGAAGCGCAGGAATTTGAAGAGCGCGTAAAACAGGGCGGTAAAATGATGACTACTTCCTGCTGCCCTGCTTATGTGCGGGCGGTGCGCCTCCATGTGCCGCAGCTTGCGGACTGCATTTCCACCACTCATACGCCGATGCACTACGCCGCTGAAATCGCAAAAAAAGAATACCCCGGCTGCATTACGGTTTTTATCGGGCCTTGTCTTGCCAAGCGGCAGGAGGGTATGGATGATGAACTCGTTGATTATGTTATCTCTATAGAAGAGATTGGTTCCCTTTTTGTTGCAAAAAACATTGATGTCGCAAAGACCGGGGCCGTTCCGGGAAAGAAACTTCCCACCTCAGGTGGAAGAAACTTCGCAAAATCAGGCGGCGTGGCTCAGGCTGTAAAATCGCGTCTTAAAGACCCCTCGCTTTTAAAAGAAGCAGTCATTGACGGCCTTGATAAAGCGGGCATGAAACGCCTGTCTGAGTTAGGTAAAATAAACGCGGGGGAGCTCCCTATAAAGGACGACACGCCGAACCTTGTTGAGGTAATGTCCTGTCAGGGCGGCTGCATTTCAGGGCCTTTAGTGGTTACCAATCCCAAAGTCGCCCTCATGCAGCTGGGAAAGTACGCGGAGAAAGGCACTCCTGCTTCATCGTAAAATATAGAAATATATTTCCCGGTTCGTTTAAGATATTCGCATTAACTTTCGCATGAAAATTATCTAAAAAATATTAATTTCCGCTTAGAATCTTTTTATCACTCTTGCCGGATTACGGTTTTTAAGGCATATTTTGCGATTAAAATTTTATATTTCAGGGTAGTATTTGCGAAAATCTTAAAATTAGTATAAAATATTTTAATTAAGTATAAAAATGCCTTTTAAATGAGGAATAGCAGGAGAGGCTGATAATGGGCTTTTCATCAAATCTAAAGATCATCAAAACACTGTTACCGCAATTATTAATAATAATTTCGGCTTTTCTGATCATGGTATTATTAGGCAGCTTTTTCGGCTCATTTATTGTTAATAAATATATCAGCCGGTACGGCGACGAAATAATCTCTGTATCAGCTGAAATCATTAAGACATATCTGCAGAGCTATGAAATCACGGTTATTGATACCGCGTTTTTTATCGAAAGTCTTTGGGCGCAGAACAGCGAAACAACCGAAGCCGCGCCTGCAATGCAGGAAGAGCTTTTAAAGTGGCATAAATGGCTGCAAACCCACGACGAAAGGTTTTCTGAGATTGTCTCAATCTACGGCACTGTGAGCGGGAATTATGTTACCACTTCCGGCTGGAACTTTCCTGACGATTACAGGCCGGAATCGCGGGTTTGGTATACCGGCGCGTATGAAGCGGACGGAAAGGTGTTCTGCAGCGATCCGTATGTGGACGCACACACAGGCGAATATGTTGTGTCATTTTCCAAGCTTCTGTTTAATGAAAATAAAATTCCTTTCGGCGTAATTGCCCTGGATGTGTTTATTTCGAACATATCGGAACATGTCGCATGCATCCGGCTGATGGAATCAGGCTACGGTATACTGCTGGATTCAAACCGCCGCGTGATTGTTCACCCTGTAACTGATTTTTTCGGCATGTCTTTGGAAGGTATTTCCAGCGCGAGCAGAAGCTACACACCGGACGGCGTAACAGGCGCGAGCAGACACCCTGATGAAAGTTCTGACCATAGGAACGGGACGAACCGCAAAACTGACTCATCCATCATTTTCAGTTACGCGCAAATGGTGGAGAGCCTTCAGAACGCCGGGGGCATATCCGCTTATGATTATATCACAGCCTCCGGAGATAAAATCGTAATTTTCATGAGAAAACTTATAAACGGATGGTATTTAGGATTAGCTCTGCCCAGTAATGTTTATTATCAGGATGTAAAAGTCATGCGCGCCATATTAGCCGTAACAGGCATTATTCTGGCGTTATTGCTTTGCGCGGTACAGACTTTTATGCACATTGCGAAAAGCCGTTCAGATTCCGCAAGCCAGATAAAGTCAGCGTTTTTGGCGAATATGAGCCATGAAATCCGCACTCCCATGAACGCGATCATCGGCATGACTGAACTTCTGGAGCACGAAGATTTAACCGCCCGTCAGAGAGATTATGTCAAAGACATTGATTCATCCGCTAATTCGCTGATGTCTATTATCAACGATATTCTGGATCTCTCAAAAATCGAATCCGGAAAATTAATGCTGAACCCAATCAATTACGATTTCCCGGCGATGCTTGACAATATCAGTTCCATGTTCAAATATGTCGCGCAAAAAAAAGGGATTGAATTCAAGTTTATAAGCGTAGGAGAAATTCCTAAAATTCTTTTCGGCGATGATATACGTTTAAGGCAGGTGCTTACAAATCTCTGCGGAAACGCGATTAAATATACAGAAAAAGGATACATAAGGCTCAAGGTGAGTTCCTTGGAAGACAAGCTTGTTTTTGAAGTTAAAGATACAGGTATGGGCATAAAAAAGGAAGCTCTGCCCGGAATATTCAACGCATTTGAACAGGATAAGACGGAAAAAAACCGGCATATCGCCGGAACCGGATTAGGTCTTCCAATCAGCAAAGCGTTTGTGGAAATGATGGGCGGCAGCATCATGCTTGACAGCGAGTATGAACAGGGAACTGTAATTACCGTTATCATTCCGCTGGTTTTGGGCAGTGAAACCGAGGTGAGTTATGAAAGCAAGACAGAAACAAAACTGGATATATTCGCGCCGGGAGCGAATGTTCTGTTAGTTGACGATAATGAATTTAATCTTAAGGTCGCTTACGGACTGTTAAAACTGCACAGTATTGAAGCGAAGAAAGCGTTATCAGGAAGAGAGGCAATTGATTTAATCAAGGAGAACGACTTTGACATTGTGTTTATGGATCACATGATGCCGGATATGGACGGCATAGAAGCGGTTGCCGAAATCAGGAAACTGGGCGAAAAATACAGGAACCTTCCGATTATCGCGCTGACAGCTAACGCCGTACAGGGCGCGAAGGAAATGTTCCTGCTTAACGAATTTAATGACTTTATTTCAAAACCGATTGATATACAAAAAATGATAGAGATCCTGATAAAATGGCTGCCAAAAGAAAAAGTAACTCAGATAAAAAAAATTGACGGCGGAGGGCAAAGCGGTTCTTCAGGCGGTAAAAATAATAAATCATCATCTCCGATGACGGCGGTAATAAAAAAATTATCCGGGATAGAAGATTTAAATGTAAAGGCGGGGCTCTCTTATATTGGGCAGAATCAGGAAGGTTATGCGGGAATTTTAAAATATTTTTCTGAAAATTGTAAAATATATATTGATGAATTAAATCTTACTTGGAAAGAAGAAAATTGGGAACATTACGCGATTAAAGCGCACGCTTTAAAAGGCGTTCTTGCGAATATAGGCGCAGATGCGCTTTCAAAATGGGCGGCAAAGCTGGAAAAGGCGTCTAAAAGCTTGAAAGATAAATCAAATGTAAAAGATGATAACATAAGCGAAGCTGAAACTGTCTGCCGCAGTGAAACCGGCGCATTCTGCGAAGCGCTTATGAATTTTAATATAAAGCTCTGTTTGATTTTAACTGGAAATACTTATTCCGGCACAAATGAAACCGTAAAAACAAACCAAAGCGGCGGCGTTTTCGGCGAAATATCCCGGGGCACAGCTCAGATATTTCTTGAACAAATGAGATTATTAAATGCGGCCTGCGCTGACTATTCCTTTACAGAAACAAAAAAGATATTTTCTGTTTTAGATGGATATGAATGGGATGATGATACAAAAGCAAAATTAAGCAATCTAAAAAAATTTATTACTTCATTTGATTATGAAAATGCGCAGGAAATTATAAACCAAATATTAAGCGATTCGTTAGAAACGCACGGTTCGTTAAACGCAGAATTAAAAGGAGAAGAAAATGTCTGATAAAAAAATAATACTGGCAGTGGATGACATGCCTGAAAATTTGATGCAGCTCGGCTCGCTTTTGGAAAGTTATTTTGACGTGCGGCTTGCAAGGTCTGCGGATATGGCGTTTAATGTTCTTAATAAAACAAAGGTTGATCTTATCCTTCTTGATATTGTAATGCCTGAGATGTTAGGGTTTGACTTCTTGAGTCTTCTGCGTGCAGGCAATTCTGTTAATAAAAAAACCCCTGTAATTTTTGTTACCTCGCACGCTGATATAGAAATTATTGGCCGCGCTATTAAGGCCGGAGCGAAAGACTACATTGTAAAACCGATAGTCGCGGAAACGCTTTATAAAAAAATAAACTCGGTAATAGGACTGCCTGAGCATATTCCCGGTATCATCGAAGGCAAACTGCAAAAGCTTATGACCGCAGCCTATTCTGCGAACAAAACACAGGCAGACACCTTAATCAGCGAACTATTATTTCTTACAAAGGACATCCTCCACATACATAATCCGCTGATAGAGATAGAAAAAATAATAAACGACTTTGAATACAAAGAAGTTATTAATAAAATAAACGTAATAATCCAACTATTGGATTTGGAAAAGACCTAAGATCGAGTCTCCCTTGCGCGGAAAGGCGCTTAGGATTACTCAACCTTAAATCTGTTTACTTCTTTTATTAACTTGCTTATCGCTTCCCTGTTCTTGACGCTGATTTCGTTAACCTGCGTTACGGCAATGTTTATTTGATCCGCACCTGTCGCCATTTCACTCATACCCGAAGCGATTTCCTGCGTCACTTTTTCCAGATTCAGGCTTTCCTTAATAACTTCCTGCGAGCCTTCGAGCATTTCCGTTGAACTTGCGTTTACCTGCCTTGTTACTTCCTTTACATTGCTTATGCCATCCAGAGTCTGCTTGGAACCTTCTTCCTGTTCTTCCATGGCGCGGCGGATGATGTCTTCCTGCTGCGCGACGGTTCTTACGCTTGTATCAATCGCTTCAAATTTATTTAGAACATTCTCTGTCGATTTTGTGATCTTGTCGATGGATTCCTTTATCTTTTTTAGCACCGTGCTGATTGTTTTAGACTGCGTGCTGGAACTTTCCGCGAGCTTTCGGATTTCATCTGCGACAACGGCAAAGCCTTTGCCGGCCTCGCCCGCGTGGGCGGCTTCAATCGCGGCGTTCATCGAAAGAAGGTTTGTCTGGCTTGCGATATTTTGCATAACAGAGTTGATTTCCAACAGGCCTTCGGACTCCCGGGAAATTTCCTGAATATCAGATGCGACTTCCTGAAGGCCTGTGCGTCCGTCTTCCGAAGCGTTTGTCAGGTTTTTAACATTGGAGCTGTTTTTCTCAAGCGTGTCGGTAACAGAAGCGATATTCGCTACCATTTCTTCGATAGCCGCCGATGCCTGCGATACGTGCACATTCTGATCTTCAACATTTGTATTTAATTTCTTAATATTGCCTGTAACCTGTTCCATTGTAGCGTTGGTCTCGGTTACGCTCGCGCTTTGATTTATAACCCTGCCCTTGATGCTTTGAATGTTGGCGGTTATTTCGTTCACAGCGGCGGCAGTCTCATTCATGTTGCTTGCGAGTTCACTTCCGATGCCGGATAATATATCGGCTTCCTTTTTAATTATTAAAATCAGCGCTTTGATTTTTTCTATTGTCTGGTTAAAGTAACGGGAAAGTTCTGTAATTTCATCCTTTCCCTTTTCCGCGATTTTTACAGTAAGATCGCCTTCGCCCTGCGCAATATCCTTTAATGTTGCCGCCACGTTTACGACAGGCATCATTGTAAAATGAAGGACAAAGTAAATTATTACCGCTACAGCCGCGGCGATTACAAGCGCGAGAATGATGGTCAGCTCTGTCATATGGTTTACTTCGGATAAAATAAAATCTTCCCTAGCGGCGACCATGACAGACCAGAATGTGTCCGAATTGCCGATACGGGCGGGCGAAAAGAAAGTTTCCAAAGTTGTTCTCATTGCAGGTGAATACGAAGAGCTGTGAAGAATGGTTCCTTCAGTAACAGCTTTCATTGCTCCCGGCAGGTCATCGCCTAAAAATCCTTCCGTGTCTTTCATGTTTTTGCCGATACGATCGCTGAATGTATGCGCCAGTACGGTTCCGTCGTTCGCGTAAATAGCCATCAGCGCTATTTCGTCGTTGCCTTTGACGGTTTCCTCCAATACATCCTGCATTTGCTCAATATTCACAAGATATCCGACAGCTCCTACTATCTGCCTTGCAGTATCATCAACAATAGGCCTCATCATTCTAACCACATACCCTTCCTTCCCGAGAATTTGCCTTGGGATGGGAGGTTCTACTCTGTCTTTCAGGTTGTTGATATTAAGGGTGTTCAGGTATGCGTATGCGGCGTCTATATCAGTATTTACTCTTACACGTATATCACCGGTTTCCCTTGTATAACTCATCGCGTATTGCCCTGCAGGACCGGAACCTGTTCTGTCAATCATTTGCGCGTCCAGGCCGTCAAGAGCGTTGGGTCTCCAAACCGTATAAATCTGCAAATACTCGGGATTGGCTTCCATGACCGCTAATATCATTTCGTCAAAACGGTCCCGCCGTTCTTCCGCCGCGAATCTCTGGTACTGAGAAAATATATTCTCAAGGGTACCTAACATCGTAAAACGGGCATTTTGCCTGCCTTCCCAGAACGTAGCCTCTTTGTCTGCTATTAAATGAATTACATCTCTGTTAAGACTAATCGCGATCTCCGACGCACTGCTAAGCAGGATAATGGAGATTGTCGCAACGACAACAATCAATATGGCAATTACCATAATACTTAATCTAAGCTTTAGCTTCATTTTTCCCCTCTTTTTATTAGATATTTATCCATACTAATATTGTAATATAAATTCATAAAAATTTGCAAAAAAAATGTTAAATATTTAACAATCGGTAAATTTCGGCGTTAAAAGTGAAAAACTGCGGTATAATGCATGTTTTTTGGCATGTTCAGCATTCATATATTTATAAAGGCTGTTCCGGTACTAACCGGGTTTTAGAACGCCTCAGTTGTATAAAATTGAAAAAAAGTGATATTCTATCAAAGTATAGAACATTTTTCTGACAATAGGAGAAACAAAAATGGCGTTAAAATACATGCAGGTTGTTAATCCTGTTTACGCAGGAGACATACCTGCATCAGAAATGAAGCTGTCTTATATAAATTATGATTCAGAGTCTGTTGATACAAAAGATATTTCCACCATTGATGAGGTAATAAAACTTAAAAGCGATACAAAAATGCTATGGATAAATATAAGCGGATTAAAAGACATTGATTCAATAAAGCGTTTAGGTGAATTGCTTGAAATTCACCCCTTAACTATTGAAGATATTCTACAGACAGAGCAGCAGGCAAAAATGGAAGTTTTTGAAAAATACAGATTTTTATTGGTTAAGACAATTATGCAGAAAAAAAATAATTTCTACCGTTCAAACGCCAAAAAGAAAATATTTTCCCTGCCTTTCCGAAAGAACGAGCGTTTTATATCTCAGGGCGGAAAAACAAATGAATTAATTATTACTCAGGTTGGAATAGTTATTATGAATAACATTCTTTTGACTTTTCAGGAATTATCAAGAGGCGCGTTTGAAAGCATAAGAAGAAAAATAATAGAAAACACAGGTGATATCCGCAAAATGGAAAGCGATTATCTTGCTTATTTAATCATAGATAAAATCGTAGGCGAATATTTTAACTCTATAAACCATTTGGAAGAACACATAGAAAATCTTGAGGAACGCGCTACCAGTACAAGCGATGATACGTATATTGAAGAAATACAGGAAATTAAAAAATACCTGCTGCTTGTTAAGAAAGCGATTTTACCGTTAAAAGACAATTTATTACTTATTTCCCGGCAGGAATCATTTTTCCAAACCGGGGAAATAAAACCATTCTTACAGGACCTGATTGAAAATTTGAATCATGCGGTAACACAGGTAGAACATTACCGCGAATGGCTGTCGAGCGTCATGGAAGTAAACTTGTCTGTATTATCGTATCAGCTGAATAAGGTAATGAAAGTGTTGGCGATGATTTCCGCCATCTTTATTCCATTGTCTTTTATCGCTGGAATTTACGGCATGAATTTTGAAAATATGCCTGAATTAAGCACCAGCTTTGGGTATTTCATTGTTCTTGGCATAATGTTTTTTGTTGCAGCTATTATGATTATCTTTTTTAAAGTTCGCAGGTGGTTTTAATCTTTTTCACCTTCAATATAACGGAGGCAGCTTGTCAAGCGTTACGCCGTAACCGCTGTTATACGCTTTTTTTAGTTCCTCATTGCTTGTAACGCGCTCGCTGCATATGCTTTTGCTCCATGTCATAAACCATGTCCAGGGAACGCGGGTCTGCAAAAGCAGCGAAACGTCCGGAACCGGCCCTGTTTCACCTAACGCTGTGATCTTATCCGCGTTTGTAACCGATATAAGTTCATCGTATTGTTCTTTGTAATCGCTGTGGGTATGTTCCTTTAAATACACATCACGCGAAATAATATCGCAGAAATCATCGCCTACGTAGCCTTCTGAAAGCGGGGAGTTCCATACCCAGATTAAATTATCAAGCTTATGAACATTGACAAATCTGTCATACATATCAAGATATAATCCTTTTGCGGCTGCGGGGCCGCTGCTTCCCCACCAGAACCATTTTCCTTCGGCTTCATGGAAAGGACGCCATAAAACCGGGATTTTCTTTTCGCGGAACGGAAGAAGAAGCTCCGCCATTTTATCCATGTCGTTTAAAAACGCTTCACGTTCCTGCGTTCCTTCAACAAGCGCAAGGCGCGCGTCAAACGAAGTTTTATCCTGATAAAAAGCTTTGCCTTTGCCGTAAAGAGGCGAAAACCAGTGCCATGTAAAAGTGATTATTCCTTTACGCTCCGCCCACTGTATTGCTTTTTCCAGAGTTCCCTTATTTTCTTCAACCTCTGTTAAACATTCTTCATCGCTTTCTTTATAATTGATGTTGGGTGAATACGCCAAAAGCTCAAAGCCGCAGAGCGCAGGCAGTTTACCGGTAACATTTTTTATATATGTCAATTCTTCCTGAGGATTTGTCTGTGTGTGCTGGCCGAGGAGAATGCCGTTTCCCCGCAGACTAGAAAGGTAATCCAGCAAATCGCGGGCCTGCCGCGACGCATCCGGGTTGCATGGTTTATAATTTTTCATGTTATAATGAATCCATAAATTTTATTTAAATGCAAGGCGGTATATATGAGTAAATATATTTTATCTTTGGATCAGGGAACGACAAGCTCAAGAGCTATTCTTTTTGATCACGGACAAAATATTATCGCGGAAGAGCAAAAGGAGTTCACTCAAATATATCCAAAGGAAGGCTGGGTTGAACACAATCCTATGGAAATTCTTTCCTCTCAATATACTGTAATGAACGATATCATCGTAAAAAATAAAATTGATGTAAAGGACATCGCCGCAATCGGAATTACCAATCAGCGTGAGACGACGATCCTTTGGGATAAAATTTCAGGGAAGCCCGTTTACAACGCGATCGTCTGGCAGTGCAGAAGAACATCATCAATTATCGATGAGCTTATAGAAAGCGGGTTAACAGATCACATAACAAAGACGACAGGGCTTATCCCCGACGCATATTTTTCAGGCGCCAAAATTAAATGGATTTTAGATAATGTAAAGGGCGCAAGGGAGAAAGCGGAAAAGGGTGAAATACTCTTTGGTACAGTCGACACATGGCTTATCTGGAATCTTTCAGGCGGGAAGGCGCATGTCACTGATTACACTAACGCAAGCCGCACAATGATTTTTGACATTCACTGTCTTGACTGGGATGACAAACTTTTAAAAGCCCTCGATATTCCGCGTTCGATACTGCCCAAGGTGATGCCTTCGGGAACTCATTTCGCGGATGCGATTTACTCAGGGTTTAATATTCCGATTGCGGGTAACGCAGGCGATCAGCAGGCGGCGCTTTTCGGACAGTGCTGTTTTGAAAAAGGGGACGCGAAGTGCACATACGGCACCGGATGTTTCCTGCTTGTTAACACAGGCGGACAGGCGCTTGTAAGCGGAAACGGTCTTCTGACAACAATCGCTGCAGGTTTTGACTCAAGCGTGTGTTACGCGCTTGAAGGTTCGGTTTTTACAGGGGGCGCTGTCATTCAATGGCTACGCGATGAAATGCATTTAATCACAGACAGCGCGGACAGCGAATATTTCGCGGAGAAGGCCGGCGGCACAGGCGGCGTTTATCTTGTTCCGGCTTTCACGGGTCTTGGCGCGCCTTATTGGGACATGTACGCCCGCGGCTGTATTATCGGCATAACGCGAGGTACCAAACGCGCGCACATTATCAGGGCGGCTGAGGAGTCAATCGCGTTTCAGGTGATGGATCTTTTAAGCGCGATGGAAAGCGATTTAAGCGTTAAAATGAAAGAGCTTAAAGTTGACGGAGGCGCGTGCAGGGATAACTTTTTAATGCAGTTTCAGTCCGATGTCTGCCGCGCTGATATTGTCCGTCCTGTTATAAGAGAAACTACAGCTCTTGGCGCAGCCTGTCTTGCGGGACTTACAACAGGTTTCTGGAAAGACACCGGTGATATAAAAAAGAATTGGCGCAGGGACGCGGTTTTTAATCCAAAAATGGAAAACGCTAAACGCGATCTGCTTGTCAATAACTGGCATAAGGCAGTGGAACGAAGCCGTAATTTAGCGCGTGACATTTTAACATCTTGAATTTTATTCGTATTTTTGTTATTTTAAATTTAAAGCCATGAAATACTTCAATCCCACAAATCTTGCGATTATTTCCTGTCCCGGCGGAGAAGTTTTCGCCGACGAAGTAATTGGTCATCTTCGTCATAAATACCGTCACAGCAGGAAACAAAACGCCGAAGCGATTTCCAAGCAGTATAATACGACTATTGAGCAGGCAAACCTGCAAATCGATCTTATAAATAAAGTTGTTTTAAGCGGAGCTACGCATCACAGCGGCGAGGAAAAAAATAACGGCACGTTTAAAGTCCCTGTTAAGTTCACGCAGTTCCCCAACGGAGAAATTAAGGCTGAAATTCTCGAATCAATCCGCGGCAAGGATGTGTACATCTTTCAGGATGTTGAAAACCGCTATCCTGTTAAATTCGCGGCAGGCATTGTGACAAATCTTTCGACTAACGATCATTTAATGACGATATTCGTCACAGTCGACGCCGCGATGCAGGCAGGCGCGCAGCGCATCATTTTAGTGATTCCGAATTATCCTTATGCGCGCCAGCATAAGGCAAAGGGCAGGGAAGGGCTGGCCGCCGCCCGTATCGCCAGAATTTTTGAAAACCTTGGCGTAGATCACATCATCACTTTAGATATTCATTCAAGAGATATTACAAACGCTTTTCATAAAATGCGGCTAGAGAACCTTCATGCGAGTTATCAGATTATACAAACACTGTTAAAAATGGACGGAATATTAAACGACGACTTTGTTGTTGTGTCGCCCGATACGGGAGCTGTCGACAGAAATAAATTTTACGCGTCTTCCTTAAAAAAACCTCTTGCGCTTCTTTACAAGGAAAGAGATTATTCCAAACTCACAAAAGACGCGACTCAGTCCAATATTTCGCAGATTCGCCTTTTAGGAAATGTAAAAGATAAAACTGTTTTCATGGCGGATGACATGCTTGGAACAGGCGGCACTTTAATAAAAGGCATGAGGCTTCTTAAGGAAAACGGCGCAAGAAGAATTATATGCGCAATAAGCCTGCCTCTTTTTTCCGGCAGCGCTATTTCTCATTTTGACGAAGCTTATAACGAAGGGCTTTTTTACAGAATCATCGGAACTAACGCCGTTTATCAGGAAGAAGTTTTAAAGCGCGAATGGTTTGTAAATGTTAACATAACGCGTCTTTTCGCTCATGTTATTTCGCGCCTTCATCAGAATCAATCGGTTTCAAGCCTGCTTGACAATGCCAGAATCATTAACCATTTGTTATCTCAAAAAACCTTTGAGCCTCAGAATGAACTTCCGTTTTTGAATAACGAAAGCGAATAATTTTTTTTGCCGCGCGAATAAAAAAAACCGCCTGACAGCAAAAGCTGCCGGACGGTTTTTTACGACACTAAATAAATGACGATTATTTTTTGGCTTTTCCTTTCGGTTTAGCCTTTACGGCAGGCTTTTTAACTGCAGCGGTTTTTTTCGCCGCTGCTGTTTTAGCCGCCGTTTTTTTTGCGGGTGTTGTTTTTTTCCTTTGCTTGGCGTATTTTCGATTAAGATCAGCCTGGTATCCACAGCAATCTGTGCAAAGAGTATAACCCTTCTTTACCTTGCCTCCGCATCGGGGACATTTACCCGCTGATATGCGATTATTGTACCTTTCTTTACGCTGCTCATTAATTTCTTCCCTGTGCGCCTCACGGTACTTTCGCTGTCTTTCCCTGTTTGCCTCGCGAGTCTTGGCATCTGTCATTCATTTTCTCCTTTTTGTCAAAATATCGACTAGTGTAGCATAATATTAATTATTTGTATATAGTTATTATCTGATATATAAATATGCAGATAATTAATACTGTTTTTATTAAGTTAGACGCAAGAGCAAAATTGTTTTTTATTTTTCTGTTAACGCTGTCGGTTTTTTTTGTTGATAAACTGCCGGCCGCCGCGGGTTTGCTGGTTTCATTTACTGTTATTCGATTAGTGTCACGGGTTCCGTTTCACGGTTTTAATTTTATAAAAAATTTAACAATGTTAGCGGCAATTATTATTGTAATGCAAATGATTTTCGCTTCAGGTGATTCCTTCATAATAAAACCATTGTTTCCTGAAAATTTTCCAATACTTGGAGGTCTGGGATCGTTAAAATGGGAGGGGTTAGTTCTGGGTGTTATTATTGTTCTGCGGCTTGCGGCTCTTGTAATTCTGCTGCCTGTTTTCACGGAAACTACGCCGCCTTCAAAAATAGCTTCCGGCCTTTGCTCGCTTGGAATTAATTACCGTACCGCGTTTATCATAACAACGGCTTTTAATCTTGTTTTCTTTTTTGGGGAAGAAGCCCGGACGATTATGAATGTTCAAAAACTCCGCGGCATGCGCAGATTCGGAATAAAAGCCGCCTGCGCCCTGCTGGTTCCGCTTATGTTAGGTGCAATGAAAAAGGCCCGGCGTTCTTCTGTAGCGATGGACTGCCGCGCGTTCGGTTTGCATAAAACAAGAACATGGACAGATAACGGTGTTTCTTCCGGCGCCGTTTCGCCTAAACCGAGGAGGAATGATATTATTTTCTGCGTATTTACCGTTGCTTTATTTACCGCAGTTCTTTTTATTAATTTTTTTTGAGATAAAACAGTGGGAATTGTTGATTTTATAAATGTCTGTTATAAATATCCCAATTCGGATAAAAAAGCGCTTAACTGCGTTAGTTTATCGGTTGAAAAAGGCGAATTCCTCGCTGTTATGGGAAAAAACTCAAGCGGCAAATCTACTTTATGCTCGCTTATAAACGGAATAATTCCGCATATTTACGGCGGCAGCTTAAAAGGTTCTGTAATTGTTGACGGTCTTCGCGTAAATGAAAGCACTGTCCCTCAGCTTGCGCAGAAAGTTGGAATTGTATTAGACGATCCTGACGCGCAGCTGTTTACTTCCTCGGTTTATAATGAAGCCGCCTTCGGTCCTGAAAATCTTCTGCTGCCCGATATTGAAATAAAAGAAAGAGTGAAAAACGCTCTTTGCGCCGCCGGTCTTGACGGCTTTGAAGACAGGCTGCCTTCAACCCTGTCAGGCGGCGAAAAGCAGCGCCTCTCCATCGCCGCGGCCCTAGCCATGAAAAGTAAAATCCTTGTCCTTGACGATCCTTTGTGCCGCCTTGATCCGGACGGAGCTGAAGATGTAATGTCTGTTTTAAATAATTTAAAGACTCAGCACGGAATTACAATTATTGCGGCATGCGGCGAAAGCGATATGATGCTGAAATACGCGGACAGAGTTTTAATTTTGAATAACGGCAGTATCGCCGCGCTTGATACAGCGCGGAAAATATTGGCAGACAACGGCCTGCTTGAATTTAACGGCATCCAGCCTGTAACAATTAATAAACATTATAACGCTGCGCCTTCACGCGCATTAGGGGGTGATAATAAAAATAAAATGGAAGCTTTAAAAATTCGCAATTTCAGTTATTCATATCCTGACGGCATCAGCATAAATAACATTAATTTAACTATTTACGAAAATGATTTTGCCGCGGTTATCGGCAGAAACGGATGCGGAAAAACAACACTATTAAACTGCGCCGCCGGCCTTCTGCGCCGGTATTCAGGAGAAATTATTATCCGCGGCAGAAACGCGCGTAAATTGTCAACCGCGGAAATCTCCAATGACATAGGTTACGTTATGCAAAACCCCGATACTCAGCTTTTTACAGATTCTGTTTTTAATGAAGCCGCCTTCGCTTTAAAAAATATGCGTTTAACAAAGCAGGAAATAAAAAAGCGAGTGGATGAAGCTCTTGCAAAGACAGGGCTTGATTGTTACGCGAAAGAATATCCTCATTCATTAAGCAGGGCTGACAGGGTAAAAATTGTCATAGCCTGCGTTCTTTCGATGAGCGCGGAGGAACTCCCGGGAATTATTTTTTTTGACGAAGCGGACGCTGGGAATGATTATCCCGGAAACAAGGAAATCATGAATATCGCATGCGATCTTCACATAGCGGGCTTTACAATTGTATTTGTTACGCATAATATGTTTCTTGCAAACCAATACGCGCACAGATTAATCAAAATGGAAAGAGACGGTATTATATCTGATATTAAATTACAGCAGGAATAAATTGAATGAAAGAAAAAACATATTTATTTAAAGCGAAGTTTCCGGTTCATCCGGCTGTTATCGCGGTATGGGCGGCGGTTATCGCAGCAGGATATTTACTCCCTGCTTTTCCGATTCTGGGAACAGGCGGAACATTTTCATTTTCTAATGTGCTTTCTCCGTTAGCCGGCATTTTTTTCGGTCCTTTAGCCGGAGCGCTCTGCGCTGCGGTCGGAGGATTAATCGGAAGTTTAATCGCGCCTCATACCGCATGGATGGGATTCGGTACTTTTATTCTCGGAACAACAACGGCTTTTACAGCAGGATGCGTTGCTTTCGGAAAATGGCCCTGTGTCAGAATCAGCGGAAGCGGTAATTTTGTTATTAACGGCGCGGTTATAATTTACATAACAGGAACAATTTTATGGTTCACTCAGGAGATCGGAAGAAGCGTTATACGCATACCGCTTGTTGTTTACGGATTAGGTTTTGCCGCGGTGATTGCGGGCATTATTCTATCGCCTGTTTTTTTTAACAGTAATAAAAAAGTTTTACAGCTGCCCGCAATATGGCTGTGCTCGTTCGCGGGCCTTATCGGAGGAGCTTCCGCCGGAAATTTCTTTTCGCTGATTTTATATAAAGTCCCAAAGGAAATTTGGACAATTCTTACAGTATCGGCCCCTTTAGAGCGCGCTGTATTCGCGGCTGCCGCCGCTCTTGTTGGCATGCCTCTTTTAACCGGATTGAATAAAACCGGCATTTGCGCAGGTCCTTTTCAAATTAAAGAAGAAGAAAAACATGAAGATTGATTTTCATGTTCACATAACGCCTCCTGATATAACCGCGGACTTTAAAAGATACGCGGAGAATGAGCCGTATTTTTACATGATGTCGCAAAGCAAGGTGAATAAATTCGCCGAAGCTGAGGATGTTCTTGAAATGCTTGACAAAAATAATTTTGACAAGGCGGTCGTTTTTGGATTCGCTTTCCGCGACATAGGCCTTTGCCGTTATGTGAATGATTATGTAATCGAAAAAACAAAACAGTATCCTGAAAAACTTGCAGGGTTCGCCGTTACGCCTCCTGTGAAAGAAGCCTATAAAGAAATTGAACGCTGTTTTAACTTAGGGTTAAAGGGAGTAGGGGAGCTTTTCCCCGAAGGACAGGAAATCGATCTTGAAAATGAGAATGCGGTAAAAACCATAACACAGGCATGCAGGGAGTTTAATCTGCCTCTTTTAATTCACGCAAACGAAGGCGTAGGACATTTATACCCCGGAAAAGCAGGTACAACGCTTAAGCAAATCGAAAATTTTATAATGAATAATCCTGATTTAAAAATAATTCTTGCGCACTTAGGCGGCGGCCTTTTATTTTATGAAACAATGAAAGAAATCAAAAATGGTTTTGTCAATGTCCATTACGATATATCAGCCGCTCCCTTCCTTTACGACTTCAGAATATACAATATAATTAAAGCCCTCGGAATCGCAGATAACATTCTTTTCGGCAGCGATTTCCCGCTGCTCGCGCCTTCAAGGTATTTAAACGATATTAATAAAAGTGATTTGACAGATAACGAAAAAAAACTGATACTCTGCGATAATGCAGAAAAGTTATTAAATATATAACTGAGGTTTCCCAAAAACTCCTGTTAAAATATTTTATTTTTAAAATCCAAATATGGCGCTTGTACACAGCCTTGGAAGGCTTGAATGGCAGAATCAATTACACGTGTTTATTGACGAGTCTTTCCGGCGTATTAAATTTCTATTCTTTAAAATAATTTCCTGTCGCCGGAAAGACCAGCTGATACAACTGTTTTTTACGCAGCCATTAGACGCCTCCAATGCTGTATACAGCCGCCATATTTAGATATCATTAAATAAATATTAGCAGAAGCTGTTACAAAACATTAGTAATTATTTTATTAATTAATAGCCGATACTGCATGAGTGTAAAATTTAATTATGTTTTTAAGCGGGAGCAGACTGCGGGTAGGCAAAACTATCTTTGGCATTCTTTGTCGGAGAGACTAAAGTTTTGCATACACGTAGTCTGTCCCGCTTATATAATGTATTCGATTATGCGCTCATGCTGTATTGGTAGTTTATTAAATATTATTTTTTCAGTTTTGGATCCGCTTTTTTATTAATTTATTTTGTGTTATATTAAAGATATGTTTAAAAGAAGAAAAACATTTGCATTTGCATTGTTTTTATTTAATGCTTTATTATTCACGGCGGGAAACGCCTCAGGCGAGGTTTTTGAGTTCAAACATATCGAAGGCGCGCAATACAGGATTTTATCCGTTGTGGACGAAGCCGTATTTGTTAACGGGATTTTATCCCATCGCGCGGAAATTTTAAACCGCATCGCGCTTGTCAACACAGGCGTATCTGACGGCAAAGGCTCATATTCAGCAGTGTTCCAATCTTCCGAACGTTTGATTTATGATTTTATTTACGGCGCGCAGACAGCGTCAGGGTATATATGGAGCAGCGAGTATGAATCCGAATTTGAACGCGACAGATTAGGCCATTTATCAATTGACCATAGGTATTTTATGCCTGTTGTGCGCAATGTACCTGTGTTTCCGGACAGATCATTAAACGTAGGCGAAAGATGGTATGCTCCTGCTCATGAAGTGCATGATTTTCGCACGGCGTTCGGGATAACAGAACCGTATCTTATTCCGTTTAACGCGTTTTATGAATACTTAGGAGAGCGGCAATGGAAAGGCGTTTCTTATCCCGCGTTTTCCGTAAATTATAACATAGAGTCGCGGCCTTCGCCTGTCCGCGGAAGACTGTATCCTGTGAGAATTTCCGGAACATTCAGCCAGCTTGTTTACTGGAACCGCGAGATCGGCAAGGAAGCTGCGTACGAAGAAGAGTTTCGCATAACGTTTACCATGTCGGACGGAAACAGATATGAATTCCGCGGGACAGCTTACGCGGAATTGATAGAGTCGGAATTTATGAACAAGGAAGAGCTTGTTACAGATATCATAGATGAGATAGCCCGTCTTGACATTCCAAATATCAGAGTAACAGCCGTCGACGAAGGCATTTCCATCAGTCTTGATAATATTCAGTTTTATCCTGATACAAATATTATGCTTCCCGGAGAGCAGGAAAAACTTGAAGTAATCGCGGAAATCTTAAGGCGTTATCCTGACAGAGACATTCTTGTAAGCGGTCATGCAGCGGATTTAGGCAACCCAAGAGATTATCTTATGGCTCTTTCTCAGGATCGCGCAAGAACAATAGCAGATTATCTTTTATCAAGAAATGTCCGCACTCCCGACCGGATCGTTATCCGCGGCTACGGAGCCGAAAGGCCGATTGCAAGTAACAGCACGGCGGAAGGCCAGCAGAGAAACAGGCGGGTTGAAATCACCTTATTGGAGAATTAGTGCTTTCTGTTTTAAATAAAATCAATCTCGCGCTGAACCGCCTGATTCCCGTTACTACGCCTGCCGCTGTCGCTCTTGGTTTAATTTTCCCTTTTATTTTTATCAGGCTGCGTCCTTTGGTTATTTTGCTTTTCGGGATAATGACTTTTTCCGGGGCTTTAAAACTTACCGCAAGAGAATTGGGAAATACAATTAAAAGCCCTGTCCCGATAATTCTTTTTTTTATTACAAGCCATGTAATAATGCCGTTAGCTGCTTTTGCATCCTCTTCTTTAATTATTCCGAATCAGGATATTATTGCGGGATTTGTGCTTTTATTCGCGGGTCCCACCGCAGTATCAGGCTTTATTTGGGTCATGATTTTTAAAGGGGATAAGGCTCTGTCTCTCACCTTTATTCTTCTTGATACAATTCTCGCTCCGGTTGTCGTCCCCGCGACTTTATCAGTAATTATAGGCGAGAGTATTTCAATGGATATGAGCGGAATCGCGGTCTCGTTAATTTTTATGGTAGTAGTGCCTACAATCATCGCTGTTTCTATAAATGAATTCAGCAAAGGAAAAATCCCCGGTACAATCTGCCCGTTTATCGAACCGTTTGCGAAAATTTGCTTAATCCTTGTAATTGCAGCTAACTCTTCTGTAATCGCACCTGATATAAATTTAAACGATCCTGTTTTTTGGATTGCGGCGGCTCTCTGTATTGTATTAACTGTAGTGGGTTTTTTACTTGCGAAGTTAAACGGCGTAATTGGAAAGCGCGCGTTTAAATTAACAGGCGCGGTTAATGATTCGGGAAGCGGCGAAAAAGCAACATCGCTTATAATAGCGGGAGGCTTAAGAAACAACAGCGCCGTTATGACAATCGCGGTTACATTTTTCCCCGAAGCCGCGGTAATCCCGACTCTGCTAAGCATTATCTTCCAGCAGATTATTACAGCTATTATGGGAAAGGTTTTAATTAAAAAGAATGAGGTTTTCCAAAAACATATATAAAAATATTCATCTTTATTGCAAGCAAATATGGCGCTTGTACTCGACCTTGAGAGGCTAGAATGGCAGGAATTTTTATATGTGTTTATTGACGAGTTTGTCCAGCGTTTTTACATTCTTTATCTATAAAATAATATCTAATACTATTATGAATGTAATATTAATTATATTTATTGGCAGGGGATAGGCTGCGGGTAGGCAAAACTATCTTTGGCACTCTCTGTCGGAGAGACTGGTGTTCTGTCTTACTCAAATGATAGAATGTGATTAAGAATTAATGCATATTTGAATTTTTAAAACCGAATAAGACAGAACACCATGGCTCGTAGACAGGTTCCGCCAAAAGTTTTGCATACACGCTGCCTGTCCCCGCCTATATAATATATTAGTTTATGTGTATATGCCGTAATGGCTTACTTATAAATTATTTTCTCATGTTTTAGAACAGCTTTAATTAAAAATCATAGCTTAACGCAGACTCATTCAATATTATCGCGACTTTTCCCTGAGATAAAAGGCTCCGGTTTTCGTCTGTGGAAATTATCTGCAGTGCGTCGATTCTGTCAATGATTAAGTCTGTGGGATTAATTCCAAATACACCCTGCGCGAAAATACGCAGAGGACGGTCTCCTACAACTTCCCGCAGTTCCGCGGAAAGCCCTGATGGATGATCGGTTTTAAAAATATTTTCTGATGACGAATAACGCGCCATCGCTGTGTAGCGCGATTCAAGCATGCTCTTGTCATAAATTAAATTCATTTCACTGTCCCAGATTTTCGGGAAAAGGCAGGGAACAGCGCGGGAGGTTCCTCTCATTCCGTAAACAGGAAGATCGCCTAAAGCGATGATGATTATCCCCGTGTATCTGGGAGAAGAAACCGGATTTAAAATTCTCGCGACAGGAGACGGGCGGCTGTGGCTGATAAGCGCGGAGCTGATGTTCTCAAGCGGGATTAAATAAGAAGACGACATACTGCGCATATCATTAGAAAGAAATGGAGCGGTTTTATTTGCGCCTAGAGCCAATGCTTCAATCTCAAGCAGACTGAACTCGCCTCTTTCAATAAGGTCCGCGATTGTCGAAGAAGAATCAATGCGCAGCCCGAGAAGGCCGGGTCTTATCAGATTTAAATAATCGGCGTTTAAAATCGATTCGCCCTGCGTTCTGCCTGCGGGGAGCCTCAGCCCTGCTGAAATCAGATCAAGCGTTATTTCCGCGTTCAGCCGCATCGTGTCCCATCTTACAGTCCCTGAAATCCCGATATTCTGCGAATACAAAGCCGGCGCAAAGAGTAATAATATAAAAAATGTTACTATTTTTTTCATAAAATATCTTTTTAAGATTCCAAATTTATTTTTATACACTATTCTATTATCGGCACTCTAAGCGTTCTTCCTTCGTGAAGAATTTGGTTTAATTGCATTCCGTTCGCTTCCGCCAGTACCTGAGGATCTATGCCGTATAATCTGCTTATCGACCAGAATGATTCGCCGCCCCGCACAATATGGCTGCCCGAAAGATTAGCGGGCGCAGCCGGCCTTGCCGGAGCCGCGACTTCGTTAAACGCGGGGATAACGACTGTTTCGCCGATCCTTAAATATCTGCTGGTGATTCCCGGGTTATGCTGTTCTATCATGGCTACCGATGTGCCGTAGTATCTTGACATCGACCAGACAGTATCCCCTGAACGCACAACATGGTAATAATAACGAATCAGCTGAAGGTCTTCGCGCGCTAATACTCTGTTTACAGCTTCAAGGCGGGAAGCCGGTATTTTTAAAAGATGGCCTGTTCCGGCAGGGGTTATCCCGTAAATCAGTTCCGCGTTCAGGCGGCGCATCAGGCTCCTTTCGATGCCAGCTTCATCGGCCACTATGTCGATTGAAACCTGCCGCTGAAGCGGAATCGCCGCCCATTCAAATTTTTCCTGCCAGACATTTAATCCGTATCTTCTGGGCTGCGCCATAATATATGAAACCGCAATAAGGCGAGGCACAAAGTTTATTGTTTCTGCCGCGAATAAATTTCTTCCGCTTAGTTCCCAGTAATCATTAACACCTGTTGACTGGACCAAACGCAGCACCGCGTTAATGCCGGCGTTATAGGCTGCGAGAGTCAGTTCCCAGCATCCGAGCCTGTTATATTCATCCTGTAGTTTTTGCAAGGCTCCTCTTGTGGATTTTATAAAATCCCGCCTTTCATCAAGCAGGTCGGTTACTCTCATGTTATAAGGCGAGATGCTGTTCAGCATAAACTGCCACAGCCCAACAGCGCCTGAGCGGCTTAACGCCGTTATCATAAAATCAGATTCTACTATCGGAAGATATAATAATTCAGGCGGAAGCCCGCGGCGCTCAATTTCTTCCTTTATAAACGGAAGATAAATATTCGCCCGCTCTAACGTCGCGTTAAGCGCCGCGATATTATTTGGGTTTGTATACTGTGCGATAAATCTGCGCGTTAAAGCCTGATCCAGAGCCCTGTCTGTTAGAAGCGAATTTTCCGCGCGGTTTAAATATGTGTATGATTCCTTAGGCGGAGTCTCCTCCGCAGAGATTTCAATAACAGCTGAAAGTTCAATGCCGGGCAACGGATCGTAACTATCGAAGCCGAATGTTAAAAACGAAGTATCGGATAACAGATCATCAATATCGAAATCAAATGCCGAAAGCGAAATATCTAATGATAGATCATCTGTGTCAGGCTCAGGATGCGGAATTTCCAATGCAGTATCAGGAATTTGAAACGGCGCACCGCGGGAAACTTCACTGGCAGTGCCTGAATAATCAATGATAACAGGAGCTATCGTCCGTAAAGGCCTTGTAGTTTCGCTTTGAGCTTCTAATAAATCCGGTCCGGATATTTTCAAAAAAACCGTTATTAAAAGAATTACTTTTAATATCCTCACGTTAGAATTTCTCACCGTAATAAATTCCTACCCATTCCCAGTTGCCGTGTATATCAGGTTCCTGAGGAAAATAAATTTTTCTAAAATAGAAGTACCATGTAGAAAGAGGCTGGGACCAGCCGGTTGTTCTTAAAAACGCCTCAGTTGTGTTTGATGATTCGTCAAGCTCGGAAGCGAAGCGTATCCGGTTTCCGTACATAAACTGCGCAAGGTTAAACCGCGACATTCCTGCTTCGTCTGTTTCGATCTGTTCCCATGAACGCGCGAAAAAGTTTACCTTCGCCTGATATTGCGAAAGCGCAGCCGAGTCTCCGTTTTCCAGCGCTATCTGAACCGCTGTTCTAAGAGCCGGCAGGCTTTCGAATGTCCAGTCTTTCTGCGATCTTGAAAAATCCACCTGCTGTTTCGCGTACCTGTCGGCATCCGGAAAACCTGTAATAATCGCGCCTGAGTACGGCAGGAAATTTGTATATGCCTGAATCGCGCCGTTCCAGTCGCCGACAGCCTCGCATGCCTGTCCAAGCATAAAATACGCCGCCGCCAAATCGATCTTTTCGGGAAACCTTGTTATCAGTTCTCTGTAATACCATACTTGATGTTCCGGGTTTTTATTAAGATTGATAAGATGCTGCAGACAGATCAAATGAATCGACTCGTTATTAATAATTAAGTCAGGATAATTTTTTAATATAAGATCAAAGTAAAGGGCTGCTATCGGGTCTGAACCCTGCTGCATATTCGCGTAGGCGATCATCAGAAAATAATACCCGTTATACGGATCGTGCGGATTGTTTATGGTTCTTGAGCTTAAGAAATGAATCAGCCTTTCGTAATCCTTTAAACGTCCGTAATACGCGGCTATTTCCCTTGTTACGGCAAATTCCGCTTCGCTGCCGGATTCCTCGATTAATATTAAATTGAATAATTCCTTTAAGTTTTCCCTGTCGTCATTCGTGCCGGTTAAAAAATACTTGTCAACTTCAGCTGTTCCGTACCATAAAGCGGATACAAATTCACATGATGTATAAGTTAAAATAAATGCTGTAATTATCGTTATTTTTACAAAATATTTTAATTTTTTCGTCATTTTCATTGTTTATAATACTATCATTGTGTTATTATTTTGTATATGTGCTCAGGTTTTTTTATATAAATCTTTTCTTTTTGGATAATTTATAGTGATCTTTAATTATAAAAATATTAATTTTATTATTTTTTTTATTATACTGATGATTCTCTCCTGTGAATCAACGCCGCGGCAGCCCGAAGAAAGCGGCGTTCCTTCCGAAATTCCACAGACTCCAGAGAATCCCGGCTACTTTCCTGATACTCAGGGACAGCATGTAACATCTCCCGCGCCGGCCGCTAACCCTCAGCAGCAGGGAACTTCCGGTCAGCCTGCAGGTTCACATGGTCAAACCGGCAGTCTTGCCGATGAAATAAGGAACATGACAGAATCAGGCATATTGCTTTCCATGCTTCAGGCTATTGAACTGATCCGCTCAAGGGATTTAAGCGGTTCGGATTTTGGCCGCACAATGTCCGGCATCAACACATTATTAATCAGATTCGTGTACCCTGATTCGCTTACAAGACTGCCCGTTGTCGATCTTCCGCAAACGTCGAATTATACGCGCATCATCAGAGAAACGGAAAGAGGAGTTTATACCCGTCCGGGAGCGGAATCAAATGATTTTCTTGAATATATTCTTCCTTTTCTTGCTTTTAATCAGCTTAACGAGGATCTGTATCCTGTTATTTTAGCCGATCTTGAAAAAGCCAGACATCTAAGGCCGGGTTCCGTATTACCGCCGTTTTTTAAAGGCCTTGTGTATGAACATTCAAATAATTTCCATGAAGCTTATTCTTTATACAATCAGGCTTTTAATATTTCTTCCGGTTTTTATCCGGCTCAGATTGGAATTGCGCGCGTGACGAGACATTTGAATAATACGCGGGATTCAGTAGAGATTTTATCCGATTTAATTATTACCCATCCTGACAGTTCTGAAATTAAAAGAGAGCTTGCCTTAAGTTATTTTCTTAACGGAGACTGGTCGCGCGCTCTGCCTGCGATAGATGATATTTTGCGCACCGAACCCAGAAACGGCGAGTTTCTTTTAATGAGAGCGCATATCTTTTTATTTCAGGGCAATTATTCACAGGCAAACGCCGCTCTGGATAATTACGCCGCGATAAATACAACAAACAGAGATTATCTTTTTATGCGCGCGCGCATACAAATCGAAGGAAACCGCAACCGTGATTCAGCCTTAAATTATCTGCGTTCAATTCTCAGGACAAATCCAAACGATATAGAAGCCCTTATTTATGCAGTCACTCTTTTGATGGAATCCCAGCGCGCTTCCGATCAAACCGAAGGCAGAGAACTTCTCGCGCGGTTACAGCAGCTTTCAGGTTCATCGGTAGAGGTGCTGAGTTTAAGCCTAAGAGAAGCTGTCCGCCGCGAAAACTGGCAGGAAGCTCAGAGATATCTGAATAATATTCTCTCTGTCCGCCGTACAACAGCTGATCTTACCGACGGGTATTATATTGAACGCGGTTTGGGAAATAACGCAAGAGCGCTTACCTATGCGCGTGAACTCTACGAAAGAGATACGGCAAATAATGATTATGCTGTTATTTATATTTCCGCGTTAATTGACAGCGGACAGAGCGCCGAAGCGTCCCGCCTTATTGAAAGCCGCCTTAATTCAATTACCAATGCCCAGCTAAAGAGCCGTTTTTTTTATCTCAGAAGCCGCCTTCGCGCAACTATGGATGAAGCCCTGAGCGATTTGCGCTCAAGCCTTTTTGAGGATCCAAGAAACCTGGACGCAATCATAGCCACGTTCGAAATTTACCATAACAACCGCGAGGAGCGCCGCGCTGTTTATTATTTAAGGCAGGCTCTGGCAATAGCTCCCGATCATCCGCTTCTCCGCCGCTACGAGGTTGAATACGCGTCCTTGCTCGGTAGAAATTAAAATTTTAAATTAAGAATATTGAAGTTTTTACAAAACTAACCGGGTTTTGGAAAAAGCTCAGTTCATAATTCCTTATTTGTCATTTTCTTTGACTACTTGAATAAAAATGCGGTTTTATGCTAGTGTATTGCAATATTATATTTAAGGATGTTACAGATGGATACTTTTTTTCTTCCTTTACTTATGGGAATGCCGGCCGGCGGTGAAGCTGTTGATGGAGGCGGAGGTCTTATTATGACTTTTCTCCCTTTTGTCGCGATTATCGCGATTTTCTACTTCTTGATTATCAGGCCGCAAAACAAAAAACGCAAAGAAACCGAGAGAATGCTCTCCAGTCTTAAAAAGGGCGACAGAATAGTAACCATTGGCGGTCTTTATGGAACAATCCAGAGCGTTAAAGAATCGACAGTAATCATTAAAGTTGATGACGGCGTGAAACTTGAGTTTCTTCGCAGCGCGATTTCCAGCGTGACAATCCCCGCGCCTGAACCTGACGATAAAGAAGAGAAGGAAAAGAAAGATAAAAAAGACGATAAAGACAAAAAAATCGAAGATAAAAAGAACAATGAAAAAAACGAGGAGAAGGAGCAGGAGAAGTCAGAGGATAAGACTTCCGAAAGCGGTGAATAATTATGAGTAAACGTTACAGACTTATTATTTTACTTGTCGTACTGGGTGTTTGTTTTCTGTTTCTATTGCCCACAATACGCTGGTATTTTTTCGTTCCGATCGAGAAGCAGGCTCTGGCGCAGAATTCTAGGGAACAAATTAGAGCGTATTCTTATCAGGCCGCCCAGGCTGACTGGCAGCGCCTTTTAGATGCCGCGCGTTCAAGTAATCCGTCAATGCGTTCGGAGAATCCGGTCCCCGCGGAATTGGATTTTTTGATTCCTGTCGCAAGAAAACTGCACAGGGATTTTAAGGTGCCTGCGCCTGATACATGGACGGCTCTTAATCTCCTTGAAGCTTTTGAATCATTCTCGACAAAAAGAGCGGCGCAGGACGCTATTGAGCAAAAATACGCCGATGAAATTTTCGCTTTAAAGGATTTGCAAAATAACGCGGTAAAACTCGGACTTGACCTTTCAGGCGGTTTAAGCATTATCCTGCAGGTCGGAAGAACATTATCCAATAATGACGATCCTGCCGACGCGATGAACCGCGCTTTAGAAGTGCTGAATAACCGCATTGACCGTTTCGGTCTGACAGAACCTGTCATAAGGCGTCAGGGAACAAACCAGATTATGGTAGAAATTCCCGGAACCGCCGATCCGGAAAGAATCAACGACATTATAATGGGAAAAGGAAGCCTTACCTTCCAGCTCCAGGATGATGATGCAACTTCCGCCTTTTATGATTATTACAGAACCAATCCTACAACAACATTTGACGCAAACGGGAATCTTATAAATCCGTCAATAATACCTGCGCATACAGAACTTTTAGGCGTATATACCAAGGACAGATACGGCCTTGACGAGCATGTAAGGAACACAGACGGAACATACAGTTACATCGTTGTTCTCAGGGAAATCGGCCTTGACGGAAATTATATCGAAGACGCATCTGTCGAGCGGAATAATATGAGCGGACGTCCTGAAGTCGCTTTCAGGCTGAGCGCGGAAGGCGGCGAGATTTTCTACGCGCTTACTTCCAATTACATCGGCAGAAATCTCGCGATAGTAATGGACGGAAAAGTCAGATCGAATCCGTCAATTTCCACAGGTATCCGCGACAGGGGAACAATTACAGGTTTTGATCAGGAAGGATCTGAAAATCTCGCCCTCGTTTTAAGAACCGCCGCGCTCCCCGTGGAATTGGAAGTGGCAAGCCAGCAGAGTATCGGCGCTTCGTTAGGTGAAGATACAATACAGCAGGGGCTTTTCGCTCTTTTAGGCGGAGTCGCGGCTGTATTGATTTTTATGCTTGTTTTTTACAAAGCGGCGGGCATTAACGCCGTAGTAGCTCAAATCTTGAATTTTTACATAATGTTCAGCGTACTTTCCGCGCTTAACTTTACATTAACGCTTCCTGCCATCGCAGGTTTTATTTTAACCATCGGTATGGCGACAGACGCGAATGTAATTATCTTTGAACGCATGAAAGAAGAAATGAGGCTCGGTAAATCTAGAAAAGCCGTAGTCGAAGCCGGATTCAGCAAGGCATTCTGGGCGATTATGGACTCGAATATCACAACATTCATCGCGGCTTTATTCCTTTCGCAGCTTGGCTCAGGTCCGATAAGAGGATTCGCGGTCAGCCTTTCGATCGGCGTATTCTCTTCTGTATTTACAGCTCTTTTCGTATCGCGGCTTATCTTCGACTTTGGAACTGATGTAACGAAAAGTAAAAATCTTTCTGTCAGCTGGACAACGCGCATTCAGGAAAGCGGCGCCAAGGCGGTCAATTTATGAAAAAGACAATTCAATTCTCAAAATTCTTCATACCCGCTGCGGTAATTTCGTGCGTTCTTATCGTCTTTGGCGTATTTGGTTTTATTTTCAACAACGGGTTCGCGCTCGGCGTTGATTTTCAGGCGGGATTAATTCAGGAAGTGCGGATCGCTCCAACCGCTTTTTCAATGCGCTGGAACGGAACGGAGAACGCGGTTATTTCCCATGATCGCGGCAGTATCTATATTATAATTTCTGGCCTTGGCGTTGATAACAGAACGTATCAGTATTCATTTGCCGAGTATACGACAATCGGAGCTTTAAACCGCGCAATGCGGGCGCAGTTAGCTGATCTTAATATTTCAACAACAGCGCCTGATTCGGCAGGCACTCAAAATCTTGTTTTCAGTAATTTGAGCAATCCTCTTCTGAACAGCAGCGATGCGTATATCGTTCACTACATTGATCAAAGAAGCGCGCCTGTTAATATTTCTGACGTAAGAGCCGCAATGGCGGGTTTCAGCCAGAGTATCGCTATTCAGAATGTCGGCGCGGCGGAAGACCGCCATTTTATGATTCGTGTCGAAGACAGAGAAGAGGGACATATCACATCCGCTGAAGTTGTTCAGGTTTTAGAAAATTATTTCAGCGCCCAATACGGCAGGGGATGTATCGCTGTTATCCGCTCGGATTATGTCGGTTCGCGTTTTTCCAAAGACTTAACGGATCAGGCAGGTATTCTTATTTCGCTTACATTGCTTTTAATATTGATATACTCAACTATCCGCTTCCGGCTTCAGTACGCTGTCGGCGCTGTCATTGCGATAATGTACGACGTTCTTATAATCGTTGCCTTTATGGTCTGGACAAGAATGGAATTTACAACATTGAGCATCGCGGCGATTCTAACCATTTTAGGTTATTCAACCAACAATACAATTATTTTCTTTGACAGAGTAAGAGAGAATTTACGCGTATATCCTGATAACCAGTTTATTGATATTTTAAATATTTCGCTTACAAGCATTTTGGGACGCACAATAATCACGACAGCCACAACAATGCTTGCCGTTTTATTTCTTTTTATCTTTACCACAGGCTCAATGAGAGATTTCGCGCTCGCCTTATTGGTTGGAATGACATCAGGCGTATTTACAACATTGTTTATAGTTTCGGGTTTTGTGAACTTCTGGCAGAACAACAAAATCAAACGCGAAAAAAAGAAACTGGCTGTGAAATAATTGTGATTTTTGAGATACAGTTATCGGACAACTCTGATTAATTATTATGAAAATTATTAAGGCGGGAGTTCTTGGTTTCTGTATGGGTGTCAGGCGCGCTGTAGAAATCGCCGAAAAGGAAGCTGCAGCCGCGAATCTCCGGTTAGATGCAACAGGCATAGCTGATAAAACCGGAGCTTCTTCCGGTAATTACTGTGTTTATACTCTGGGCCCGTTAATTCATAGTCCAAAGGTGTTAGCTGATCTTAATTCACTCGGCGTAAACATTATAGACGATCCGTCAGCTTTAAAATCTTCGTTTCCTGCCGCTGACTGTTCATTGTCAACAATTATCATTCGCACGCACGGAGTGCGCCCTGACATCGAAGATGAACTGTGCGGGATGGGGTTTCGAATTGTTGACGCAACCTGTCCTAAAGTAAAGCAAAGCCAGTTAAAAACCCGGGAACTTTCGCGCGCGGGTTTTTTTCTGTTCCTCGCAGGCGAGGCTCTGCACGCCGAAATTACGGGGCTTTTAGGTTACGCGTCATGCGGCGGAAAAAAAGAGCCTTTACGCTCCCGCGAAAAAGAAAATCAATTCTGCAAAGTTACGGGCAGCGCGGAAGACGCGGAAAACGCCGCTCTTACTTTGTATAATTTTAATAAAAACGCGAAAACGGCTTTAATCGGGCAGACAACAATCAGTGAAAATGAATACAACAATATTGCGGACGCGGTAAAAAAATATTTTCCCTCATTAATGATTGTAAACTCAATATGCGCGGCGACAACAGAGCGCCAGAATGCGTTACGCGATCTGCTGCCGAATGTTGACGCTGTTATAATAGCGGGCGGCAGTGAATCGGCAAATACACGCTGTCTTTATTCAATTGCAAAAGATAGCGGCATACCCTGCGTTCTTGCGCAGAACGCCTGCGATATACCTCCTTCTTTTTACAGATTAAATACAATAGGCCTCTGCGCCGGCGCATCTACACCGGATTCCGTTATAAATGAAATAGAAAGTAAATTGAAGCTTTATTAATAGTTTAATTTCTGAAATAAATGAAGTCTGAAATTTTTATATAAGAAAGTTGTACCTAACAATATTTCTTTTATGAAGATATAAATAAAAATAGTTAAGCGCCATTGAGGCCTGTGCGATGCTTAAATATTTATACTTGAATTTTCTCGATTATTAAATTAAAATCTCTGCTTGAGGTGTAATAATATGGAGAAAAAGCAGCTTTCAAGTATTTTAGACGGTAAGGTATTTCGTATTCCTGATTATCAAAGAGGTTACGCATGGGAGGAAAAGCAATGGAATGATTTTATCGAGGATATAGATACACTAATTGATGACAAAATTAACAGCCATTATACCGGTACTATTGTTATTTTTCAGGCTAATACTAAAATAACTGATACATATGGAACAAAAAGATTAGAAATAGTCGATGTAGTGGACGGGCAGCAAAGATTAACAACATGCACATTATACTTATCTATAATTCTTAATAGATTAATTGCTCTGGGTTTTTCCGATTATAGCGTTGAAGTAACAAATTATCTCTATCATGGGACAAAAACAAAACTGCAGTTAAACAATGACACCGCAAATTGTTATTTTGATTTAATTACAAAAGGGAATATTAATATTGAGGCTTATTCAGTACATCAGAAAAGAATCGTAGAGGCTTATAATTATTTTCAAGGGCATATAGAAAACAAATGCTCTTCTCTTGGTGATAATCAAGTTAAATATCTGGAAGATTTATACGATGCGATTATTCGTAAATTAAATTTCTCTTTTTATGCTATAGAACTAGAAAGCGAAATAGGAATGACATTTGAGTTAATGAATTCCCGCGGAAAAGGATTGTCTTCATTGGAGCTTTTGAAGAATTATTTTATGTACTGGATTTACAGAAATATTAATGAAGCTTCGGAAAAAGAAGATTTTACCAACATGGTAAATAAAACATGGAAAGATGTGTTTATCAACATTACAAAATGCAACGGGGATGAAGATCAGTGTCTTAGAATTGTCTGGACTCTGCTCATTGATCATGTCAGGAAAAATTGGGATGGCTATAATGGATTTAAATCAGATAAAGTTATTCCGATACGGCATTTTATCAAAAAATCACAGGAAGAAACAAAAAAATTGCTTGAAAAGATTATTAAAGCCTTGTCTGTTATTTCTTTACATTATTCTCAAATAATACGCCCCACAGAAGAGAACTGTTCTGCGTCAGAATATAAACAGTTAATGAAAATTCGCAGGGCAGGAAATATTGCAAATTATTTACCCCTGTTGGTTGCAGCAAGAATAAAATTTTTAGCAAATAAAGTAAAAGAAAAGGAATATATTTCTCTGCTTGCCGCCGTTGAAAAATTTTCTTATAGAGTATTTCTTATCGAAGGAAAAAGAAGTAATGCAGCCATATCCAGTTTCCATAACTGGGCATGGGGTTTATATCATAAGAATTATGAGATTAACTCTATCGTAAAAGATATTTTGAGTACTATAAATTATTACTCAAATGAGGATAATTTTAGAAGCTGGTTATTAAAAGAAACAGATAATTGGTATGAAGTTATTTATCGTGCCTTGAAATATACTTTGTACGAATATGAGCTGCATTTACTTGAAACAGAGGGAAAAGATGTAAAGCCAAAACTTAGCTGGGCAAGCATATCAGATTCAACAATAGAGCATATATTACCTCAAAACCCGGATAAGAATTCCAAATGGAGAGAAGATTGGTCGAAAGAAGATATGAAATCATATTTACATGATATTTCAAATCTTGTTTTAACAAATGATAATTCACATTATAAAAATTTTGAATTTGAAGTAAAGAAAGGCAAACCGGGAGGAGGGCATTGTTATGCAAATTCCGATATCAGGGAGGAGAGAAAAATATCTGAATATAAAAAATGGGACAAAGCTTCATGTGAGAAAAGGCGCAGAGAAATTGTAGACTGGATTATAAGCAGATGGGGTATAAAAGAAAATATTGCCAAGTAGGTAAACCTCTGCTTCTCAGGGAACCGCCGGTTAATGTTTAATAACTTAGCGGTCCCATGATTTTATGAACCCATAAATAATTGGACATGTTGACAAAGCAAAAATCATAATAGGAATGCTATAATAAGTCTCGGAGGGGAATCCAATGATGGGACGGAAGAGTAAACAATTATGTATGGTCATGATCGATATGGAAGAATTAATACCAAAAGATCATTTGTTAAGAAAAATCAAAGAGAAGATAGATTTTGACTTTATTTATGAAGACGCGAAAGAGTATTATTCAATAATCGGCCGTCCATCAATAGACCCTGTGTGTTTAATGAAGATGTTATTGGTTGGATATCTTTATGGAATAAGATCTGAGAGGAGGCTGGAAGAAGAAATAACATTGAATATGGCATACCGCTGGTTTTGTGATTTTGATTTGATGGATGCCATACCGGATCATTCGACATTAAGCCAAAACAGGAGGCGGAGATTCAAAGACAGTGAAATATTCCGTCAGATATTCAACAGGATAGTAGGAAAATGTATAGAAACAGGTTTAATAAACGGAGAAACATCTGTAAGCGACGGAACTTTTATTCCGGCAAATGTGTCATGGAACAGCAGAATAGAA
>Ga0209755_10001287_pt1 | contig 40160 bp, 20 predicted proteins | sample TergutCo191P1_FD_187301 | JGI IMG/M metagenome (GOLD analysis project Ga0209755, IMG submission 187301) | Cornitermes sp. P1 segment gut microbial communities from Petit-Saut dam, French Guiana - Co191P1 (SPAdes) (version 2) | ecosystem: Host-associated > Arthropoda: Insects > Digestive system... | reverse complement strand
ATCGGAGAGGAAACGGCGGAAAAACTAAAAACCTTCCAATATATTTCCGCGGGAAAGGAAAGGGATTTGAACCGCTCGTGGATGCCATACGGCAAAGTGCTTGTTGTAGACGACATGCATGTCAATTTGCAGGTGGCGCAGGGTTTCCTTAAACATTACGGACTTCAGATTGATACGGCTCTTTCCGGCCAGGAAGCAATCGACATGATAGCGCAAAACGATTACGATCTTGTCTACATGGATCACATGATGCCGGGAATGGACGGCATAGAAGCTGTAGAAAAAATACGCGGAAAAAATATCAATGTTCCGATTGTCGCGCTTACCGCAAATGCGGTCGTGGGAAACATGGAAATGTTTTTATCAAACGGGTTTGACGGATTCATCTCCAAACCGATTGATGTTGTTCAGCTTGACGAGTCTCTCAATCGATGGGTGCGCGACAAGCAAAGCGCGGAAACACTTCAAATGGCGGAAGATGAAAGTATACGCAATGAAAATGAAAAGGATGAACCGATGATTAAAGAAGTGAAACACAATTTGAATTTCCCGGGCGTTGATGTCGAGTTTGGAATTTCGGCGACAGGCGGAACCGCCGAAGGTTACCTTAGGGTTTTGCAGGTTATCTGCAAAGATACCAATGAACGGCTGAGTTTCCTGAACGATTATTTTAACAATGAAATTACCGAGCAAAGCACTAAAAGTTTCACCATTCATGTTCATGCCCTAAAAGGCGCGTTTGCCTCGATTGGCGCAAAGGAGATTTCCAAAAAAGCCGCCGCGCTGGAAGCCGCAGGGAAGGCAAACGATCAAAATTATATAAAGGAAAAACTGCTGGAGCTTACAAGCGACCTTTCGCAGCTTGTAAAAATCATCAATGAGTCCATCGATACGGGTCACGGGGACGAGGCCTTTTCCTTCCCCAAAGAATGCCTCCCGCTTCTTCACGAGTTGTCGGAATTGCTGAAAATCGGGACGGCTTCTTCCAGAATTGACGAAATAATCGAAGAAATTAACGGAGAATCGTTGAATTCGGGGGCTCAGGAGGCAATTGACCGCATTTCCGACGAAATTTTGGTGGCTGAATATGAGAAAGCATTGCATTTAATTAACGAAATTATAACAAAATTAAGCAAAATATAATTGTTTTTTTCCATATAAATACAGCTTTTTTTTGGAAATTTTAGCAAAATTACTTGTACAATATCTTGATTTATTGTAAAATTAAGTTGAGAGGGGTCACTTTACTGGCACCCGATAAAGAAGGGTATATGGCGAAAATATTGTCTTTTCTTCATGTTAACGGAAGGCTGCTTTTGCAGTTTCTGATTGTTTTTGTCGCATTCTTTGTAATGGTGTTTGTCAGCAATTTTTATAACTTCAGAATCGTCAACAGGAACATGGAATCCTACGGCGAAAAAGTTGTATCGGTTTCTGCAGAAGCAATCAATTCCTATTTAAGTAATTTTTCCGTAACGCTGGAAAATTTAAGTTTCTCGATCGAAAGGCTGCAGGAAAACAATGCAGGCGTTAATGCCATGCAAAGAGAACTTGAATTGTGGACGAAAATGATTCACGAAAAAACAGGCGATTCGAATGATTCGGTTGTTTTTTACGGTTTTATTAACGGCACTTTCATGGACGGCTTTGGAAGTGTTCCCGATGCCGATTTTGTTCCGCAATCAAGACCGTGGTATACAGGCGCGGTTGCAAAGAACGGAGAAATATATTTCAGCGAACAATACCGCGATTTAAGATTGGGCATTTTTAATTTAAGCATTTCCAAAATGCTGTTTGATAAAAACGGAAATCCTTTCGGAGTAATAGCGACAAATATTTTAATCTCGGGCATTGCAAATTATGTTGATAATATGGACTACCTTGGATTCGGATATGGCGTTCTGCTCGACAGTCAGCAGCGTTTTGTCATACATCCAAATGCGGATTTAATAGGGATATACCTAAAAGATGTAAACGAAGGTCAGGGCGGATATATGGAACTATCCGATCATTTGTTTGACAACGGTTTTACCAACGCTCACCGTTTTGATTCCTATTCTTATGTTGACAGCATCGCATTTTACAGACAGTTGGACAGCGGCTGGTACATCGGCATTGTGCTGTCAAGAGACACGTATTTCTTCGACATCAGAACGATGCAGGTTATTATGATTTCTGTCGGTTTTATTCTTGCCGCGCTTTTGTGCTGCGTGTTGGCCTACATGCACATCAGGGTGAATATTTCGGACGAGGCAAGCAAGGTAAAATCGTCGTTCCTTGCGACAATGAGCCACGAAATACGCACGCCGATGAACAGCATTATGGGCTTTACGGAGCTTGCGCTTGACGATGAAACTTCGCCGAAAACAAGGGATTACCTTACAAAGATTCAAACCAACTCCGAGTGGCTTTTGCAGATTATCAATGACATCCTCGATATTTCAAAAATCGAATCGGGTAAAATGGAATTGGAAAGAATTCCGTTTGACATGCACGAACTGTTCTCAAGCTGCAGGGCTTTGGTTATGCCCAAAGCTGTCGAAAAGGGAATTCTTCTGCACTTCTATGCCGAGCCGAGCGTGGGCAAAAAACCGTTAGGCGATCCTACAAGGCTTCGTCAGGTATTCGTCAATTTGATTTCCAACGCTATCAAATTTACTAATGTCGGCATGGTAAAAGTTCAATCGGAAATTATCAAAACGACAGAAAACAGCGCTACCATGGCTTTCGTAATCAAGGACAGCGGTATCGGCATGACACCCGAACAAATCGAAAGGGTTTTCGATTCGTTTACCCAGGCGGAATCGGGAACGATGCGCAAGTACGGCGGCACGGGGCTTGGTCTTGCAATTTCCAGAACCATTGTGGAAATGATGGGTGGTCATCTGGTTGTGGAAAGCTCGCCCGGCGTTGGAAGCAAATTCTCGTTTGAACTTACATTCGAAACAATCGATTATACCCAGGAAGAACTGGAAAAAAAGAAAAGTTATCTTAACGATATCAGCAAGCCTACATTGGAAGGCGAAGTTCTTATCTGCGAAGACAACGAAATGAATCAGTTTGTAATAGTTGAACATCTCGCCAGAGTCGGTCTTAAAGCGGTTGTCGCGGAGAACGGCAGAATCGGCGTTGACATAGTAAAGGATCGCATAAGAAAAGGCGAAAGGCTTTTTGATTTAATATTTATGGATATTCACATGCCGGTTATGGACGGCTTTGAAGCGGCGGACGAAATCAACAAACTTAATATTAATATACCCATGGTGGCAATGACAGCTAACGTTATGAACGAAGATATGGACGTTTATAAGTTAAGCGGAATTCCTGATTGTGTCGGCAAGCCATTTACATCTCAAGAATTATGGCGGTGTCTTTTAAAATACTTTACTCCAAAATAGCGGAAAGATATGAAAGCTCGTGTTTTAGCAATATTGATAACTGTCGCCGTGTCGGTTTTGGGCTGCACGGAAAAAATTATTGTTGCAGATGAATTTCCAAAGACTTTCCGCGAAATTTTAAATATAACCCAAGACGAGATGGACGCAATAGAAAATTTTCACAGGCAGGGTCGGGTTTTTACTTATGGAATGCCGCTTAGCACCGAGGCATTTGCAGACAGCGAAGGAAACATTATCGGTTTTTCCGCCATTTTCTGCGAATGGCTGACAGAATTTTTCGGGTTGGAATTCAAGCCTGCAATTTATGATTGGCAGGATTTGCTCGCAGGGCTTGAAACAAAAGAAATTTCGTTTACAGGCGAGCTTACTCCGACAGAAGAACGTTTCCACATTTACAATTTGTCAAAACCGATAGCATCGCGTCTTTTAAAAACATACACCCTCGCGGGAAAAAAATCTCTCGATGAAATTGCCGCAGAACGAAGGCTAAAGTGCGGTTTTATCGAAGGTACGTCCACGATTCAGACCGTCGCTTCCCAATTGGATGAAGATACTTTTGATATCGTCCTTCTTGCCGATGTTAGGCTTGTTTATGAAGCGTTAAGGAGCGGAAGAATCGACGCTTTTTTTTACAGCGGAACCGCCGAGGCAAACTTTATAATGCAGAGCGATATAGAAGCGCATCTTTTTTATCCGTTAACGTATCGCCCTGTTTCGCTTGCAACTAAAGATCCCGATCTTGAACCGATTATTTCCGTTTTGGATAAATTTATCGCCGACAACGGAATTGGTTTTATCAATTCCATGTACAAGCAGGGCGAAATCGATTTTAAAAAAATGAAATTGTTTTCCTGGTTCACGGAAGAAGAAATTGAATATATCAAAAACAGCAAAGAAGTAAGATTTGTCGCAGAGTATTACAATTATCCGATTAGTTTTTTCAATACCCATGAAAAGGAATGGCAGGGAATTGTTTTTGACATTCTCCCGCTAATCGAAGATGTTACGGGGCTTCATTTTAAATTGGTGAACGATCAATACACGGAATGGCCGCAGCTTTTAAGAATGGTAGAAGACGGCGAAGCCCAAATGACAGCGGAACTGATTCGTTCGCATGATCGCGAAGGCAGATTTTTATGGCCTTCTAATGAAACTATAACGGACCATTATACTTTGGTTTCCAAAACATCATTCCCGAATATCAGCATTAATGAAATTCCCGATGTAAGAGTGGGGCTTGTCATCGATTCTGTGTATGCCGAGAATTTTAACAGATGGTTTCCCGAACATCCGAATACAGTGGAGTATGTAAGCTCGAACGCGGCTTTTCAGGGGTTGGAACGCGACGAAGTGGATATGGTAATGTCAAGTCAGCACCGTCTTCTTGCAATTACGCATTACAACGAGTTTGTCGGCTACAAGGCAAATATTATTTTTAATTATACATCCGAATCGCGTTTCGGTTTTAATATTAACGAAGAAATTTTATGCTCCATTGTGGATAAGGCTCTTGGAATGCTTGATTCAAGGGCAATTGCCGACCAATGGATGAGAAAAACTTATGATTATCGAAGCAAATTGGCGGAAGCTCAGCGTCCGCTTCTTCTGGGTTCTTCCATATTGTTTCTTTTCGTGCTTATTCTTCTTTTTGTTTTATTGATAAAAAACCGCAAAGAAGGAATCAAGCTTGAAGCGCTTGTTCAGGAACGCACGACCAAATTAAACAGATACCAAAGAGAGCTTGAGTCAGCCCTTCAGTCAGCAAAAAACGCAAACAGTTCAAAGTCGATTTTTCTTGCCAACATGAGCCATGAAATACGCACGCCGATGAACAGCATCATGGGATTTTCGGAGCTCGCGCTGGACGGCGAAGAAAACGAAAAAACAAGAGACTATCTTAAAAACATTATTACAAACGCGGATTGGCTTTTGCAGATAATAAACGACATTTTGGATATCTCAAAAATCGAGTCGGGCAAAATGGAGCTTGAAGAAATCCCGTTTGACATGCACGAACTTTTTGCAAGCTGCCGCACTTTGATAATGCCCAAAGCTGTGGAAAAAGGCATATTGCTGCACTTTTACGCGGAGCCAAGCGTAGGCAGAAAACCTGTCGGCGATCCTACAAGACTGCGTCAGGTGTTTATCAACCTGCTTTCCAACGCGGTAAAATTTACAAACTCGGGAATGATCAAATTAATTTCCGATATTACCCATATAGACGACAGAACAATTTCGATGCACTTTGAAATCAAGGACAGCGGAATCGGCATGACGCCCGAACAAATCGAAATTATTTTTGATCCGTTCACTCAGGCGGAAACCGGCACAACGCGAAAATACGGCGGAACGGGGCTTGGTCTTGCGATTACAAAATCCATTATCGACATGATGGGCGGAAAATTGCTTGTAGAAAGCATTCCCGGCGTAGGAAGCAAATTCAGTTTCGATTTGATGTTCTCTACAGTTGATGTGCCGGAAGAGGAAATGATCCATAAAAAAGTATTATTAACCGAAATTGAAAGACCCGAGTTCAGGGGCGATGTTTTGTTATGCGAAGATAATGTCATGAATCAGCAGGTTATCTGCGAACATTTGGTGCGCGTCGGACTTAAACCCACTGTGGCGGAAAACGGAAAAGTCGGCGTGGATAAGATAATAAACCGCATTAATAACGGACAAAAACAATTTGACCTTATTTTTATGGATATGCACATGCCTGTAATGGACGGTTTGGAAGCGTCTACAGAAATTGTCAAATTGGATATTGGCGTTCCAATGGTGGCAATGACCGCGAATGTTATGGCGGACGACATCGAGATTTACAAATTAAGCGGAATGGTAGACTGCCTTGGAAAACCGTTTACGTCGCAGGAATTATGGCGTTGTCTTTTAAAATACCTGACTCCGATAAGAGAAATAGAAAATAAAAAAGAATCGAATCCTACACATAAAGACGCAATGCTTGAATATGATTTGGAATTCCAAAAATCTCTGGAAAAATATTTCGTAAAGAGCAATCAGATGAAATATGAAGAGATTATCAGAGCTTTAAAGGATGACGACATCAAACTTGCGCACAGAATGGTTCATTCGCTAAAGAGCAACGCAGGGCAGATTGGCAAGATACGTCTGCAATCTGCCGCGCTTGCCGTGGAAAGGCAGCTTAAAGACGGCATAAACGGAACAACAGAAGAGCATCTGTCTTTGCTGGAAAAGGAATTAAGCGCGGCGCTTGTCGAACTGGAAGTAATGCAGAAAAAAGAATCGGAGGCAGGTTCGCCCGCAAAGGAAATGATTTCTTCTGTTGATTCAAAGGTAGTAAAAAAACTGCTGGAACAGCTTGAGCCTATGCTGAAAATGGGTAATCCTGAAAGCCTTAAGTTAATTGAAGAGTTGCGAAAAATATCCGGTTGCGACGATTTGCGGCTTAAATTCATTCAGCAAATAGAAGATTTTGAATTCGAATCGGCGCTTAATTCACTCTCCGCATTAAGAGAAAAATTGGGATTGCAATAAAATGGTAAGACGCGGTCTGAAAGAAAGGATAATTATACCATTGGTTATTCTTTTGTTCATTCTTGTAGGCGGAATGACTACATATTCGTCCATTGAATTTTTCAAGTTTACGACTTTTCTGCATGATAACAGCATAATATCGATTTCAAAAAGCCTTATAAGCCACCAAGATGATTACAGGCAAAACACAAAAGCTGCGGCGATTTCCGCGGCGCGTTTTCCCGAAGTTGTCAAGGCGGTAAGCGAACGCAATGCGGAACAAATTGTCGAAGTTTTGGCTCCGTTGGCGGAATTGTTCAATATAACATATTTTACCGTAACGGACGAAAATGGAAACGTGCTTGTAAGAACTTACGATAAAAATCTTTACGGCGACAATGTTTCGGATGTTCAAAATATCAAGGATGCGATGGAAGGCAGAATATCAACATTTTACGAATCGGGACCGGTTATCCATCTTTCTGTTCACACCGGCGCGCCTGTTTACAATGCAAACGGAAATATCATTGGCGTAATTTCTGCCGGCATTAGATTTGACGAAAACGATTATATCGACAGGCTAAAGGATCGGTTTAACGCGGAATTTTCGATTTATTTGGGCTATACAAGAATCACTTCCACAATGATGAGAAACGAAGAGCGCAATACGGGCATTAATTACGTTTATGATTTTTCCAAAAGCGCGGTACACGGAGAAGGGTATTTTGACACGCAGAGCGTAATGGATGTTTCATACAGAACTTTTTGGCTTCCGATTGCCGATTCCAACGATAATATTATTGCGGCTATTTCGGTGGGCGTTTCGGATGAAGATATAGTGGAAGAAAGAAACAGGCTGATAATGAGCAACATAATCATCGGCGTTTCCGGGCTTCTTGTTTCGATTTTAATTCTTCTTCAGTTTATTAACAGAATTACAAGACCTGTAAAAAATCTTGTTGATCTTGTTTCCAAGGTTACGCAGGGAAATTTAAACATATATATTGACGACAAGCAAAGCGCGGAGGACGAAATTGATTCCCTCAGTTATGACGTTTATCTTCTTATAAAGGTAATCAAGTCCATGCTTAACGATCTGTCTTGCCTTACAAGAGAGCTGAACACAACCGGCGACATAGAAGAGTATCAGATTGACACTTCGAAATACAGCGGCTCCTATAAGGAAATTATCGAAGGCATTAATGAGCTTTGCCACTCAATTTCGCTTAAAAACAAAACTGTCGCTTCCATGGACTTTTTGGATACGATGATTAGCGTTGTCGATTTTAATTACAATATTCTTTATTTGAACAAATCGATGATCGACGCTTATGGCATAGACAAAGAAGAATGCAACAAGAAAAAATGCTACAAGGTAATAATGAAAATTGACGAGCCCTGTTCGTACTGCAAGATGAAAGATTTGAGAAAAAGCAAGGATCCCAATCCCGATACCGATTATGAATACAAGTATGACGTTATTTTGAAAAAATGGATCAGCGTAAGAGCCGTGATTATTCCCTGGGTTGACGGGTCAAAAGTATTGTGCAATTACGTTAATGACGAAACGCAGGTAAAAAGTTTCGAAGATCAATTGCGAATAGCGGCGCAAAAAGCGCATGAGGCGTCTGTTGCAAAATCGGCGTTCCTTGCAAACATGAGCCATGAAATACGAACGCCGATGAACAGCATCATGGGATTTTCCGAGCTTGCTCTGGACGACATTATACCCGAAAGAACAAGGGAGTATCTTGATAAAATTCTGGATAACACAAAGGGACTTTTGCAAATTATAAATGACATCCTGGACATTTCCAAAGTTGAATCGGGCAGGATGGAGATAGAAAAAATTCCTTTTGATTTCCACGAACTGTTCACAAACTGCAAAACGATAATAATGCCCAAAGCCGCAGAGAAGGGAATCTCGCTTTATTTCTATGTCGATCCGATTCAGGGAAAGATGCCGCTTGGCGATCCTACAAAACTGCGTCAGGTTTTTGTAAACCTGATTGCAAATGCCGTAAAGTTTACAAATGCGGGAACTGTAAAAATCCTGGCAGAAATGCAGGACAGAACCGATAACACCGTAACAATTTATTTCGAGGTAAAAGACAGCGGAATCGGAATCATGGAAGAGCAGATGGAATTTATTTTTGAGCCGTTTGTGCAGGGAGAATCCGGAACGACAAGACAATACGGCGGCTCTGGGCTTGGTCTTACAATCACCAAAAACATTATCGAACTGATGGGCGGAACGCTTTCTGTGGACAGCAAAGTCGGAATAGGAAGCAAATTTTACTTTACGCTTACTTTTGACACGATAGACATAAGCGGAGAAAAACTGTACGAACAAAAAATGATTCTTTCCGATTTTGGCAAACCAACTTTTGAAGGCGAAGTTTTATTATGCGAAGACAATGCGATGAATCAGCAGGTTATCTGCGAACACTTGGAAAGGGTGGGGCTTAAAACAGTCGTTGCATGGAACGGAAGAATCGGGCTTGATTTGGTAAAGATGCGAAAACTCGCCGGAGAAAAGCAGTTCGATTTGATATTTATGGATATGCACATGCCTGTAATGGACGGACTTGAAGCGACGGAAAGAATCCTTGAGCTTAACACGGGAATTCCGATTGTCGCAATGACCGCGAACATTATGGCGGATGCGACAGAGACTTACAGACTGACAGGTCTTCATGACTGCGTAGGAAAACCGTTTACTTCGCAGGAATTGTGGAGATGCCTTTTGAAATTTTTGACTCCTGTTGACAAGGAGCCCAAAAAAATTCTTGAGACGGAAGAAGATTTCCAAAAGTCGCTTCAATCGTTGTTTGTAAGAAGCAATCAGATGATTTATGAAGACATAACAAAAGCCATAAAAGATGACGATGTAAAATTGGCTCACCGCCTGACGCACAGCCTAAAAAGCAATGCCGCGCAGATTGGCAAAACAGAGCTTCAGAAAGCCGCCATCGAAGTTGAGAGCGTCCTTAAGAAAGGGGATAAAAACGTTTCCGACGATCTTATGGACACATTAAAAAAAGAGCTGGATGCCGTTCTTGCAGAACTTGCGCCTGTCCTGCAGGAAGAAATTAGGGCGGGCGAACAAACCGAAATTATGGAAATTGAACTTGCGATACCAATAATTGACGAGCTTGAGTCGTGCCTTAAAAAGGGAAGCCCCGAATGCATTAACCTGATTGACAGAATACGCCGCCTGCCCGGTGATAAAGAGACAAAAAACAAAATAATACAGCAAATAGAAGATTTCGATTTTGACACAGCCCTAGACTTGCTTAATCAATTAAAGCGTGATATAAATATCACCTAATGGGGGAAGCAATGTCAGGATGTAAAGCCTGCTTGTTGATTTTTATATTTTCGCTTTTCTTTGTTTCGTGTGAATCGCCGAACAGGGCAGAAGGGCAGGCGGCTATGGGGCACTCCCCCCTGGAAGCTGTGCTTGGTCTTAAAGAAGAGAATAAAAAATTCGAGAATACCCGCTCAAGAAGCGTTCAGGCTCACCAGCCCGAAATTAAGAACATTCTGGATCGCGGATATATTGTATTCTCAATGTCTGCAGCAGAGGAAAAACCTTTTTATTATATAGAAGAAACATCGGGCGAATTAATCGGGCTTGATGTTGAAATTGCGTATACAATCGCAAACATTCTGCGAATAAAGGCAGTCATCTTAAGAAATTCAAGCAACCATGACGGAGTTATTTCTGCGGTTACAAACAACGAAGCGGATATTGCAATCAGCAGACTGGGCTTTTCTTTAAGACGCGCGGAACTGGTCCGCTTTACGCAGCCCTATGTCACGATTAGGCAGGCGCTCCTTTTTAACAGACTTGAGTTTGCAAAAATCGGCGCCGAAGATACGCTGCCCCATTTTGTAAATGATTATTACGGGCCGCTTGGAATAATGGAAAATTCGCCGTATCAGGTTTTTGCGCAGGAAAATTTTCCAAATGCGCAGGCAGTAAAATTCAACAGCATGCAAAATGCCGCAGACGCATTGTTCCGTTCGCGCATTACGGCAATTTATAACGACGAGATTGAAATTTTGGCTGTAAATGCCCAAAAGGCAAATGCTTCGCTTTTTGCAAAAACTGTTTTTATCGGAAATAAAAACGAATATATCGTAATGGCGGTTTCTCCCAATGCCCCGCAATTGCAGGAATGGCTTAACGTTTTTCTGAATGAATATATATCCGTAAACAGGCGCGAGTTAAGCCCGGAAGGACTTGCAGAGCGGCATTATGGAGGCAGGAGATGAACCGGGAATTTTTTAAAAAACCTTTGGTTGTATCGATAGCCGCCGCAATCGGCATTTTGGCAGGTTTGACCGGCGCAAATGTTTTAACAGGCAGCGATTTGGAAAATTTTTCGAAGGTTGTTTTTTTTCCCGGCAAATTGTTTGTTGTTATTTTGCAAATGATCGTTATCCCGATAATTTTTTGCGCTGTTGCTTCAAGTATTGGCAAATTGATTCGCGCAAAAAAAAGCGGCGGATTGGCCTGGCGCATGATTTATACTTTTGCAGTCTGCATGGCAGTCTGCGCCGTTGGGGGTATTGCGCTTGGCGTGATCGGTCAGCCGGGGAAGGGACTTGGCGAAGAAGCTCAAGCGGTAATGGGGAAAATTATCCCCTCTTCCGGCAATTTGGAAGTGACGATTGGCTCTGAAAACGAAAAGACGCAACCTGATAATGCTTTTGACATTACTATGGAAAACATAATACCCAAAGACATTTTTGGGGTTTTTGTTTTTTGCAGTATCCTTGCCATGGCGACGGGTATTGCCATTGGTCTTCTTCAGGAAGAATCCGCGCTCTTGCTCCTCAATTTTTTCTCGTCTGTCATGTACGCATTCAGAAAACTCTTTAACCTTGCGATGTATCTGCTTCCTTTCGCGCTTATCTGTTTGCTTGCGGGACTTATCGCGTCTTTGGGCGCGCAGATTTTTTCCGCGATGGCAAAATTTATCGCTTTGTTCGCCGTAGGTTCATTGATTGCCCTAATTGCATGTACTGCGGTTATTTACTTTCGTTCGGGTATCGTTAATCCGCTAAAGATATTCGCCGCCCTGTTCGAGCCAATCGCGCTTTCATTTGCATCTGGCAATTCCATGGCCGCCCTGCCAAGCGCGATTAACAGTTTGGACACAGGGATGAAATATGACTCAACGACGGTTAACATCACGCTTCCTCTTGGAATGGCAATTTGCCGTTACGAAAATATAATCTATTTTTCGATCGCGGCATTGTTTACCGCACAGATCTATGGCGCGGCTTTATCGCCTTTTCACTTTTTGATTGTTTTTTTCTTGGCTATTCTTACAGGAATTGCAAGCGCGGGCATGTCAGGTATTGTTGCGCTTCCTTTGCTGGGCATTATTCTTAAACCGCTTAACCTTCCCCTGGAAGCTGTGTTGATTGTCTTTATGGCTATCGATCCTGTTATTGCTCCGTTCAGATCGTTTCTTGCATGTTATATAAATATCGCAGTTGCAACTCTTATCGTAAAGCGCAACGAAGAAGAAGTTAGCGCTCCTGCAAATGAAAAGCAAATGATTGTTTACGTTCAGGAAGCCTTGGACAAGCCGCCCATCCTTTTAAGAAATGAAGGCGAGCCTGACGGCATCGAGATTATGTACATTAAGGAAATCGGGAAGCGATGGAACAGGCAGGTTATTTTTAAGGATGCCGCAGTTATGAATCCGCAGGAAAGGGAATGGATAAAAGAGAGCGCCGATATTATCGCTGGAATCATTACAAGCGATTCGTTTACGGACTCAGGCAATTTTTCCCTGTCGCAATCATGGGCTTCTGTAAACATGAACGGACAAAAGACGCCGCTTTATTTTATACTGCCTGCCAAAAACCGGGAAGCGCAGGAAATTAACAGTATCATTCAAACGCTCTGGAAGGAAAATTACCTAAAATTTATTTTAACGGCGGCAAAAGCAAAGGAAAGCTGACAGGCAGTTGACAAATAAATGCAATTTTTGCATAATCTAACATGATATGAACAATCTTGCCAAATTCATTAAGTCGTATGGTGGAGTGCTTTTTGGCGTTGTATTAATTGCATTGATTGTTTCCATCAGGGTAAGTTGCAGCAGATTAAGTAAAAATGTTTTTGAAATTGCAATTCCCGGCGCCGTCGATTCCTTGCAGCCCTTTAATGACATAAACGCTTTTGAAATGACTTCCAATATAAAAATCGGCTGGAACTTGGGGAACACTCTGGACGCTCATGGCGAAAGGGACGGCTTCCCCTGGCTTGGCGGCGGTTTGTACGCTTATACAAAAGTATTTGAAATGGAATCGGCTTGGGGGAATCCAGCCGCAACGGAAGAATTGTTTGTCGCAGTTAAAGAATCGGGTTTTAATACAATCAGGATTCCCGTTACATGGTACAAGGCGATGGATCAAAACCATAATATAAGAACAGACTGGATGACAAGAGTTGTAGAAGTGGTTAACTACGCAATCAACAATGATCTGTATGTTATTTTAAACTCGCATCACGACGAGGAAATTTTTAAGTTTACAAATGCGCAGACGCGGGAATCCCTTGTTGCATTCAAAAAATTATGGGATCAGATTGCAAGGGTTTTTAAGAACTATGATGAAAGACTGATCTTTGAAGCGTTGAATGAACCCAGAACAAAAGGTTCTCCGCATGAGTGGACCGGCGGTACCGCGGAAGAGCATTTGAACCTGAACAAATATTATCAAACTTTTGTTGATACAGTTCGCGTTACGGGCGGAAATAACGACAAGCGCATATTGATCATAAACACCTATGCGGCTTCCGCCGAACAAACCGCCATGGATGGTCTTGTACTGCCAGCCGATACCGCTGTGAACAGACTGATTGTTTCGATACATGCATACACGCCTTATGATTTTGCCTTGAATAAAAACGACTCTTTCAATTCATGGAGCAAAGACAATATTGGAGACACTTCGCCAATTACGGATATGTTCGAACGCGCCTACAATTCGTTTATCGCAAAGGGAATTCCTGTTGTCATGGGGGAATTTGGAGCAATGAACAAGGGCAATGCGGCGGCAAGAACCGAGTGGGCGGAGTTTTATGTAAAGACGGCAATGGAAAAGGGCATCCCCTGTATTTGGTGGGATAACGGCATTACCTCGGGCAACGGGGAAAGATTTGGCATTATCGGCAGGTACATTCAGGATAAGCCGTTCCCGGATATTATTGAGGGGTTAATGCGAGGAGCCTCCGAATGGTATAATAAACGGGAAGGTAGATTATGAGCGGCAATCCGGCATATTTAATTTTGGAAAACGGCGAAATTTTTGAAGGGAAATCCTTTGGCGCGTATGGCGATGTTACAGGCGAGATTGTTTTTACAACCGGAATGACCGGTTATTTGGAAACCCTCACCGATCAAAGCTATTGCGGGCAGATAGTTCTTCAAACCTTTCCGTTAATCGGCAACTACGGTGTCATCCCCGATGATTTCGAGAGCGGAAACATCGGCGCAAAGGCTTACATTGTAAAATATCCGTGCGCGGCTCCTTCCAACTTCAGAAGCAAGGGCGACCTTGATTCGTTTTTAAAAGAACGCGGCATTGTCGGACTTTACGATATCGACACCCGCTCGCTCACAAAGATAATCCGCGAGAACGGCGTAATGAACGGAAAGATAACTTCGTCTGTTCCTACGGACGCGGATCGCAAGGAAGCGCAAAAGTATACGGTAGTTCATCCAATTGCCGCAGTGTCTTCGCGCGAAATTGTCAAGGCAGCCGATGCCGACAATTCAAAGGCGGGAAGACGAATTGCCCTTATGGACTTTGGTGCAAAGCGCGGAATCCAAAATGCCCTTTTAAAACGCGGCTGTACTGTGTGGACCTTTCCGCATGACACCATTGTGGAAGAAATTATGAAAATCGAGCCGAACGGCATCATGCTGAGCAACGGCCCCGGCGATCCTGCGGACAGCGACAATAAAAAAATTGTAGAGACGCTAAAAGCGCTTGTTAAAAAGAACATTCCAATTTTTGGCATTTGCATGGGGCACCAATTGCTGGCGATAGCCAATGGATACAAAACCGGAAAATTAAAGTTTGGTCATCGCGGCGCGAACCAGCCTGTAAAGGATACGCGCTCGGGCAGCGTTTACATCACAAGTCAGAATCATGGCTACGAAGTAATCGCCGAGGACAGCTCTTTTGTAAATGTAAACGACGGAAGCTGCGAGGGCCTTGATTACGGCAGCTCTTTCTCCGTGCAGTTTCATCCCGAGGCTTGCGGCGGCCCGCTTGATACCGGGTTTTTGTTTGACCTCTTTATGGAAAGGATAGACAATCATGCCGCTAAATAAAGAAATTAAAAAAGTTTTGGTGATAGGTTCGGGTCCCATTGTAATCGGACAAGCGGCGGAGTTTGATTATGCAGGCACCCAAGCTTGCCGCGTTCTTCGCGAAGATAAAATCGAAATCGTACTTGTCAATTCAAACCCCGCAACCATAATGACCGACAATAACATCGCGGATAAAATTTATATCGAGCCGCTTACGCTCACAACGGTAAAACGCATTATAGAAAAGGAACGCCCGGACAGCATATTGTCGGGTCTTGGCGGACAGACAGGGCTTACCCTCTGCATGCAGCTTGCCCGCGAAGGATTTTTGGAAAAGCACAATGTGCGTTTGCTTGGCTCGTCCCCCGAAACGATAGACAAAGCCGAGGACAGAAAAATTTTCAAGGACACAATGCTTGGCATTGGCCAGCCTTGCGTTCCCTCCGTCATTGCGACCGATGTTGAGACTTCGGTCAAGTTTGCAAACGAAATTGGCTACCCCGTAATTATTCGCCCTGCGTTTACGCTTGGCGGCTCGGGCGGCGGCATCGCCGATAACGAAGCAAAACTTCGCGAGATTGCCGCAAACGGGATCGCGCTTTCGCCGATCAATCAGGTGCTTGTAGAAAAATCGATCGCGGGCTGGAAAGAGATTGAGTTTGAGGTCATGCGCGACCGCGCGGGAAATGTAATAACTGTTTGTTCAATGGAAAACTTTGATCCTGTCGGCGTGCACACGGGTGACAGTATCGTTATTGCTCCCTGCGTTACGCTTGCCGACAAGGAATATCAAATGCTGCGCACCGCATCACTTGATATTATAATGGCTCTCGGTGTCGAGGGCGGATGCAATGTGCAGCTTGCCCTGCACCCGACAAGTTTTGACTACGCCGTTATCGAAGTGAATCCGCGCGTGTCGCGCTCGTCGGCTCTTGCAAGCAAGGCAACCGGTTATCCAATTGCAAAAGTGGCGACAAAAATCGCTATCGGTTACACCTTAGATGAAATCACAAATGCGGTGACAGGCACCACTTACGCGGCGTTCGAGCCTGCGCTTGATTATGTCGCGGTTAAGTTTCCAAAGTGGCCATTTGACAAATTCGTCTATGCGCACAAAGAACTTGGAACCCAGATGAAAGCGACGGGCGAAGTTATGGCAATCGCCGACACCTTTGAAGAAGCGCTTTTAAAAGCGGTTCGCGGCGCAGAGATTGGTCTTACAAACCTTGATCATCCGCGCATATCGTTAAAGTCCGACGCAGAGATTCGCGAAATGCTAAAAACCGTAACAGATGAGCGGCTCTTTGTTCTTTACGAAGCGATAAAGCGCGGCATAAGTGTCGACGAGCTTTATGAAATAACAAAAGTTGACCGCTGGTTTTTAAGCTGCCTTCTCAATATTAAAGATGGAACCAGAACTGTCAACACAGAATCCCTGATCTATAAAATGGTAGACACTTGCGGCGGTGAGTTCGAGGCAAAGACACCGTATTTTTATTCAATCACCAACGGCAGGGAAAATGAAGCACTTCCGTTTATCCAGAAAAGCAAAAAGGAAAAAGTCATTGTTCTGGGAAGCGGCCCCATAAGAATCGGACAGGGTATCGAGTTTGATTATGCCTGCGTGCATTGTGTGTGGACTTTAAAGAGTATGGGTTATGAAGTAATCGTTATCAACAATAACCCGGAAACCGTATCTACCGATTTTGACACCGCAGACAGATTGTACTTTGAGCCGCTGTTCATCGATGACGTAATGAACATCATCAATATAGAAAAACCAATCGGCGTCATTGTAGCATTTGGCGGCGGCACTGCAATCAAACTGACAAAGAAGCTGCACGATCGCGGCGTAAATATAATCGGAACATCTGCGGAAAGCATCGACATCTGCGAGGACAGGGAACGCTTCGATGCGCTCCTGGAAAACCTGGACGTGAAACGTCCCAAAGGTTTCAGCGTAATGACAGGATCGGATTTAAACCAAAGCTGCAAGTTGGCGCTTGATGCCGCAGACAAGCTTGGTTACCCGGTATTAATGCGTCCCTCCTACGTTTTGGGCGGGCAGAACATGATCATTGCTTTCTCGCCCGAAGACATCAAAGAATATATGGAAATAATTCTGCGCTCAAAACAGGACAACCCCGTGTTGATCGACAAATACCTAAGCGGGCGCGAGATCGAAGTGGATGCCATTTGCGACGGCACAGATGTTCTCATCCCCGGCATCATGGAACACATTGAGCGCACAGGCGTTCACTCGGGCGACAGTATCGCCGTGTATCCTGCGCTTAATATCGATGATGAGCTTGCAGACGCTCTTTTTAATGTGACAGAAAAACTTTGCATGGCTTTAAATGTTCGGGGTCTTGTGAACATTCAATACGTTCTTTATGAAAATGAAATCTATGTAATAGAAGTAAACCCTCGCGCATCAAGAACAGTTCCGTACATCAGCAAGGTGACTGGCGTTCCAATGTGCGAGCTTGCGACAAAGGTAAGCGTCGGGGAAATGCTTTCGTCACTTGGTTACACATCGGGCATTGCAAAGATTCCTCCGTACATTGCCGCGAAGGTTCCTGTCTTTTCATTTGAAAAGCTCGCAGGCCTTGACACTCACCTTGGACCCGAGATGAAATCGACAGGCGAAGTTTTGGGACTTGGTAAAAATCTTGAAGAAGCGCTGTACAAGGGTCTTGTCGCCGCGGGTTACAAGATGAAAAAATCCGGCGGCGTATTAATGACAATCAAGGACGGCGACAAGGGCGAGATAATCGGCATGGCGCAAAAGTTTACCAAACTGGGATTCGCTCTTCATGCAACGCGGGGTACAGCGCGTTTCCTTAATAAAAAAGGATTCAATGTTGAACCCATCGATAAAATCTGCGACAACCCGGACATCAACACAGAGACGCTTTTAGCAAGCGGAAAGATCAGCTACATCATCTCGACATCGGAAAAGGGAAGAGACCCCGCGTATGACGATGTAAAACTTCGCAGGAAAGCCTGCTCGCTCGGCGTTCCGTGCCTTACTTCCATTGATACGGCGAACGCGCTTGCCGACTCCTTGCTTTCCGATTACAGCGAAATAAACACCGAGCTTGTCGATATAAACAATTTAAGAACCAGCCGTATCAAACTACCGTTTACCAAAATGCACGGAACCGGCAACGATTACATCTATATAAATTGTTTCGATCTTGATATAAATTCGCCCGAGTCGCTTTCTGCGCTTCTTGCCGACAGGCACACAGGCATCGGCGGCGAAGGCGTTATATTGATTCTGCCGTCCGAGAGCGCCGATGCAAGGATGCGAATTTTCAACCTGGACGGCAGCGAAGGCGCGATGGCAGGAAACTCGATTCGCTGCGTTGCAAAATATCTTTACGACACAGGCATTGTAAAAAAACGCGACATGAGAATCGAAACACGAAGCGGCATCAGGGAACTGCATATTTCCACACGGAATGGAGATGTTTTATCTGTTAAAGTAAACATGGGAAGGGCGCAGTTGAATCCCGAAAAAATCCCCGTCAATCTTCCGGGAGAAAATATAATCGCAAGGCAAGTTACAATCGGCGGCGAGCAGTATGAAATGACATGCGTCTCGATTGGAAATCCCCATACTGTAGTGTTCCGCGACAATGTTGACGGAATTGACCTGCAGAATATCGGGCCTCTCTTTGAGAATAACCCGATGTTCCCGGACAGGGTAAACACCGAGTTTGTGGAAATAATGGATGCCAATCATCTAAAGATGCGCGTTTGGGAACGGGGCAGCGGAGAGACACAAGCATGCGGAACAGGCGCATGTGCCGCCGCAGTGGCCGCAGTGCTTAACGGTCACTGCAAAAAAGGCGCGGCAATTAAAGTTCAGCTTCCCGGCGGCGAATTGTTTGTCAATTATACTGACGAAGCCGTTTATTTAACCGGGGATTGCGTAAAAGTTTATGACGGCGTTGTGGAGATTTAAAAACGCAATATAGACAGCAAGGGATTTTACTTGTAATATAAAATAGTAGAAAAATGAATAATTATATTTTTACAGTTGAAAGGGAAGCATACGAAGGCGTAAAGCGAATTGCCGGCAAAGTGGCAATGGATTTTGAAATGGTCTCCGGCGTTTTTCCGGAAATTATTGAATCTTTTCCGGCTGCAGGCGGGATTAACATAATTTTTGCCACATTGGGCAGAAGTCCCTCTATAGAAAAATTCATAAAGAACGGCGACATTGACCCTTCGTTAATAAGCGGAAAAAGGGAAGTATACCAGATAAAATTTATCGATAAGACTCTCGTTGTTCTCGGCAGCGACAAGCGCGGAACCATTTACGGCATGTTTGCCCTGTCAGAATACATTGGCGTTTCTCCTTTGCATTTCTGGGGAGATGTTGAACCGACACGCCGCGAAAAAATCGAAATTGGCAAAAACATTGAAACGGTTTCCAAAGAGCCAAGCGTCAAGTACCGCGGATTTTTTATCAATGACGAATGGCCGTGTTTTGGCAATTGGACATTCAAGCATTTTGACGGCTTTACCGCCAAAATGTACGACCATGTTTTTGAACTTTTGCTTCGCCTTAAAGGGAATTATCTGTGGCCCGCGATGTGGTCATCGTCTTTTTCGCTTGACGGGCCCGGCAATTTAAACGAAGAGCTTGCCGACATTTACGGCGTTGTAATGGGCGCTTCCCATCATGAGCCGTGCCTTCGCGCAAGCGAAGAATGGGGAAAAGTAAAAGGTCCTGACAGCGAGTACGGCAGTGACTGGAATTATTACACGAACAAGGAAGGGCTTGTCAAATATTGGGAAGACGGTCTTAAAAGAAGCGGACAATACGAAAAAATCATTACCATTGGAATGCGCGGGGAGCGCGACACTTCCATGCTGGGAAGCGATTCGTCCTTAAGGGACAATATCGATCTTTTAAAAGAAATAATTTTAAAACAGCGCGAACTTATACGAAAGCATGTAAATCCCGATATAGACAGCGTACCGCAGTTAATTGCCCTGTACAAAGAAGTGGAAGAATATTTTTACGGCAGCGAACATGTAGAAGGCCTTAGATACTGGGATGAAATTGAAAATGTTGTCTGTATGCTGTGCGAAGACAACTTCGGTTTTGTGCGGACATTGCCTGTCGAAGAAATGCGCCGTCGCAAGGGCGGCTTTGGCATGTATTATCATCTGGATTACCACGGCGCTCCAATTTCCTACGAGTGGCTGCCGTCCACTTCCTTTGAAAGGATTTGGGAACAAATGACCATGGCTTATGATTACGGGGTCAGGGACATTTGGGTTTTGAATGTCGGCGATTTAAAGTTTAACGAAGTTCCGCTTGCCTACTTTATGGAGCTTGCCTACGATTTTGAAAAATGGGGAACGTCATCGCCGAACAGCATAGGCAAATATTTGGCTGTATGGCTGGAAAAGACTTTCCCGGTTGCAGAAAAGCAAACGCGCGAAAAAATGGCAAAGGTTCTTCATGACTATATAAAAATGAATGCAATGCGCCGTCCCGAAGCGCAAAACGAAAATATTTATCATCCTTGCCATTACCTTGAAACGGACAGAATGCTCTCGCTTGCAAATGAAATAGACCGTTTGAACGAAGATGTTTTTTCTGCGCTTTCTCCCGGCTGCAAAGACGCATACTACAGCTTGATTTACTATCCCGCAAAGGCAAGCGTCAATCAGCTAAAAATGAATTTGTATGCAGGGAAGAACAGGCACTTTGCAATTCAGGGAAAGAAGATGGCAAACAAGTATGCCGCGCTTGTAACCGAGTGTATCGACAAAGACCGCGTGTTGTCAGAAGAGATTGCTTCTTTTAAAAATGGCAAATGGGAAGGCATGGAATTGGCTCCCCATACAGGCTTTGTAAGATGGAACGAAGACAACTGCAGATACCCGTTAAGGATTCAGGTGGAACCTGCCAAAAAACCGCGTCTTGTCGTTTCGCGAAAAGACAGGGAAGAAATTTTTACAAAGGCTTACGGCAGACCGATGACAATCGAAGTAAACGATTTTCTTTATGCGGGAAACAATGAGGTCATTTTGGAAATTGCCAATGACGGAATCGGCAGTCTTCATTATTCAATTGAACCGGATGAGCCATGCGATTGGCTGGAGATTGGTCCTTTAAAAGGAGAAGTCGAGTTTCAGGATGAGGTGACTTTGCGCATCAAAAGGGAATTGCTTTCTTCTTCCTGCGAAATCCACGAGGCTCGTTTGCTTGTTAAAGACAAGGATACAGTTGTGGCTGTAGAAATAAAAGCGAGGCATATCAGCGTCAAAGACCTTCCGCCAAAAACGCATCTTGAAAATAACGGCGTAATTGTAATGGAAGCGAGAAATTACAGCGCTAAGAAAAATGTTCAAGGCGGCAGTTTCCTTGAGCTTGACAAGTACGGAAGAAGCGGCTGCGCAATGAAAGTTTTTCCGACCACATCCAATTTTAACGAGAGCGGAGAAAGGCCGACTCTGGAATACAGCTTTATAATAGAAGAAACCGGCGATTATATTGCGCAAATCCGGACAGCGCCTGTAAACTCCGTACAGAAGAACCGTCCCTTGAGATTTTTGTTTGCAGATGGATACGGAAATGTGCAGGTAGTCACTTCGGTATCGCAGGATTTCCAGGCGGGAAACCCTCATGACGAAGTTTGGAGCGAAGGCGTACTCAGTAACATTAGAAAAGATGTCGTATCCTTTAACGCGCAAAAGGGTCTTTGTAAAATTTCCATAGGCGCGCTCGAAGCCGGGCTTGTGCTGGAAAGAATTCTAATTTATAAAAAAGACGAAACGCTGTTGGAATCATATTTGGGGCCACCCGAAAGTTTTTATTCCGGGTGATCCTTAAATTCGACAAATGTATAACGGTTGCGTCCCTCTTGTTTGGATTTGTACAACGCTTCGTCCGCGCATTTTACATAGTCGCTTGAACTCTGAAAATGTTTTACAGAGCTCGTTGTTCCGCCGATGGAGACTGTCACATAAGGAACAACCTTGCTTCCTTCGTGAGGGATGTCTATTTCGCGAATCCTGTTTAACATTTTTTCCGCGATAAGAAATGCGCCCCTTTCGTCGGTGTTCGGCAGAACGACAACAAATTCTTCGCCGCCGTATCTTGCCACAAAGTCTTCTTCTCTTGTTATGACTTTGGACAGCTCTTCTGCAACTTCTTTCAGGCAGTTATCGCCCATGTCGTGTCCGTAGGTATCGTTGTAATTTTTAAAGAAGTCGATGTCTATCATCAAAAGGCTCAGCTTGCCTTTCGTTCTTGATAAGAGCTTGATAAGCGACTTCATGTTTCCGTCAAAGAACCGCCTGTTGTAAATTTCTGTCAGTGGATCGATTATTGTCATGCTTAAAAATTCGCCAAGGGTTTCTATCTCGTCCTTGCCGTTTGGTTTTTCCGTATGGTCCAAATCCCAGTCGGTAGAAATCCTTCCAATCTCTTTTACGATTTTGTACAGCGGCTCAAGCAATTTTGTAACAAAGATATTGAATACCGCAAGGATGGAAAGTATTACCGCCATCATTACAAGAAAGAGAACGGTCATTCCCGTTTTTAACTCTTCTGCAAAAGCAAAAGGATGAAACGCTGTTATATACCAGTTTAGATCCGGGATTGCTCCAAGAGCTGCAACTCCGTCTTCACTCTTAGTATTAAAATATACGATTTCATCCTTGACAAGTTTTCCGACGGAATCAAGAATTTCCACTCCGGTTTCATTCAGTTCCTTTGCAAGATTGATTTTTCCCTTTGCAAGGCTTATATCGCTTGATCCTGTGATTTCTCCCGCATTATTAAAGAAGTATAAAAGCGCTTCCCCGGAATAATTTTTATAAATGGAATCGATATAATATGTAAGGTCGATTCCGGCTCCTACCATACCGACAGCTTTTCCGTTGTCATTAAAAACCGGAGCATTGATCCAGAGGTTTGTCACATCCAGATCCGGATTAAAATTGATGTTCAAATTGTACAGTTCGGTTTCGTTAAGGGTCATGTTGTACCAATAATTTACAGGGTCGTCGGGATTGACCAAATACGGTTCGTGACCTGTCGTATGAAATATTCTATCCCTGTCGTCAACCCAGAAAATCGATTTGCCGGACAATGCGCGGCTGTATGCGTTTATCTCTTCCAATATCAATTTGTTCATTTCGGGGTTATTGGCATCCGAAAATATTTTCCTGATTAAAGGAGAGTCCGCCATTTTTAAAACGATTAATATCTCTGCATTTATAAATGCTTCGAGCCTTAGGCGCTCAAGCTCTACTGATTTTTTTAATTCCTGTCCTGCGCTTGTGTCAAGAATCTGTCCCATAAGAAAAATAAAAGACGCGCTTCCCAAAATAAAGATAAATAAGAATAACATGACGGAGAACATCAACAACCTGCGTTTCATGGAAGCTTGACGCTTCTGAGAAATCGGCAAAAAGAAAACATCCTTACTTATCATGTAGTATAATAGTATTACGATTTTCCGTTTATGACTACTAGACACTATCTTGTTCAAGTCATAGAATGATCACTAGAGATGAAGAATGCATATTACTGATCTTGTAGCCGGGCTGGTTCTCCAGATTGGCGTAATAATTCTGGCAGTCCGATTGTTCGGACGGCTTGCAAAATTGATAAAAATACCTTCCGTTTTGGGCGAACTGCTGGCGGGTGTTATTATAGGTCCGTTTGCCCTTGGCGGTATTCCGATACCCTTTTTCCCGGAAGGCATATTCCCGTTAGCATTAACGACACATCACACCCTTGCCGTTAGCCTCGAATTGTATTCTTTTGCGACATTTGCTTCTATAGTACTATTATTTGTAACAGGATTGGAAACCGACCTTAGCATGTTTCTTCGTTATTCGGTCGCAGGCAGTATCATCGGAGTCAGCGGAGCGCTTTTGTCTTTTGCAACAGGCACCCTTGCAAGTTATCTTTTATTGTCGTTTTTTGGTCTGCATGTTGAATCCTTTTTGGATCCGCGCTGTTTAATGCTTGGCGTTGTAGCCACTACTACGTCTGTAGGAATAACTGCGCGTACTTTGTCCGAGCGCAAAAAGCTTGATTCGCCCGAGGGCGTTACGATTTTATCGGCATCTGTTTTTGATGATGTAATTTGGATCATTCTTTTGGCGATTGCTCTTGGTATCGTTTCTTTTACAACAGGACAGGCAAGCGCAGGACTTTCCGCTGTATCGATTTTAATGCTTGCCGGCAAGGTTATTGGTATCTGGTTTGGCGTAACTGTTCTTCTTCTTCTTTGTTCAAAATTACTTGCAAAGTTCTTAAAATCATTTAAAAGCAGCCTGGAATTTTCCGTGCTTGCGCTTGGCCTTGCTTTAATCCTTGCAGGGCTTTTGGAAAAACAGGGGCTTGCGCTGATCATCGGCGCGTATATCGCCGGGCTTGCGCTTTCCAAAACTGACATTGCCGCGATTGTGCAGGATCGAATAAGAGCGCTTTATGAACTCTTTGTGCCGATCTTTTTTGCCGTAATGGGCATGATGGTAGATATCCGCGAAGTTACGACTCCGTTTGTTTTAATCTTTGGCGCATTATTTACACTGGCGGTAATTTTATCAAAGGTGCTGGGAAGCGGCGGCACCGCGCTTCTATCAGGCTTTAATAATAAAGGCGCCCTGCGAATTGGAATGGGAATGATTCCGCGCGGAGAGGGCGCGTTAATTACATGCGGTATCGGGCTTGCAATAGGTATTTTTGACATCAAGCTTTTTTCTGCGGCAGTCTTTATGATTTTCCTTACCATCGTTATTTCTCCCGCGCTTCTTGGTCTTGCGTTAAAAATTCCCGGGCAGGGGACAAGGAAACCTGTAAAGCATCATGACAGTGTTCGCGAAATATGGAACTTTGAAACAAAGGAAATCGCGGACCTTGTTGTTGACAATCTTTTGGCGGAACTTCGCAACGAAGGCTTTTATATTCAGATGAATATCGACGAAGGAATTTCCCAGGCGCGAAAAGATGACATTGCGATTTTTATTACCGAGGAACATGCGTCTATAATGATATCTACGGCAAAGACAGATATGCCGTTTGTAAAAAACGAGGTGTACGAAGTAATTCTGGATCTTTACCATAATATTGAAAGACTTAAATTATCCGCAAGTCCTGCGGCAATGAAAAAGGAATTATCAGATACGCAAGCTCGCACTACAAAAAATATTATTGCTCTTATCGATCCAAATTGCTTAATCCTGGATTTAAAGGGTACTTCCAAAGGACAGATTATTTCCGAACTTGTAGACTTGCTGGACACTAATGGAAAATTATTGGACAAGGATTTGGTTCTAGCAGACGTGCTTGAGCGTGAAAGAACCATGAGTACCGGAATGGATCACGGCATTGCTCTTCCCCATGCGAAGACTGACGGAATCGCCGATACCGCAGTTGCCATCGGAGTAAAAAAGGAAGGTGTCAATTTTGAGTCGATGGACGGGCAGCCTTCGCAGCTCTTTGTTCTTATCGTTTCACCAAAAAAAGACTGCGGTCTTTACGTTCAGTTCTTGGCGGCAATCGGCGCAATTTTAAGAGATGGAACCCTGCGTGACGCGATAATCAACGCTTCTGCGCCAACTGAAGCCGTTGAGCTTATGAAAAAGTTCAAAAAGTGATCAATATTAAAAAGGAACTTGGTTAAAAAACCCTTTAAAAACACAACTTTTTTTATTCCAAAAATTCCAATATTGTGATAAAATTGTTCAGAGGGAATAAATGGCTGTTAAGGTTACGTCTGTACATAATTGGGACATCGAGCGTATTGTAATTGGAGGCTGGCAGCCCAATGTAAAGGTTGTAATATACTTTTTTTCCCCGGATTTTGAAAAATACAATATCCAAAAAGCGCTGAACGATGCTTTCCCCGGCGCGATATGTTTTGGCGCATCAATGCACGGCGGATGGTCAAGCGAAGGAGCGATTAAATCCGGCGTCGCGGTTATGACGCTTTCCAATGAAGAAGTGGAAGAAGTTTTTCTTTCCTTTCAGGACGGAGTAAAAGAAGACCCGATTCTCGCCGCTCATGCGGCAATAAACGAATTAAAAAGAAAATTACACGGGCAAAGCATTAACCCCGATGAATACTTGGGTTTGGTTTTTTTTGACGGACTTTGCCTTGGCGAAGTTATCATGAAAGAATTTTCCATGGAGAAGGATCTCAATTTGGCATTTATCGGCGGAGCGGCCGCAGATGAGATGACCTTTACAAAAACCCTTGTAGGCGCAGGAGACAAGCTTTCCAAAGACGGCCTTGTCGCAGTTATCATGAAGATGAGGGTTCCATTTTATTTCAACCACTATGTTCATTATCTGCCTACGGAAAAATCGTTTACAATTACCCGCGTCGAAATCATGCAGAGAATCGCGTGGGAAATAAACGGCGAACCTGCCGCAGAATTTTACGCAAGGCAAGTCGGCGTAAGCAAGGTTAGCGATTTAACAATAGAAATCTTCGCTAAAAATCCGCTTGGTCTTTTGCTGGGAGACAGCGTCTATATACGCAGTCCCAATTTGATTGTCGACGGCAAGGGAATACAATTTTATTGCTACATCGAAGCGGGTACGAAAGTGTTTTTGCTTAAGCAGGGTGACATCATTGCAAACGCGCAAAAAAGCATCGAAGGGGCAAGTCAGTTTCTTTCCGGGATACAGGGTTGCCTTCTTTTTAACTGCGTTCAGCGTCATTTGGAACTTATAGAGAAAAACAAGATAGACGAGTTTAACGACGTATTCAGCAAATACCCGATGATTGGTTTTAACACTTATGGCGAAGAACTCTTTACGCATCATAATCAAACATTAACGGCTGTTTTTTTTGGAACCTTGCCGGAAAAAGGAATGGCGGATCCTTATAAAACCAAACGTCTTTTCCATTATACGGACAGTAAGTTAAAATCGCTTGTCTTTGACATTGTAAGCCGAAGCGAACTTTTAAACCTGACGATTTCCTATTTAAAAAGCACCATGGATGCCGCAAGGGAAGAAGCGTCTCATGATAATTACGAGAGTATAAGAAAGAGCATCGGCGCCATGATCGAACAGTCAAATATATCAAAGGACGATATTTACAGGATGCTTGTCGTTTACCAGAACAATGTGGAAAAAACGGGCGAATATGTTTTTAGCATAGTTGATGAAATAAGGACGCAGAATGCGCGCCTTAACGAATTGCGCGAAGAAGCTGAAATGGCCAATCGCACAAAAAGCAACTTCCTCGCAAGCATGAGCCATGAAATCCGTACGCCGATGAACGCGATTACCGGCATGGCGGAACTTTTAATACGAACGAATCTTTCGGACGAAGCAAGAGGGTATGCGCAGGATATTAAGCAGGCGGGAACCAATCTTATTACAATTATCAACGACATTTTGGACTTTTCAAAAATTGAAGCCGGCAAAATGGAGATTATTCCGATTAGGTATTTGCTTGCATCGCTCATTAACGATACGGTTAACATTATTCGTACCCGGCTTAAAGAGAAACCGATACGGTTCTTTACAAACATAGACGGGAAAATCCCGAATGTTCTTATCGGCGACGAAGTGCGTCTGCGCCAGATTCTTCTTAACCTGCTTACCAATGCCGTAAAATTTACGGACAGGGGACATATCAGTTTGACAGTAACGGTTCGCGGCAGAAGCGAAAATAAAGTATGGCTGGACTTTGCAGTGTCCGATACCGGAAAGGGAATCAAACCCGCCGACAAGAAAAAACTGTTCAGCGAATTTGTCCAGGTCGATTTGAAAAGGGATCGCAGCGTAGAAGGTACGGGGTTGGGTCTTGCAATTACAAAACGCCTAAGCCTGATCATGGACGGCGACATTAACATGGAGAGCGAGTTCGGCAAAGGCAGTACGTTCACAGTAACTATTCCGCAGGGAATCGATTCGGACGAACCGTTTGCCGCAGTTGAAAATCCGGGAACCAAAAACGTTCTGATTTATGAAGGCAGATTATTGTACGGCGCTTCTGTGTGCTGGTCTTTAAGAAACATGGGCGTAAATCACACAATGGTCAACAATATGGAAGAGTTTATCGGCGCGCTGTCAAGACATGAATGGTCGCTTGTGCTTTCCGGTTACGGTATCTATGACAAAATAAAACTTGCAATGGACAAACCCGAAGACTTTTATCCCGGCGGCAAGAAACCTCCTGTCGCGTTAATGATCGAATGGGGTTCGGAAGCGTATATCCCCGATGTTCGTTTTGTGTCATTGCCCGTTCAGTCTTTGTCTCTTGCAAATATTCTTAACGGCAAAGACGAAATTAAGGGATACGCAGACGCGGCTTCCAGAACCCTTGGCGCAATACGCTATGCATTCCCGGGAGCGCGAATTCTTGTTGTGGATGACATCCCGACAAATTTAAAAGTGGCGGAAGGTCTTTTGGCTCCCTACCGCACCGAAATCGATAAATGTCTTTCAGGCCCCGAAGCAATCGAACTGATCAAGCATAATAATTACGACATTGTTTTTATGGATCACATGATGCCGGAAATGGACGGAATCGAAGCAACCGCCCATATTAGAAGTTGGGAAGATGAACACGGAGGGGATTGGCGTGTGCCGATTGTCGCGTTAACTGCAAATGCGGTTTCCGGTGTGCGCGAAATGTTTATCGAAAAAGGATTTGACGACTTCCTGGCAAAACCGATTGACGTATCCGCTCTTGATGAAATTCTTAACAGGTGGATTTCCAAGGACAGACGCGAACAGGGATTGGACGACGAAGCAGAAAGACTTTACAACTTCCCGAATATCTGCGGCATAGACGTTCAAAAGGGCATCAAGATGACAGGAGGTTCCGAAGAAGGATATGTTTCCGTTCTTGCAACTTTCCGAAAAGACGCTGTAGAGCGGATCCAGCTTCTGCGCAACACACTCTACGAAAAGGCGTTGTCTTTGTTTATAACCCATGTTCATGCGTTAAAGAGCGCAGCCGCCGCAATCGGCGCTTTGGAAGTGTCGGCGCAGGCTGCAAAACTTGAAGCCGCAGGAAAAGAAGGCAACCGGGAATTTATAAGCGACAACCTGGATGATTTTATCGAGAGTCTTTCCGAATTGGTGGAAGATATTCACCTTACTCTGGAAATTGAAAGAGCTTCCGGAAAAGAACATGGCGCAAACTCAGAGTTCTCGGAGGAATCCGATCTTGTTCCGCTTTTAAATGCGCTTAAAGATGCAGTAATGTCCGGAAAGGCGGAGTTTATAGACAGAGTGCAGGAAGAAATCAACGATTTGCCGCTTGATAAAAAAACGATAGACACGATGGAAAAAATATCAGATGATGTATTAATGGCGGAGTTTGAAAGCGCTCTAAAGAGAATCGAGGAATTATTGGTGATTAAAACGAATCAACAGGATAGGGAAGTATGAACGGAGAAAAAGCGTTAATAATTATGGTGGATGACAATCCTGCCAATCTTCGTATTGGCAAGAACATCCTTGCAAAAAAATACACTGTCGCAACAGCGCCTTCCGCTGAAAAACTTTTTAACCTTCTGGAAAACAATATCCCCGATTTGATTTTGCTGGATGTTGATATGCCCGGAATGGACGGTTATGAAGCGATCAAAATTCTTAAATCGAAGATAACGACAAAGAACATCCCCGTCATCTTTCTTACCGCTCTTACAGAATCCGACTCCGAGCTTACCGCGCTTACCCTTGGAGCAATTGATTATATAACAAAACCGATTCAGCCTTCGCTTCTTCTTAAACGGATAGAAGTTCATCTGCTTGTCGAAGCGCAAAAAAAAACATTGGAGAGGCAAGCGGACGAGCTTAAAAATTTCAATGACAATCTGCAGAAGATGGTCGATAAAAAAACCCAAAACATCCTGCAGCTTCAAAATGCGCTTTTAAAAACAATGGCGGAACTTGTAGAATACCGTGATGATATAACAGGCAAGCACATCGAGCGTACTCAGCGCGGACTTAGAATTCTTCTGGACGAAATAATCGCAAGCGGCGTTTATAAGGAAGAAACAAAGGACTGGGACATAGAGCTTTTGATCCAGTCTTCTCAGCTTCATGACGTCGGCAAAATATTCATAAGCGACAGCATTTTAAGAAAACCCGGCAAGCTCAGCTATGACGAGTTTGAAGACATGAAGATTCACACTCATGTCGGCAGACAAATAATGGAAAAAGTTGAAATACTTGCGATGGAAAGCGAGTTTTTAAAATACGCAAAAACATTCGCTTCCAGTCATCATGAGTGGTGGGACGGCACAGGCTATCCCTACAACTTAAAGGGCAAGGATATTCCTTTGTTGGGACGAATAATGTCGATTGCTGATGTTTATGACGCGCTTGTTTCTGTGCGTCCGTACAAAAAGGCGTATACTCATGACGATGCCGTAGAAATTATCAGGAAGGGAACCGGAACGCAGTTTGATCCGGTACTTATTGATGTCTTCTTGAGGGTTTCTGAAAGATTCAGGGATGAACACGGTTAACAGGTGAACAAATGATAATCGGAATAGATATTGGCAGCACAACGACCAAAGCGGTTTCCATAGAAAACGGAAAAGTAATGATGAAAATAAAAGCCCGGGCTCAGGATGCCGTAACGGCGGCAACAGGCGCTTTTGGAAAAATCGTTCTGGAAAACGGCATAAAAATCAGCGAGATAGAAAAAATAAAAATTACCGGAGCCGGCGCGACAAAAATAAAAGACGATATCTTCGGCATCCCTACGGGAAGAGTTAAGGAAATTGACGCAATCGGCATCGGCGGAATGTTTCTGTCCGGGCTGAGCAATATTATCATTACAAATATTGGAACAGGCACTGTGATAATCGAAGCGGGAGATCGCGGCATTATTCACTTTGGCGGCTCCGGTGTCGGAGGCGGTACAATCTTGGGGCTGGCAAAAAGGTTTTTACCGATTGCAGGGTTCAGCGACATTGTGGAACTTGCAAAAACAGGAAAGCTGAATCAGGTTGATCTTCTGCTGGGCGACATTACGGATACAAGCATAAGTTTTTTAAGCGGCGAAAGTACCGCCTCAAATTTCGGCAAAATGCTGGATACCGCAAGCCATTCAGATTTGGCTCTTGGAATTATCAATATGGTGTATCAGGTGATTGGCGTTCTTTCTGTTTTTGCGGCAAGGGCAAGAAATTCAACGCGTGTTATCGTAACCGGCAACGGCAGCAGAAACGTGATAGGGCAAAAAGTGCTTTCAGATATTTCCGGCATGTACGGAATCGATTTTATCTATCCCGAGTTTGCCGAATACACAACTGCAATCGGCGCGGGGCTTTCAAAGGATTAATCTTAAAGTTTAACGTCAACAACCGGAATGGAAATAAAGAACAGTATTCCTTTGCCCGCTTCCGAACGTATCTTTATGGTTCCGTTTACTTCTTTTAAACGATCGCGTACCAGATTCAAGCCGATGCCGCGTCCTGCATGAACGCCTTCCGTCTCTGCTGTGCTGAAGCCCGGCGAGAAAATCACTTTTGTCAGCGCGTCCTGGTTGTTTGCATCTTCCGGTCTTATCAGGTTTTTACCCAAAGCCTTGTCGGCGATTCTCTTAAAGTCAAGCCCGTTGCCGTCGTCGGAAAGCTTAAGGTTGATAAACTTCTTGTCATCGGACATTTTTATTGAGAGTTTAATGGTTCCCTTTTCGTTTTTACCCTTTGCTGTCCTGTCTTCGGGCATTTCAACGCCGTGTACGGCGGAATTGCGGATAAGCTGCATGAGTATTTCTTTCATTACGCGTCTTGGACCCTTTTCGATGGCCTCGGACTCAACATCGGTTGTAACAAGCTGAATTATTTTACCCTGATCTTCCGCGGCTTTGGATGCTGTCTTTATTAGCGAGTCGATCATGACTTTAACATTTTGCTTTTTGTCGGAGCCGCTTCCGCTTCCTACGCTTCCGCCTGTGTATGATTCAAGCTTGGAAATAATCTCCCTGAAACCTTCTTTTTCGTTTGAAAGTTTTTCTATGTCCATTGTAAGGTCAAGCATTTCTCCGAACGGAACATCGCCTTCCGCTTCCCTCAGTTTTTTGATCTTCGATTCCAGGTTATGCACCTTGTTGCCGAAAATGCTCAATCCCAAAATGACCGCATTGGATTTAATCGCGTGAATGGATTGATAAACTTTTACAAGCGCTTCATGCGTGGAAAGCGTGTCGTTCTTTAAGTTCTTGTCGATTGTTTCAAACTCATGCTCCATGTCCTGCATAAAGTCGCTGAAAACATCGGGCTGAACCTGAATAAGTTCAAAGACAGCCTGCATTTCTTCCTGACGCCTGGCTTCTTCTTCTGCCAACCTCTGCTGCAATTCGACCCTTAAGGTAATGTCGTAAAGCGTAACCAGGATATATATTTCGCCGCGATCGCGCTCTACTGTAGAGAATGCAAATTGGAAGACCTTTCTGTCGCCTGTGTTTTTGTTTACATAATGAAGCTCGTTTAGCGGATTAATCTCTTCCAGCATGTCCAAATCCAAAGAGCGGTCAAGAACCATGTTGAAATAATCCTTAATGGCTTCCATCTCGTTTTTGCTTACAGAGTCCGAGATTATATCGGTTAAAAGTTTGCCGAAAAGTTTTGTGTCCGAAAGCATTTCTTCCAGATAGCGCGAATAGTGATCCTGTATTATGTAATTTTTATCCATGAAGAAAAGACCGATCTTCATACTGTCTTTCATGGCTGCAATTTCATCGCGTTCCGCAAGATGCGTCATGTCGTAAAGAGAGATAAGAGTGCCGCCCGTTCCGCCGGGAAGCGCATGCGATGATGCCTTGAAATATCGTTTCTGACCGTCAAGCGTAAATTCCCAGTCGCCCGAATAATCGTCTTTTTCCTTTAACATTTTTCCCGCATGAATTTTCAGGCTTCTGCCCGGGAACAAGTCGATCAACGGTCTGCCTTGGATCAGCGTCTGGTCGTTTGCGTTTCCAAGCTGGGCCAATGTTTTGCTTGCATATACAATTTCGTTGCGTTCGTCGATCATCGCCACAACGTTTTCTGTCGATTCAAGAAGGTTATTAAATGAATTCTGATGCTCAAGCGCTTTGTTCAGCGAAATGGTTGCGGTTTTGGTAATAAGCAGCATAATCACGCTGGAAAAGAGGCTGATGCTCCAGTTTACCAGCAGCGCGGATAACGCTGTTCCGTGTCCGCCGATGGGAAAGCCCCTAAAATGAAGGAAGCCAAGAATCAAATTGGTTACGATAATATAAACAAGAGTTCTGTTAAATCTCGAATAAGTGCAGCTTATGGCGGTGAAGGCGGTAACGATAAACAGATAATGCGTATTATACCAATTGCACATCATCATCAAAGCCGTATAAAACAGGAACAGCATAAACGGAACATTAAATGCCATTTTATATTTATGTATTGAATTTCTTTGAATGATGATAACAACAACCAGCGCAATAATCATTGTCAGACCTGCAATGCTGTAATCAACCTGAATTTTTTCTACCAGTGTTTCAATTATAAAAGCTGCGCTTAAAAAGACAATCATCGCGATGGATGAAATATTTGCGACATTTCTAAGTTTTAATTCGTCCGTTTTTTTTACTGCCATGGTTTAAGCCCCCGCCATTGAAGCAATTGGGTATGAAATGCCCTCTGCCGCAACCAATTGCACCGCATGAGACACTACGCTTAAATCGACATTTACGTCCCTGATATATTCATTGTCCAGCTGAATCCACATTCTGTTTTTTGATTTAACCGATATTTTTTTTGCCTGTATGTAAATGCAGTTTTTGGGACGTTTGCCTTTTGAATATTTTCGAAGCGAAGACAGCATATTCATCGGGTAGGTAGATTTTAAAAGAGCTATGTCCAATACGCCGTCGTCGGGGGTGGCATCGGCTACGCCTGTCAATTTTCCCGAATGATAAGGTCCGTTAGCAACATGAATAAGACAATAATGTCCGCTGTAATCCCTGTCGTCAATGGAAATTTCGTATTCTCTGGCGGCGAGTGTTTTGTCGAATGCCGTTAAAAAGTTATTCAAAAAGGAAGAAAATCTGGAAAAAACAAAAAAGCTGCTTTTGTTCAATTTTGACTTCATGTCCCTGACTCTTTTTGAAATTCCGGCATTCATTCCTATGTAGCAGGAATTAAGCGCATAGTTTACGCCCCACCTGATTGCGTCCGTAGGAAGCGCGTCGGAATTTACAAGAGTGGGAATATCCCTGAAAGTCTCGAGCTTGTCGTCGCCGAAGATTTTAATAAAGTCGTTTGTTTCGCCAAAAGGAACCGCAGCAAGCTGCATGTTCGGAAAATGGGCAACGCCGTTAAGGCAGTCGAAAAGTATTTCTTCTCCGCCGACCGCGTAAATTCTTACGATGTCGCCCGCTTTTGCCTTTTCCGCTTCTTCCTGAATAATGCCAATCGCATTCCTGCGGTATCGGGAGTATTGAATCGAGAAATCAGGATTTTGCTGAGTTCTGAAAAACTGCCCTATACCGTCAAGTATGCTATCCATTCTCCATTGCTGGCTGTAGAAAGCTTTTGGATCGAACACAAATACGTGCTTCATTATGTCCTCTCCTGTCTATTTTTCGGGATCAAGTTCAATTGCCACCATTAGATGAAAGATATCGTTGTCAAACGCTTTATGAGGGATACAAAGAATGCGTGTTTGCTTGCTTGGCCACGCGATTGAATGTTCTTTTCCCTTTATAATTGTAGGGATAGAAATTACGATTTTGTCCCCGTTCGGAACTTTCGGTTTGATGTTACCCGCAATAATGTTGTTGATTTCGCCGATTGCGTCAACAACATCGGCATCAATTTCCGAATGACCTTCGCCTGCGAGCAAATCGGTCAGTTTGATTGCCAAATCCGCTTTCATGGAAACGATAACGGCGCCCTTTACAACGCCGGAAAGCCCGATTACCGCCGAAATGTCCCACTCAAAACCCTGATCCGGATCCAAAAAGTGCGGATGCCTTGGTACAATGTCCACGCCAACAAACTCCTTAAACGTGTTGACTGTGACCTCTACAAATGGTTCTACATAATTTTGCAACTCGACTGTCATAATTACATCCTGAATAAGCGTAGTTTTGCCAATTTTTGTTTGAATAAATCAAGTTTGATTGGCTTTGTAATATAATCAGTGGCTCCGTGTTTTAACGCTTCTATTACGTTAAATTTGGCAGCCTCACTGGTTACCATGATAATGGGCAGATCTTTATACTGATCCATTGCCCTGATCTGTTTCAGGAAATCAATTCCCGACAATCTTGGCATGTTCCAGTCAAGCAATATCAGATCAACCGTCTGTGTTTCGAGCAGAGCCAACGCTTCTTCGCCATCTTTTGCTTCGATGAAGTTACAGGCTGATTCCACTCCCGAGAAGACACCTTTAACGGTGTTCCTCATAATTCTGGAGTCGTCAACAATCATTATTGTTACACCGGCAGGCATATTTTCTCCTTCTCATATGATATTATATAATTGTAATATATGTTTAGCTAAAAAACAATCAAAATCATTCACTTTTTTAAGATTTTCCGAATAATTCTGCGCGCCATGAGATTGACCAGTTCCATCTTTCCGGAAAATCGGGCGATTCTGCGCCTAAACTCATTCTTCCACGTCTGAATCGAATCGATGTGCTTATGGATAAATCGAATTTATTGTCCTTTTCGGCGTAAATAGTCATTCCGGCCTTTGATCTAAGCTGAAAATTCCTGTATGTCAGGATAAATTCGAGACTGCCTGCGGCGGACTCTTCTTCCCATGAGCCTGAAAGATTGATTCTTAGCGGATTTGAGAGTCCGATTTTACGAATTCCGATGCCAAATCCGACAAAACCCGTGATTTTTTCGTTTTCCCCGATATTATCCGCCGAGACGGATACCCTTGTCAGGCGGAAAATGCTTTCATCGCGTCTGTTCGGCGGACGATAGTAAAGCCCTACAGAGCCTGTGTAAAAAGGTTCGCCGAATGCGGGACTTCGCATAACGGAATCGATTCTGAATACCGAATTATACCTGCTTATCCACTCAATTTTGGCTGCGCCTCTGAAACGTTCTTCGCGGTGCGCTCCGTCTCTGAAAACGAAGCGTTCCCCTGCGCCGTCCGCCGCGATTGAAATATAAATCGGGCGCAGCGATAAAGTCATGCCCATATTCGCATAAATATCCGTTCCCCATGCAAATGTTTCGGATACGGCAAAATCGGAACTTACGGAAAACTTCGGGCTTTTTATGTGAAAAGCTGCGGCATAAAGCACCGATTCGCGCTGCGGAAGAGGCGGCGGATAACCAAACCATGTGCCGATTGTTTTGGGCGCGAGCGTTCTCTCCGTATAGAAGGCTTCCAACAGGAGATCGGTTTTTCTTTTAATGGAAAGATTCAATCCGCCCAAAAATGCCATTGCGCCGCTCTCGATTTCCATTTGCGCCGAAGCAAATCCCCTAATGCCGAAATTTTGGGACAGTGACAGCATGGGAGTGGAAAGAAACAGGTACATTTCGTCGTGTTTTGAGCTTGACGCTTCGCTTTCCATATCCGCAGAAGAAGCCCCATGATTCTCGGGGTACGGAGGCGAGCGAATCCACGGGTTGCGAATTCGCGCAGGAAGACCCCATTCGTCCAAGACGCCGTAAACTGCTTTTGAGCCGGTGGAGAGGTGATACAATCCGCCCGTTACGTTAGTCGCTTCCCTAAGGGGATTGGTCAGCGGTTCCTCAAGCTCAAAATCGAACGTTCTCCTGTCCAGAAAACGCGCGCTTAACAGGATATCTGCAGGCAGGATATCAAGCTGCAGTTCCGCCTGATTGTGAAAAGTCCTGTTTAACAGTTTTAAACTGGTCTTTTCCCACGAGCCGTTCCATGTAAGGCTCCAATTGAAGATTTTCGCGGCGGGTTTTTCCGCGGTCTCTGTTACAATTGCTTCTGTAATGATCTCCGCAGCGACCTCTTCCTCGGGTTCTTCTGCAAGGACATCCGCCCCGCAGAAGATTGCACGACACAGCCATGCTGTCAGGCATAACCTGACTGTCAAGCCAAGCCTGACTTTTAATGATGATGTTTTCATACCCTTATATGGCATGAGAGTGCCGTTTTGCTTTAGCGAAAACGAAAAAAAAGTGAAAAAAATCGGCAAATGGCCGCTAGGCAGCTGCTACCATATCGTTAATAAGTCCAGTAGCGTGTCTTTAGATACTCTTTTAACTTGTCATATTTATGTCCGATGCCGCTTAACAATATTTCCGGGGAAACAATCTTGAATTTGCTTTGATCCGTAATGCAGCTTCGCCATGTAGAAGGCATGTCTTTTCTGCTGCAGGCATAATTTTTTTCCAGCAAATCGATGTTTTTATTCGGAATTACCTGCAGTAACATAAAGTCATCGGCGGATATCGTTTCTATGTTATTATGAGCGATCATTTGTTCCGCCCATATTGTCTGGCGCATAAGCTGATAAAACGGCTCATAATAGTAGCAATTTTTTTTATTCTGCATAATGTCATACATAAGCTGCGATGATTTGTGAATAAGCGCGTCATACCTTTGCCGCCTGAGTTCTCCTGTCGGACCGCTGCTTTTATCGACATCGTCATAATATTCCGCGTATTTCCATGCGATTATGACAATCCATTTTGAGCCGTTTCTGTGAACGGCATAAACGCAAGCGTCTATTGATGTGGTCATGGAACCCCTTACGGGATGTCCTTCATTCAACAAATCGGTATCGCTTGCCTGTTCAAATGAAATATACGCAGGTCTGTATTTGTCGGTAACAATTTGAATTACGTCCGTAAAATCATTGGAAAACGAAGACAGCAGCGCAAGCACAGCTTCCTTGTCGTTTCTAATATGGAACAAATGATTTAAACAGGCAGTTTGAGTTGAAAGCGTATGTCCTGTCGGTTCGGTTCCTCTCCACCAGTGAATATCGTTGTATTTAAAATATTCTTTGACATCCTTAACAATCGGGGGGAAAAAATTGTTGTCGCTGTCCTGAAGAACGTATTTATGATGATGGTCAACGAAAAGCCCTTCTCCGGGATCATTGTTAAACCAGCCTTTTTGTATTAAAGATACAATTCTCTTTTTTTCGTGATTCTTGTAGGTTTCCATTTCCCCCTCCCGATTTTATCGTACCATAAACTTTCCATTTATTCCATATCCGTAATTGCGTTTCTGCGCGCTTATTTCCTGAGCCACTCCATTTTTTGAACTTCCAGCGAAATGGCGCCTTCGTCATTTACAACTTTTCCGTAAACCAGCAAAGGGCGCTGATCAAAAAGAAGTCTGCTGTATCGATCGTACACTTGCGGAAAAATTACTGTTTCATACATGGCGGTTTCGTCTTCCAGCGACAAAAAGCTCATGACAAGTCCGTCTTTGGTGTAGACATCTTTTTGCGTGACCTGCCAGCCGATCATTTTTACATTTCGCCCGATATAATCCGCGATATGCAAAGCCTTTACGCGGCTCTTTACCGCAAGCACATCGTTTCTCCATAATGCCAAAGGGTGCAGTTTACGAAGAAAGCCAAGAGCGTTGTACTCTTCCCATAAATCATTATCCGATACGGGCGGTTTTTTATTTTGCAACGCAGTATTGGCTTCCTTTACAAAATGAAAAGCGGGCGCGGGAACGGCGTATTCCAAATCGCAGTTCGATGAATCATCGCAATCAAACAAATCTTCTTGAGTATATTTCTTATTTCTTGTTTCATATTTATTATTTGTCAAATTATTGTTTGCCAAAAGAAACCGCGCCTGCAAATGCCTGGGTCTTCCGTCGGCGATGCTGTCAAAAACACCGGCAGGGCAGAGGGCAATTATATCATCACGCCCAAGTTTGACGCGCCCTGAAAAATCCCGGAGACTTTTGTAATCGCCGCCCCTTTCCCTTTCTTCCAAAAGCGTATTTGTCCCGGATACGGAAAGCCCCTTAATCGCCATAAAGCCAATCACAACAGTTCCCCTATAACCAATTCCGTAGTAGTGCCAGCGGGACATATTAACATCGGGACCTTCCGTAAAAAGTTTCATGCGGCGAGCTTCGGCGATATATGCGTGGGGACGGTAAAAACCGCCCTGATTGGAAAGCACGGCGGCAATAAATTCCGCAGGGTGATGAACGCGAAGATACGCCGACTGATAGGACACCATTGCGTAACTTGCGCTGTGCGGTTTGCAGAACGAGTAGCCGTCAAAGGAAAGCATCATGTCCCAGATTGATTTTATCGTGTCTTCGGACACATTGTTTTTTCTGCAGCCTTCATAAAATTGATCCTGATAAATCGCAAGTTTTGCGCCTCCCATTTTCTTGGCGATAACCTTGCGCAATTTGTCAGCGTCCGCCTCGTTAAAACCCGCGAGAGCCACGGCGGTTTTACTCACATCTTCCTGATAGCACAAAATGCCGTAGCTTTCGTTTAAAATGTTCTCCAAACGCGGGTGCAGAGGTTTCCATTTACCGCCTTTTAGACGGCGCACATACTCGGAAATAAATTTGTTAGCTGCAGGCCTTATTATGGAAGAATGAATAACGATATGTTCAAAATCGCCTTTATTTGTGCGCTTCTGCAATTGACGCATCGCGGGGCTCTCGATATAAAAAACGCCCATACTGTCGCCTTTCGCCAAAGCCTCAATTGTAGCCGTGTCATCAACCGCCCTGCTTAACCTTTCTTCTAAATCATAATTTTTATTTAACTCATTATTTTTTATTTCTAATTCCTCATTTACATTTTTTACTGCGTCCCTAATTACCGCCAAAGACCTGTTGCCCAAAAGATCGATTTTGACAAAGCCCGCAGCTTCCGTTCCTTCTTTTTCCCACGCTAAAAGCGGATAACCTTCCGCCGATTTTTCAATTGGCGCGTAATTGCAAATCGGCTGCGGCGTAATTACGATGCCTCCGCAGTGCATAC